>Ga0068868_100001713_pt1 | contig 15008 bp, 12 predicted proteins | sample KBSMisM42_FD_64660 | JGI IMG/M metagenome (GOLD analysis project Ga0068868, IMG submission 64660) | Miscanthus rhizosphere microbial communities from Kellogg Biological Station, Michigan, USA - KBS Miscanthus M4-2 | ecosystem: Host-associated > Plants > Roots > Rhizosphere > Soil ...
TGGCGATGCAAGTCGAAGATCATCCCATCGACTACAACACTTTCGAAGGCACTATCCCGAAAGGCGAGTACGGTGGCGGGACGGTGATGTTGTGGGATCGCGGCACCTACTCCGCCGACGCTGCGACTTCAGCCGACGACGAAGAAGACGTGATCAGGGATGGATTGAGACGTGGAGATCTGAAAATCAGCTTCCACGGCGAGAGACTCCATGGATCCTTCGCCCTCGTGCGGATGAAATTCGCCCGCGACGGCTCGTCCTCGAAGCCGCAGTGGTTGCTGATCAAGCACCGCGACGAGTTCGCCACCGACGAAGACGTCGTGGCGGAGAACATGACGTCGGTGGATTCGGGCCGTACTATGGAGGAGATTGCAGGCGGTAAGAGCCGCGTTTGGCGGAGCAATCGAGAACCCAAGAAAGTGAAGGCAATCATCTCCCCCACTCCTGCTCGGAAATCCAGCAAGTCGGTGTCGAAATCGGCGATATCCGACACCGAGCGTTCAACGCGAGCGCGCGAGGCCGCCGCCGCTCTCGAGCCGATGTACGCCAGCATCGGCACCGAAGTCCCGGGTGAAGGCTGGACTTTTGAGCCGAAGTACGACGGCATCCGGGTTCTGGCTTACGCTACGTCCAGCGAAGTGCGGTTGATCACCAGAAACGGAAAGGACAAAGCGAAACAGTTCCCCGAAATTGTCGCCGCTCTGAAAAAGCTCGCGTCCCAGACCCGCCGCTCTCTCGTTCTGGACGGCGAGATCGTCGCCCTCGTCGATGGCGAGCCCGCGCGGTTCCAGGAGCTCCAAAGCCGCATGCACGTCAAGGAGTCGCACATGATCGAGAGACACTCGTCATCGAGTCCGGCGGCTCTCGTTCTGTTCGACATTCTGATGGATGGCGAGGATGTGCTGTTCAACGAGCCATGGTCGGAACGACGGGAGCGACTGGTCAAGCGACTCAGCAAGCGGGTAACACCGCAGCTGCGGCTCACCGACTCCATCGAGGGCGATGGCAGGAAGATGCTCGCACAAGCGCGCAGCGAGGGGTGGGAGGGCGTGATCGCCAAGCGCGTCGACGCGCGTTACGAACCCGGAAACCGGTCACGTCACTGGCTCAAGCTCAAGATCGAATTCCGCCAGGAGTTCGTCGTCGGCGGTTACACTGAGCCCCGCAACAACCGGGAGCATATCGGAGCGGTCCTGCTCGGCTATTACGACAAGGATCGGTTCATTTATGTGGGGCACACTGGCGGCGGCTTCAGCCGCCAGAGCCTTCAGGACATGTATCGGAAACTGAAGCCGCTGGAACGGAAAACCTCACCGTTCGTAGAGACACCAAAGACCAACGAAAAGGCGCATTGGGTCGAGCCCGAGATCGTCGTCGAAGTCAAGTTCAATGAATGGACGGCCGACAGGCGCCTGCGCCAGCCGATTTTTCTTGGTGTGCGCGACGACAAGGATGCGCGCGAAGTGACTATCGAGCGCCCCAGCGTTCAGAGTCAGGCCCGTGCCAAGTCGATTCCGGAGCGGCAGGAACGCGCCGTCGCTGCCCGCGCTTCCAAACCGAAAGCCGCGAAGGCTGCGCCTCGCCCCAAGGCAACGAAGGGGAAGGCGAAAGCAGCTCCAGACTCGATCCTCGGGCAGCTCACGGAGATAGAAGAGAGACGAGGCGAGGGCACTGTCGACCTTGGCGGCGGGAAAAGCCTGAAGGTCTCCAACCTCGACAAGGTCTTCTTTCCGAAGGACGGCTACACCAAAGGCGACGTGATGCGGTTCTACGCTCGCATCGCTGATTTCATCCTGCCGACAATGCAGGACCGTCCGCTGGTGTTGAAGCGGTTCCCCAATGGAATCGATGGGGAGAGCTTTTATCAGCAGAAGGCATCTGAAACCACTCCCGCCGGGGTCCGCGTCGAAACCATCGTCACCGACGGCGGGGAGAAACAGCCTCGCTACATCGGCGGTGACCTTCTAACGCTGCTCTACACGATTCAGCTGGGTGCGATTTCCGTCGACCCGTGGCATTCGCGCGTTGGGTCGCTGGAGTACGCTGATTACACCATCATCGATCTTGACCCGGGACCGCGTGCGAACTTCGGACGGGTGATCCAGGTCGCGCGCTGGGCCAAGGAGGTAATCGACGGGTTCGGCCTGCACGCAGCGATCAAGACATCCGGCTCGACGGGGTTACACATATACCTACCGCTTCCACCCAGAACGCCGAATGAAGCGGCAACGCTAGTCGCTCAGATGATCGCCACGAAAGTGACGGAGGCACACCCAAAGGAGACCACGATCGAGCGATTCGTGAAGGCGCGTGGCGCCGCCACCGTTTACGTCGATTACCTGCAGAACATCCAGGGCAAGACCGTCGCGGGACCGTACTGCGTTCGCGCCAAGCCCGGCGCGACTGTTTCCACGCCATTGAAATGGACGGAGCTGAAGGACGACCTGGACGCGCGCGACTTCAACCTCGGCACCGTCGCCGGGCGATTTGAAAAACTGGGAGATATCTGGAACGAAGCGATGAAGAAGAAAAATTCGCTTCGGGCGCTGGTTTAAACCGGCTTAACGACCGCCGTTTCCGACTTTGCGCAGCGGCAGCTCTATCTGTCCGCCTTCGGTTTCGCTCTGCTTGGCGGCGTCGCCGAAAATGGGATCGCTCGACTCATCAACCATGTGAGTGAGCTTGTAATAGAAATGGAGCGCGTGGATCGGGGCCATGAAGCTGCGATTGCCGGCGCGTGAAATGGCCACGGCCTCTTCACGCACTCGGCGAGGAAGATCGCGCGCCGCGGGAAGTGCGAGAAGCCGCTGTATCTCGGTGCTGTCACGTGCAAGTAGTGCCGCGCACAAACTGTCCAGATAAGCCAGCATAGCGACCAGGCCCCCAGGTCAGGGTGTTTGCCTTAGGTACACATTGCAACTAATACACCGCTACCGCAAGAGGTTCCGCGAGCCGTAACCTGTCTGGTACCGCACGGTTACAGTCTTAGGGATAGAGGAAATCGAACCTCACGCCACGGTGAGCTCTACGCCTTTTCTTCGGTAGGTAGCGGAAAAGTTGTGCTGGTCTTCCCCGCCCTTCACTGCGCCATTCGTCCGTAGGTTCGACGAGCCAGGCACCCTGAAGGGCACGGCGGAAGCTGGCCTTGTGCAAGCGTTTACCGAGCAGCAGCTCGTACATCTGTTGCAGCTCGCTGAGGGTAAACGTCGCGGGAAGGAGGCGGAAGGCGATGGGGGCCTGATCGAGTCGACCCTGGATCGTTCTTGTCGCGGCATCCACCATCGACCTTTGTCTTGGAGACAGCGCCGGCAGCTCGGACATCTGGAACCAGGCGTAGCCGGCGCGCGGGGAGGCCGTCTCGTGTGGCACCAGACCTACATAAGCGACGGATACGTCCACATCGCTCGGATGGCGCTTTCCGTCACCGAAAGCTCCTGCCTGCTCCATCCACGTCGGAAACTCGCCAAGTGCTTCGGAGGCGCCTTTGGATGCCGCCGCATCGAGACTTTCCCCAATCTGCGGTATGCGCCACGGCAACGACCATCGCTCGCGGTCACCGGAATTGCGGGCGAGCAATACCGCCAACGCATTTCCCATCGCGGTCACCAGAACCAGATCAACACTGAATGAGGCAGTCCTGGAGGAGCGGTCGCGCATCGTGAAGCGAATTAGTCACCTTTTGTGACTAAAGTCAAGACCGCTGCAGGTAATCTTTTTGTTCTGGAAGACGCTTTATGTGAAGCGAGCGTCGCGAGGCGGGGTGAGTGATATAACCAAACTGGGATCGAGTCGTCAACAGAAAATTTTTTTACAAAAAAACTTTTTGTTGTTCAGTCCACGATTCAGTAGCCGTACGTCAGCTCAACGTGGCCTTGCCGCTCTTTCCTCGCCCGCACCACGACTCGCGTATGGCGGTATGGTGACCGGTAGGTGCCCCGTGATCGCCGCCGATCCGTTAAGGGCTCGTGCTGCCGCGGTCTGAGAAACCGGAAATCCGCCCCAAGCGATCAGGTAGGTCCCAACCCATGGCAGTTGCTGCAACAGATAAGGATTTCCGAACGCGACAACTATCGGGCGCCGGCCGCGCTGTACCAGTGTTTGCACAAAATTCGTAAACGCTTGCGGGGCACTAGCGGTGGTCGCATCCCAACTTTGCCCCACGTAGGAGCTCACGATGGTGACATCCGCAGAATCGGCAGCGGCTATCAATCGCGGATAGTTGAGTGTCGCATCCTCGGTGGCGACGAATTCACTCCGCAGTTTTGGCAGGCCGCCGGCTCGAAGCTCGGCGTTGAAAGCATTGCCCGCTGGAAGATCCGCCCGCCGGGCGACAGTGATGGACAGCACACGTAGCGCAGTGTCGCGGGCCAGCGGAACTTGTCGGGCGGAGTCGCGCACCAGCGTGATCGACTTTTCGGCAACTCGCCGTGCGATCTGGATGTTGGAGCTGTCACCGACAAGAAACCGTAGCCCGTTCAGATCGACCAGCTTGTTCTGAGCGAGCCCGAGTCGACGCTTCGCCTCCAGCACACGGCGCACAGAAGAATCCAGGCGCGCTTCGGTGTAGCGGCCTTCGCTGACGCCAGCGACGACAGCATCAATCGTCTGAGTCACGTCGAGCGGCTGGATCAGGACGTCGATACCGGCCGCGATCGCGCGCTTGACGGCTTCGGCCGCGCCAAACTGATCGAGCACGCCGCGCATGTCCATCGCATCCGAGATGATGATGCCCTTGAAGCCCATCTCGCCGCGCAGAAGTCCGGTTAGAACTTTGGCGGACAGAGTTCCAGGCACGTTGGAAGAATCCAGCGCGGGCATCGCTCCGTGAAACGACATGATGGCGCCCACACCACCGTTCACCGCTGCCCGGAATGGCACCAGCTCCACTGTGTCGAGCCGGCTTCGGCTCACAGTCACTACCGGCAGCGCCAGGTGAGAATTGACTCCCGTGTCTCCGTGACCCGGAAAGTGCTTCCCTGTCGCGATCATGCCGTGATCCTGCAAACCATGAATGAACGCGACGCCCATCCGCGCTGCCAATTCCGGATCTTCTCCGTACGAGCGCGTGTTGATGACGGGGTTATCCGGATTGTTGTTGACGTCGAGCACCGGAGCATAGGCGATGTGGATGCCGAGCGCGCGTCCTTCCAGCGCGGTGAGGCGGCCCTGCTCGTAAGCGAGCACGGTGTCTCGTGTTGCGCCAATCGCCATCTCCGGCGGAAAGACTATCGCCCCGCCGAGATCGATTGCGTTCGGCACGAAGTAACCGCCCCTCGCGCGGAAGCCGGCGCCTGCCTCGAGGTCGGCACCGAAGAGCATCGGGATCTTGCTCATCGACTGCAGCGCGTTGAGCTTAGCCGCGACCTCAGTGGGTGAGCCGACCGAGATCGTAAAGCCCCCGACTTTATCCTGCTGTACGTATTGGGTCAGCCGTCGCCACTGCGGCGAATCGCCGGAAGCGTAGTCGCCGAGGACGCTGGGCCAGACGATCTGACCGGCTTTCTCGCGCATGGTCAGCGACGCGAGAACCGAATCTGTCCATCGCGACGAGGTTGTTGCGGCCGTGGCGCCACCGGTGCTCACACCGACCGGAGCGCATCCCGCGAGGGCGAGAACCGCTAACACCGCGACTGACATCGACTTCGCTGTCATCAATGGCTGATCGTGCCTTTCTTGCTGGTATCGATGTCCGAGGATGATCCAGCCTTGAACAGAAACGCGCTCATGTTCTTGGTAAGAAAGGCACGAGCTTGCGGATCCATCACGTTGAGGCCGTAGTGGTTGATCAGCATTGTCTGCTGTTTCAACCAATCTGCCCAGCATTGGGTGCAGATCTCGTCGACGACACGGGCTCCGATGGAGCCGGGGAACGGTGGCTTTACGAATCCTGCGCGCGTTTGCCCACAGCGCGCGCAGGTTACCGTTTCAGGCACGCGAAGGCCTACCGGCGCGCGTAGGAGATTTCGGCCAGTCCGAAGATGGAGAGAAGTCGGAGATAGACCCAGCCAATATCGAATTCATACCACTTTGCCTTGAACTTCGCGGAATGCGGGTCGGCGTGATGGTTATTGTGGAGCTCCTCTCCGCCCAGCCAGATCGCGATCGGCGAGATGTTTCGGCTCTCGTCCTTGACGTTGAAGTTGCGGTAGCCGACTGCGTGCCCGACGCCATTGATGATTCCAGCCGCCCAGAACGGGATCCAGATCATCTGAACGCCCCACACCAGCGGGCCCACGAAGAAGCCGAACAGATAAACGTCGACCACCAGCATTACGAGGATGCCCACCCAGTTCAGCGGCGAAAGCAAATGACGCTCGAGCCAATCGTTGGGAGTCCCCTTCCCGTACTTGTCCAGCACACCGGGCTGGCGAACCGCCTTTCTATAGTAGAAGGCACCCTTGAGGACGATGTTGCGAAGTCCTTCCATCAACGGACTGTGGGGATCGCCTTCCCTGTCGGCGAACGCGTGGTGCTTGCGGTGGCAGGCAACCCACTCTTTCGTGACGATGGCCGTGGATAACCATAGCCAGAGCCGCATTGGAAGCGCGGCGAGGTAGTGAAGCTTCACGCCGCGGTGGGTCTGGGCGCGATGGAGGAACAGTGTTACAGAGACATTGGTGAGGTGTCCTGCTACGATCACGAACAGAATCGGCTTCCACCAAGCGGTCGCCCAACTTCCAAAATCCGGCATTCCTTGCTCCGTTGCTAAGTCTGGCTAGTGCTTCAATTTATCCGCACGACACCCGTAATCCAAACGACCACATCATTTTCTCGTAACCGGTCCGCTGAGATTGGCGGCTGGTGGAGTTCCCCACGTGTCGTTGGCTGGGTTCCAGTCAGGAACCGAGGAGTCTGGCCAAAGCCGTACACCAGAGACGTTTGCGCGCACGGGGACGACTGCGTCGAAGCGGTTGCCATGGGCCCAGACATTCACCGGGAAGGTGAACTCCTGCGTGGTCCCATCAGAGTACGCCACCCTTAGCCTGACCGGAAACGGAATCCTGGTGAAGCGACGCAGTGCGATCGTGGCGAACCGCTGGCCGTCGACAGTGCGGGTCGTCACGCTGTCGATGCCGATGTCCAGGACATCGGACGTATAAAAGAATCCCCTCCAGAACCATGACAGATCCTCGCCCGTCGAGTTCTCGACACTGCGGAAGAAATCGCCGGGAGTCGGATGCCTGAACGCCCAGGCTCTGATGTATTCTCTGAACGCGTTGTCGAAGGCTTCCCGTCCGATAACGTGATTCCGCAGCGTCAGCAACACGACTGCCGGCTTTCGGTAGCCGATCGCTCCGAGAGCAGTTGGATCGATGTTGTCAGGCGCGGTCATCAGCGGTGATTGAGTCCCCTTCGTCACCGCGTCAGCCCAATTGCGAAGATAGCCGGGATAGGCACTTTGACCCGGATACCTCGCGTCATTGGCGAAGGCATTTAGATAGGTGTTGAACCCTTCGTCCATCCACGCGTAGCGTCGCTCGTTGGAGCCGACGATCATTGGAAACCACTCGTGTCCGTGCTCGTGATTGACGGTCCCGAAGATCGAGCTCGGATCATCGTTTCCGTAGTGGACCATCACGAACATCGGGTATTCCATTCCACCGACCGGACCAGCGACGCTCGTCGCCTGTGGCCACGGATAGGGAAAGAAGAGCTGCGAATACTGACGGATCGTCCACTGGGTCATTTCCGCCGCGCTCTCCCACGCCTTGCCGGCCTTGGGAAACTCGTAGTATGCCTGGGCAAGGATGCCGTTCCAGCTTGTGGCGTCCCATCTGAAATCGGGTGCCCCTGCCCACGCTACGTCATGGACGTTCCGCGCGCGGAATCTCCAGGTCTTGGTACCCGATCGGCGCTGATTCCTGGCGGTCGCTGCTTCGGCCTGAGTGATTATCTGAACGACATCCGCGCTTTTCGACGCTTGCGCCAACCGGCGGCGCTGGTCGGCGGTTAACACTTCCTCCGGGTTCTGCAACACCCCGCTTCCCGCGATGACGTACCCAGCCGGTGCGGTAACCGAGTAGTCGTAATCACCGTATTCGAGGTAGAACTCGCCCTGGCCCAGGTAGGGGTCGGTGTTCCACCCGCGCACGTCGTCGTAAACCGCCATTCGCGGAAACCACTGCGCAATCTCATACAGCGCACTGTCGCGACCCATTCGATCCGAGCCATGCTCAGGAACCCGGAAGGAGTAGCGGATGGAGATGGTGGCCTTCCCTCCATTGGGGACCAGCGGCGAAGGCAGATCGAGGCGCATCATCGTGTCGTTGATGCGAGGTTCCACCGTGCTGCCGTTCACCCGGATTTCGCTGAACTCATAGCCGCCCTGAAATCCCCTCACACCCCATCGGGAGTCGGCGGGAAACAGCGCGGATCCCTTGCTGTCAGTGCGGTAGAGATTCTGATCTACCTGGACCCACACGTACCGAAGCGTATCGGGCGAGTTGTTGGTGTATCTGATCTGAACTGAGCCCGCGACTTCAGTCGTGCTCGTATCGAGCGTCGCCGCGATGGTGTAGTCCGCGCGCTGTTGCCAATACTCCGGACCAGGCCTGCCACTCGCGGAGCGATAAGCGTTTGGTCCTGGCCAATCGATTCTGTTGGTCGTCGCAAAGGGGTCGTCACGCTGCGTATCGAACACTGCCACTGGGTTGTCGGTCGACGACCCATCCATTCTCACCGGCGCGAGCACGACCGGTTGCTGCCGCGCGCATGCACCGAGCAGCACCAGCAGAACAACAGATGATTTCACTTTTCGGGTGGGTGAAAAGTTTTGGCGCTTCCAGTTCTTAAAGCAACGTAAGGGCCACCGCACGCAGCAGCCACCTTGCAATACCGGCTCGTCGTCCATAGCCTCTCCGCATGACCAACTCTGCTGATGCGGAGATACTCGTCGCTGGCCAGGCTACGGCTGAAGGCACCCGACGCTATCGCAAGCGGTTCGCAAAGGACCTGTCCGATTCGTTCTATCGCGTCATCGCGAACGATACGCTCGTGTCGGCTCTGGGGTTGGGCACATATCTCGGCGAGTGTGACGATGCGGAAGATGACCGCTACGCCACCACCATCGCCGCCGCGCTGGAAAGGGGAGTCAACATCCTCGACACCGCAATCAATTACCGGTGTCAGCGCTCCGAGCGCGCGATCGGCAGAGCACTGCGGGAAGCGATAACGAGAGGCAGGGTCAAGCGAGACGAAGTAGTGGTCTGCACGAAAGGAGGATACGTACCGCTCGACCGCAATCCGCCTCCGACCCGGGAAGGATATCGGTCCTTTCTTGAAGAGGAGTATTTCACCAGAGGCATCATGCGTCCGGGCGATGTCGTTGCCGGCGGACATTGCCTCACACCGGGGTACATCGACAACCAGATCGAGCGCAGTCGCGAGAACCTCGGCCTTGCCGTCATCGATGTCTATTACCTGCACAACCCGGAGCAGCAGCTCGATGTACTGAGGCGCGAGGAATTCCAGGAAGTGCTGCGCGCGGCTTTCGGTGAGCTGGAGAGGCAAGTCGACCGTGGAGTCATCGGCTGCTACGGATGCGCGACCTGGAACGGCTTCAGAGTCGCGCCGGAAACAAGGAACTACCTAAGCGCGGAGCAGCTCGTCACCATCGCGCGCGAAGTTGGCGGCGACGATCACCACTTTCGAGTTCTGCAGCTGCCGGTAAATCTGGCGATGGCCGAAGCGGTGCGATCGCCGACCCAATGTGTCGGCAGCGAGATGTTGCCGTTGCTGACCGCCGCGCAACACCTCGGATTGTCGGTGGTCGGCAGTGCAACACTGATGCAGTCTCAGCTGACGCGGGCACTGCCGGAGCCGGTCCGTTCCGCGTTTCCGGGTTACAGCACCGATGCCAGGCGCGCCATCGCGTTTTCGCAGTCCTTGCCCATTGCCTCGGCGTTGGTCGGTATGAAGTCAGTCGTGCATCTCCACGAGAATCTGGCTTCATCCCGGGTCAACTGACGATTCTCGGATCCTGTTAGTGTCACGCTCGACGAAAGGCGACGACCAACCCGCCCATCACAATCCGGAAGGCGGTTTCAGAAATCCGTGGGCATCGGCACAGATGCATGGCTTCCGCGATTTTCTCAAATGGTCGTTGGTGGAGAGGCGTCGGAATCCGCGCCGCGCTGATCCGCCCCCGTCGACGTTCCAGCGTCAGACGCCGGATTTCGTGGTGCCTCGCGCGACTCCCGATCAGCTAACGATCACCTGGGTCGGTCATACGAGCTTTTTGATTCAGCTGGCAGGCCTCAACATCCTCCTCGATCCGGTCTGGAGCGCTCGCGCGTCCCCGGTGCAGTTCGCCGGCCCGCGACGGTGGGTGCCACCCGCTGTTGATTTCGATCGTTTGCCACCTGTCGATGTCGTCCTGCTCTCGCACGATCATTACGACCACCTCGACTCCGGCACCATCGCACATCTCGTCGCGCGTTATCCGGCAATCAGGTGGCACACCCCGCTGGGGGTCGGCGATTTTCTGCGCCAGCGCGGCGCCCGTGAGATCACCGAGCGCGATTGGTGGGAAGAAACGACCGTTGGCGGACTGCACCTTACGTGTTTGCCCGCCCAGCACTTCTCGGGCAGGACCCTTGGCCGCCGGAACCAGACTTTGTGGTGCGGTTGGAGTCTGCGTTCTTCGCGTCATTCGGTGTTCTTTGCCGGTGATACTGCCCTGCATCCCGAATTTGAGGCTATTGGGAAGCAGTCCGGCCCATTCGACGTCGCGATCCTTCCGATCGGAGCCTATGAGCCGCGGTGGTTCATGGGATCCGTGCATATGAATCCCGAAGACTGCATGAAAGCAGTCGCCCATCTGACTTCGTCGCAGCCAGGTAAGCGTTTGATAGTGACCGCTTCTCACTGGGGTACGTTCAAGCTCACCGACGAGCCGATGGACGAACCGCCCCAGCGCATGCGTCAGGTCTGGGAGGCAGCGGGTTGCAGCGCCGACGATCTTTGGATAATGCGGCACGGAGAGACACGCAGACTGGGGTGAATCGACGCGCATCCAGGTCGCGCAGCAATGCCGACGGCGGTGCGTGTCGATGTTGTGCTCGAATCTTGCTATCGGTTCTACGAACCCTCGTACATGGAGCATTCCCATGGCTGCAGCCAAGAAGTCCAGTCGTTCAAGAGGTGGTAGAAAGCGGTCCGGATCATCCGGACGCAGTCGCGGTAGTGCTAGAAAGCGCTCGAGCAGCCGCAGCTCCGGCAGCGCGCGGAAGTCCTCGCGCAAGTCGGCCCGGCGTGGCGCCCGCAAGTCGTCGCGGAAATCGACCAGCAAGTCCTCGTCTCGTCGTGGCGGACGCAAGAGCAGTGCTGCCAAGAAGAGCAGCCGTCGCAAGAGCAGTAGCCGTAAGAGCAGCGCCCGCAAGAGCAGCAGTCCGCGGCGCCGCCGGCCGCAGTCCCGGGTGGCACGCGTGAAACGCGTTGCGACTGGTGTCGTTCAACAGGCCGCGGGTCTGGGTGAGCGCGCCGTTGATACTGTAACCGAGTTCGTGCAGGATCGCTTCTAGTTACCGCCGCCTGACAGCCGCCTGGCTATTCACTGGCGGCTGTCGGTTCGCGGCGCGTGTGTTCGTCGAGCCATCTCTTGGTCTCGCTGAACACGCGCTCACGTCCATAATCCACGGTTATGATGTGGCCCGCTCCCTCGGTCCACACGATTCGCTTTTCGCTCGCCCCGAGTTTCTGCAGCGCTGACTCAGCCACGCTGGGCGCGATGCGCGGATCCTCGCGCGACTGAATGATGAGCGTCGGTGTCGTCACGCCTGGTAACGCCTTTCTCGAGCGTCTCACCACCCGCCAAAGCTCGGCCAGCATCGCGACCGTCACCGCGCCGTATGCGAGGTTCTTCTCGCGCTCGATCGGGTCGTGAATGGATCGCGGATTTCTGGCGTTGATCTCGCCCGCGAAGCGGCCCCACACGCGGTGAGTCGCGGCCGCGAGGCGCAGCTGTAACGGCATTCCCAGATATGGTGCGATGAGAACCAGTGCTGAGATATCACTCCTTCCCGATGCGGTCAGAGCCGCCAGCGCGCCGCCCATCGACAGACCGACTATGCTCGTACTGACGGCTCGTTGCTGCAGTGTCGCCAGCGATTGCCGTGCGGCGTCGATCCATTCCTGTGCATTCGACCTTCTGAACGCCTTCATCGTTCGGCCGTGACCGGGTAGCAACGGCGCGAAAACGGTGTAGCCGGCTTTATGAAGCCGATGCGCGAGAAGCGAGAGAGTCTGGGGAGTGTCCCCAAAACCATGCAGGAGGAGAACCCCTCGCGAGCCCCCCTCCTGCAAATCGATCGTCTCCGCGCCCTTCAATACAACGGCGTCAGCCTGGCGCTGATCGGCCATTCAGCCTCGTCAGGTAGCTAGCTCTCTTGCTACGGACAGGCCGGCCTCATGATCTCCGTTCGTCTCGAGCGTTGCGGTCAGCGAGCCCGGCTCGATCAAAAATGTCATTCCCTTTCGCTCAGCGATACCCGCCGACACCAGACGACTCAGCGCCAGCGCGATGGATTCTCTGGTTGCGCCAACCATCTCGCAAAGCAGCCGATGGTGGCTGTTCTCCAGTTTCAAACGCCCGTCAGTAGTGGTGAAGCTCCGATCCGTGCTCAAATGAGTCAGCGTTGATATCAGACGCTGGTCGACATTCAACGCGGCCAGCTCGTGCAGCTTCTCCAGCAGGTACGCGCGCTCCGCCATGATCTGCGAAAGCAGCGGAATGGTCTGAGCAGGATGTTCGCGGACGAAGGCACGGAACTGCGCGCCGCTTAGAAACAGAGTCGTGGTTTCTTCGGAGGCGCTCGCATCGGTGACGTACTGACTGCCAGGAGATAACCCTTCGGTTCCGAAAGTCTGTCCGCGAGTAGCGATCACTGGAACGAACCCACGTCCGACTTTTATTTTGTTGCGGAGCACGACGTGACCGCTGAGAACGATGAATACGCCATCAGCTGGTGAGCCGCGCTGGTAGAGTTGAAACCCCTGCGGCCAATTTGCTTTCGCGCCGTAAGCGCTGATTGGCGCCAGTTCCTCGGGAGTGAGGCTCGAGCGGCGCACTCCTGATTGCACGTTTCTCATTCTTACGATCTACCGTTCCGTTCTCGTCGGCGTCGATGCATAGCAATGTCCGGGCCGAATAGGAACAGCTTTTCTTCGGTGGTTTATCTGACAGCGAGCAGCGATGTCGCTGCTTGTAGCGACTTCGTCGCGGCATCAAACCTTTGAACGAGATCAGACACTTCACGTGTCACCGCCGCTTCATCACCAAGACGTATCGCTTCATTGACTGATGGCAGCACCATCGTGGAATAGCCGTTGTTCTCGTCCGAAGCGTAAATGAGATTCCGAAACCACGAGCGCGTCACGAGACCCTGTGGTCTTGTAAGCTGCCGTTCAACTTGCAGCAGGCTCGCATTGACTTGCCGCAGCCTCCCCGGCAACGGCTGAGCCGTAAGCGCCCGGTCACGCGCGGCGGCGAACGCGACCGCGGCAGCTTCCATGCGGTCGATCGCTGAAATCAATTCAGAAGTCGACGCCTTCCAGTGCTTGTCGCTGATCGACGCGGTGACCTGTGTTCCGAACCGCCGCATCGTCCGTGCGAACTCCACATAGTCGTAAGGCAGGATGTCCGCGTTTGCCAGACGGAGTAGCAGCGCGGCTCCGATCCGAGCGGTGGTGGCGTGAACTTCAAAACCTGGATCACCAAACTTCGACATCCAATGGTAAGAATCGTACGCCGAGTGATAGACGCCCTGTGGCCCGCCGAACCCCCAATCAGCGATCGGTATCCCGAGATGGTTATAGAATCCGGCGAAGTCGGAACCGCCACCCGGATCACCCATTTGCGGCTCGAGCGAGTCGGCCGAGAGGTTGGCGCGCTTCCGCCAAACCTCATACACGCTCCCCTGGTGACTGGGATCCGGAACCTGCCTGGCAACATCCCGCAATAGTGCGCGGAGCGATGGTGATCCTCCCGCACCAAAGTTTGGTCCCTGCGCAACGTCATCCTGATTCAGATACGCAATCACCTGACGGCTCAGACGGAGCGAGTCTTCTTCCACGAACTCAGTCGACCCCAGCAGCCCCCACTCTTCCGCATCCCAGGTGGCGAATACAATCGTCCGCTTTGGGCGTCGGCCGGCTTTCACCTGATCGGCGATTGCATGCGCAGCTTCCATCACGCTGACGGTGCCACTCACGTTGTCGGCGGCGCCTGGTCCCCACGCGTCGCGATGCCCGCCGATCATCACGATTTCGTCCGGGTAGTCGCTTCCACGGATGATCCCGAAGGTGTCCCAGATATCCTTGTACGGATTAGTTGCCGCGTCAGTGTTGACCGCTATTCGCGCCTGCACCGGACCCGGTCCGACGTGATAACGAAATGGCAGGCCGCCTTGCCACGGCTGCGGAATTGAATGGCCGCTCAGGTCGCGCAGCAGCTCGGTGGCGTTACCGTAGGAGATGGGTAAGACGGGAATGCGCGGCACATCCATCTCGCGCAGCGGAATCCGCTTCGCGCCCGCGCTGCTGGGATATCCCGGCGTGCTGGGATCGCCGTTCGGATTCATCACACTGCCGCGCTGAATGCCGTGCGACGGTCGCATCGGCCCCGCCGGATAAACGTCGCCGCGCAGATATCCATCATCCGCGGGATCGCTGTAGATCAGCAGGCCCACCGCCCCGTGTTTCTCAGCCTCTCGTGCCTTGATACCGCGATAGGAGCGGCCATATCGCGCGATCGCGATCTTGCCCTTTACGGACACGCCCATGGAATCGAGCTGCGCGTAGTCCTCGATCAAACCGTAATTCACATACACCACGTCGCCACGCACATCGCCGGCGGCACCGTAGCCGTTGAATGCGGCTACCTGATTGAACGACGATGAAGTCGTGTCCTCGGGTATCGGTCCCTCTTCGAGCTTCAGCTCGATCGGGTCAGGCGCAATTCTCCATACTCTGGTGCTGGTCGGGTGCGGCATCCAGACGCTATAGGAGCG
>Ga0068868_100001722_pt1 | contig 14978 bp, 16 predicted proteins | sample KBSMisM42_FD_64660 | JGI IMG/M metagenome (GOLD analysis project Ga0068868, IMG submission 64660) | Miscanthus rhizosphere microbial communities from Kellogg Biological Station, Michigan, USA - KBS Miscanthus M4-2 | ecosystem: Host-associated > Plants > Roots > Rhizosphere > Soil ...
GTCGCCCTCGTGTTCGCCGGCGATGACGAACCGCTTCGGGTTGTAGATGTACCAGAGCCAGTACTGGACCCAGGTGAGGCCGCCGCCCTTCTGTGTCCGCCGGTAGCCGACCCGGCCGAACTCGGATTGCAGCTGCGGCTCGTAGTTCTCCGGGTGCGGCGGGAAATCCATCCAGCCGCCCGTCTGGGGAAGGTCTTTCAGCCGCAGGTCCACCCTCGCCCCGCCGGATTCGATCAGCGCCGCCCCCTCGACCGCCTCGATGCTCTCGACGGCGAGCGGCTCGAACTTCTCGCGGGAGTCGAAGATGAAGACCGGGTCCTTCACGCGACCGACCCTAAGCACTCAGGCGGACTTCAGTCAAACACGAGCCGGTTCCCCGCGGCGGCAGGGACGAACTCCTCCAGCGGCAGGCCCGGCTCGAGCAGGTCCCGGACCCGTTCGAGCACCTGCCGCTGGTCCAGCGCCGGCAGGGTGCGACCGGCAGAGGCGACGGCGGCGAGGCCGACCTCGGAACGCTCGAGGCGGAGGCAGCCGTGGCGGCTGAGGTAGGAGTCGAGCTCGCTCAGCCGTCCCACCGCCTCGACCCTGCACTCGATCCGCTCAAGCCGGCGCAGCTCGTAGTTCGGCTCGGTTGCGCTCAGCAGCCGCAGCTGCCCGGCGGTGGGATAGACGACGAAGACGGGGGCGACGGTTCCCGCGCTGGCGAAGAGCGTTCCGGGGATCGCGCCATAGGGAGAGACGTGGGCCGAGTAGACGACGTCGAAGCCCGTCAGCTCGGCCCGCAGCACCGGCATCGCCTCCCCGGACGGCGCCAGCTTGCGGGCGAGAGCCCGCGGCGAGGCGTTTGCTCCGTAGGCCAGGAGCGGCGAGCGATCGGCGAGGTCGAGGGCGGCGGGCAGCTCATGCACCCCTCCGTCGCGGTAGAGAAATGAGCGCTCCGACGTCGCGTAGGGGTAGTCGAGCGCCCGCCTCAAGATCGCTTCCGTCCCCTCCTCTTCGACCATCCGACTCAATCTCGCAGATAGGGTCAAGCGCAGCATGCGAGTCCTTTTCATCGGTGACGTGGTCGGCAGCCCTGGTCGCCAGGGCCTGCGCGAAGTGATGCCGGCGCTGCGTGAGCAGCACTCGCCGGACCTGGTGATCGTCAATGGCGAGAACTCGGCCGGCGGCGTCGGCATCACCGAGCGCACCGCCAACGACCTCTTCGAGTCCGGCGCCGACGTGATCACCACCGGCAACCACGTCTACCGCCACCGCGAGGCCTACGAGTTCCTCGAAACCTCCGAGCGGGTGGTGCGGCCGGCCAACTACCCGCAGGCGAACCCGGGCCGCGGCCACACCGTGGTCGAGGCCGGCGGGATGCGGGTGCGGGTGATCAACCTCAGCGGCGGCGTCGGCCTCCGCGTCGCCCGCTCCCCCTTCGACACCGTCGACTCGATCCTCAGCCACCACGAGCAGGACGCGGCGATCGTCGACTTCCACGCCGAAGTCTCGAGCGAGAAGGTGGCGATGGGCTGGCACCTCGACGGCCGCGTCGCCGCGGTCTTCGGCACCCACACCCACGTCCCCACCGCCGACGGCCGCGTCCTCCGCGGCGGCACCGCACACGTCTCCGACGTCGGCATGACCGGCTCACGGACCAGCGTCCTCGGGGTCAAGCCCGAGCAGGCGCTGCGGTCGATGATCACCCAGATGCCGACCCGGTTCGAGACGGCTGAGGAGGATGTCTGGGTGATGGGGGCTCTTGTCGTTGTGAACGAGCAGGGTCTGGCTGACTCGTTCCAGCAGGTGATGCAGCCAGTGCGATGAGCAGCAGTGGGTAGAACCAGACGATGTATAGGTAGAACCAGTGGTGGAGGGTTAGCTGGAGGAGGATCAGGAGGGCGGCTGAGGGTGCGGTGAGTTGGACCAGGGACTTGCGTTTTGGGACGAAGGCGAAGGCCAGGGACAGCAGGGCGAGGATCACCAGCAGGGCCGTGCGGAGGGGTTCCAGGGAGGTTTGGCCCCAGATGCTGAAGGGTGAGTCTCGGCCGGCTTGGGTGGCGATGGTTCGGTCGTAGAACGTGGACAGCCCCGGGTTCAAGGCCGGCCAGAGGAGCGCACAGATAGTCACTAGTAGCGCTCCGAGGATGAACAGAAGCGCTGGGCGGCGGCGGGTGTCCTGCGTGCGGGGTCGTACTCGGACACCCGCCGCCGAACTCGGGCCGTCACTTTTGGATGGAGGGACGGCCCGGGGTTGGTAGGTCAGAAGCATTGGGCCTAGCGGGGCGGCTACGAACTTGGCCCAGGTCGCGGTGGCTAGCAGCGCTCCGCGGGCTAGGGGCTTTGCGGCGAAATAGAGAGTGGCCAAGAGGAGCGCGGCTACCAGGGAGTCGTTGGAGTTGGACTCCAGGGTGTAGGCGGTGTAGGGATAGGCGGCCCAGGCGAAGGCGAGGGTTGCTGCCAGGCGTTGGCCTTCGGGGCCGGGGCGGATTCGGCGGCCTAGGAGGATGAGGAAGGTGAAGGCTGCTATGTCGAAGAGGATCGCGGCGCCGTGGGCGGCGGGCAGGTCGTCCCATTCGCCGGTGCTGGGCCAGATCCCCTCGAAGGGGACGTAGGCGAGGTAGTTGACGGGGCCGTAGGTGTCGCCGGAGGAGATGTCGTCGGGGAAGTTGTCGTAGATCGGTTCCCCGTGGGTGATCTTGTCGGCGCCGACGACGCCCGCGTAGCCGACGTCGATCGCGCCCGAGTCGGCGACGTTGAGGCCGACCCGGAAGCCCATCAGGAAGAGGGCGGCGACGAGCATCCAGACGACCGGCCAGACCGGCCGCAGCCCCTCCCCCCTCCCCCGCAGCCCGATCCAGAGGCTGCGGCCGAGGAGGTAGAGCAGGACCGGATAGACGAGCGGCACCGAGACGCCGATCTCGGCCCGGTTGAAGAAGTAGTGGGAGATGCCGAACCCGAGCAGGACCAGGAGGTCGAGGTTGGCTACGCGCCAGAGCCGGCGCCAGTCGACCAGGCCGATCAGGAAGAGGAGGCAGAGCGGGATGAAGACGTAGGGCGCGTTCAGCTTGTGGCCGAAGGCGCCGGAGTAGCCGCGGGCCATCTTCCAGGAGACCTGGTGGCCGGTCCAGGACTCGGTCACCTCGCCGCTGCGGGGGTCGACGTAGACCAGCACCAGCTCCTCGCCGCTGGAGAAATAGGCGACCTCCCAGCGGTCGTCGTCCTCGTTCAGCGATGCCGTCGCCGCCAGCGACCCGTGCTCGCGTTCCTCTTCGAGGACCTTGGCGTCCCGGTCGGCCACCGCGATCGCTTCGCCGCGGGTGATCCGCTCGGCCCCGAGCGCCGGCGGCGCGGCGAGCAGAAGGACGAGCAGCGCGATCGGGATCGCCGCGCGCCTCACCCCTTCGCCGCCACCCCGAAGTGGTCGAGGATCGCCGGGACGACGTCGCGCAGCGTCCACTGCTCGCGCTCGTCCGCCGAGCTCGGGCCGCAACCGACGAAGAGCAGCGGCCCGAGCGAGTCGCCGGCGTGGAGCGCCCCGTGGCTGCCGCCGCCGGCGTGACTGACCCCGCCCCAGTCGACGGCCTCGAAGCCGGGAGCGAGCGAGACGACGAAGTCGCCCGAGTGCGGGGCCGTCACCGCCGACCAGACCCGGGCCAGCGGATCCAGATAGGTCTCGCTGTCGAGCTGCTTGCCCGAGACCTCGGCCGCGAGCGCCTCCAGGTCACCCTCCAGCTCCCACCTGCCGCCGCGGAGGTCGGCGAGCTCGTCGCCGGGACGGAAGCGCAGCACCGCGTCGCCGCGTTCGACCACCGCCCACTCGCCGCCGGCCGCGGGCATCCCCGGGCCCGAGCGCCGCAGCGGCAGCCCGTCGGCGCCCTCGAGCCGGCAGACGAGGTCGACCCCCTCGATCACCCCGAGCCGCGCCGCCACCTCGAGCGGCTCGGCCCGCTCGCCCTCCCCCTCGAGCAGGTAGACGTGCGCCGCCCGGCCGGTCGGGCTGACCGCCAGCTGCGAGCGCTCCGGCCGCTCCTCGGAGGGCTGCAGGACCGACCACTCGGCGCCCAGCAGCTCGGCCAGCGGCAGGCCGCGGTGGACCTCGGTCTGGGCGTGGTCGGCGACCAGGATCAGCGCGTGGCCGGCGAGGAACTCGTCGAGCCCGCCGGCTTCCTCGGCGTAGGTCGCAAAGCAGGAGTCGGCCTTGGCGATCGACTCGACGCTCGCCTCGGGACCGTGCGCGTGGGAGTAGTTGTCGTTGTCCGGCAGCGAGAGCAGGAGGAAGTCGTAGAGGTCCTCCTTCAGCAGCTCGGCCGCGCAGCAGGCGGCGTAGCCGTCGCGGTTGCCGGGGATCGAGGTCGAGCGGCACGGCACTTTGCGGCTGGCGTAGAGGTCGCCGTAGAAGAGGTCGGTCGGGCCCCAGGTGTGGTGGTGGAACTTCAATTTCGTCGCGTCGACGGCGCGCCGCAGCAGACCCTCCAGCGAGACCTCGTGCCGCTGCCGCCCGCGGTAGATCAGGAACGGCGTGCAGGCGGTGCGCTCGCCGGCGTCTTCGAGGCTCTCGAAGACCGTCTCCACCTCGGGGCTGAGGTGGGCGAGGTTCATGTTGTAGACGAGGTCGTAGAGGGCGAGGAAGACGCCGAAGGCGCGCGTCGCCTCCAGCGAGGACCCGTACTCGACGTAGCGCCGCTCGAGCCGGTGGTACCAGTTCATGCCGCTGATCCAGTGCTGGTCGGCGCCGACGCCGGTGACCATCTCGGCGCTCGCGACCGGGGTCACCGAGGGAAAGCTGGAGACGCAGTCGGGGATGAGGACCCCGCGCTCGATCAGGGCGCCGAAGGTCGGCGCCCGACCCTCCGCGACCGCTCGTTCGAGCATGTCGGTGCGGAGCGAGTCGACGTAGGTGAGGACGAGCTTCTTGCGGGACGGCACCGGTCCCATGATCGCGGAGGGACTCGTTCGTCTGTTCCTTTTCGTTGCCAGAGCCCGAAAAGGAACAGACGAGCTAGCGGAGGACGCGGAGCCCGGCGTGTTTGCGCTGGGCCCGGCGGTGGCGGGTGATCCCCACCCAGATCAGCGCCAGGACGAGGATGACCACCACCGGTTCGATGAACAGCGCGATCGCGATCACCACCAGCGCCGCCAGGGCGACGATGAAGGCGAGCGCCCCGCCGCCGCTGCCCTCGCGGCGGCTGGCGCCGTAGACGAGGTCGCTGATGACGATGCAGGCGAGTGCGGCGCCGACCAGCCCGAGCAGCCCCCCGACGATCCCTTCGAGCAGGAAGCCGGCGACGAACCCGATCACGGCGGCGAGGATCGTCATCCGGCCACGGGCGGAGCCGTGGGTGCCGGTGGTCCCGGCAAGCATGCCGACGGCGAGGCCGATTCCGAGCTCGGTTAGAACGTCCACGCCCGAAAACCTAACCGAGCGCGATGGCCGCGCGTCGATCCGCCACACTTCAGCGATGGCAGAAGTGCCCGAGCCGACCCACCGCCGCCGCTCCCACGCCGGCACCCGCGACCTCGAGCGCTACGCCGGCCTGTTCGCGGAGCGGACCGGGGTGATGCGCTCCTCGGCGATGCGCGACCTGATGGCGATCACCGCCCGCCCGGAAGTGATTTCGCTCGCCGGCGGCCTCCCGGACACCTCAACCTTCCCGCCGCAGAGCTTCGCCGCGCAGATGACCCGGATCGCCCAGGAGTCGGCGGCGAAGGCGCTGCAGTACGGGCCGACCGAGGGCTTCGAGGAGACCAAGGACTGCATCCTCGAGGTGATGGGCGCCGAGGGAATGCTGCCCGACCCCGACGACATCATCGTCACCACCGGCGGCCAGCAGGCGATCGACCTCGTCTGCAAGACGCTGATCGACCCCGGCGACGTCGTCATCTGCGAGGCGCCGACCTACCCCGGCGCCATCCCCACCCTTTGCAGCTACCAGGCCGATGTCGTCCAGGTTGAATGCGACGAGGACGGGATGCAGGTCGAGGTGCTCGAGCAGCTGCTCGCCGATCTGCGCTCCGAAGGGCGGCGGCCGAAGTTCATCTACTCGGTCCCGAGCTTCCAGAACCCGGCCGGGGTGACGATGTCGCTGCAGCGCCGCCACCGCCTGGTCGAGCTGGCGCGCTCCCAGGAACTGCTCGTCGTCGAGGACAACCCCTACGGGCTGCTGCGCTACGGCGGTGAGCCGATGCCGCCGCTCTACCAGCTCGACGGCGGCGACTTCGTCATCTACCTCGGCACCTTCTCGAAGATCCTCTCCCCCGGGATCCGCCTCGGCTGGGCGGTGGCGCCACCGCCGGTGATGGAGAAGATCGTCCTCGGCAAGCAGGCCGCCGACCTCTGCACCTCGACCCTGACCCAGTACTTCGTCCGCGAGTACTTCGCCGAACGGCGCTGGCAGCACTACGTCAATGACCTCGTCGAGATCTACCGCGGCCGCCGCGACACGATGGTCGAGGCGCTGCGCACCTACTTCCCCGCCGAGGCGACCTGGACCGAGCCCGAAGGCGGGCTCTTCATCTGGGCGACCCTGCCCGACTACATCGACACCAGCGACCTGCTGGCGAAGGCGCTGCGCGCCGACGTCGCCTTCGTCCCCGGGCAGGCGGCCTACGTCGACGGTCGCGGCAGCCACTCGATGCGGCTCAACTTCAGCGGCGTCGACGAGGACGAAATCCGCGAGGGGGTGCGGCGGATCGGCAAGGTGATCGCCGAGCAGGTGGAGCTCTACGGGACGCTGACCGGCGAGCACCGGGAGCCCGCCCCGGTCGAGGAGCCGCAGCCGAACGTGGTCCCCTTCCGCAAGGCGGAGGAAGCGTGAAGGTCGCTGTCCTCAAGGGCGGCCGCTCGCTCGAGCGCGGCGTCTCGCTGCGCTCCGGCGCCCGGGTCGAGGACGCGCTCGAACGTCTCGGCCACCAGGTGCTGCCGATCGACGTCGGCCCGGACCTGGTCAAGCGGCTCGCCGCCGAGCGGCCCGACGTCGCCTTCGTCGCCATGCACGGCGTCGGCGGCGAGGACGGGACCGTGCAGGAGCTGCTGGAGATCCTCGGCATCCCCTTCACCGGGCCGGGGGCGGCGGCCTGCGCCCGCTGCATGGACAAGGTGCAGGCGAAGGACGCGATCGACGAGGCCGGGCTGGAGACCCCGCACTGGTTCGCCTTCAACCAGACCGCCTTCCGCGAGTTCGGGGCCGCCGACGCGCTCGGCCGGCTCGAGGAGACGCTCGGCTTCCCGCTCGTCGTCAAGCCGAGCCGCGGCGGCTCCTCGCTGGGCGTCAGGTTCGCGCGCTCGGCGGCCGAGGTCCCGCAGGCGCTCATCTCCGCCTTCAGCTACGACGACCGGGTCCTGCTCGAGCGCTTCGTCGACGGCCGCGAGCTCGCCGTCAGCGTCCTCGGTGACGAGCCGCTGCCGGTGGTCGAGGCGATCCTGCTGGAGGGCGACCGCTACGACTTCGAGGCGCGCTACGAGATCGGTCGCACCCGCTTCGTCTGCCCGGCGGAGCTGAGCGCCGAGGAGGAGCGGGCCGTGACCGAGGCGGCGCTGGCCACATACCGGGCCCTCGGCTGCACCGGCTTCGCCCGCATCGATCTGATCCTCGGCGACGAGGGGCCGTCCCTCCTCGAGGCCAACGCGATCCCCGGCCTCACCGACACCAGCCTCCTCCCCCAGGCCGCCGAGGCGGCGGGGCTCTCCTTCGAGCAGCTGGTCGAGCGCATCCTCGACCTCGCGCTCAAGCCCGCTGCGGCTTAGCCGCTACTGCTCCCCTTGCGCAAAGTCATCCGGAGTCACCTCGTCGAGGAACTCCTTGAATTTGTCGACGACCTCCTCGGTGTCCTCGACCTCGTGCTCGAACTCGATCGCCGACTCCTCGATTACCTCCTCGGCGGCGAAGATCGGCGCCGCGACGCGGACCGCGAGGGCCAGCGCGTCGGAGGGGCGCGAGTCGATCTCGACTTCGGAGCCGTTGATCGAGACCGTGATCGAGGCGTAGAACGTGTTGTCGCGCAGCTCGGTGACGGAGACCCGCTCACATTTCGCGTCGAGGTTCTCGAGCACGTCGGAGAGCAGGTCGTGGGTCATCGGCCGCGGCGTCGAGGCGCCCTGCAGCTTCATCAGGATCGCCGCCGCCTCCGGGTGGCCGATCCAGATCGGCAGAAAGCGGTTTCCGTCCACGGTCTTCAGCAACACGATCGGCTGCTTGCCGACCATGTCGAAGCTGACGCCATAGATCTGCATCTGCTGCAAAAGGAGCTCCCGACCGTGGTTGGAATGCCGAAGTATAGGTCGGGCTTAGATGGGCGATCCTGGATTCGAACCAGGGACCTCGTCCTTATCAGAGACGCGCTCTAACCAACTGAGCTAATCGCCCGGGGCTGGCGATGATAGCGACGGGACGCGGAGCGTTCAGGCGCCGCGTTTGCGCAGGCGGCGCGCCAGGGCGTGCACCTCGCGGACATCGTCGAATGGGAGCTCGGCGACGATGCCATCGCCTTTGGGCCGTGCCGTGACCTCGTACCCGAGCGCCTCCTCGAGCGCCTCGGCGGCGTCGCGGAGCGCGGCCTGGGCGTCGGGATCGACCGGTGCCCGCCTCGGTTTGGTCTTTGGCTGGCTGGCCAGCCGAACCCTCTGCTCGGTTTCGCGGACCGACCAGCCGCCGCGGGCCGCGTCACGGGCAAGGCGACGGCGGACGTCGTTGCCGGGCGCGGCGAGCAGAGCCTTGCCGTGGCCCTCGCTGAGGTCGCCCGACTCGAGCATTTCCAGCGCCTCGTCGGGGAGCTCGAGCAGCCGGATCAGGTTGGAGACCGCGGGGCGGCTGCGGCCGACGCGGCGGGCCAACTCCTCTTTGGTCAGGCCGAGCTCACGGACGAGGGCGTCGCAGGCGCGCGCCTCCTCGACCGGGTTCAGATCCTCTCGCACCATGTTCTCGATCAGCGCCGCCTGTAGCCGCTCGGCCTCCTCCTGGTCGCGGACGACCGCGGGCACCTTCTCGATCCCGGCCTGCTGCGCCGCGCGCCAGCGCCGCTCGCCGGCGACGAGCTCGTAGCTGCCGTCGGGGAGGGGGCGGACGAGTAGCGGCTGGACGACGCCTGAGGCCTCGATCGAGGCGGCGAGTGCGGCGAGGGCCTCGGAGTCGAAGTTGGTCCGCGGCTGCGAGGGATTCGGCTTGATCAGCGAGACCGGCAGCTCCCGCAGCTCCCCGGTGCCGCCGGCTTCGGCCTCCGGCAGGATCGCCGAGAGGCCGCGGCCGATCCCGCGACGGGCGCTAGCCACGGCTTGCCAGCTCCTTAGCCAGGGCCTGGTAGGCGACGGCGCCGCGGGAAGAGGGGGCGTGCTCGGTCACGGGCAGACCATAACTCGGCGACTCGGCGACTCGAATGCTGCGCGGGATGACCGTCTCGAAGACCATCCCGTCGAAGTGGTCGCGCAGCTCGGTCTCGACGTCCTGGGCCAGGCGCGTGCGCTCGTCGTGCATCGTGATCAGCAAACCCGAAACCTCAAGTTGAGGGTTCAGCTCACGCCTGATCAAGCCCAGAGTTTCCAGGAACTGCACCAGCCCCTCCAGCGCCAGGTACTCAGCCTGCACCGGGACGATCACCCGGTCCGCCGCGGTAAGCGCGTTGACGCTGACCGGCCCCAGCGAGGGCGGGCAGTCGAGCAGGGTGACCGCGAAGCGCTCGCGGAGCGGGCCGAGCCGTTCGCGCAGGCGCGTCTCCGACCCCTCGATCCGCGGCAGCTCGACGGCGGCGCCGGCGAGGTCTTTGTTGGCGGGCACCAGCCAGAGGTTGTCGGGGCCGGCCGGGCGCGCTGCCGCCGCCACCGAGGTATCGCCGGTGAGGCAGTCGTAGGAGGACGGGTGCAGCTCGCGGTCGCCGCCGAGGGCGACGGTCGCATTGCACTGCGGATCGAGGTCGACGAGGAGGGTCTGGTTCCCCTCCGCGGCGGCGCAGGAGGCCAGATTGACGGCGGTCGTCGTCTTGCCGACACCGCCCTTTTGGTTCGCGATCGCGTAGACCTTGCCCATCGGCACTCAGCCTAGTCAACGCGCCGCCCGCACATTCCTCAGCGCGTTCTCAGGCGGTGGGATAGCCTGCTGCCCGTGTCCGAGAGCTTCGACTGGCCCGACAACCCCGCTGAGCGTGCGCAGGAGCTCGTCGAGGGCGTCCTTGACGAGCTCGACCTCGACGGCGACGTCGTCGTCGACGAGAACGACGACCGGATCCTGCTGACGGTCGAGGGCGAGGACGACTTCGGCCTCCTGATCGGCAAACGGGGGCAGACGATCGACGCCCTGCAGCTGCTCTGTTACCAGGCCGCCTTTCGCGGGCTGCGGGAGCGGAAACGGGTGATCGTCGATGCTGCCGGGTACCGCGAGCGGCGGCGCGAGACGCTCGAGGGCCGCGCCGACCGCGCCGCCGAGCAGGCGCTCAGCAACAACCGCATCGTCGAGATGGACCCGATGAGCGCGCAGGAACGGCGGGTCGTGCACGAACGGCTGAAAGAGCGCGCCGGGATCGAGACTTACAGCGAGGGCGACGAGCCCAACCGCTGCGTGATCGTCGCGCCGCTGCTGCCCGAGTGAGCGCCGACCCGCTCGCAGCGCTGGACAGCGCGGCACGCGAGCGGCTGGGGATCGTCCTCGGGCTGCTGAGCGAAGAGCGCGCCTCGGTCAGCTCCGTCGTCGATGAGCGGGCCTGGCAGGTACACGTCGCCGACAGCCTCACGGGCCTGGAGGTGCCAGATCTGCGAGAGGCGGGCCGGATCGCCGACGTCGGCGCCGGGGCGGGCTTCCCGGGGCTGGTCCTGGCCGTGGCGCTGCCCGGGGCCGAGGTGGACCTGGTCGAGTCGATCGGGCGCAAGTGCGAGTTCATGCGCGCCGCGGCGACGGCGGCTGAAATCGGCAACGCACGCGTCCTCGAAACCCGCTCCGAGAACCTGGCGGCTGGAGAGGGACGGGAGGCCTACGACGTCGTCACGGCGCGGGCGGTGGGCCGGCTCTCCACCCTCGCCGAGCTCGCATCCCCGCTTCTGAAGCCAAATGGCGTCCTCATCGCCTGGAAGGGCAGGCGGGATCCCGAGGAAGAGCAGCAGCTGGAGAGCGCCGCCGTGGAGCTGGCGATGGCGCCGGAGGGGATCCTCGAGGTCGGCGAGCGGGCCGGCAGCCGCCACCGTCACCTGCACGTGGTCCGGAAGACCGGGGCCACCCCTGCGAACCTGCCGCGCAGGCCGGGGATCGCGAAGAAGCGCCCCAAGGGCTGAGGCGCAGCCCGCGCGCCTAGCGCCGGCGCTTCTTCTTGCGGGGCGGTGGGGGTGGTGGTTTCGCCGCCTGGATCGCCGTCGCACCCTCGGGCGTCGCCGTCACGGGAGGTGGCACCACCCGCTGGATCACCAGCTGCTGCCCGATCGTCCAGAAGTTGGTGGTGATCCAGTAGAGGATCAGGCCGGCGGGAAAGCTGAGGATGAAGGGGACGAAGATGAACGGCAGCACCATCATCATCCGCTGCTGGTTTTTGTCAGCCGTGATCGACATCACCATGCTCGAGGCCAGCTGGGTGCCGACGTAGAGGCCGATCAGGATCACCAGTTCGCTTCCCGTCGCCTTCGCCGTGAGGTCGTCGATGAAGAAGAATTCGGCTCCATAGGCGGCGCAGTGGCCGGCAGACGGGCAGCCCATGTCCGGCGGGAGCTCGTGTTTGAGGACGAAGAAAAGGGTGATGAAGACCGGAAGCTGTGCCAGTAGCGGGAAGCAGGAGGCGAGCGGATTGACTTTGTTCTCTTTGTAAATCCGCATCATTTCCTGCTGCAGGCGCTGTTTGTCGTTCTTGTATTTCTCCTGCAGCTCCTTCATCTGCGGCTGCAGAGCCTGCAGAGCCCGCATGCCTTTGAGCTGTTTGTAGGTGAGCGGAATCAGGAGGGCACGGGTGCAGACGGTCAGGGCGATGATCGACATCCCCCAGGAGAGGCCGGCACTGTCGTGGAAGAACTGCAGAACGCCGTTGGCAACGTCGATCAGCGGCTGGAGGATGTTGGCGGTGACGGGGATCATCGGTGCGTCTCGTGCCACTCGGCCGGGTGGACCGGGCCGGTGCGGAGCGTGAATCTATCGGGGATGGGGTCGAAGCCGCCGTGACTGAAGGGGTTGCAGCGCAGAATCCGCCAGGAAGCGAGGAGAAAACCGCGGGTCACCCCGAAGCGTTCAACCGCTTCGACGGCGTAGGCGGAGCAGGTCGGCTCGTAGCGACAACGCCTGGGGAGGCCTGGGGAGATCCAGCGTTGATAGCCCCGGATCGGGGCCAGGAAGATGCGTTTCACGTGGAACGGCCGCCGGCCAGGGCCTCTTCGAGATTGGCGCTTACCCCGCTCATCCCCTCCCGCTCGATCAGCTCCCTGATCTCGCTGCGGGCGACGATGACGAAGTCGTGGCGCGGCGGTAGGCGGTCGGAAAGGCTCCAGAACGCTTCCCGGAGCACGCGCTTGACCCTGTTGCGCTCGACGGCGCCGCCGATCTTGCGGCTCGCCGAAACTCCCAACCGGACCTCGTCGCGGTCCTCGTCCTTGCGCGGGAAGGTGTAGAGGACCAGGTAGCGGGTCGCGTGAGAGGACCCATCGCGATAAACGCGGTCGAACTCGCCGCTGCGAGAAAGGCGCCGGCGCTTCGGCGACGCCATTTACGGAGTGAGGCGCTTGCGGCCTTTGCGGCGCCGCCGCTTGAGAATGGCGCGGCCGCCGCGGGTGCTCATCCGGGCACGGAAACCGTGGGTCTTGGCTCGCTTCCGCTTCTTAGGCTGGTAGGTGCGCTTCATTGCCGGCGGAAGTATAGGGACCCGCCGAAAATCTTTTCTGCGGGATTTGCGTGGCGCCCCGGATGGGCGCTCAGGCACGGCGCTATGGTCGCCGCCCGGTGCCTGACAACCCCTCGAAAGACGACCTCGATGCCCTCTGGCGGAAAACCCGGGAGCGGCTGAGGTCCTCGGTACCGGAGTCGACCTGGGGCCTTTGGCTGGAGCCACTGGAGCTTGTCGGGGCGGAGGGGGAAACCCTCTTCCTCAGCGCTCCCGAGGGGATCCGGGCCTGGACCGAGCGGCGCTACGCGACTCTGGTCGCCGAAGCCCTGCGTGAGGCCGGCTCGCCCTTCCAGCAGGTGAGCTTCGCCGCCCCGCCCGGCGTCCCCGCCGACGGTGAGCCGCACCCGGAGCTCAATCCGAGCTACACCTTCGAGCGCTTCGTCATCGGCCCCGGCAACCGCCTGGCCCACGGGGCGGCGCTGGCGGTTGCCGAGGCCCCGTCGGAGGCCTACAACCCGCTCTTCCTCCACGGCCCTCCCGGACTCGGCAAGACCCACCTGCTGGCGGCGATCGCCAACTACCTGCGCGACAACGCCCCCGGTCTCAGCGTCCGCTACGCCACCGCGGAGTCCTTCACCAACGAGTTCGTGGCGGCGCTGAAATCCTCCGGCGCCGAGGCCTTCAAGGCGCGCTACCGCGACATCGACGTCCTCCTGATCGACGACGTCCAGTTTCTCCAGGGCAAGCCGGCGACCGAGGAGGAGTTCTTCCACACCTTCAACGCCCTCTATGAGTCGGGAAGCCAGCTGGTGCTCTCAGCCGACCGCATCCCGAGCGAGCTCTCGACCCTCGCCTCACGCCTCCGCGACCGCTTCGAGTGGGGGCTGACCGTGGCCGTCGAGCCGCCGAACCTGGCCACCCGACTGACGGTCCTCCGGCGCCTGGTTCAGGAGGCCGGTGTCGAGATCGCCGATTCCGGCGCCCTCTCGGAGCTCGCCAACCGGATCGACGCCAACGTGCGCCAGCTGCACGGGGCCCTGACCCGGGTGATCGCCCACGCCTCGCTGATGGCGAAGCCGCTCAGCTCCGAGCTGATCGCGGAAGTCATCCCCAGCGTCCGCCGGCCCCAGCCGACCTCGGTCGAGGAGATCCAGCAACGGGTGGCGGAAGGGTTCGGCGTATCCCGGGCCGAGCTCGTCGGCTCCAGCCGCGCCGCCACCCCGCTGCGGGCCCGTCAGGTGGCGATCTTCCTCACCCGCGACCTCACCGACCTCTCCCTTCCGCAGATCGGCAGGCTCTACGGTGGCCGCGATCACACCACTGTGATGAACTCGCTGCGCCGTGTCGAAGCCGGCATCGACGAGGATGCCGATCTGGCCGAGAAGGTCCGCGAGTTACGCGGAGCAATCCACAACCCGGTCGGCGAGGAGCGCTGAGCGCCGCCGACGCTGTAAGAATCCCCAGCCTCCCAAAGCGTCTTCCACAGCCGTCAATCCGCAGCCCGCCGCCAGATCCACCGCCACCCAGACTTTTTCCACAAGCCCTAACCCAACTTAAGAAAGCATTCATCACTTGAAGCTCACGACCAAAAGGGAAGACCTAGTCTCCAAGCTCTCCATCGTTTCCAGGGCTGTCTCAACCCGCGCCGCCACCCAGGCGCTCTCGGGTGTCCTCCTCACCGCCACAGACGGCCGCGTCACCCTCGCCGCCACCGACCTCGACCTCGGCCTCGAGACGACGCTGGAGGCCAACGTGGAGAGCGAGGGCGCCGTCCTCCTCCCCGGTCGCCTCTTCGCCGAGGTCGCCCGCTCGCTTGCCGACCCTTCGGTCGAGATCGAGTCCCGCGAGGCCGAGCACGACGTCGAGATCCGCAGCGGCGGCTCCAGCTTCCACCTGCGGGTGCTGCCGGTCGAGGACTTCCCGAAACTGCCACAGCCGGAGGCCGACCCGGCGCTGAAGATCCCGGCGGCGGCGCTGGAAGCGAGCATCGAGCTGGTCGCCCGCGCCGCCTCCCGCGACGACATGCGCCCGGTCCTCACCGGCGTCTTCGTCACCGCCAGCGGCAAAGAGATGACGATGGTCGCGACCGACTCCTACCGGCTCGCGGTCAAACGGACCGAGCTCGAGGGCGAGCTCGGCGGCGAGCTGGAGGCGAACATCCCGGCCCGGGCACTACGGGAGCTCGGCCGCGTCCTCTCTTCCGAGGGTGCCGGCGA
>Ga0068868_100001730_pt1 | contig 14951 bp, 11 predicted proteins | sample KBSMisM42_FD_64660 | JGI IMG/M metagenome (GOLD analysis project Ga0068868, IMG submission 64660) | Miscanthus rhizosphere microbial communities from Kellogg Biological Station, Michigan, USA - KBS Miscanthus M4-2 | ecosystem: Host-associated > Plants > Roots > Rhizosphere > Soil ...
CCTTCGGTTCGGCGACGTGGCACGCATCGAGACGCGCGCGGCGCGCATCGGCAACAAATCGGTGACGTACCGCTACGACTTCTACCGGAAGAACGACGGCGTCCACGTCGCGACGGTCGAGCACATTTGTGCGGTGACCGACCTCGACGCGATGCGCGCGATCCCTGTTCCGGACGACGTGCGCGAGCTGCTAGAGAAGAACAAATGAGGAAGGCGGGCGGGATGCTCGCGATGCTGTACGTCGCTTGCTCGCCAGCAGCGCCGGTGACGCACGTAACGGAGCACCCGGTGGTGCCTCCGCCGAAGCCGCCCGCGACGCTCGGCGACGTCGAGGTGATGCACCTGCCGACGGGCGCCGACCTCACCCCGCGCGCCGCGCCGGGCTCGATCGTCCTCGAGCTCGACCCACACGTGTCGGGGCACCCGGAGATGCGCGCCGGGTACGCCGTCTCGCTCGCGCTCTCGCCCGATGGGTCCGTGCTCGCCCTGCTCACGTCGGGGTACAACCAGCTCGAGAACGAGAAGGGCGTCCCCATCGAAGGGACGCGTGCAGAATACATCTTTTTCTACGACGTGCTCAAGGGAGCGCCGGCGGAGAAGCAGGTGGTGGCGCTGCCGAACGCGTTCGTGGGGCTGGCGTTCGGCGCGGACGGGCTCGTTTATGCGAGCGGCGGGCCGGACGATGCGGTCGTGGTCGTCGAGCGACAGAACGGCGTCTGGGGCGTGACGCGCTCGATCAAGCTCGGGCACAAGACGGGGCTCGGCGTGTCGCAAGGACCGCTCGCGGCGGGGATCGCGGTGAGCGCGGACGGCGCGCGGATGGTCGTGGCGAACCACGAGAACGACACGCTCTCCGTCGTCGACGTGCGCTCGGCCGCGGTGAGCGAGATCGCGCTCCGTCCGGGAGCGGGCGTGGCGGGCGGCGAGTTCCCGATGGGCGTCACGATCGTCGGGACGATGGCGTACGTCGCGGCGCAACGCGATCGCGAGATCGTCGAGGTCGATCTCGAGGCGAAGAAGGTCGCGCGGCGCGTGGCCGTCGGAGGGCAGCCGGTGCGTGTCGTCGCGAGGCGTGACGGGACGAAGCTCTACGTCGCGAACGCGAACACGGACGACGTGGCGATCGTGGATCGGGCGCATTTCACGGTCGATGCGCGCGTGCCCGTGGGAGGTCCGAAAGGAACGCTCGCGGCTTCGCTTCGTGGCGCGTCGCCCAACGCGATCGCGCTCTCGCCGGACGAGAAGGCTCTGTACGTGACGCTCGGAGGCGCGAACACCATCGCGATCGTCGCGCTCGATGGAGAGGCGCGGCTCGCGGCGCTCGTGCCGACGGGCTTCTACCCGAACGACGTCGCCGTCTCGCGCGACGGGTCGATGATTTACTGCGCGTATGGAAAGAGCCCGACAGGCGCGAACCCGAAGGGTCCGTGGTTCGACGACGCGCGCGTGCACGAGAAACCTTTTCAGAGCGCGGGAGGCAACCAGTTCAGCCTTCAGCTCCACCACGGCGGCCTCCACGCGTTTCCGAAGCCGAACGAGGAGATCGCGGCGCTGCTCACGACGCGCGCGCTCGACAACGAGCACGTCGGCTCTCCGGCTGTAGTGCCGCCGATCTTCGCGGCGCTGCGCGGCAAGGTGAAGCACATCGTCTACGTCATCGGCGAGAACCGCACGTTCGATCAGATCCTCGGGGACGTCCCGGGGCTCGACGGGGATCCGAAGCTCGTGCACTGGAACGCGGCCATCACGCCGAACCAGCACGCGCTCGCGACGCAGTTCGTCGGCTTCGACAGGTTCTTCGACTCGGGTGGCGTCTCGGGTGACGGTTGGCAATGGTCGACGGCCGGACGAGCGACCGACGTGGCAGAGAAAGAGATCCCGCTCATGTACGCGGGGCGCGGCGCGCACACGTACGACTGGGAAGGAAAGAACCGCGGCGTGAACGTCTCCGTCGAGACGACGGCGCAGCGGCGCGCGGAGAATCCGTCGACGCCGGACGACGACGATCTGATGCCGGGCGCTGCAGACGTGGCCGCTCCGGATCGCCCGCGCGAAGGCGGCACCGGGTACCTCTGGGACGCCGCAAAAGCCGCCGGATTGCGCGTCCGGAACTACGGCTTCTTCATCGACGACGCGCGCTACGGCTTGCCGAAGTCGAACGCGTCGGCGATCGGGCCCGTCCGCGAGCCGTTCAAGACGAAGACGCGCGTCGCCTACGCGACCGCTCTCGGCCTCGCCGCGGACACCGATCCGTACTTTCGAGGCTACGACGCGGCGTTCGCCGATTTCTGGCGCGAGCGCGAGTGGCAGCGCGAGCTCGCCGAGTTCGATCAGAAGGGCGACATGCCAGAGCTCGTCCTCGTACGGCTGCCGCACGATCACATCGGCGCTTTCGCGCGATCGCTCGACGGCGTCGACACGCCGGACACGCAGATCGCCGACCACGACTACGCGCTCGGTCTCATGATCGAAGCGCTCTCGCGATCGAAGCTCTGGAAGGATACGGTCGTCGTCGCGCTCGAGGACGACGCGCAAGACGGTGCCGACCACGTCGACGCGCATCGGAGCGTTCTCTACATGGCGGGCGGGCACGTGAAGCGAAACGCCGTCTCGCACGCGACGTACACGACGCCTTCGGTGCTTCGGACGATCGAGCTCCTCCTCGGGCTACAACCACTCGGGCGACGCGACGCGGTGGCGTCGCCGATCGCGGACGCGCTCACGGAGTCGCTCGACGAGACCGCGTTCGCCGCCGCGGTGCCTGATGTCTTGCGATCGACGAAGCTCCCTTTGCCGCCTCCAAAAAAGAACGAGCACGCGACCATGCCGCGCGGGGATTCGGCGACCTGGGAGCGCGCCACAGCCGGGATGCGGTTCGATCGCGAGGATGTGGCGCCGGCGGCCGCGCTGAACGCCGTGCTCTACTGCGGCCTCGTCAACCCTTCTTGCGCAAGACGCTGAAGAGCGCCTTCGGCTCCGGGTCGAGCTGACCTTCGTACGTCGTGTCGTCGACGCTGACGACCTCGAAGTCGTCGCTGAAGACGTCCTTGATCTGCTCTTTGGTGAAACGGTGCGGGCCTTCGGTGCCCGGCTGGTCGGAGCTGAACGTCTTCAAGAAGAGCCGGCCATCTTTCGACAGGAGCTTCTTCACCGTCTCGACGTAGCCGTCGCGCTTGTCGGGCGCAAAGACGTGGAAGCAGCCTCGATCGAAGATGAAATCGAACGGACCTTCGAGCTTCGTGTCCAGCACGTCGTCGACGACGAACGTGACCTCTGCCTCTTCTTTTTCGGCGCGCTTCTTCGCGAACGCGATCGCGGCAGGCGAAATGTCACTCCCCGTCACCTCGAAGCCGCGCTTCGCGAGCGCGATGGCTTGCGTGCCAGGTCCCGTGCCTTGGTCGAGCGCTTTGCCCGTCTTCATCTCGAGCTTGTCGAGCGCGGCGGCGAGATCTTTGTCGAGCTTCTCGGAGAACCACGGGAGCTTCTCGACGTCGCCCTTTTCGTAGAGCGCCTTCCAATCGGGGGAACCATCCGCTCCGACCGGGAACGGCGGCTTCTCTTCCGGCTTCGCTTCCGCCGCCTCGTCTTCGTCCTCGTCTTCGTCGTCTTCTTCTTCCTCGGCGGCTTCTTTCTCGGCGGCCTTCGCTTCGAGCTTCTTGCGCGCGATCACCTCTTCACCGCTCGGCGTGCCGGCGAGGACGAGCGACGCGGGGTCGAAGCCGCGGGCGCGATTTCGGAACATCACGACGAGCATGGCGAGGCCGAACGCGGTGAGCGCGAGGCAGCACCACTGCGCCGGCGTGAAGCCGCTGTAGCGCGGATCGGCGTTCACGCCCTCGGTGATGCGCAGGTAATCCATCACGAAGCGCACCGGACCGTACGTGAGCGCCGTCGCCGCGATGTACGTGCCGACGCGGACCTTCCTCTGCCACGTGAGCGCGAGGAGCGACGCGAGGACGACCGTGAAGAGCATCTCGAGAAGGCCGAGGTCGTAGCGCGCCGTCTCGCCGTGGAGGAACTCGATGAAGCCGTAGCTCGAACGCGCGCCGTGGAACGACTTCGCGACGTACTCGGGGCTCGCATCTGCCGGGAAACCCGCCGGATATTCGACGGAGAGGAACGCGCCCTTCACCGCGAGCGCGCCGGGGTGATCGTGCACCGACGAGCAGCCCATGCGGCCGAAGACCCAGGAGACGGGAAAGACGCTCAAGATCAAATCGGCGAACGGCAAGATCGGCTGCACGTTCGTCCGCTTGCGGATGCGCCCAATCCAACTGAGCCAAGGGTGCCCCGGGAACTTCGAGTCGAACCAGTAATACTTCCAGAGAACGATGCCGATGAACGCGCCGATGAAGCCGCCGAAGCTCGAGAGGCTCTTCCACAGCATCAAGAGCGAGAGCGGATCTTCGGCGACCTCGTGGGGGTGGTAGAACAGCTCGTCGAGCACGTGGCCGCCGATGAAGCCGCACACGAGCATCCACGTGATGAACGAGTTCAAGCGATCGACGTCGTAGCCGAGCGAGCGCGCGCGTTTGGTCGCGAGCCAGATGCCGATGAGCACGCCCGTCGCGACGAGGAGCCCGAACGGGTGGATGAACCCGGGATCGCTGACGTGGACGTACGGAATCATCCTTGGGGCAGGTAGATAGTCTATTTTTTCGCGAACGTGACCAGATTGTTGGACAGCGAAACGTCCACACGGCCCTGAGCGAGCGTGGTCACGGCATCGCGCACGAAGTGCTCGGCTTCACTCGCGGAAACCTCGCGTACGAGCGTGGCCTCTGCCCAGCGTTGGAAGAGATCGGGGCCGTCGATCACGGCGCCCGTGACCTGGACGTCGCTGCTCCGCGTGAGCGTGACCGTGAATTCGAGCGTGCGCACGACGGGGCCGGTTTTGGAAGGGATCGTGAAAGAGAGCACGCGTGTCCGTTTTGTCGGTGTGCGGCCGAAGTTCAGGCCACCGAGCATGAAGCGCGCGAGCTCGGGCGATTGTTCCACGGGCCTGCCGTAATTGATTGGATCGACGAGGACGCGCGCGGCTTCGAGAGCGGCGTCCTTCGCGTCTTGCCGCTCCTGCGCGAGGCGCTCGAGGCGCTTCTCGTTCTCCTCGGCGGATTTGAGCATGCGCGCTTCTTCGGTCTCGGCCACGGGCTCGTCGAAGCTCCGCACGAGCGCGAAGGCGGCCTCGGCGTGCGGCCCGCGAGGGAGCCACGCGAGGTAGTCGATCGCCGCGGCGCGGCTCTTCGTCGAGGCGCGATAGAACGCGGGCTCCTCGGCGTCGAACGCGACGCGAAACTCGCCTGCCCATTCGCCGTTCGGACGGTGTTCGAGATATTTTCCCATGCGCGAGAGGCGATCGCCTTCGGCGTGCGCGAGCTTCACTTGGCGCGCCTCTACGAGATCGCCGTTGCTCGCGACGATCGGGCGCATGACGGCGCACGACGCGAGGAGTAGCGGCAAGAGAAGGCGTTTCACTGCTCGCCTCCCTCGACGGGGCCGCGACAGAACTGGCACTCCGTCGGGACGAGCTTCTCGGTGTCGCTCATGAAGAGCGCGTAGTCGTCGCACGACGACGCGAGGAGCGCGCGCAGGCAGACGAGGCCGTCTTGATAGAGCGGCGCGCAGAGCGGCGGGAACGTCTCCGTCGATGCAGCGTCGGCGCAAGCTTGGACGCAGCGCTGCGTCGTCAGGCTGCACTCGGTGCACTTTTGGCAGTCGACCGATTTTCTCGCGGCGGAGAACGTCGCCGCGTCGAGCTCGGCGGGATCTTTTCCGCAGCTCCCGATGTCGCCGACGGTGGCGCCGATCCCGAAGACGAGCGCGACGACCGAAACAACCGCGAGCTTCTCGCGGGGGAGCTTCTCGCGGGGGAGCTCGAGGGGGGCTCGCGTCGAGTCCCCCTCGCCGAGGCGCGCAGCGCCGAGGGGGGAGCTCGAGGGGCGAACGCCCCTCGAACGATGGAGACTCATGGGATCACCTCCCACGCGACCGTGAGGCCGATCTGGCCTGACAAGACCGGATAGGCAGCCGCAGAGACCTCGCGCGTTCCCGCGCCGTAGAAGAGATCGCCGACGATCTCGGCGACGAGGCCGATGCCGCCGCGCACGAACCAGATGCCGCCGAGGGCGCCTTCCATGCCCCACGTCGTCTCCGGCGTCGCGACGATCGAGAAACCCGCGCGCGCGTACGCGGCGAGATCGCGAAAGCGACGATAGACGACGAACGTGGGCGCGACGGCCGTCTGCTGGACGCCTTCGAGCGCGAGGCTCACGTGGAGCGAGAAGCCCGGCTGGAACTTGCGCGGATCGCCCAACGTGATCGACGCCGCGAGATCGACGTACGACGACGTTCGCGAGACCTCTTCTGCGGATGATCCAAGGACGGTCGCGAGTCGAAACGGATCGTTGAAGCGGAGGCCGTCCCCGAAGAACGCTGCAGCGTGAACGGTCAGCGGCAAGCCGTGCTTGGGCGCGGGCTCTTCTGTCTTCTCGGTGTGTGGCGGCGACGCCAACGCAGGGCTCGCGACGAGTACTGCGCCGAGAAGAACGAGCGTGGGTCTCACGCGCGCTGGACTCTGACTTTCGGTTTCGCGCCGAGGAGCGCGAGCTGACCGCACGCAGCAGCGACGTCGTCTCCGCGACGGCGGCGGATGAAGCAGGAATACCCGTCGTCCGTGAGCACCTTCTGGAACGCGAGCACGCCCGAAAGATCGGGAGGACCCAGCGTGGCGGCTTCGATCGGATTCATCGGGATGAGGTTGATCTTCACGGGGAGGCCGAAGAGCAGCTTCGAGAGCTTGCGCGCGTCCTCCACCGTATCGTTCTTCGTGGCGACGAGCGTGTACTCGATCGTGATTCGGCGCCTTCGCGGGAGCGGGTAGCGCCGCAGCGCCTCCATGAGCTTCGCGAGCGGGTACTTCTTGTTGATCGGCATGAGGCGCGTGCGCGCTTCGTCGTCCGCGGCGTGGAGCGAAATCGCGAGGCCGATGTTTCCGCCGAAGTCTTCGCCGAGGCGCGCGATCTCCGGAATGAGCCCGCTCGTCGAGACGGTGACGCGACGCGCGGACAGGCCGATGCCGTCGGGGTGCGTGAGCAGGCGCAGCGAACGAACGGTGGCGTCGTAGTTCGCGAGCGGCTCGCCCATGCCCATGTAGACGACGTTGCGGAGTCTCTCGTTTTCGCCGAGGCGCGTGCGGCCGATCAGGATCTGCGCGATGATCTCGTCGGCGCCGAGGTTTCGTTTCAGGCCCGCGACACCCGAGGCGCAGAAGACGCAGCCCATCGCGCAACCGACCTGGGTCGAGATGCACTGCGAGACGCGGATGTACTCGGGCCCGGCGGGCTCGACTTCTTCTTCGTCATCGACCGCAGCCGACGCGTCGGCGTCTTCCTCGACTGGGTTTGGCAGCTCGCCTTTCGGGCCGGTGACGCCCGGGATGAGCACCGTCTCGATCGTCGCGTTGTCGTGGAGCGTGAGCAGGAGCTTGCGCGTGCCGTCGGTCGCGACGCGCTCTTGGGCGATTTGCATCTTCGCGCCGGCACCGAGGTCGACGAGCGACTCGCGTAGCTTCGCGGGGAGATCCGTCATCTGCGAAGCGTCGAGCACGCCGCGCGCCTGGATCCACTTGAAGACCTGCTTGCCGTGGAACGGACGACCGCCCATGCCGGCAACGGCCGAGCTCCACTCCTCAGGCGTGCGCGCGAGCGGCGGGAACATGACGGCCCATTATAGCTACGACGGGCGCGTGATGCGCATGCTCGCGGCGCGGAGGCGGCGCACGACGACGCGAAGGACGCGCTCCTGGATCTGGGGCCGCCTGGCCATGAGCTCGCGGAAATCGGCGCCGTTCAGGCGCGCGAGCGAGCTGTCCTCTGCTGCGACCGCGTCCGCGCTTCGGGGCTCGTTGTCGAGGAGCGCGAGCTCGCCGAAGAAGTCGCCGCCTTTCGCGATGGAGAGCTCGACCGTGCCGTCCTTGATGGCGACCGCGCCGCGCCGCACGATGTAGAGCGCGTCGCCCGGGTTGCCCTTCTTGAAGATCACCTCGTTGGCGGCGACCTCGACGCCCGTCAGCATTTCGGCGACACGGCGGAGCTCCTGGCCGGGCATCTCCTCGAAGATCGGGACGGTGCGCAGGAAGGCCATGCGCTCGAAGAGCGGAATCAAGTGGCTGTTCTCCTCCCAGATGCGCGGATAGCGCTCGCGGAAGCGGTCCTTGTATACCAGCATCGCGCGCCCGGTGATCGAAGCGTCGTTGAGCTCGATGATCGCCGAGAGTGGATCGCGCTCGATTTGAGAAACCCCGTCGGCGAAAAGGCGCGCAGCGGCCGCACGCTCGCGCAATGAAAGATGCTCGAACAGCGGAACGACACGCGCGGCGAGATCGCGCTCGAGCGTGGCGTCGACGAGCTCGGCGATCTTCGCGTCGACCTCCGCGCTCTTCTTTCGGAGGCCCGCTTGCACGGCGCTCGCGAGGCTCGTCTTTCCGGTGAGCGCGAGGAGGTTCAAGACGCGCTCGCGCACCGAGCCGATCTCGTTTTCGATCTCGGCGCCGAGGGCGTCGAACGGCGCGTCGATCTTCCAGTCGGGAATGCCGTCGTCCTTCGCGAGGCCCGCGAGGATCGCGTACATCTTGTACGCCGAGACGAGCTCGCGCGAAAGCATCGGGGCGATCTCCGCGTCGGCCGGGCGCGGCATCGTCCCGCGCGAGACGGCGTACGACATCGAGCGCACTGCGCGGTCGCGCACCTCGGCGTCGGGATGCCCGAGGAGGCGATGAAGGAGCGGACCGCCTGCTTCACCGGAGAGAGCGGTCGCGACATGACGGACGCTCTCGGCGCTCGCGCTGTCGACTTGATCTTGGATGTACGCGAGGGCTTCTTCACCCCAATCGACGATGCGCGTCGCGACCTCCGGGCCGAGGCTGGTCGGAAGGAGCTGGAGCACATCCGGCAAGAGCTCCGACGCCTTGATGCGCGCCGCCGCGCTCACCGCTGCGAGCCGCGCGCTGTCCGTCCCGCGACGCAAGAGACGTCGCATCTGCCGATGCAGCGCCGCCGGATCTTCGGGGGCCTTCGTCACGAGCGTGTCGAGGACGATCGCGGCCGAGTCGTCGTCGAACGTCGCGAGCAAGTCGGCCGGATCGCTGTCGCCGCCGAGCACCTTGAGCGCGACCTTCGCCGCGGCACGTGTATTCGGCTCGCCTTTTTCCGCGAGCTCGACGAGCGCCGGGCGCGCCTCCTCCGGCGCGACGCCGAGCTGCACGATGACGCGCGCGGCCTCCGCCCGGCACGTCGAGTCGGGATCGCTGCCGATCATCTTCACGACGTCGTCCATGAAAGGGCCGCGGCGATGGCGCGCGACGGCTCGAAGCGCGGCGGCGCGGACGAGCGCGCTCGGGCTGTGGAGCGCGACGGTGAGCACCTCGTCGTCGGGAGGCTGCGAGCCTTCGCACAAGAGCTCGGCGGCGAGGCCCGCGCGCCGCTCGTCGGTCGACCGGAGCTCCGCGAGCAACGTCGCGCGCGTGTCGGCGTCGAAGCTCTTCGGCTCGACGGCGTCGAGGTCGAGCGTGCGCTCGTCGATCGCCCGCCGGAGCGCATCGCGATACGCGCGACGAACCCCGCGCGTGCAGACGACGGCCATGATCCCGACGCCGACCACGGTCGCCGCGGCGAGGCTCCTCGCGCCGACGCGCGGCATGAACGCGAGGACCGCTGCGGTGATGGCGTACGCACCGGGCGCGAGGACACCGCGCACGAGGGCGCGCGACTGGACGCGCTCGACCGGCGGAAGCGGCGTCTGCGTTTGCTCGCTCGCCGATCCCCAGATCGACTGCTTGAGCACGCGGTCGACGCTGCGCAAGGCGACCGCGGTCGCGAAGCTCGGCGCGATCGCGCACGCGACGGCGACGCCGATCGTCGTGAGCGGCGTGAGCAAGAGCGTCCGTGATGTCCCGAGCGCGAGCATGACGCGTCCCGAGAGGAGGAGCAGCACCCCGAGCGTGATCGCGCTCGTGACGCCGTAGTAGCGCCCGAAGAAGCTCGCGCACGCGGCGGGCGTGGCGTAACGCTCGGTCGCCGCGCTCATGAGCACGTAGTCCATGAACTGCTCGGTGACGAGCGCGAGGATCGACAGGCTCGCCATCACGCGCAGCAGCGGCACGCTCTGCAAATACGCGAGCGCCTTCTTCCACTCCTTGACGGTGCTCGCGCGCGCCTTCGGGACGTGCGGCGCGAGATCGTGCGAGCGCACGGCCATCACGAGCGGCACCATCGCTACGAGGACGCCCGCCGCGAAGAAGAGCAGCGCGGGCGCGCCGAAGAAGTGCGCGAGCGGCGTCACCGCGAGCCCGATGAAAGTCCACGCGAGCGTGGCGCCCGCTCCCGCGATCGGAAGTAGACGCTTCGCGCTGCGCGCGGTGGTCGCTTGCGAGACGACGGCCCAACCGTGAATCAGAAGGACGCCCGAGATCGCCTCGATGACGACATAGAGCACGAACGGCGCGCCCGGCACCGCCAGCGCGAGGAGACCCCGCACGCCAAGCAGCGCAAGCGCGCACGCGATGAGCGTCACCCGCAAGAGGCGCGCAGCGCCGAGGCTCGACGCGAGCGGCACGGTGGCGAGCGACGAGCACGCGAGCGTGATGGCCGAGGCGAAGAACGCCCACGGGATCATCGTCTTCGGGTACGCCATCAAGAAGATCCCGCTCTGCGCGGACTTGATCATCACGAGGCACGCCGACAGCGCGAAGATGAGCGACACGAGACGCGCCGCGCGCCCGAGCTCCCCTTCCCCGAGGCGAAGGACGCGCGCGATGAAAGGTTGGTCGTGCGCGGCCGCAGTCACGCGCCCCACACTACATCAACGCGGACGTCATCGGCCCTTCGCTTTGGCCTCTTCCCAATACGTATCGAGCGTTTCCAGCGGTAGCTTGCCGGCCTCGCCGAAACCGCCGTGATTTTCCTTCACGCGCTCTTCCACGTGGGAAAACCGCGTCATGAACTTGTCGATCGTTCGGCGGAGCGCGCCTTCTGCGTCGACCTCCATGTGACGCGCGAGGTTCACGAGCGCGAAGAGCGCGTCGCCGAGCTCCTCTTCTTTGGCTTTCGCGTCTCCCGAAGCGATCGCACGCTCGAGCTCGCCGATTTCCTCGTGCACCTTTCCGAACGAGCCGCGCGAATCGGCCCAATCGAAGCCCACGCGCGACACCTTCTCGCCGATGCGCTGCGCGCGAACGAGCGCCGGCAAGCTGCGCGGAACGCCCCCGAGGATGCCCCGGCCTTGCTTCTCCTTGGCCTTGAGCTTCTCCCAGTTCGTCAGCACTTCGTCGGCCGTGTCGGCCTTCACGTCTCCGAAGACGTGCGGGTGGCGCGAGACGAGCTTCTCGACGATGCCCGCGATGACGTCGTCGATCGCGTACTTCCCTTCCTTGCGAAGGAGCTCCGCCTGGAAGACCACCTGAAGGAGCAAATCGCCGAGCTCTTCTCGCAGCGCGTCCCGGTTGCCCGAGTCGATCGCGTCGATGACCTCGCACGCCTCTTCGAGGGCGTACTTCCGGAGGGTCTCGAGCGACTGCTCGCGATCCCACGGGCAGCCGTTCGGCGCGAGGAGGCGGCGCATGACGCCCACGAGGCGGACGAGCGTCGCGCCTTCTTGCTCTTCGAGCTTCGGGACGGGCCGCGGCACTTTTTCGTCGAACGTCGGAATCACGAGATCGCCTCCAGCTCGTAGAACGCGAGCTTCCCCGTCTTGACGTAGAAGAGACCACACCCAACACGGGTGAAGTGCCGCGCGAGCGCGTCCGTATAGAACGAGCCGGGCCGGAGATGCACCGCCACGTCCGTCTTGTCGAGATCACACACGTCGCGCACGTCCCGCTCGGTGATCGCTTCGAGGTAGAGGAAGCCGCGGCACATGGCCGCCATGTTGTCGATGGCGCGCAGCGCGTCTTCGTCGTTCAGGTACGGCAGGACGCCTTGGCAGACGACGAGGTCGTAGCGCATCTCGCCACGCCAGCGCGCGATGTCTCGGTGCTCGTGGCCGTAGCGCTCGCACGCGTAGGGGCTCGCGTCGATGGATGCATACTGCACGCGTGGCTCGTGCGTACGGAAATACTGCCGCCAAAAGCCCACGCCCGCGCCAGCGTCGAGGACGTTTCGAAGCTCACCGCCGAGCCACCGAATCATGCCCGTCACCCCGCGCGCGAGGTTCGCGACCTGCTCGGCGTCGTACACGCGCGTGCCGCCCCGCTCGTAGAAGCGCTCGAAATACTCCGCGTCGAAGCTCATTGGCCGCGCAAGCTGCTTCGAAATCGCGCGGAGCGCAAGATCGTACTACGATCAGGCCATGGAGCCCGGACCCACATTGAGCGCATTTTGGCGCCGCGCTGTGGTCGTCACGGGCATCGCCGTCGCCTTTGTCCTCGCGTACCTCCTGCGCGGCGTCCTCGTCCCGCTCTTTTTCGCGTTTCTCCTCGCGTACGCCCTCGACCCGTTCGTCGACCGACTCGAGCGCTGGAAGATCCCGCGCACGGTCGGTGCGATCGTCGTGATGAGCGCGCTCGTGGGCCTCATCTCGCTCTTCATCGCCTTCGCCGTGCCGTATTTCGCCGAGGAGCTGCGCGCCGCCGCCGTCGATTTGCCGCGCGAGCTCGACGCCCTGCGCGCCCGCGTCGATCCGTTCTTGTGGCTCACGTTCAAGACGCGCATGCCGCAGACGTGGGGCGAGCTCCGCCCGTACTTGCCCACGCCGACGACGCTCAGCGAGTGGGCGTTCGGAACGCTCAGCTACGTGTCGCTCTTCTTGAGCGTGCTCATCGTTCCGGTCTTCGCGCTCTATCTGCTCATCGATTTCGATCGCATCGTTCGCTACACCGGGAAGCTCGTTCCGCGCCGCTGGCTGCGTGTCGTGACGTCGGTCGCGATCCAGATCCACCGCACGCTCGGCGGTTACGTCCGCGGGCAGCTCACCGCGTGCTTCGTGCTCGGCGCGCTCTACGCGACGGGCTTGCGCATCGTCGACATCCGCCTCGCCGTCCCGATCGGCGTCTTGACCGGCATGCTCGCGTTCGTGCCGTATTTCGGCTTCAGCATCGGTCTGTCGCTCGCGCTCGCGATGTCGCTCCTCGACTGGAACGGCGTCGGCCCCGTCGTCGGCGTGCTCCTCGTGATGGGCAGCGTGCAGATCCTCGACGGCACGATCATCACGCCGCGCATCGTCGGCAAATCCGTCGGCCTCGCCCCGCTCGAGGTCCTGCTCACGATGATGGGCGCCGGCTCGCTGCTCGGATTCTTCGGCGTGCTCCTCGCCGTTCCGCTCGGCGCGGTCGTGAAGATCCTCCTCCAGCGCATCGTGAAGGTGTACCTCGGCAGCGAATTCTACACGCGCATGGAAGGCGCGACAGCTGCGACCGCAGCGACCATTCCAGATCCGACCAAAGTCGTGGTCATCCCAGAAAAGCAAACGCAGTCGAGCAAGATGAGGAACGTGCCTTGAACGAAGAAGTGACGACCGAGCGCGTCTCGCGGACGCAAATCGTGACCCTCTCGCGACCCGAGGCGCGAAACGCGCTGACGCTCTCCGCGGTGCGCGCGCTTCGTGCAGCGTTCGTCGCCGCGGCGGAGGACAAAGAAGCTCGCTGCGTGGTGCTCACGGGCGCGGGTGGCCACTTCTGCGCGGGCGCCGATCTTCGCAAGAACATGGAAGACCCCGAGGTCATGGCGAAGGTCGACGAGTACATCGACGAGTTCCACGGCCTCGTGAAAGCGATCGTCCGCTGCCCGAAGCCCACGGTCGCGATGGTCGATGGCGCCGCCGTCGGCTTCGGCGCCGACCTCGCGCTCGCGTGCGATCTCCGCGTCGTCACCGACCGCTGCTACGTGCAGGAAAAATTCGTCTCGATCGGCCTCATGCCCGATGGCGGCAGCACCTTCTGGCTCCCGCGCCTCCTCGGCACCGCCCGCGCGATGCAGCTCTGTCTCCTCGCCGACAAGCTCGACGGAAAGGCGCTCCACGAGCTCGGCATTGCCGTCGACTGGGTCACCGCCGACAAGCTCCGCGATCGAACGATGGAGCTCTGCGCCCGCCTCGAGAAGGGCCCGCCGCTCGCGTACGCCGCGATCAAGGAATCCATCTACGCGAGCTGGGGCGATTTGGACGCGGCCCTCGCCCGTGAACGCACCGGCCAGCTCCGGCTACTGAAGACGCAGGACTTGATGGAGGGCGTGATGGCCTTCATGCAAAAACGCGAACCCAATTTCACTGGGCAATAGACGTTGCGCGTTCGCCGACGACGCTCTTCATGAACCAGTCGCGAAGCGCGTCACCGCTTCCGTAGCGACCGAGTCCGATCATGAGCTTCGCGACTGCGGCTTCGGGCGTCATGTCGCCGCCTGAAATCGCACCCGCTCTTTCGGCTGCAGCTCCGCCCGCGTAGCGCGTCAAGTCGACGAACCCGCGCAAGCACTGCGAGACGATCACGACCGGCACGTTCGCTGCGCGTGCTGCCTCGATCGCTGGAATCAGAGAACGCCCGATCTGCTGCGGCACGTTCCCAGTGCCATACGCTTCGAGCACGAGGCCCTTCACGCCTGCGCGCACGGCGCCCGTCACGAGCCGTTCTTCGAGGCCCGGAAAGACGCGTACCGCTAGCACGCTCGGCTCGATGCGATCATCGAACGCGCCGAGAGCGGCTGGCTTGCGCACGTGATCTGCGACGGCGGCGTGCATGCCGAGCTCGACGAGCGGCTCGCAGTTCGGGGACGCGAACGCGTCGAGCGCCCACGCGTCGCGCTTCGTCGATCGCACTCCGCGCAGGACACGCGACGCGAACGTGACGCACACCTCCGGCACATCGAGCGTCGCGACCATCGTCGCGTCGACGAGGTTCTCGCGTGCGTCCGTGCGTGCCTCCGCGAGCGGCCTCTGCGAGCCCGTGAGCACGACCGGCTTCGGCA
>Ga0068868_100001742_pt1 | contig 14916 bp, 16 predicted proteins | sample KBSMisM42_FD_64660 | JGI IMG/M metagenome (GOLD analysis project Ga0068868, IMG submission 64660) | Miscanthus rhizosphere microbial communities from Kellogg Biological Station, Michigan, USA - KBS Miscanthus M4-2 | ecosystem: Host-associated > Plants > Roots > Rhizosphere > Soil ...
AACCCGTCGAAGCTGTCGAGCCACGACTGCAGGAACCGCCGGAAGGACTCGCGTCCGCGCCCGGCGTCGCTGGTCTCGCTCTCCCAGACGATGTCGGGCGCCACGAGCGCCACGACCGCGGACAAGTCACCGCGGTTGAGGGCGTCGTAGCCGAGGCGGAGCCGCTCGCGGGGCCCGGGCAGCTCAGCGGGCGGGCCTGGTTGCACGGATCGTTGAGCCCGCCGCCCCGTACTTGGCCGCCTTGCGGCGGGTGTCGGCGAAGGTGGAGCGGGCGAACGTGTCGACCAGAGGGCCCTGCTCGATGTCGGTATAGGCCCGCTCGACCAGCAGGCGCGCGTGCTCGCCATGGAGCAGCGCTCCGGCAATTCAGCCGGTCCAGAGATCGATCCGCCCGCGGGCGTCCTCAGAGACCTCGTTGTGGATCACCACGTCGGCGAGCTGCAGCCGCCCGCCGGGGCGCAGGACCCGGTCGATCTCGTCCAGCACCACGTCCTTGTCCGGCACCAGGTCGATCACGCCGTTGGCGATGACCACGTCGACCGAGGCGCTGTCGACCGGGACGGCCTCGATCAGGGAATCGTGCAGATCGACGTTGGTCAGGCCCATCGCGCCGGCGCTCGCGCGCGCCGTCGCGAGCATCGACGCGGTCATGTCGACGCCGATCACCCGTCCGGCCGGCCCGGTCATCTGCGCCGCGATCAGGAGATCGGTGCCCGCGCCACAGCCGAGGTCGAGCACCACGTCCCCGGGCGCGATCCGCCCGAGCCTCCAGTGGTTGGCCACGCCCGCGAACCCCGCGGCGGAGGCGTCGGGCACGCGCGCCAGCTCGGGCTCGGGATAGCCGAGCTCGGCGGCCCACGCCCGGCCGGTGGGGAAGATGAACCCCCGGTCGGGCTCGCTCGCGACCTCGGTGTAGGTGTTGCGGATCTCCTCCCGCAGCGCCTCGACGTCGATCGGCGCCTCTGAGGTCATGGCCGAGCTGAACCTTACGCGCATATGGAACGCTTCCGGCATGCCGTGGCTCCCCGAGCTGTTCTCTGCGCCGGTGCTGGCCAACCTCGAGGCGGAGCGCCGGCGCGACAAGTTCGTCACGATCCCGTACTTCGCCGGGGTGGCGACCGGCGAGGTCGAGGCGATGATCGACTCCTTCGCCGGCGAGCCGGAGCTGCAGCACCCGTTCCGCGGGCGGATCCGTGGCGAGCGGGCCTTCACGACCTACGTGCGCGATACCGACGCATGGATGGCCGCCCACGACGTCACCGTCGACGAGCTCTGGCACGTCGCCACGCCGCGGCGGGGGTTCGAGGAGGTCGTCCTCCACCTCAGCGGCGAGACCGACCTCCCCGTCGCCATCGTCTCCGAGCTCGGGCCGGACGGACGGCTCGTCGAGCTGCGGGTCTACTTCAGCAACGTGCCGCTGACCGGCCAGCGCCGCAACCGGCCGCCGGTGCTCCAGGTCGACCCGGATGTGCGCCTCCACGGCGTGCTGGCCGAGTATCAGGCGGCGCTGGCCGTCGGGGACCGCGACGCGATCGTCGCGACGTTCAGCCCGGACGGCTGGCTCCGCGAGCCCACCGGGATCGTCTACCGCGGCCCGGACGCCCTGCGCGCGTTCTACGCGCAGCTGTTCGCCCACGGCGGCGGCCTCGGCCTGGAGCACTGTTCCGTCGTCGACGACGAGCGCGGCTGCGCGCTGGAATACAACATCGTGCGGTGGGGCACCGAGGAGCTGCTGCCCGCGGCCGGCGTCGCCGTCTACCAGCACGGCGCGGACGGCAAGCTCGACGCCGTCCGCATCTACGACGACGTCGACCCGCCGCTCTAGCGCCCGTTACGCTGGTCGCGATGGGCGTCGTGCGCGATCGGAGGACGGCGTGGAGCGCGGCCGGATGCCTGCGCTGGGCCGGCGCGCTCGCGCTCGGGCTCGCGGTGGTGCACCAGCTTCGCGTGCTCGCCGTCCCCTCGTCGGAGGGGCACGCCCCCTTCGTGGCGCTCGCGCTGCCCGCGGCCGTCCTGCTCGCAGGCGCGGTGCTCCGATTGTTCGTCGAGCTCGCCGGCGTCCGGCGCGGTCGCGCGCCCGCGCCGCCCGGGCTCTCGGTGCGGCAAGCGTGGCTGGTCGCCGCGCTCGCGCTGGTCGCCCTGTTCGTCGCCCAGGAGCTGCTCGAGGGCGCCCTGCTGCAGAGCCACGTCGCCGGCCTGGCCGGCGTGGTGGGCGCGGGCGGCTGGATCGCGCTGCCGCTCGCCGTCGCCGCCGGCGGCGTCGTCGCGCTCGCCCTGGCCGGCGCCCAGTCCGTGCTTCGCCGCGCCGCCAGCGCACCATTGCCGTGCGCACAGATCCGTGCGCCCGGACGGGCCCGCCGCGACGCCGCCTGGCGCCCGGCCGGCGTGCTGGCGCGCAACCTGGCCAGCCGCGCGCCGCCTGCCCCAGCGGCCTAGCGACCTCCGCGCTTCGACACCGGCCTCCGCCCTTCCGGCGGAGCGCCTCCGCAGTGTCCCCACCCCGCGACGACACCATCCGCGTGCGGGATCTTCGTCCCGCCAAACAACGGCGCGCCATCCGCCGGCGCCGCCGCGCCGCCCTGGCCCTGGTCGGCCTGGTCGCGTTCGTCGTCGGCCTGGCGGCCGGCGCAGGAAGCGACGACCCCGCCGACCCGGGCCGGTCGAGCACCGGTGCGCGCTCGCACAGCACGCCGCGGGCAACCCGCGCCGCAGCCGACCGGCGCGCGGTGGACGGCGTGCTTGCCTACACGAGCTACATCAGCTCCGGCAGCCCGCGCAAACGCGAGGTCGCGCTGACCTTCGACGACGGACCTGGCCCGTACACGCCGCAGATTCTGCGCATCCTCCGCCAGCACCGGGCGGCCGCGACCTTCTTCGTGGTCGGCCAGGAGCTCAACGCGTTCGCCCCCGCCCTGCGCGAGGAGGTTCGCGATGGGTTCCCGGTCGAGGACCACACCGAGCGCCACCTCATGCTCGGGCGGCTGAGCGCCGCCCAGCAGCGCCGCGAGATCGAGGACCAGATCATCCGCGTCCAGAGCGAGGGCGCGCCGCGGCCGCTGTTCTTCCGGCCGCCGTACGGCTCCTTCGATCGCCGCACGCTGGCGATCCTGCGCGAGCAGCGCCTGCTCATGGTGCTGTGGTCGATCGACACCGAGGACTGGCGCCAGCCCGGCGTCAAGGCGATCGTCGATGCCGCCGGGAGCGCCCGTGCGGGGTCGATCGTGCTCATGCACGACGCCGGCGGTGACCGCTCGCAGACCGTCGCCGCCCTCCCCCACGTCATCCGCCGGCTGCGGCGGCGCGGGCTGCATCTGGTCACCGTCGCGCAGCTCGTGCGCGACGACCCGCCGCCGCGCAACCAGCGCCCGCCGACGAACCTCTCGGGCGGCTGAGGGCGCTGCCGCCTACGGGCTTCCGCCGCGGCGGTCCATCAGGCGCCCGCGGGTGACCCCGTGGCGCGCGAGCGTCGGCCCAGCGGCCTCGAGGTCGACCGGGTCGTCCGGGAGCTCGGTCAGCAGTGCGCCGATGGCATCGTCTTGATACCCGGCCAAGCGGAGCGCGTTGGCGATCTCGGCCTTGCTCATCGTGAGGCGCTGCTCGGCCATGTCGCCCTCAGCGTAGTTCCGGCAGCTCCTGGGCGCCGGCCGAGCGCCAGCCGACCCGCACGCGGTTCCCGGCCGGGTCGGTGAGATGGACCTCGCGCATGCCCCAGGGCATGTCGGCGGCCTCGGCCCCGAACGCGTCGGCGACGCCGTCGACGTCCTCGACGTGGAGGTAGATGAGCGTGTCCGGCGATGCGTCGCCGCTGTGCTCGGAGAGGAACAGCCAGCGCTCGCCGGCCCGCAGGGCCACGAACCGCGGGTCGTCGGGGCGCGGGTGATAGACGTCGCGGACCTCGAACCCGAGGCGCGCGTACCAGTCCGCCGTGGCCAGCGCGTCCTCGCAGCGCAGGAACGGGGTGACGCGCTCGACGGGGCCCGGGTCAGGCACCGGGCCTCCGCAGGACGAGTGCGTAGCCCTGCCCTCCGCCTCCGCACAGGGTTGCCGCGCCGTACTCGACGTCGCGCCGGCGCATCTCGTGCACGAGCGTCACCACCATCCGCGCCCCGGTCGAGCCCAGCGCGTGCCCGAGCGCCACCGAGTTGCCGTTGACGTTCACGATGTCCTCGCTGACCCCGAGCATGCGCGTGGCGTGGACGGCGACGGACGCGAAGGCCTCGTTGATCTCGATCACGCCGAGGTCGCCGACCTCGAGCCCCGCCTTGTTCAGCGCCGCCCGCAGGGCCAGCGCGGGCACCGTGTGCAGGTAGGCGAACCGGTCGGCCGACATGCCCGACGCCACGACCTCGGCCAGCGGCTCGGCCCCCAGCGCGTCCGCGCGCTCGCGGCGCATGACGGTGACGGCGGCGGCGCCGTCGGAGAGCTGCGACGCGTTGCCGGCGGTGATGGTGCCGTCGGACCCGAATGCCGGCGGGAGCTCGGCCAGCGACGCCGCCGTGGTCCCGGGCCGGATGCCCTCGTCGCGCTCGATGTCGACGCCGACGATCTCGTCGGCGAAGCGGCCGCTCTCGCGCGCGTCGGCCGCGCGCTGGTGCGAGCGCGCCGCCCAGGCGTCCTGCTCCTCGCGGGAGATCTCCAGCGCGGCGTTGACCTCGTCCGAGGACTCGCCCATGTGCTGGCCGGTGAACGTTGACCACAGGCCGTCGTGGATCATCGCGTCGACGACCTCGGCGTCGCCGAGGTGCTTGCCCCAGCGCACCTTGGGCAGGACGTAGGGGGCGTTGGTCATCGACTCCATGCCGCCGGCGACGGCGGTCTCGATCTCCCCCAGCCGGATGAGCTGGTCGGCGTAGGCGACCGCGGTCAGGCTCGACAGGCAGACGTTGTTGAGGGTGAGGGCCGGAACCTCCTTGGGGATCCCGGCGGCGACCGCGGCCTGCCGCGACGTGATCTGCCCGGCGCCGGCCTGCAGGACGTGGCCCATGAGGACGTGGTCGACCTCGTCGGGCGGGAGGTCGGCTCGCGCCACCGCCTCGCGGATCGCCACGGCGCCGAGGTCCATGGCCGAGCAGCCGCGCAGGCCCGCGCCGAACCTGCCGACCGGGGTTCTGACCGCGGACACGATGACCGAGCGCGTCATGCTGGCGACGTCCCTCGAGCCCAGTGTATGGTCGGCGCTCACCGGGCCGAGGACTGGGGAGCGACGCTGGACACCGAGCTGTTGGTGGTAGGGGCAGGACCGTACGCGCTGTCGACGGCGGCGCTCGCACGCGCGCACGGCATCGACACCGTGATCCTGGGGAGGCCGATGGGCTTCTGGCGCGAGAACATGCCCGCGGGCATGTTCCTGCGCTCCGGGCCGGACTGGCACCTGGACGGCGCCGGCGTCGTGACGCTGGAGGCGTACCTCGAGCAGCGCCGGATCGCGCCTGAGGACGTCGACCCGCTCCCGATCGGCTTGTTCCTCGAGTACGCCGACTGGTTCACTCAGCGCACCGGGCTCGAGGTGCGTGAGGAGCTCGTCGGTGGCCTCGCGAAGGTCAACGGCCGCTTCGAGGCGACGCTGGAGAGCGGCGAGCGCATCCGCGCCGACACCGTCGTGGCCGCGCCGGGCGTGCGCCACTACACGGCCTTCCCGGACTGGGCCGCGTCGCTGCCGCCCGAGCGGTCGGTCCACACGTGCGACCTGATCGAATTCAGCGCGCTCGCGGGCGCGCGCGTGCTGATCGTGGGCGGCCGCCAGAGCGCGTACGAGTGGGCCGCCCTGCTGCACGAGCACGGCGCCGAGCGGATCGACATCGTCCACCGCCACGCCGTCCCGCGCTTCGCGCCCGTGAGCTGGCGCTTCGTCGACGAGCACGTCGACCGCACCATCGCCATCCCCGGCTACTGGCGCAACCTCCCGGCGAGCGAGCAGGAGGCGATCGCGCTGCAGTTCTGGGAGGTCGGGCGGCTGACGCTCGAGGGCTGGCTGACGCCGCGGCTGGCCTCGGACCGCATCCACCGGCGCCCCGGCGTCCACGTCGTCGCCGCCGACGCGGCCGGCGACGACGCGCTGCACGTGACCCTCTCCGACGCCACCGCGCTCGAGGTCGACCATGTCGTCTTTGCCTGCGGCTACCGCGTCGACGTCGCCGGTGTGCCCTACCTGCGCGGCTGCCTCGACCAGCTCGAGCGCGACGACGGCTTCCCCGTCCTCGACGAGGCGTTCCAGACCACCGTGGACGGGCTCTACGTCACCGGCTTCTCGGCCACGAAGGCCTTCGGCCCGTTCTTCGGGTTCGTGAAGGGCGCGCCCGCCGCCGCGACGCTGGTCGTGCGCGACCTGCTGCAGCGCTAGCCGCGTCGCTTTGCGCGCGAAGGTGTTGGTCGCTGGCGGCTTCGGGTCGAGCGGCGTTGTCACGCCGTTGCTGCGCCGGCGCGCAGACGAGCCGCGTCGCGTCCCGGAGGAAGCCCGAAGTGCCGTCGGTACTCGCGGCTGAACTGCGACGTGCTGTCGTAGCCCACGCGGTAGCCCACGGTGGCGACGTCGTCCGCCCCGGTGAGCAGCAGCAGGCGCGACTTCTGTAGGCGGATCTCCTTCTGGAACTGGATCGGGCTCAGTGCAGTGACGGCGTGGAAGTTGCGATGGAACGCGGACGTGCTCATGCCGCAGGAGCGAGCGAGGTCTTCGACCCGAAACGGCTTGTCGTAGTGCTCGGTGATCCAACGGACCGCGCGGCTCACATGCGTCAGGCTGCTGTCGGCCAGTCCGATCTGGCGCACGCCGTCACCCAGAGAGCCATTGATCAGGCGCCAGAGGATCTCGCGCTCGATCATCGGCGCCAGGATGTCGCGGTCGCCCGGACTGTCGAGCAGGCGCACCATGCGAACGACGGCGTCGAGGAGTTCGGGCGAGGCCTCGGCGACGCCGAGTCCCGGAGGCACGGGCGCGGGGCGAGCGCGTCGCGACGGCCTTGGCGCGGGCGCCGCGTCCGCGTCCGCCTCCAAGACCAGTGACCCGATGGCCGACGGCCGGAGGATCAGACCGAACCCCAGGGCCGGCTCGTCCGTGGACGCATGGGTGTAGTGCCCGGTGATCGGCAGGTCGACCGAAGCGACCAGGTACTGGCCGGGTCCGTAGTCGTATACCCGATCGCCGATGGCCAGGCGCTTGGACCCGTGGGCAATGATGGCCATGACCGTCCCGGTCGTCGACGCGCGCGGCTCACCCGGCTGGCCGGCAGCCGAGAGCAGGACCCCGTCGATCGCCGTCCTCTCGTCGAGCCGCGCATGTCGGGCGATCAGTGCCCGCAGCTCAGCGAGCAGGGCGTCGGGGCGTAGCGGACCCCCGCGTGCCGGGCGCTCATCGATCACTGCCATGAGCGGAACATACATCTCGCGGGCCCACCCGACCGGGCCGACGGGCGGCCGGAGCCGCGCGATCGAGCAGGATTGTGCATCGATGCAGCAGTTCTGCTCTAACGCTCTCCACCCACCGGCTGATTCGCTCGCAGCATGACAAGCGACGAGTCGATCGGAGACAGGACAATGACCTCGGACAGCCCGCCTCAAGAGACCGTGCTCATCACTGGCTGCTCCTCGGGCTACGGGCTGGAGACCGCGCGCCACTTCCACTCGCGGGGCTGGAACGTGGTCGCCACCATGCGCACTCCGCGCAAAGACGTCCTGCCCCAGGCCGAGCGGATGCGCGTGCTCCCACTCGACGTGACCAAGCCGGAGTCCATCGCGGCCGCGCTTGAGGCCAGCGGCCCTATCGACGTGCTGGTCAACAACGCGGGTATCGGGGCCATCGGCGCGTTCGAGGCCACACCGATCGTCACGGGGCGCGAGATCTTCGAGACCAACACCTTCGGCGTAATGGCGATGACCCAGGCGGTGCTACCCCAGTTCCGCGAGCGGCGGTCCGGCGTGGTGGTGAACCTGACGTCGAGCGTGACGTTGGCGCGGATGCCATTGGTGGCGGTGTACACCGCGAGCAAGTCCGCCGTTGAGGGCTTCACCGCATCGCTCGCGCTCGAGCTCGAGGACTTCAACATCAGTGTGAAGCTGGTCGAGCCCGGCTACGGCCCGACGACAAACTTCACCAGCAATGGGCAGACGCGCATGAACGGGCTGATTCCCGAGGCCTACGCAGCCTTCGCAGAACGCGTCATGGCGGACTTCCAACAGCCGGCTGCTGTGACGCACGAGTCAGACGTGGCCGAGGCCGTGTGGCGCGCGGCGAACGATGAGACCGGGCAGCTTCGCTTCCCGGCAGGCCCCGACGCCGTGGCGCTGGCACAGTTGCGATAAGGCGTCGGCGGACCCGCCGCCGTAGGCCTTGGGCTGACTGTGAGTACAGGGCGTTCAGCCTCGAACGCCCGCCACGGGGATACACATCGCAACCGCCCCGGTGGTAGCATCCGATCGACGGAGTGGAGTGATTGGAGTCGTCGTTTTGGCGTGGGTGCGGGGCGTGTTGCTGTTCGTCGGGCTGATGTTCGCGGCGTTGCCGGTTGGTTCGGCGCTGGCCGACACGACGGTTGGGCAGACCGGGACGCCGCCATCCGACTTTGAAAGTGGCTTCGAGATCGTCCAGACGTCCGCGGCGATGCCCGCGCCCGGTCTTGTCACAAGCTTCCATTTTCAGTCGAGCGTGTGCGATCTCGAGAGGGGCACCTACGACTTCCAGGTGTTGCGCCCTCTGGGCGGCGGCCAGTATCGAGTGCTGGGCGATACCGGCACCCAGACCGACCCGTGCGACAGCCAGTTTCACTCTTACTCGGTGAGCATCCCCGTCCATGCCGGGGACGTGATCGGTGTTTACGTCGTCACGGCCTGGCAGGGGCTACTCGACGTCGATGGCGCGCCCACTAGCGCCAGCGACCCCATAGCCCAGCCGATGGTGGGAGAGACCGTCACCCTGGAAGACGACACCTCTCCTCTTAATGTGACGATCGACGAGTCGGCGACCCTCGTAACCACGCCAACCAGCAAGGCTCAGTGCACGCAGGGCGGCTGGAAGAACCTCCCGCAGTTCAAGAACCAGGGCGATTGCATGAGCTTCGTCGCCACCGGCGGCAAGAACCCGCCCAGCGGGTCGTAGCTCCCGACCAAGCACGAGGTCCTCGTCTGGAGCAAGCCCGACGCTCCTCGGGACGACGTACCGCCGCGTCGGCCGCGGCTAGGGGACGACGACCTCCGCCACGTCGTGGTGCTCGCGGCGCATGCGGTCCGGGCTGATCGCGGCCCGGCGCAGGGCCGCGGCGCGGCGCGGGTCGCGGCCCGCCGCCTCCGCGCACTCCCGCCCCGGCCACAGGTTGACGACCAGGAAGCCGTCGTCGGTCTTGGCGCCGGCGTGCGCGAGCAGACCGTGGTCGCGCCCGACCGCGGCCATCACCTCCGCGGTCTGGCGATACCGGCGCAGGAGGTCGTCGCCGTCGCCGGCGAAGCGGGCAAGCGTCAGGTAGGGCCTGCGCCGCGCGGCCTCGGCCAGGGCGTCGTCGATCGTCCGGGTGATCTCGATGCCGTGCACCGACGCGACCGCGGCCACGTCGGCGGGCGACGCCGCCTCGGCCGCGGCGCGCGCGAAGCGCTCCATCGCCGCACCGGGCGAGAGCACGACGAGCGCCTCGGCCGGCGAGCCGGACTCGTTGCGGATCGTGTGCTCGAGCCCGCCCGCGATCGGCACGACGGCGCCGGGGCCGGCGACGCTGCGTGCCACCGCGCCGCCGCGGCCCTCGACGTAGAAGGCCAGCTCGCCGCTGCGCACGCGGTAGAGCTCGAACGCCTCGTGGCGGTGCAGCATGGGCGGCCCGCCGCCGGGCGGCATGGTCACCGCGAACACCGCCAGGTCCCCGCCGGTCGCGCCGCTCGACAGCGCGACCTCGATGCGCTCGGTGCCGAGAGTGGTCGTCGTCGTCATCGCAAGAAGCCTTTCGTCAGGGTGCCTGTCTTGTCTCGGAGCGGTAGAGTAGACAGGTCTCCTGTCCATGTCAACCCGTCTCCCCCACACCTCCGCCCGCACCCGGCCCGAGAACCTCGCGATCCTCCTGCGCGAACCGTTCCGGGTCGGCACCGAGCGCTTGCATCGCCGCTTCGCCGAGCGCGGCCATCCCGACATCCGCGCCCCGCACGGCAACGTCATGCAGTTCCTCGACGACGGCGGTACGCGGGTCAGCGTGCTGGCCGAGCGCGCCCAGATGACCAAGCAGTCGATGGCCGAGCTGGTCACGCACCTGGAACGCCTCGGCTACGTCGAGCGGGTGCCCGACCCCAGCGACCGCCGGGCCAAGCTCGTGCGCGCCACCCCGCGCGGGCGCGAGCTCTACGTGATCGCCCGCCAGGTCGTGGCCGAGATCGAGGCCGAATGGACGCAGCGGCTGGGCAAGGCCAAGATGCACCAGCTGCGGGCACTGCTCGAGGAGCTCAACGCCGGCCTGGAGCCGTGAGCCGCACCGACCCGCACGCCGTCGAGCCCGGCTACCCAACCGAGAGCGCCCGGGTCATGCGCGACCCCTCCGAGATCGCGCGCTTCTACGACCGCTGCAGCGACCTCATGCGCGCCCTGCTCGACGCCCTCGCCGCCTTCCCCGAAGAACCGCGGCCGTTTCCCGAGGTCGAGGACGCGATGGGCTGGCCGCGCCGGCGCATCTCCTCGGTGCTCGGCGGCGTCTACCGCCTGCGCCAGGGCGAGTTCGCGGGCCGTCGGCCCTACCACTTCCTCGCGCCCCGCCTCACCGTCTCCCGGCGGTGGGAGATCTGGATGGACGCCGCGCAGGCCGAGGCCGTCCGCCGCGAGCACGCCTAGCTCTCGCGCAGGCGCCCGCGATCCGATGGACGGGGGCATGGACGGCTCCATGTACCCGAGCGCCTGATGGACCCGGCCGCCGCGGTGTGGGCATGGCTGGAGCCGCGGGCCGAGCCGATGGCCGCGCTGCTCGAGGCGCTGGTCGCCATCGACACCCAGAACCCGCCCGGCCGCGACCTGGATGCTGTGGGCGCACGCTGCGCGACGCGATGGCCGAGCTCGACCTCGCCCCGGGCAGCTGCGACCGCAACGGCGCGACGGCCGGGTGCTCGGGCGGCGGCACCGCCGACATGAAGGGCGGGCAAGTGAGCATGCTCTACGGCGCCCGGGCCGCACGCGAGCTCGGCCTCCTCGACGGCCGCCGCATCGTCTTCCACTTCGTCTGCGACGAGGAGACCGGCAGCGCTGCGGGCTCCGGCCATCTGCGCGACGCCGGCCTGATCGACCCCGACGCGCTGGCCATGCTCACCGCCGAGCCCACGGGCGGCGTGGTCTGGCCGTCCTCGCGCGGCGCGATCACCCTGCGGGTCGGCGTGCGCGGGCGCGAGGCCCACGTCGGGCAGGCCAACCTCGGCGTCAACGCGTCGAAGGCATGGTCCGCGTGGCCGCGCCGCTCGTGGACCTCGCCGAGCGGCTGCTGGAGACGCGCGGCTCGATGCTCGTGGTCGGCGCGCCGCGGGCAGCGGCGCGAACTTCAACGTCGTGCCGGGGTCGGCGTGGTTCTCGGTCGACCGTCGCTTCAACCCCGACGAAGACCTCGAGGCCGAGCTCGCGCGCCTGACCGAGGCGATCGCGCAAGCGGCGGCCGACGCCCGCGCCGACGTCGACGTCGACGTCGACGTGCTGCAGCGCGCGCCCTCGGCCGGCACCGACCCCGAGCACCCCGCCGCGGCCGTCCTGGCCCGCTGCGTCGAGCAGGTCGAGGGCGCCGCTCCGGTCTTCGCGCTGTGCCCGGGCACGCTGGAGATCCGCTGGTACGCGCAGCTGGGAATTCCGGCCTTCGCCTACGGCGCCGGCGGGCTCGACGTCGCCCACGGCCCGCACGAGTTCATCGACGAGGCGGCGATGCGCCGCTGCGCGGCCGTCTACGCGCTGTTCGCGGGCGCGATCGAGCGCCCGAAAGGCGGGTGAACTGCGACCGGGACGAGCGCAACCTGGTTGAGTCCGCGGCGTGAGCGGCAGGGGAACCGTTTGCGGGGGTCGCGCGCGTCGCTGGGCTGCGCTATGCGCAGCCGTCGTCGTCGTCGTGCTGCTGGCCGCCGCTCCAACCGCCGGCGCCCAGGCCGCGTTCGCGGCGCGCGGCAGCGTCGAGCAGGTCTACGTCACCGGCCTGGCACCGAACGCCGAAATGGCGCTGCTCGACCCGAGCGGCAAGACGATCGCCACCGAGAAGGCCGACGCCGAGGGCGGCTTGCTGTTCCGCACCGTGCCGCCCGGGAGCGGCTACCGCGTGCGCGCCACCGACGGCGGCGCGCAGTCCGACCCGCTCACGGTGCTGTCGGCGCAGTCGGCGCCGCCGAGCACCGACGTCTACAACCAGTCGATCCCGTCCAGCGGCTACGGCTACATCACCATGCGCGACGGGACCCAGCTCGCGATCGACGTGCACCCGCCGCAGGACGTGGCCAGCGCCCTGCCGCTGCCCGACGGCATCCACCTCCCCCAGCTCGGCGACGGTCCCTACCCGACGCTGATCGAGTACTCGGGCTACGGGTACGCCGACCCGGCCGGCCCGCAGAACGGCATCGCGGTGCTGGCCAACCTCATGGGCTTCACCGTGGTGGACGTCAACATGCGCGGCACGGGTTGCTCGGGGGGCGCCTTCGACTTCTTCGAGCCGCTGCAGAGCCTCGACGGCTACGACGTCATCGAGACCATCGCCCGCCAGCCCTGGGTGCTGCACCACAAGGTGGGGATGATGGGCATCTCCTACGGCGGGATCAGCCAGCTCTTCACCGCCCAGACCCAGCCGCCGAGCCTTGCCGCGATCGCGCCGCTGTCGGTCATCGACGCCACCCAGACCACGCTCTATCCCGGCGGCATCCTCAACACCGGCTTCGCGGTGGCGTGGGCGCAGGAGCGCGTGCACGACGCCGAGCCGGCCTCGGCCAACGGCGGCCAGGCCTGGGCCTACCAGCGCATCCAGCAGGGCGACCAGACCTGCAAGGCCAACCAGGCCCTGCACGGCGAGGCGGTCGACCTGATGCAGAAGATCCGCGACAACGACCACTACGTGCCCGCCGTGGCCGACCCGCTGTCGCCGGTCACCTTCGTCAACAAGATCAACGTGCCGGTGTTCATGGCCTGCCAGTGGACCGACGAGCAGACCGGCGGGCACTGCCCGACCCTGGCCGAGCACATGACCGGGACGCAGCGGAAGTGGTTCACGTTCACCAACGGCACCCACGTGGACTCGCTCGACCCGGCGACGTTCAACCGCTGGTACGACTTCCTCGAGCTCTACGTCGCTCAACAGCCACCGATCCTCAACGCCGCGGTGATTCACGCCGCGGCGCCGGTCATCTACCAGGAGGCGATGGGGATCACGGGCGTGACCATCCCGCCCGACCCGATCCAGGCCCAGCCCACGCTCGACGGCGCGCAGTCGGCCTTCGAGGCGCTGGACCCGATCCGCATCCTCTTCGACAACGGCGCCGGCGGCCCGAGCGCCGGCTACCCGAGCCCAGGCTTCGAGCAGTCCTGGCCGAGCTTCCCGATCCCCGGCGCGCGATCGCGGGCCTGGTACCTCGGCGACGACGGGGCGCTGACCGACCGGGTGGCGCCCAAGGCCGGCGCGGACGCCTTCACGTGGAACGCCAAGGCGCGGCCGCTGACCGACTTCAGCGGCGACACCGCTGCAGGTTCGGGCGGCCTGTGGACGGCGACGCCGGCCTACAACTGGACGCAGAGCCCGTCCGGGAGCGCGGCCTCATACCTGACCAGCCCGCTGAGCGACAACGCAGCGGTCATCGGCGCCGGCGCACTGCACGCCTGGGTCCGCTCCTCGGCGCCGAACGTCGACCTGCAGGCGACGATCAGCGAGGTCCGGCCCGACGGCAAGGAGACGTTCGTGCAGGGCGGCTGGCTGCGCGCCGAGGAGCGCAAGCTCGACGCCAAGAGCACGGCGCTCGAGCCCGTGCTGAGCCTGCGCAAAGCCGACGTGCAGCCGCTGCCGGCGAACAAGTACGTCGAGGTCACGATCCCGCTCTACTACGAGGGCCACGCCTACCGCGCCGGGTCGCGCATCCGCGTCACGCTCTCCGCACCCAACGGCGACCAGCCGATCTGGGCCTTCGGCGAGAGCGACCCCAAGGGCACGGCGTCGGTCGCGATCGCCCACGCCAAGTCGATGCCGTCCCGCCTCGTGCTGCCGGTCGTCCCCGGCGTGGACGTGCGCACCGGCCTCCCGCCGTGTCCGGGCCTGCGCGGCGAGCCCTGCCGCGACTACCAGCAGTACCAGAACCGCGCCGCCAACTGATCCCGGCGTACGCAAGGATCTGGTGTCGATGTCCCACCGCCGCTTCGTCGCCCTGGGCGACTCCACCACCGAGGGCCTCATGGACCTGTACCCCGACGGCTCCGGCTACCGGGGCTGGGCCGACCGGCTCGCCGAGCACATCGACGCTGCCGACCCCGGGCTCTTGTACGCCAACCTCGGCATCCGTGGGCGCAAGGTCGACCAGATCCGCGCCGAGCAGCTCGGCCCGGCGCTGGCCATGGAGCCCGACCTGGCCAGCGTCGTCGGCGGCATCAACGACATGCTCCGGCCGCGGGTCGACCTCGACGACGTCGTCGAGCACATGCGTGCGATGGTGGCCGCGCTGAGTGCCAGCGGCGCCACCGTGCTCATGTTCACCTACATCGACCCCGCCAACATCATGCCGGTGGCGCGCAGCGCGAGTCCCCGCACCCTCGCCTACAACGAGAAGCTGCGCGCCGTCGCTGCGGCCCACGGCGCACGGTTGATCGAGTTCGAGCGCGACGGCGTCGTCGATCCCCGCCTGTGGGCCCGCGACCGCCTGCACGCCAACGCCGAGGGCCATCGGCGCATCGCCGCCGCCGCGGCCGAGGTGCTCGAGATTCCAGGCGTCGAGCCGAGCTGGCGCGAGCCGCTGCCGCCGGCC
>Ga0068868_100001751_pt1 | contig 14876 bp, 10 predicted proteins | sample KBSMisM42_FD_64660 | JGI IMG/M metagenome (GOLD analysis project Ga0068868, IMG submission 64660) | Miscanthus rhizosphere microbial communities from Kellogg Biological Station, Michigan, USA - KBS Miscanthus M4-2 | ecosystem: Host-associated > Plants > Roots > Rhizosphere > Soil ...
TCATTGGGAAAGTATTTCCTCATATATTTATCTTTTTGAATACCTCTTTTCAACAGTGTCTCGTTTTTTATGTTCGTGTATTCTATGCCATCTACATTTTTTCCAGGGGGCAATTCTAATAAAATGATTAATTCACTTTCCGAGACGGAAAGTATTTAGGGGCGATAATAAACTGGTAGGCGTTTTACCTTTGTCGGTCCTTTGATAAGAATGCATATCCACAAACTTAAGGTCGGCCTTTACAACTTTATTTTGATGCCTCCATTTATTACAAAGCCGTCCACAGGTGCGTAAATATCTCTGAAAGTCGGATTGTCGATGGTGCCGGTGTAAATAGTATCAAAATTTGTCTGCCTGGTATCAAAGAGATTTTCAAAGTTAACGAACACCGAAAATTTCTTCCATAGTTTTTCTGCCATTATACCACAAATCCAATACTCCTTTCCAATTGCTCCATCGTTTAACTTTTGACGGCTGAAATAATATGCTTCCAGCCCAACCTTTAGATTGCCTTCCTGTTCGTACATTAATACATTATTCAGCCTGTGCCTGGCCGTGAGTGGAAACCAGCTTTTGACATTGTTAAAATGACTGTTCACATCGGCATAGGTATAACCAACGAACAATTTGAAAGCGCCGTAAACAAAACGCAAATTTGTTTCCATGCCTTTCGTATCTATGGACCCATTTGCATTTACAAATTCATAGTTGTTACCTGTTGTATCTGTCAATATTAAAGGTGCGTTTACTCGTGTGTAAAAGAAAAGCTGATTAATTGTAAAGCGTACGTCGCCCATGTTGGTCCGGTAGTTAAAGTCAAAATTGCCGCCCACTGATTTTTCATTACTTGCTGTTTGCTCATTTATGGGAAGAATATTTTGGAATTGTATCTTCTCCGCGTCTTCATTAAATACGGTTGGTGTTTTGTAACCTAAGCCGCCGCCTAACCTGGTTGTAAGTTTTGGAGTGATTTTCAGCATGGCTGAAAATCTTGGCAGTAGTTCAAAACCATACTGCTTTACATAGTCTCCCCTTAGCCCCGTTTCCAAGCTGAAATTGCCAACAGGTGTCCAGGTGTTTTGTACAAACATGCCGAAAGTGTTGTAATGATAGTTTCTTAGTTGTGTTGTACTGTGCGACCGTTCATTAAAGTCATCCGTTAAGAAATTCAATCCTGCTATCCAAAATGTCTTTTCCCGTTTTGTGTTGAAGTTAAGTTCTGAATAGGAAGATTGTTGTACCCCTTCAAAAATGTATGTTGGTATGGTTATGATCCTGTAGAACCTTGAATAGCTATTTTTGAATTGAAGGCCTGAATTATCACTTAGCTTGTGTTGAACATCTACCTCGCTCGTAAAACGGTTGGTATTGTTCTTTTCAAAATAACCTTTTGTACCATGTTTAACATAATCTATGCTTCCACCTATTCTTTCTTCTGTGATATAGCCAAATCCAATATTTGCATTTGTCTTACTACCATAAATAAACAGGCGGGGGTTGATTGTGTAGCGCTCAAATTTTGGAATGGCTGTTAATCCAATACCCGCAGGATCATAGGCACTACCCGTATTTCTTGAACCAAAGACTGTTAAACCAATGTGCTGAAAACGCTGGCTATAAAAGCCACTAAGATCCAGGCCTTTCGCTGATGTGCCGTTTGCCATAAAACCTAAGTCTCTTTTTGCAGTTGGTGTTTTTGAAACTAGATTTACCAGGCCTGCAATGGCACCGCCACCGTAAAGAGTAGATGATGAACCTTTGATAACTTCAACCTGCCTTAAATCGAGCGGTGCAATCTGCATCAAACTCAGTCCCGCCGAAAAGCCTGCATATAGAGGAAAGCCATCTCTTAATATCTGGGTGTACCTGCCATCCAGCCCTTGTATTCTAATGCTGGAATTGTATGAAGTGGCGGAAGTTTGTTGTGTCTGAATGCCGGTGCTTTCGTTAAGCATCATTCTGATATCACCTGGTTTCATATTGCCCTTCTCGGTTAATTCTTCACCCGAAATTGTTTCCACTCTCGTAGGAATGTCCTTGATGGTACGACTGGTTCTTGTGGCCGTTATCACTACCTCATCTTCCTGTTCTTCTGCTCCTTCCAAAAGCACTTCCACAATTACGCTGTCCGGTTGAGGCACTGCAACCGTTACTTCTTTTTCCTCTAATCCAACATAAGACACTTTGATCGTGTAAGTGCCTGCTGTAATGTTTGCGAAGGTTGCAACACCTAAGCTGTCCGCAACAGTAGTTTTGTGAATTGGACTAATGATAGCAGTAGCCCCCGCCAGGGGAGTACTATCGTTGCTCCTTTGTATCGATAATTTGATTGTGTATTGAGCATACGTGGTGAATGCATACATCACTACTATGCTTAGTAATAATATTTTCTTCATTGCCTCGTGAATAAGACAGTTAATAAATTCTGTTTGTCGTGAATTGATCAACTAAAACGGGGCGGCTGGAAAAAATTGGAGTAATACTCTGATTTGAAAAAGGAATAAACCTCTCCGTACAAGACTGTAACATAAACCTTCATCGGATCTATAATTGTAGTACCGCTATTAATCGCAAAACCATGCATCGCGGAACAGAGCGAAAATGGAGGGCAGTCAGTGCAATCCTTTTTATGGTCTTTGTTAGAAGTCTGTTCAGTATGCTCCCTCTCTTCACAGTTGTCAAAAATGGAGCAAGGCACTGCTGTACTAAACAGAATGTATACGGACAGTATACAGGTTATCCATTTTTTCATTATTACAAAAATAGATAAACTTAAAATGATGGAGATTACATTCTCCTATAGAAAGTAACATGCTGTGATATCTAATCATTTAAAGCCTGGAGGTGCAGATAAGGTACAACCGCGGAAATTTTTATTTCTTATAAAAGAAGAACCTTTATTTGCCGATACAGAATTTCCTTCTCCTCTCTGAATCATGGGTATAGAGAACTTAATAGCAGAATTAACATATAACCTCCTTACTTTCCATTCTCTGCGTTTCGATTGGTCGACTCGGCCATGTCCTACATGCCACATGTGATTGGATCCCTTATTTTTCCCCGTTAAGTGAAGATACTTTTTTCTTTAGGGCGTTGCTTTTGAACAAACTTTCTGCGCATAAGCCAAAAAACAACGAACCCAATCGTGGCTAAAATAGCTATCCATTTCCAGGGGTACGGTTTGGCTAATTCAATAATCTCGGTTTTGCCCACCAGCACCGGGGCTGCCCAATAGAAGGGTAATGATTTTTCTTTTGATACAGTTTGAAGAAACTCCAATTTTGCCTTTTGCAATGCCACGTCCGTTGGTAATCCTTTTGCAAGCCATTTATAAAAAAGCTCCGTAAGCATATACGTCGATTCATTGTCGACAGACCATAAATTGCTAATCGCAGCAGGAATTCCTAATGCAGCAAACCCGCGGTTAAAGCTAAAAACTCCTTCGCCCTGGTAAATTTTTCCTTTTCCTGTTTCGCAGGCAGACAGGACGATCAAACTAGTACTAGGCTTATTATCACCAATGAGGTCAGACAGATATAGGGCTGAGTCGGCAAAATAAATAACTGGCTCTCCCTGGTCACTACTGTCAGATGAGTGAGTGTATAACTGAATAATTTTATAACTGTAATAGCGGTGTAAAAAATTATTCCGCGATGCCGCAGAAGTAGTGAGATTATCGGCATCATTGACGTAAGATTGCATTTTTTGAAGGGAACGATCGCTGCCCGGCAGCGCCGCCAGGAAAAGAGCCGGTGGAAAATTAACCGGTGCAATACCCATGAAGTTTTTGACGGTCGCGGTTGCTGATGTCGTAATAAAATTATTCGTAAGAAAGCGCGCCGAGTAAGTGTAGCTTACCGGGTGATCACTCAAAAACCACACAGGTGGTTGATCAGCTGAACTTATTATCAAAGCCTCAAATGGAAAATACTGTCCATCGGGAGAAATGATGGTACGTCCTTTGGGTATCGGGAAGCCCTGGAATATCAGCCTGTATAATTCACGAGCTGTTTTTACATATCCATCGAAATCCCTATTCAGCAGATCTGCACTAGACAGGTAGTTGCTGTAAGAACGGGAAAAACTGTCAAATGCAGCTTTGTTGATTTTTGTTAATATACATTGGCTCGGAGTGACGATTAAAGCATAAACAGCGCTGTCGCCGGCAAACAATTCAATTAGTGCCTGGTGATCATTCAAAACCTTTTGCCTCACTTCATTTACTGTTATAAAGCCGGTATCCAGAAAATTCTGGTAATAAAGTGGATTACTGGTTTTAATTTGCTGCCGCAAAAGATCAAGTTCATGTTTTTTAAAAAACAATTCTTTTTGCAGTCCATCATATTTTTTTGAATTCCTATCTGTGCTGAGGAGCTCTCTTTCAGTTTGCAATATTTTTCTTTGGAGTTCTGTTTGTTTCAAAATATCCTTTTCCCCAAGCCATCGTTGCTCATTCAATTGGTCATGCAAGAGGACGGCACGACTTTTTTCAAAAAAATAAAAAGCGCTGGTAGCGTCATTGTTTAGGTAGCAAGCTTCAATTGCATTTTCATAAAGCCCCTTTGAGTATTTTCGCCAAAAGAGTTTCGATTGATATTCGGTCAATACCGTTTTTATGCTGTCCAGCAATTGATCCGCTGATTTATACATGTGCAATGCAGTCGCCAACGCACTCGCCTGTTGCTTTTGTTTGTATAGTTGCCTGTACGCATTTGCCTTATCAATCAAAAGATTTGTACGATAATATATTTTTTCCTGCTTAAAATAATCTTCCGGGGTGCCACGTATCATGCCTGATTCATTCATACCCGGTGCAATTTGATTTAGCGCTAATTGAAAATAATGAAAGGCCAAATCGTAATTACCTTTCTGCACCTGCACATTTGCTATGTTGGACAATATGCTTAATGTTTCAAAAGCATCGTCATCACTTAGCGACTCATCTCTGTTCTTAATTTTAAGTGCCTTTTGGAAGCAGTAGAGTGCACTGTCATAATTTTTAAAATGTTTATAATAAATTTCTGTTCCTATTATCTTTAAAATTCTTTTATACCCGATAGCAGATTTTTCTTGCTGGTAAGACCTTAAGGCATTTTTCAGATATTGATGTACTTTAAAATAATCTCCTTTATGCTTTTGCAAATTTGCCAACTGCTCATATATTATTCCCAAATAACCTATAGAGCCAGTTTTTTCGTACTCATCTACTTTATTGGCAAGAATTTTTTCTGCTGCATTATACTCTCCTGTAATCAGTAAGACTTGCGCTTTCACCAGCGAACTGGCAAGCATGTATTCCAGGCCGGCCTTATTTTCGAGCCCACTGTTTCCCTTAGCATAATTCCGTCCGAGGGTTTCGCACCTCATTGCGTAATCAATACACCGATAATAATCCCCTATATCGATAAAATAGATCATTCGGCTATACAACGCATATAAATTTGACCGGTCAACGATGCCGACTTTTTCAGCCATGTTTGCGCAATTGTCCAATGCCTTCCATTTTTCGTTTATCATTCCTAACGAATCATAAATGACCGATAACCAGTAATAACCAGCTGGAAGGTTTTCAATATTCATAGAAGGCTTACCGGCATTCTCAGATACTATACTCACGTATTCCCCGTAATATTCTAAAGCCTTAATAAAGTCAGTTTGTATGTAGTATAAGTAACCAATTCTGCGGAACAGTCGGGCGTGAACAGAATCATTTTTATTCGAGCATGCCTTCATACTGTCTACATAGGGTAGTAATGCCGTTAACTCCTCCTGTGATGAAAGTTTTGTGGAGTCCCTGAGATAACTCATCCGTTTCCAAAGAATATTCTTCTCGGGACATTGCCCTGAAACTGATGTTCCCAGAATCAAGAGACAATAAATAACAGTATATATTCGATTACCCATAGCGACATGAGTGTAAAAAATATCTCATTTACTGTTCATTATTGCTTATTTCAAATGAACAGGATCCTATTTTATCCATGGGACAATCTCCTACGGCATGCTGTGCCTCCAGATGTTGTAACTATTGCCGTTGCTAAACTAAGATACCCCTACCGATCCTCATCGTTTCACATAAAAAGACCGGTAAGAAAAAACTTCCTCGAACAACCAGATCCATGACCTGGCACAATGTTCTAGCCCATAGGCGGTGGAGGAGGCTTTGGCACCGTAAGAGGCGGCGCCGGCGGGGCAAGGGACTGAAGAGGACCTGGGTCCAGATAAATTCTTAATGATGCATTCTTTTTTATATCCTCTATCCATTGAAAATAAATTGTGTGTTCGATTTTATCCCCCTGAATAATAGTGTCAAAGTAATCAACCCAACCACTAAAATATGCTTCAATACACAATTTTTCCCAACCTTCAATTTTCCTGGCGTATTGCCGCTCTTCTCCCCAGAGATGCTCTGCGTCAGCCCAGTATGGGGGAGCATCTAAAAGAGTCAATCCGCTTTCATCCCTTCGATCCCTTTTTGAGGCCTTTTTGTCAAGAAGGTCTTTATCATATTCGCTCTTTACTTTTACCTTTTTCATAATGAACTTTTTTATAGGTGATAAAAGATTTAAGCATTTCTTCTTTCCTCCGAAGTTATTACCGAACCTGAATAAGAAAGTAATAAAATTTTACAGGGTTGGAATGAATGTATAGTGCTCCGGTGTTAAAGATCCTCCATAGCTGGTTATATCGTCCAACTCATAGGGAACCGAACCTTCTGGATTTTTTTCAAATTGAGTAGACGCGGATTGAAAAATAGTTTCGAAGTCAATAGTGGAAAAGTAACAGTGATGTGCAAACTTTTATTATCTCTAATATACTTAAAATTAAATTTCTCCCAAAAAAATAAAACAAAGAAAAGCAAGTATAACATCTTTAAAATCCACTGAAATAGCGCGAAACCCGCGTTTAACATGATGCAGTTACTTTCCAATACAGAACTTACTCCCGCCCGCTCTTAATCAGAGTTTTCGAGAACTTAATAGCCAGTTTGACAACCTGTCCCGTGATCTCACTAACGGATTCGCCAATCCAAGTTACGTCGAACTTATTTTTCCGGCCATAACCAGAATGCACTCGCTTTTGCTTTTTTCCATATTCATATCACTGATGTTTTAATGCGGCGCAACAAAAGCCGTATCCATTTCTTCCAGCGTCTTGCCTTTTGTTTCTTTTAGAATTGTCAAGCTAAAAATGAGATTGATTGAACTAAAAACTGCAAACGCCCAAAATGTAAATGCCGGTCCTACTTTTTCCAACAGCCAGGGAAAAAACTGACCAACGAGCCAAACTGCAATCCATAAAGCGAGTGTACAAACAGTGACTGCTTTTACGCGGACATGCGTGGGAAAAATTTCATTGATGACTATCCATGTTACAGGTCCGATGGAGAATGCAAAGCAGATAATATAAGTCATCATCAATATCAGGAGAAAAATGCCGTGCGTGTTGTTGGTATAAAAAAGGACACCGCATAATACGAGTGAAATAACTATGCCTGTTAAACCGGTTTTTAATAAAAATTTCCTACCGTATTTATCTGCATAAGCAATTGCAATTATGGTTGATAAAAAATTTACGGTGCCGATAATAACCTGGAACATTAATGCATTACTGCTGCTTAAACCTGCTGATTGAAATATGTTTGGACCGTAATAGATAATTGCATTGATACCTGAAAATTGCTGCAATACTGCCAATACAATTCCAATAAATAATGGTATGCGCAATGATGGATGAAATAAAGAAACAGAGTTACTTATTGTTCTTGCTCTTGCATTTTTAATATCTCTGAGTTCATTCTCTGCTGCAGGTTTCGGACGAACCGTGTACAAAACATTTTGTGCATCAGTTTGCCTATTAACTTCAACTAACCAGCGCGGACTTTCAGGCACGCTTATCAGCATCAATAAAAAAATTAAAGAAGGAATACACATTACTACAAACATGCCGCGCCAGGGTTGCGATAATAATTCGATAGTGGTGTTTTGTGATAATGATAGAATAGCTGCATTTGAAAAGTAAGCGAGTAGAATGCCAAATGTAATTGCGAGTTGATAATATGCGACCATTCTCCCGCGTTTTTCCGCCGGAGCAAATTCTGATATGTACATTGGTGATATAACAGATGCCATCCCAACACCGATGCCGCCAATCATTCTTGCAGCAACTAATAATGCAAATGATGATGCAAAACCACAGCCAAAGCCAGAAATTAAAAACATGATGGCTGCGATGATGATTGTTTTTTTCCTTCCGATTCCATCACTAATAATCCCTGTTGTAAATACACCGATAATGCTCCCTAATAATCCACTGCTTACTAACCAGCCTTCAGAAACTGTGTCTAATGCAAATTGCGTTTTTACAAACCTGATGGCGCCTGAAATAACTGCAGTATCAAAACCGAATAATAAACCGCCCAATGCTACAGCGAAGCAGATATAATTTGTTCGTTTACTAAAATTCATAGAACAATTGCTATTGTTGTTTGTTATTCTGTTTCAGGACGTTTGTAGTCATCATCATAACGCTGAATATCGGCTTGCTGCCAATTTCCAAATGCAACCTCCAGCACACGTACTGGTTTATCACCTTTACAGGTTAAACGATGTCTTTCATTTGCAGGAATCCATATTTCATCGCCTGCATTGCAATTTTTTATTTCATCACCAACCTGTACAGTTGCGCCATCATCAATCACAATCCATAGCTCCGCTCTGGCCGTGTGTGATTGAAGGCTTAGACGCTGGCCTGGCAGCACACTCATTAAACTCACAGTGCAATCTTCGTTAAATGCAAATTGTTTAAAGGTGCCCCATGGTCTCGTCACAACAGCAACATCGGGCTTTGCATCCGGAATTGGTTTGGTTATATACTTACTCATAAATTCTATGCTTTAAATCTTACAAATGCTTTTATTGTTGCGCACTTCATGCCTTCGCTTTCACCATGCGGGCGAATGGTGTATTCTTTCACGGATTCAGGAATGATGAACGTTTCCGCATAATGCACAGTGAATGGATCGAATGCACTGGTTGGACTTTCAATAATGGCTTCGCGGCCTTCAACTAAATTCAAAACATTTACGCTGCCATTTGTTCGATGATGTACTTTTTTTGTGAACCAATGACGACGAGTTTCAATAAATTCTGTTTCGTGCAAACCTGTGTATTCTTCAAGCCAGCCATCACCGCGATCTATCTCTTTGATTGTATTGATTAAGTTCTCTTTTGTCCATTTAGTTGTACGCGTCCAGTCAATAACTTTTTCGCCATGGTCTATATTGATGGGTCGCGGCTTCCCATCCAAACCCAATCGCCCCCAATCCCATAATTTAAAGGTGAAGATGTAAGGCGTTGCACTTATTTCAAGCACCATACTTCCTTTGCCTGAACAATGCACGGTGCCTGCAGGAATTAAAACATGATCATGTTTTTTTATTGGAATTTTGTTGACGAACTTGTCTGCATCAAAAGATTTTTTACCGTTCTGCGCTTCTGTTAATTCAACCGTCATTTCTTTTGGTTCGATGCCACTTTTCAAACCCAAATAAACATAAGCGCCCTCCTGTGCGTCCAACATATAATAGCTTTCATCCTGCGTATAAAACATTCCAAATTTTTCGCGGATATACTCGTTTGTAGGATGAACCTGTAAGCTTAAGTTGCCGCCTTCAATGGTATCCAAAAAATCAAAACGAATTGGAAATTCCGCACCAAATCTTGCTTCAACAATAGTACCTAATAAGGCTTTTGGTTGTGCAAATACAACATTGATAGAAGGTGTTTCAAAAATGATGTCATTGAACTGTAACAACAAACTGTTCTCTTCAGGCACGCCATCAAAACACCATGCGAAATTTTTTTCGTTCTTATCAAGATCGCAATATGCCTTCATCCATTGTCCACCCCAGGGTCCAGGATCAAAGAACGGAACAACACGAAACGGCTGATGCGCAGTTTGTTTTAGTGCGTCATTGAAAGCCTTGCCTTCAACAATTTTGGGGTCATTCTTTTTAACTGTATCAACCACAAAATCCCATTTGTCCATCAATGTTCTTTTGTGACGGTCAACCACACGCCAGTCTACAAAATATGCCTGCTTATATTGAAGCGATGCTTTGAGTTCTTTGTTGCCAACACCAAGATTGCTTACTTCATTTCGGCGTTGGCGAAGCTGACCCTCCCATCGCGTCATATCAAAATAAATCAACAAATCATATTGCGTTGCAAGCAATGTTGCGCCAACCCCATAAATAAAAACGGTTTTGTGCTCATGGCCAAATTCTTTGTCTAAACTTTCAATTTTGCCGGCATCAAAAAAATCTTTAACCGTAAGTCTTGTCATAAAACCAAACACTGCATCGTCTGTTACGTCAGGATAAACCATTTGCATTATTTGTCTTTCAGGCAGCATATAATCTTTGGTAAGAAAAAATTCGCCATCGAGATTTGATTGCAGGCTTGTTAAAACTTCTTCATCCAAAATTTCAGTATAACATTCAAGCGCAATTATTTTTTTGTTTGATTGAATTAATTGAATCGCATCTTTTATAACGCTGCAAACACTACTCCAGCCTTGTTTACACAATACATTCTTTTCCTTTACATGCACAACCGGAAACTTATCATAATTCGGAACAAACTCAGCCATTAAATCTATATTTAAGATAATGTTGCTATTTAGATTTTATGTTGCAAACAATAAACAGCGCCATAAATACCTGCATCGCTTAATAACTGCGAGGGGCGAATATCAACCTTGCCCCACGGCGTCCACGCATGTTGATATACTTTTTCTTTTATAAGTGGAATCAATTCTTCATGCCTTTGCATAACACCACCGCCAATAACAACTACTTCAGGATCATAAGCGTGAATAAGATTTACAATAGCTGCGGACCACAAACCGATGCAATCATTTTTAAATTCAATTGCCAGTGCATCTCTATTCTCAGCTTCAATAAATAATGTCTCAAAATCTATGACCGGAACAGTTGAAAGAGAACTTTGGTAAAATGCATGGTGTTGTTCAACTCTTTCTTTTAAAGCCCACGTCGATGCATACGCTTCCACACAGCCCCTGTTTCCACAATTACACATGCGGCCGTTGTACACAACCGAAATATGACCGCCTAAACAACCGGCCTGGAAATGCTTGCCGCGTAACAATTTTCCACTAGTAATAACAGACGTACCTACACCTGTTCCCAATGTCATTACAACCAAATCATTTGTATCTTTTGCTGCGCCCAATTTCCATTCCGCAACAGCAGCAAGGCGGACATCATTCTCTAAAAAGAAATCAACATTCCAGTTTTCTTTTACCCAATCGTCCAATTGAATACTTAATGCATCATCATACTTTGCATTTGTGCTTAATATTTTGTTTGATTGTGGGCTAACCAAACCCGGAAAACCAAAGCCAATTCCTTTAAATTCTTGTTTATCGATGTTGTTTGACTGCAGCAAATCATTAATTTGACTTTTTATTACCGGCAAACTAGCCGCTAGAAGCTGATGAGATTGTGCTGGAATTATTTTTTTTTCCATCAGCACGTCATTTTTAATTAATCCAAGCTTTACTCTTGTTCCGCCTAAATCAATACCAACAAAAACATCATTCATTGCAATCTTTTAAAATCACTTGTCAACAAGTGCAGGTTTGCCATCTTTATTTATAAGAATTTTTGAAAAGCCCTGTTCGCTGATTGTTGTATAATCATGGCCCGCGTCCGAGGGCCAAAATGCACTAAAAGAAAGTATTGTATTGCCTGTATTTGCAGTGCGATGTGCTGTGTTTCCTCTTATATAATGAATACTGCCTGGAAACATTTTCTCTGCCCATGTATTTCTTTTGTCATCCATTAAGATTAACATGCCTTCGCCCTGCACGGTGCAATAAAATTCCCCACGATTTCTTATTTTGTGAAAATGACCCTTCGTCATGAAGTATTCATTTCCTACAGTTCCTGGATATATGTAGGTTATGCCGTAAAACAAACCACCTTCTGTATCATGCTCAATCGGAAAGTAAGATTCAACTTCATACACCACAGTTTCCGGGTCCATTTTTCCCAACGCTACTTTATCAAAAAAAATATCTTTCAAATTCTTTATGCGTCTGTCAATCTTATCAATGTTTTTGCCTATTAATTTTTCATTAATAAATGTTATTTCCGGTCCTGAAATTTTGCTCATGTGTAAGATATTTGGTTTAAAAAGATTGCCTGTCGATCATTACAAACGGGTTTCGATAACATCATGGTCACAACAGTCATGAGCCAGTACCTATTAAGTATTTTTATCGATTCTAAACCTTCAACTGTTTAAACGCTCCATTGACTATCTTTTCAGTGAATGCCTTATCAGAATTTGCTCGAATTGTAACATACTCTCTTTTACGTTATGATAATGTAATTATTTGAATAAAATTTCTCTGACACTTTTTACCGATCTCTCATTCTTTTTTTCAAGCGAGGCAATTACAATATATTTCCCCGGCGTTTTTGGTGTTTCGCATAAAAAGGTAATAGCTTTTTGGCCGTAACCAGGAATAACAAGGTTGGAAGAAACTTCTTTAATAACCTTGTCGTCTTGTAATATTTGCAGGTGAATATTTCCATTCCATCCCTCTGCGAAATCATTAATAGTTAATATGTGAAAATTATGTGGTTTATCAGCTTCTATATTATTTCCCCATTCGTCAAGCATTAGGGCAATAGGAGAAAATGCATCAGGAAGATATTTCATAAATTCAGTGTCATATTCCAGCTTCTTCGGGTCTTTAAAAAAATCGCTGGTCTGACCATCGCTTCGTGAATAACCAAGTGCGGTGAATATTAATACACCCGCAGATTTTCTATGACAACGCCAAAATTCTGTTTCGGCTGCCATATAAGAGGCATAGAGATGTCTGCGCTCAGTAATAGTGGAATTCTTGCCTAAAAGGTTTTGATAAAGCCCTTTCGTTAAGGTAGTAGGCGTGCCATCTCTGTTTAACCATAACCATCCATATTCATTAATGATTACAGGGTAGTTTTCAGTATTGTTGAATTGATTTCCTTGTGGTATCACACTTGCCGTAGCCAAATCTTTCAGCTTGACACTGGAGTCCTGAAAATGATAAGGATGCGCTTCAAAAACATCACCGGGTGCACGATGGTAAGAATAACTATTATCCCACGGACGATTAGAAAGATCTAATGACCGCACTTGCCAAACAGCATCCCCTGTTTCATCACTTTGCCCGTTATTACAGACTGTTTCGTTACTGGCATCCCATATTACTACGCACGGATGATTCCAGTCTTCGTGAATCCATTCTGTATATTCTGTAACCAGTTCGGGAGTTTTTAATTTACCCGGCCATGTATTCCAACCAATTCCACCATACCATATCGGAAATTCATCTTGTATAAGAAATCCTTCTTCGTCTGCAACCTTATACCAAAGCTCTGGCGGCAAACCAATGCAGAACCGCAAACTGTTCCAATGAAATTTTTTAAAACTTCTAAACAAGCTACGCACCCAGCTTGTTTCCCAGGGCAAATTTTTACATGCTGTATCTTCAAAGAATCTATAAAGAGTAATATTGCTTCCCCGCATAAAATAGGGCTTTCCATTCAAAACAGCCCGGTGTGTTAATGCATCAAAATGAAATTCTCTCATGCCAAACGAAACTTGTTTCTTATCGCCCTCAGTGGTTACTTCCAAAGTATATAAAAAAGGGTCCTCAGGCGACCAAAGATGACAGTCGTTTATTGGAATTTTTGCATTGATTATGGTTTCGGAATCAGACAGCCCTTCTTCCTTCCTTAAGGCTCCAACAACTTTCGCTGATTTCGATTCTTTTATAGTGAAAGTCATAGTGGATGTTTTAACAGTATCAAAATTCTTTACTGTTAATTGAACCTGAAGTTGCTTATGCACAATATCAGGGATTGCTTGTAAATAATCGATTTTAGGGTTCCCTGAAAGAATTAATGCTACATTATCATAGATGCCGGGAATATACCGTTCTTTTTCAAAATCCAACCCGTTGGGTATAGAATCAGAGACTGCATCTCTGCATGAACCCACGCATACCAGCAATTCATTTTTACCAGGTTTCAGAAAATTTTTTACGTTAAAATAGCCTGGCGTAAAACAGGGAGAATGTTCTCCTGCATTTTTTCCATTTAGAAAAACTTTAGTACCATATTTAGCTTTTGAAATTTTTAAAACGGCCGTTGCTGAAACAGGTCCCTCAATAGTAAATTCGCGGCGATACCAAAATGCTGCTCTTAATGTATCCGTTTGCGATAAACTCCCCCGGTCTTTTACTTTTGGACCAACATCTTTAAATGACGGAACCGCAAGTGTAACAAGTCCGGGAACCTGGATGGTATGATCAAATTTTGCGGGCACAATATCTTTCTTGCCTTCTGCAATTTGCCATGTTCCATTTAACAATATGGTATTGCTTGCAGCATGTTGTGCATAAGTGAGAATGCTGCATAGCATACCTGCCATGATAGCAATAGCTATTTTTTTCATCAACTAAATTTAAGTAGTATTCAAAACAATTATCTAATTTGATTGGGCGTTAGGGAACAAGGCACCAGAACTGATGGAATTAGATCGATTAAAAATGAGTACAATATAAAATCAGCCCTATCGAAATTATGCAACTGAAATGACGATTATCGAAATCAGTTTCTCATGAAGCCAGCGAATTGAAAACTTGCCTATAACATTCAAAGCATGCCAAAAGCCCGACAAGTTATTTTAAGCCACTTTTTTTAATTTTCTGTATGATGATGACCGGCCATCGGATTCGCTTACCCTTAAAGAACCGGAAATTGAATCTTTGCAACACCTATATACTGCAAATTC
>Ga0068868_100001762_pt1 | contig 14822 bp, 5 predicted proteins | sample KBSMisM42_FD_64660 | JGI IMG/M metagenome (GOLD analysis project Ga0068868, IMG submission 64660) | Miscanthus rhizosphere microbial communities from Kellogg Biological Station, Michigan, USA - KBS Miscanthus M4-2 | ecosystem: Host-associated > Plants > Roots > Rhizosphere > Soil ...
TCGTTGGCTTTGCAGGAGGCGCACCACTCGGCGGTGAAATCGAGGAAGACGGGGCGGCCGCGCTTGTTCTCGGCCTCGAGGCGCTTGCCGTCCCAGGCAGCCCACGCGATGTGATTGTCGACGATGACGGGCGGATCGGTCGCGCCCGGAGCGAGGTTCACGTGCGTGTCGGCGCTCGCGGGGTTGGGCTTCACGAACGCGATCGTGAGGTAGCCGGCGAGGACGACACCGCCGACTTGCACGCCGCGCACGATCCAACGGCGCGCGGGCTCCGCAGCGACTCCGCCGTAGCGGTTGCCGAACCAGAGCGCGACCGCGAGCGCGAGCAAGAAGATGAGGAACGAGTTCGCCGACGCCGGCGTGACTTGCGCCTGGAGCGTGCGGAAGAACCAGATCGCGGTGCCGAAGAGGAGGAAGCCCATCACGGTCTTCACGGTCTCCATCCAGCGGCCGGGGCGCGGGAGAATCTTGGAGAAGCCGGGGATGAGCGTGAGCGCGAGGTACGGCAGCGCGAGGCCGAGGCCGATCATCGCGAAGACGAGGATCGTCTGCCACGCGGGGACGTCCGAGCTGAGCGCGACGGCGACGGCGCCGCCGAGGAACGGCGCGGAGCACGGCGTCGACATGAGCGCCGCGAAGAGGCCGTTGACGACGGAGCCGAGGAACTTGTCATCGCTCCCGCCCTCGCCGCTCATCGACATGTTGATCTCGAACACGCCGACGGCGTTCAGCGCGAACGCGAAGACGATGGCCGTCATCGCGGCGATGAACGAGGGGTGCTGGAACTGCATGCCCCACTGCAGGTGCGTGCCCGCCGACTTCACGATGACGACGATGACCGCGAGCGCCACGAAGAGGCTCACGGTGCCGATCGTGTACGCGAAGCCGTGCATGCGCCGTTTTGCGGCGTCGTGTTTGGCGTGCTCGACGACGCTCATCGCTTTGAGCGCGAGCACCGGCAAGACGCACGGCATCACGTTGAGTACGAGACCCCCCAATAGAGCTAGCGCGAGAGTCGCGAGCATCGGTCAACCTCTGATCCAGAACCATAGCAAGGCGAATGCCTTGTTGAAGAGGAGCGTAGCACGCTGCAAACCCGCGAAAAGTGGACGTGGTTCGTCCCGGATCCAGGATCACTCGTTCGCCATTTCGGGCGCCATTTTCGAGAGTGTGGCCTTCGACATGCGAAGCTCTGGCTCGAGCGCAATCATCGCGGCGGGAGCGAGCTTTTCGGTCCGATCGACGAACGCGTGGAGATACAGCCGAGCTGCGCGGAATTCGCGCGCGGCGTACGCGAGGTGACCGAGGACGAAGCGGCCGTAGCCCTGGCCGCATGGCGCGGACGCGAGTGCGTCGATCGTCTTCTGTAAATCCTTCGGACGTTCGCCAGCCGCGATGCAGACCAGCGCGAGCTCGGCGCGATAGAGCGGTCGATCGTGCGTCGCCCATTTCATCGCGCGCTCGAGCGCGGCCGCGGCTTCGTCGTAACGCTGCGCGTGGAACTCGAGGCTGCCGAGCGTCCACCAATGAAGCGCGCGGCGCGACGCGGGCGCGCGACGTGCGGCGGAGCGAAGATGCGTGACGGCGTCGTCGAGATCGCCCGCGGCCGCGGCAGCGCGCGCAGCGTCGTGGTGCATCACGTCTCGCAAGATGCCGAGCTCGATCGCCGACTCTGCGACGCGGCGCGCTTCGTCGAACCGTCGCGTCTCGAAGAGCGCGAGGTAGAGCTGCCGCAGCAGCATCGAATTCGTGGTGCGATCGATCGGCGCGCGCGTGGCGAGCCCTTTGCGCGCGAGCCGCTCGCGTGATGGGGCATCCTGCGCGTTCATCGCGCGTCTCAGCAGCTCTTCGGGGCTGATCGCGACGGCCACCACCGTCATTATATCGTGCTAATGCTCCATCGCTCGATGCGACCTTTCATGCTGCTCGCCATCATCGTGGTGGGGACCGGATGCGGTCGCCGCGCGACGCAAGCCGACTGCGAGGTGATCCTCGATCGCATGGTGGTCGTGAAGCTGAAGCAAAAGAACATCACCGACCCGGCGAGCATCCAGAAGATGCAGGGCGATCTCCGCAAGGATTCGGAGTCGGATTTTCCGGGCTGCGTGGGCCGTCGCATCACCGACTCTGCGATGGAGTGCATCAAGAAGGCCGAAACCCAGGAAGCCATCGTCAAGTGCCTGCGCTGAAGCACGTGGCGCTCGCGACCTTGTTCGCCGGGGTCATGGTCGCGGGCTGCAAGAAGAAGGTGACGCCGACGCAGTGCGAGGCGATCGTCGATCGCTACGCCGAGCTCGTCGTGAAGGAGAAGATGCCCGACGCGTCGGCGGAGACGATCGCCGCGGAGCGCACGCGCGAGAAGAGCGAAGCGCACGGCGACGAGGTCTTCAAGAACTGCGCGGCCGAGGTCGAGCCCGACGACTACGACTGCGCGATGAAGGCGACGACGCCCGCCGCGCTCGAGAAGTGCCTCGAATAAATCACTGCACCGTGTGAGCGGCGCGGCCGTGGTACTTCCACTTGCCATCGACGTGCTCGGGCTCCGGCTCGACGCCCCAGACGACGTCGCCGCCGAGCTTGCAGACCTGGTCCTTCAGCTCGCGCAGGCAGTCGTCCTTCGACGTCGGGTTCTGGTCGTCGCAGCTCGAAGAGACCGGGCCGATGTTCTCGGTCTTCATCGTCGGCGTTTGCTGCGAGACGATGACGTCGCAGCCAGCCGATCGCGAGGGGAACTTCGAGTTGCCGCCGCCGCCACCACACGCGATGCACAACACGACCAACGCGAATTTTTTCATGCGCGAGCCTCCTGGGATTGCGCGCCCTGTTTCAAGAGCGGAAAGTTCATCGCCTTGCGTTGCTGCAGCCATGCGTCGGCGACGCCACGCGCGAGTCCTCGAACACGGCCGATGAAACGCGCGCGCTCCGTGACGCCGATCGCGCCGCGCGCGTCGAGCACGTTGAACTGGTGTGCGGCTTTCGTGACGAAATCGTACGCTGGAAGAACGAGCTTCTTCTTTGGATCTTCCGAGAGCGCGAGCAAACGCTTGCACTCTTTTTCGTAGTGGTCGAACGCCGCGAAGTGGGCTTGCACGTCGGCCTGCTCGAAGTTGTACGTGCTCCACTCCCACTCGGCGCGCTTGAAGAGCTCGCCGTAGCGGATGCCGGGCGCGTACATGACGTCGAACATCGTGTCGACGTCCTGCAGGTACATCGCGATGCGCTCGAGGCCGTACGTGAGCTCGCCGGAGACCGGCTTGCACTCGAAGCCGCCGACTTGTTGGAAGTAGGTGAACTGCGAGATCTCGAGGCCGTCCATCCAGACTTGCCACCCCAGGCCCCACGCGCCGAGCGTCGGCGACTCCCAGTCGTCCTCGAGGAAGCGCAAGTCGTGTTGCTCCGCGTCGGTGCCGAGCGCGCGCAGCGACTCGACGTACTGCTCTTGGATGTCGATCGGCGACGGCTTCAGGATGACTTGGAACTGGTGGTACTGCTGCGTGCGGTTCGGGTTCTCGCCATAGCGGCCGTCCGTCGGGCGGCGTGACGGCTCGACGTACGCGACGTTCCACGGCTCGGGGCCGAGCGCGCGAAGGAACGTGGCGGGGTTGAACGTGCCCGCGCCGACCTCCGAGTTGTACGGCTGCAAGATCAGGCACCCGCGCTTCGCCCAGAAATTCTGGAGCGACAGGATGAGGTCTTGGAAATACATCGCGTCGCGACGTTACTACATCTTGGTCAGCCGCCAAGCTGGGCGAGGAGCTCGCGGGCGTGCTCGAGCTCGCCGTCCTCGTCGATGGCGCGCTTCAAGAGCATGACGGCCTTCTTCTGGTCGCCCTGGTGCATCGCGATTTCGCCGAGGCGCTCGTAGGCGATGCCCTTCGAGATCGGGGCGGGCGTGCGGAGCATCGTGATGGCACGGAGCGCGCGCGTCGCGAGATCGAGCTCGCCCTCCGCGAGTGCCACGTGCGCGAGCTCGGAGGCGATGATGCCGTTCTGGCCGTCCATGTCGAGGGCGGTCGTGAACGCTTGCATCGCGCCCTTCTGGTTCGTGAGCGCGGTCTCGAGGCGGCCGAGGCGCAAGTAGATTTGCGCGAGGTCCTTCGAGCGACGGCCCTTCTGCGCGGTGATGCACGACTGGAGGAGCTCGCGCGCCTCGTCGTAACGGCCCGCCGCGATGTGAGCGTCGCCGAGGAGGCCGGCGCATTCCATGTCGGCCGGTTTGATCGCGCGCGCCTCTTCGAGCGCGGCGGCCGCACCCGCGGGATCGTGCTCGAGGAGCGTCGAGCCTGCGGCGAGGAGCATCTCGAATCGGCGCGCCGGGTCCGTCGCCGCGCGCGCTTCGGCGAGACGCAGCTCGGCGAGCTCGCGGTGGGCGCCGATGGCCGCGTAGATGGCGGCGAGCTTGTCCGTGACGCGCGTGTCGCTTGGCGCGCTCGCGCGGGCCTTCTCGAGCGCGTCCTTCGCGTAACCGGGGTTCTGCGCTTGCGTCGCGGCGTCGGCGAGCTTGAGCGCGACCTCGACGTAGCGATCGCCCTGCTCGAGATCGAGCAATCGAACGTACGTGTCGCTGGCCGTGTCGAAGCGACCCGACGCTTCTTCGAGCTGCGCCATCGCCCACAGCGTTTGCGTGTCGGAGTCGTCGAGCGACAGGAGCTGCTCGAGCTGCGCGTGGGCTTCGTCGATTCGATTCGCGGACGCGTAGAGCTCGGCGACGCGACGGCGCAGCGTCTTTTGTGCGGCCGGCTCTGCTCCATCGGCCGCGCGCGAAAGGACCGCGAGGAGGAGATCGCGACCGAGCGTGGCGTTCGCTTCGTGGACGCGCTCGGCGTCCGCGATGGCTTCGTCGTTGCGACCGAGCCCCACGAGAACACGCGCGCGTGCAGCGAGGACGGATGCGTCGTTCGACGACGTCGCGAGCGCGGCGAGCTCGGTGGTCGCGGCCTCGTCACCACGACGTTCGAGCGATTGCACGAGCGCGTCGAGAACTGCACGATCGCCCGGATCGATTTCGTGCGCCGATCGAAGCGTGCGCACCGCGGCGTCCGCTTCGGCGATTTCTCCGTAGAGCGCCGCGGCCGCGAGGAGCTCGGCCTTCGCGCTCGCTCCCGTCATGCCACGCGCGGACGTCTCCTTGAGCGCGGCGAGCTTGCGCCGATCGCCGCGATCTTCGTAGATGCCGACGAGCCTTCGCCGGAGCTCTTCGCTCGCGGGATGGGCGGCGAGGCCCGCCTCGAGCGCGCGCTCGACGCCTGCGTCGTCCCATTGCTCGGCGCGGAGCGTGACGATCTCGAGCGCGAGCTGCTCGGCGCCTTGGCCTTGCTCCGTCTCGAGGAGGCGCTCCATCACGTCGGCGCGCTCGTTTCCGTCGGCGCCTTGGAGGAGACGCAACATCGCCTGCAAGAGCGAGCGATTCTTCGCGTCCCAATCGAGGCCTTGCGTGAAGAGCTCTCGCGCGCGGGTCGCGTCGTTCGGCTCGAGCAACGTTCCGAGGCGAAGCGAGAGCACGGCGACGCCAGGACCGTCTTGACGATCCTTCGCGGCGTCGAGCTGGCGTTCGAGGAGCGCGGCGAGCTCGCCCGTGTCGCCGCTCGCTTCGAGGAGCTCGGCGAGGAGCGCCACCGCGTGCGCGTCGTACGGCTCTTCGTCGAGGAGCGCGCGGAGCTCCGCCATCACCTCATCGCGTCGCTCGGGCTTCGCGGACAAGACGCGCGCGCGCTCGCGACGGAGCTCGCGTTTTTCCGATTCTTCCGCGACCGACGGCAAGAGCGCTTCGATGACGCGCGCGAGCTCGTCGGTGTCGCCCGCTCCGCGAAGGAGCTCGAGAAGCCCGGCGCGCGCGGACGCGTCCGTCGGATCGGCGAGGGCGAGCTTGCGACGCGCGAGGAGCTCGAGCTGCACGTTGCCCGCTTGCTTCGCGCGGAGCGCCACGCCTTCACGAAGACGCCGCGCACCTTCCGGATCGCAATGGTCGCCCGCTTGGAGCTCGAGCTCGAGCGCCGGCTCGATGTCGCCGCGCGCCGACGCGATCGCCGCGAGCTCGAGGAGCGCCCAGCGAAGGACGTCGGCCTGACCTTCGGCGAGCGGCAAGACGCGCCGCAAGAAACCTTCTGCGCGCGGCTGATCGCTCGCCTGCAGCGTGACTTGCGCGGCCTCGCGGAGCGTCACGAGCGTCGCCGACGGGTTGTCGGCCTGGAGAAGCACGGCGCGCTGCACGAGCTCGGGACGACCCGTGAGGCGAGCGGCCTTCACGAAGACGTCGAGCATCGCCGGCGTGGCTTTGCCTCGAGCGATCGCGCGATCGGCGATCGTCGCCGCGCGCTCCGCGTCCGGTGAGAGATCGAGGGCGGTCTGAAGCGAACGTGCGGCCTCGTCCACCGTCTCATCGCGGCGCGCACGCAGATCGGCAAGCCGATAGAGGATGTCGCTCGCCGTGCGCGGATCGCGAGACGTCGACTCGACCTCGAGCGTCGCGAGCTCCGAGAGCACCGCTTCTTGTTTCTCGGCCTCACCGAGCGTCGCGTAGACGCGATCGAGCGAGCGCAGGACCTCGCCGTGGAGCGCACCCGTCTCTTTCGCGCGCTCGAGCACCTCGGCTGCGCGCGTCGCGCCACCGTCCGTGCGCGTCAGAGCGTCGGCGGCGCGGAGCATGAGCGTGCACGCCGCGCGCGAATCGCCCGATTTCTGCGCGTCCTTCGCGAGCGCGTCGATCGCGTCGATGTAGCCTTCCGTCTTTCCGAGCTTGGCCGCGAGCGCCATCGCCGCGTCGTGGGCTTGCGCCGACGTGGGGACCTGCCGCACGGCGTCGAGCTGCATCGCGAGCGCGTCGGCGGCGTTTCCGAGCTCTTCGTGCGCGCGCGCGAGCTCACCGAGCACCTCGGCGCGACCTTCACCCGCCGCTGCGCGATCGAGACGTGCACGCAGCGATCGCAAGAGACCCTGCGTGTTGCCACGCGCGCGGAGCGCTTTCTCGAGACGCTTGGCCTCGGCGTCCGAGCTCGCCGCAGTCTCGAACGCGGACTCGATGATCTCGGCGGCGCGATCCGGCTCGCCTTGACGCTCGGCGAGCGCGCTGAGCTCGACGAGGACTTCGGTGCGCAAGACGGGCGCGTCGTCGTCGGCGCGGCGAACGACGGCGAGGAGAGCGCGGTACGAGCGCTCGGCCTTGTCGAGCTGTCCGTCGTCGCGCGCGAGCTCCGCGACCATGCGAAGGATCTCCGGATTCGCGGGATCGATGCGCGTCGCGGCCTCGAGCTCCGCGAGGGCTTGCGCGCGCTCGCCGATGCGAAGGTGCAGGCGCGCGAGGTGGAAGTGCACCGTCGCGCGTTCCTTGGGCCTGCGACCCGCGAACGCATCGATCATCTCGCGGAGAAGCGCACGCGCGCGATCGGGCTGGCCCGCCTGCTGGAGCGCTTCGCCGAGACGCAGCTTGAGCGCGCGATCGTCCGGCGCGAGCGTGGTCGCCTGCTCGAGGAGCGGAACGGCGCGCTCCGGCTGATTGCACTTCACGAGGAAGATCTCGGCCGCCTCCACGAGCACCGCGCGGCGCTCGGCGTCGGATTTTCCTTCGGCCTGGCGCGCGATGAGCTCGCCGAGCGGCGCGAACTGCGACGTGCGTCCGTAGATCGCCGCGAGGCGCTGTGCGATCTCGGGCGGCGAGGTCGGATCGTTCAACGCCGCTTCGAGGCGTTCTTGCGCGGCGGCGTCACCACCTGCGTTCGAGTGCGCGTCGGCGAGACGCACGATCACCGCGGAGCGCTGCTCCGGGAACTCTCGCACGAGCCGATCCAAGCTCGCCGCGGCGTCCGTCCACTCCTTTTGCTGCTCGTGGATGCGCGCGAGCGCGTCGAGGAGCGGGGCGCGGACCTCGAGCGCGAGTGCGCGTTTGTAGTGCGCGAGCGCGAGGGCGCGATGTCCGAGCTTCTCTTCGGCGATGTTCGCCGCGCGCGACCACAGCTCGACGGCCGAGAGCGCGTCTCCGTCGGCCTCCGCGAGACCTGCTTGCTCGGCGCAGAACGCCGAAAGCTCGTCCCAGCGACCCGCGCTCTCGAGCGTCTCCGACAAGACGAGCGTCGTCTTCGGGTGGCGAGGGGCGTCGACGAGGTTCTCGCGAAGGATCGTCGTGGCCTCCTCGACGCGTCCGAGCTCGCGCTCGAGCAGGGCGGCGTCCAGGCGATGGCCGACACGAACGATCGGCTCGGTCGCGACTTGAACTTGCTTCTTCCGCACCGCGAGCAAGTCTTCTTTGCGGCCGAGCGAGGCATACACCTCGGCGAGGCGGCGCGCGGCTTCGTCGTCGCGCGGATCGTCCTCGAAGAGACGGGCGTAGAGGCGCTGCGCGGCACGGGCGTCACCCACGCGATCGATCGCGGTACGGGCGGCTTCGTGAAGGAGCTGACGCGAACGCTCGCGCGTGAACGGGAGCTTGGCCGACTCTTCGAGGAGCTCGACGATGCGCTCGGCGTCGCCTTCTTCGTTGTGAACGCGGAGTAGCTCGGCGAGCGCCCACTCGACGTGCTCGCTCGGGTGCGTGCTCGCCCCGACGCTCGGCGGATCGCCTGGAGAGCTCGTGCTCGGCGGGTGCTCTTCGGCCGACGTCCATCGCTCGGACGCGAGCTTCAAGAGCCGGTCGAGGATGTTCTTCGCGAGCGCACGATCGACGACCACGCGCGCGGCGACCTCCGCGGCCTCGCGCAGGAGCCCGGGATCGCCGCCCGTCGCCTGCGAGAGGCGCAGCAAACTGTCGATCAGCGGCCGGCCCTTGTGGCGGCGCTGGAGCTGGGCGAGCTCGAACAAGAGCCGCGTGTCGTTCTGATCGTGCTGGAGCGCGCGCGAGTACGCCGCCTCCGCGGCTTCCGCGTCGGCGCGCCGATCGCGGTGCCACGTCGCGAGGCGCGCCTCGAGCTCGCGTGCCGCTTCACGCGCCAGATCGGCGTGCTGGCTGATCGCCGCCTCGAACGCCGTCGTCAGCGCGTCCCACCCGGCATGCGCGGACGCGGCGTCTTCGAGCGCGTGGAGGAGCGTCTCGTCCGGACCGCCGCTGATCGCCGCACGATCGAGCACGATCTTCGCCGCCGCGTCCCAACGTCCGACGCGACCTCCGACACGAATGAGCGACAGCGCCGCTTGCTCGTTCGACGGCTCGTCTTGCGCCACCTTCGTGAACTGCACGAGCGCGCCGCGCGCGTCGTCGAGCCTGACCTCGAGGAGCTCGCCGAGCTTCGTGCGCAGACGGAGAACGGTGTCGTCGTCGTTCTTTCGCGAGCCCTCGAGCGCTTCGAGGACCGTTCGATGGGCCTCCGAGAACGCGCGATACGCGTCGGGCGCTCCTGCACCGGCGGCCGCGTCCGCGAGGCGCTCCGCCGTGTCTGCGACGGATCGCGCGCCCTGGGCGATCGTGAAGGCCTCGCGCGCCGCGTGGAAGGACGCCTCGAGATCGTTCGCTCGACGCTCGAACAAATCGGATGTCTCGAGCAAATTGGAGACGCGCTCTTCGTCGCTCGACGCGAGCCGGAGGCGCTGCGGCAGGAGCGCGACGATCGCGGCCCACGCGTCGTTCTTGGCGTGATCGCGCAGGAGCACATCGAGCGCTTCGCGCGCCGCGTCGCGCACGTCGAGGAGCGCCGTGAGGCCCGCGATCGCCTGCGCGTCGGCCGGCTTCGCGTCGAGCGCGCGAGAGTAGCTCTCGATCGCCTGCTTCGGCTCGTCCAGCTTCGCGCGGCTCACGTCACCGAGGCGCGCGAGGAGCTGCGCCTTCGTCTCGGGCTCGTCGTGACGCTCGGCGCCGCGCGAGAGGAGCTCCGCGAGATCCTTCCAGCGCTCTTCGCGCTCCAGCAGCTCGGCGAGCGCGGCGTCCACGTCGTCCGTGTCGCCGGTCGTCTTGCGAACGAGCTCCCACACCGCGATCGCCTCGGAGCGCGCGTCGAGCTCGCTCGAGAGGATCCGCGCCGCACGGACGCGATCTTCACGGCTCGCCGTGGCGTCTTTCTCGCTCTCCGTCGGCGAGCCCGCCCTGACGTTCGCACGTTCGAGCAGCGCATCGACGAGCGCCCGCACCTTGCCGGACGCCGAGAGGATCTCGACGAGCCCGTCGAGCGCCTCGAGATCGTGCGCGTCGTCTTCGAGCCGCGCGCGCCACGCCGCGATGCTGCGATCGTTCTCGCCGATGAGGCCCGCGAGCCGCGCCGCTTCACCGAGCGCCTCGCGCTTGGCAGACTTCTCTTCTTCGAGCGTCGCGAGTCGTTCGAGCACGCCGAGTCGATCGCCTTTGCGATCCGCCGCGGCGAGGAGCGCGTCGAGCCTTCGCGCGGCCGCGAGCTGATGCTGCGCCGCGACCTCGAGGTGGAGCACGCGCCCGAGTAGATCGATCGCGCGCGGCGCGTCGGCGAGCCGCTCGGAGTACACGGTCGCCGAGTCGATGAGGAGCGTCGCGCGCAGATCGTCGCCTTCGCAATCGTCCGCGGCCGCGGCGAGCACCTCGGCGAGGCGATCGAACTTGCCGGATTTGTCGGCGAGGCGCGCGAGCCGTTCGCGGTGCGCGTTGGAGTCTGGATCCAACATCACGAGCGACACCGCGTGCTCGAGGGCCGCCGCGTCGTTGCCGAGCTTCTCGTGGAGGGTCGCCACCTCGCCGTGACGGCGGATGCGCTCCTTCGCGTTCTTCACCGCCTCGAGCTCGACCTCGAGCATGCGCGCGAGATCGGCCTCGCGTTCGAGCTCCGCGTAGCGCTCGCGCAGGAGCGACGCGGCGCGCTGGCGAACGAGGACGCGCTTGTTCCCGCGCTTTCCACCGCCCGGCGGCGGGACCGACGCGCGAGGCGGCGGGACGGACGCGCGAGGCGGCGGCATGCTGTCGTGCGCGGTGGCCACGCGCTCGCTCACCGCCGAGCCCGTCGGCGGCAGCGTCTTCTTCATCTCTTCGCCGGTCGGCGCCGCCGCGAGGACGCGTTCGAGCAGCGCGATCACGTCGTCGCCGCTCTGCCCTTCTTGCATCATCTCTTCGATCACGAGGAGCGCCGAGCCTGCGTCGCCGAGCTCGTCGAGCCACAGCGCCGCCATGCGCGAACGCAGCGCATGCGCGTCCGCCGGCGTCTTGCCGCCGAGCTGCGCGCCGAGCAGGCCGATGAGATCGCGATACTTGCCGTGGCGCTCGTACAGACGCTCGAGCGACGCGAGGAGCCGCTCGTTCTTCGGTTTGTATTGAAGGAGCTGCTCGAGATAACCGATCGCGCGATCGGCGTTCTTCGCGAAGTCTTTCGCGATCTGCGCGGCGTCCTCGAGGAGCTCGGTGCGCCGGCTTTCGTCCAGCTTGCCGCCGAGGATGCGGTCGTAGAGCGCGAAGAGCTCGTCCCAGCGCTCCTGCGAGTCGTAGAGGAGCTTGAGTCGATCGAAGGCCCAGCCGGCCGGATCGAGATCCACCATGCGCTCGAGGATTCGAACGACGGCTGCTGCGTCGTCGAACCACTCTTCGTGGAACGCGACGGCGCGCTGGCCGATCTCGATCGCGTCTTCGACGGAGATGTCCTTGCCGATCGACCCTTGATACAAATCCGACAGCTCTTGCGGACGATCGAGCGCGCGCGCGAGCTGCTCGGCACGATCCCACCACGCGAGCTCGACGGGCAGCTCGGCGAGCGCCCGGAGAAGGACGCTGTACGACTCGTCTTGCGAGGTCGCGAGATCGAGGAGCTGCGCGTGCCATCCGCGCCGGCGATCGACGGGCGCTTCCACGGCGCCGGAGACGAGTGCCTGCAGCACGCGCTTCTTCGCCGCTCCATCGGCAGCTTCGAGCGACGCTTCGAGGAGGCGCGAAGCCTCGGCGCCGATCTCGGCGTGCGGCAGGAGCTTCACGAGAAGCCGCAGCGCGGCCTCGTCGTCCGAGCGTTGCGAGAGCGCGGCGCGGATCTCGTTCATCGCGTCGGCTTCGCGCCCCGGAATGGAGGCGAGCAGGCCCGCGACCTCGGCGCGCAGGCGCGACGCCGTTTCACCTTCCGCGTTGGCCAGGCGCGCGCGCAACGTCCCGAGCGCGCCTTCGATGTCGCCCGTCGCGATCATCAAACGTGCGATCTCGGCGGGAGCTTCGGCGTTCTCGGGATCGACCTCGGCGGCCTGCTTCCACAAATCGATCGCACGTCCTGGGTCTTCGAGCTTCTCCTCTTCGAGGCGCGCGAAGCGACCCAGGGCCACCGCGCGCGAAGGACCGGACTCGCGACCGACGCGCCACGACAGGAGCCATCGCCACGCGTCTTTCTCGTTCTTCGGCTCGGCGCGACCGAGGAGCGCCTCGAAGCGATCGGCGGCGCGCGCCTTCGTCGCCTCGTCGGAGTGCGGGTCGTCGAGCACCGCGCGATAGAGCTCGCGCGCTTCGTCCCCGCGCGATTCGTCGCTCGCCACCACGTCGGCCTTCGCGGCCACGATGCGCGCGCGCACGGTCGGATCTCTGCCCGTGTCGCTCCCGAGCGCCGTGTCGAGCGTGCGGCCGAGCGTCTGCGCCGCGTTCGCGGCGAGCCCGAGGTCGACGAGCCGCTCGAGCACCGTCGGATCCTCCGGCGTCTCGAGGAACGCACGCGCTGCCGCGTCGAACGCGCCCGTCGCGTCGTTCATGCGCGTCTTGAGAACGTCCGCGAGCTTGAGGAGCGCGTCTTTTCGCTCACCGCCGGTGCCCGCCGATTCGACGAGCGCGGCGTAGAGCTCCGGAAGCGAAGACCAGTCCCCGCTCGTCTCGACGAGCGACGCGAGCCGCTCCGTCGCGGTGCGATCGAACGGCGAGCCACGGCGGATGCGCTCGTAGAGCTTCCGCGCCGTCTTGCGATCGCCCATCTGCTCGGCTGCGCTCGCTCCATCACGCCACGCGGCCGCTGCACGTGCCGCGTCTCCACCTTCGTGATGCAACGTGCCGAGGCGCGTGTACCAGAAGACTTTGTCCTCGCCCGACTCCGCGAGCTCGACCCGTTTGCCAGCAGCGACCGCGAGCAGGCCCGGATCTTCGGCGCGCTCGGCGACCTGCTCGACGAGATCGAGGTCGGCGTTCGTCGCGAACGCGTCTTCCGCGAGCGCCTTGGCGTGAAGGACGGCGCGTTCCTTCAGGCCACGCTCGGACGCGAGCTTCGCGAGCCGCGTCCGCAGCGCGCGTTCGTCTTCGCCGGGCGTCGTCCTCGGCAGGCGCTGCTCGAGGATCGTGCACGCGTCCGCGAACGCGCCAGCCTCGTAGTAGAGCTCGTAGAGCGCGTCCTCGGTGGCGTCGTCCGATCCTTCGGCGAGGCTCGCGCGGAGCGTCTCGATGGCGCCGCCTCCATCGCCGAGGTCTTTTCGCTGCAAGCTCGCGATCGCGAGGTGCAGGCTCCGCCGCTTGTCCGGGTTCGTCTCCTTCGCGAGCGCGGCGCGATACAAGCGCACGCGATCGTGCGGCGTGCCCTGATCACGCAGCAGCAAATCCACCGCGGCCATGAGCTCCGGCGAAGACGGCGCGAAGTCGAGCGCCAGCTTGTACGCTTCGAGCGCGCGCGTTCGATCGCCCGCGAGGAGCGCCGAGTCACCGAGCGCTTGCGCGACGGCGAGGAGCTCGGTGTTCGAGACGGCGCGATCGCCGAGCGCGAGCGCGAGGACGTCTGCGCGAGCACCTGCCCCGCTCTCCGCGGGGGCGAGCCTGTCGAGGGCCGCGAGCCACGGCGCCACGGGGCGTGACTCTTCGAGCGCCTGCGAGAGCGCCGTGCGTACGAGACCGAGCACGCGACCCCGCTCGCTCGGCAAATGCTCCGCGAGCGTGACGGCCCCTTCGAGAGCGCGCGTCCGCTCTTCGGGATCCGCGCTGCCCTGCGCGCGCGCGAGGAGGACGCGCAAGAGCCCGCCGCGCGAGCCTTCCGCGCGAAGCATCGGCTCGAGGACGTCGGCCGCAGCGCCCGCGAGCGCCGGATCGTTCGACTCGAGGAGCTGCTCCATCGCCTCGCGCGACATCTTCTCGTGCGGATCGATCGCGAGCGCTTCGCGGAACGCATCGACCGCCGCGCGAGCGTCACCGAGCCACTGCATGCGAAGCAGGCCGAGCCGCGCGAGCGTCTCCACCTTCTCTTGCCCCGAAAGGAGCTTCGCGAGCGACTCGTACGTCTGCGCGAGCGTCGCGAAATCGCGCTGCAGCTCGAGGAGCGGGATCCATCGTTGGAGCACGTCTTGGGTCGGGCCGAACTCCTGCACGATCGCGCCCCACGCCGCCGAAGCTGCCTCGTGGTTGCCCGACGCCTCCGTGAGCTGCTCCGCTGCGCGAAACAAGAGCGCGCGTTTCTCTTCGGGCGACGTCGCGTCGGCTGCCTTCGCGCGCAAGATCTCTGCGAGCCCCATCGCGTCGCCGAGCGAAGCGAGGAGCGGCTCGAGCGCGGCGAGCGCCTTCGCGCGCGCCGGGGTGTCGAGGAGGCCGCGATACGCGGACACCGCGCGCGCCGGATCGCCGAGCGCACCCGACGCGAGCTCCGCGAGCTGCTCGGCCGCCTGCTGCCTGCGGACGATGTCCGGCTCCGTGTGCACGATCCGATCGAGCATCTCCGCGAGCGAGACGTGATCTTCGTCTTCGGCGTAGAGACGCGCGAGCGCGTGCATCGCCGGAAGCACCGCGAGCTCCGAAGCGCCCGGCGTCGACAGCGCGCTCGAGAACGCCGCGCGCGCCCGCTTCACGTCACCGGTCGCGAGGAGCAGCTCGCCCATCTCGGCGGCGAGCCGCGCGCGCGCCGACGCGTCTTTTGCGACGCTCACGAGCCGCTGCAACGTCTTCTGCGCGACGTCGTGCTTCCCGAGCGCGCGCGTCAGCGCCACGAACCGATCGAGCAGATCGTTGTCGC
>Ga0068868_100001780_pt1 | contig 14770 bp, 13 predicted proteins | sample KBSMisM42_FD_64660 | JGI IMG/M metagenome (GOLD analysis project Ga0068868, IMG submission 64660) | Miscanthus rhizosphere microbial communities from Kellogg Biological Station, Michigan, USA - KBS Miscanthus M4-2 | ecosystem: Host-associated > Plants > Roots > Rhizosphere > Soil ...
CAAGAGCGCGAGGTCGAGCGCGTCGGCGGCAGCGAGACCTTCAAAGTCGACGCGCGCGTCGTCGCCGCAACCAACAAAGACCTCGTCGCCGCTTCCAGCAAAGGCGAGTTCCGTCCCGATTTGTACGATCGCCTCAACGTCCTCCCACTCTCCATCCCGCCTCTGCGCGCCCGCCGCGAAGACGTGCCCATCCTCGCGCGCCACTTCCTCGACGTCGCAGCGAAGCAAAACGATCGCCGCGGCATCCGCATCGACGACGCCGCGATCGCCGTCCTCGCCGCGTACAGCTTCCCCGGCAACGTGCGCGAGCTCCGCAACCTCATCGAGCGACTCGTCATCCTCACCCCCGACGACGTCATCTCCGCCGACGACGTCCAGACGTGCCTGCCCGGCGGCGCCGCCGCCAAGACCGCGGGCCTCTACCGCCCCGGCGTCCCCTTCCGCGTCCTCGTCGAAGAAGCCGAGCGCACCATCCTCCAAGAAGCGATCACCCAACACTCCGGCCAAATGGCGGCGACTGCCCGCGCCCTCGACCTCGAACGCAGCCACCTCTACAAGAAAGCCCGCTCCCTCGGCCTCCGCGACAAAGAGGACAAGGACGACGAGGCCTAAACAAATCGGCGTTCAAGGCCCGAAAAAACGACAGAACGTTCGGATCCGAACGATCTGTACGATTTCCGCCGGCCGCTACCCGACCTTTCGGGCGAACCGTCACCCAAAGAAAAGCGACAGAACGTTCGGATCCGAACGATTTTTGGTCGGTGAAGGCGGTCAGCCAATGGGCGTGACGGCGTCCATCAGCGGTACGAGGCTCCGTGATGGCGACTACGACGAAAATCTTGAGCAAGAGCGCCGCGCCTGCCGGCCGAGCGCCGAGTCTCGTCCTCGTCGATCCACGATTCCCTCACAACGTCGGGATGACCGTGCGGCTCGCCAGCTGTTACGGGTTCGAGCAAGTTTGGTTCACGGGCGACCGCGTTCGTCTCGAGCTCGAGGCCAAGAAGCGCCTGCCGCGTGAAGAGCGGATGAAGGGTTACCGCGACGTCGAGATGATCAACTACGACAGGCCGCTGGAGCAGTTCGCCCGCGACGTCGTGCCGGTCGCCGTCGAAGTGCGCGCGAACAGCGAGCGGCTCGATCAGTTCGTGCACCCGAAGAACGCCGTGTACGTGTTCGGTCCCGAGGACGGAGACATTCCGGCGCCGATCTTGGCGTGCTGCCACCGCTTCGTGATCATCCCGACGCGCAACCGCTACTGCCTCAATCTCGCGACGGCCGTCGCCACGATCCTTTGGCATCGCACCGAACAACTCGGCGAGCTCCCCGACACCATCGACGCGGTCGGCCACGAAGACACGAATCCGCGCGAGATCGGCATCTACGGGTGACGCGGAACGTCCCGCGTTCTATGATTCGGGCATGCTTAGGAAACCGGGGAGGAAGCTGCTCGTCGCGTCGATTGGCGTGGCGGCGGTGAGCTATGTGGCGTGCGGGACGAGCACGGTCGCGAACCTCGCGCCGCCGCCTCAAGATGGGGCGACGGACACGCCGAAAGACAACGCGACCTCGGACGTGGTCGACGCGCTGGTCGCGAACCTCGCGCCGCCGCCGCAAGACTCGGGCATCGAGTGAGAGCCGAGCTGTTCGAGCTCGAGATGCTCGGAGATCTCTTCGAGCGCCGTTATCGCAAGATGCGACCGGAGGTCGAGGCGATGCCGTGGGGCACCCTCGACACGACGGGCATTCCGGAGCCCGCGGTGATCCTCGCACGCAAGGCATGGACGGGCGCGGCGTTTCAGGAGCATCGAACGGGCATCGCGTGCGCGGCGACGTTGCGCGCGCTCCTCGAGTGTCGCGCGCCGCTCGACTTGATCGCGCTCGCGGCGCGTTTCCCGCTCGACGAGGTCGTGCACGTCGAGCTCTGCGCGCGCATGGCGATGGAGCTCGGCGGCGGCACCGAGATCGTGCACGACCCGGACGCGATGATCGCGGACGCCGACGACACGCTCGATCCGCTCGTGCGCGCCGCGGATCTCGTCGTGCGTTTCTTCTGCGTCGGTGAGGCGCTGAGCATTCCGCTCCTTCGTGGAACGTGGCGCGCGGCTCGACATCCCCTCCCGAGGGCGGTGCTCGCGCGCGTCGTGAAGGACGAAGCCGCGCACGGTACGTTCGGCTTCACGTTCCTCGACTGGGCCATCCCGAATCTGCAGAAGCGCGACGTCGAGCTCCTCGGCGACCGGGTCGATCAGACGATACGTGTAGTTTACAAGCAGTGGGACTCGATCAAGAAGAACCGCAAAGGGACGTGGGACGACAAGGCGGGGGACGCGCTCGCGTGGATGCACTCCGACCCGTACCTCGATCTCGCGAAGCGTTCGCTCGAGACGCGCGTCCGCGAGCCACTTCGAAGGCGCGGCGTTCCCGTCACGGCTTGAACGAAGCGATCTCTTCTTCTCGCACGACGTGACCGTGAGCGTCCGGGTCGACGGAAACCGTCTGTCGAAGCGCTCGCACGCGAACGACGCCGGCTTTTCCGAGCGCCCTGAAGTACGCGCGGAGGCGTGACTCGCTCGGCTCGTGCGTCGCGCCGACGAGCGCGAAGACCGTTCCCCATTGCCTCTGCGTGCGGTGACCCTCGGCGTCGCGCGCGTGCGGCACGTCTTCGACGCGGCCGTCCTCGAATGTCGCGACGAGGCGCAGATCCGGCATCGTCGTGCCCGGATCCCACTGGAACGTCGGGTAGCAAGCGAACGGATACGACTGCGTCTGCCCGCGCGCGCCTTGAATCACCACACCCAAGAGAAGCGCGGCACCCATGGCGAACGTCCAGCGTGATGGCTCGGCAGGCTCTTCTTTCGGCTCCGGGCTGTTCGGAAAAGAAACCTTCACGTCGACGAGGACGACGTAACAAGCCCAGAGCGCGGCGAACGGAATGAGGAAGACGAGCTCCGCCGTGAGATGAAATACGACGCCGAGCATCGCGCCGAAGAATCGCGTGCGGCGAACGAGGAACAAGACGGGCGCGGCGAGCTCGAACGCGAGCACGAAGAGCCCGCCCGCGTGGAGCAAGAACGGATGGTGATCGATCCGAAACGAAGGCGTGACGCCGTGCTCCGCCCATTTCCACCAGAGCTGATCGCGCAGGTTGTCCGAGAGCGCCCAGCCGAGGCCTTGCGCGCGCAGCTTGTGGAAGCCGGGAAAGAAGTAGACGGCGCCGAGGAGCGCGCGCGCGAACGTGAGCGACACGCCGTACGCGCGAGACGGCGCGAGAGGCACCCGTCGATCCCAAGCGAGCGCGTGATCGCAAGGGCTCGCGGCCAGGAGCGCGCAGAGCCACAAGAGATGCATGTCGTGCCAGACGAAGCCGGTGAGCTGCGCGATCGAGCACAAATAGAAGGCGCCGATCGTCAAGACGACGAGCGCCACGCGTGCGCGAAGGCCGACGATCGCGCAGAGCGCAGCGAAGACAGTGGCGAGCTCGACGGCGGTCGCGAGCGTCGGTGAGATCGGCACGATGGCGGCGAACCAGCCGAGGCCTTCGGGAACGACGCGCAGCGCAGGGCTCCACGCCGCGACGCGCACGCCCTCGCGAATGCCCGGCGCAGCGAGCAACATGATCGGCACGACGATCCGCAAGAGCGCCAGCGGCTCGGGGCGCTCCACCTCGAAGATCTCGATCCGCTTCAAGCGCGGCCGCGGCTCGCGCCGGTGGTGACGCCGCCGGCGATCAAGTGCGCGAGGCGAAGCGGCTCGGGGAGATTTCCGTGGAGCGTCGTCGCAGCGAGGAGCTCGCGCGTGTGATCGATGCTGATGCCCACGCGCTGGACGAGGATGCCGCGAATGGGGTCGAGCGGGCCTGCGGCCTTGATGAGACGCCACTTGCGCTCCGCCCCGCGAACGCGCGCGTCGAGCGCGCGGCGAATCGACGCGAAGTCGGGCTGCTTGCGAACGATCGCGATGACGGGGACGCCGAGCGCGGCGTGGAGCGCATGAACGTCGACGACGTTGAAGCCGGCGACGGCGATGCCTTGGAGGAGAACGGCCTGGATGTGATCGGAGAACTGCGACGCTTCGATGACGCGGATCATCTCCTTCGTCGAGTTCGCGCCGTCGCGGCGAACGTGGCCAGAGACGATCCCGTCGAGGCGTGTGCGCGAGCAGACCGTGCCGACGAGGAGCACATCGCCCCGGTGGTCGCGCGCGAAGGGCGCGTCGTCGAATCCGATGACGTTCGTGTGCAATTTTCCCATGCGCCCGAAACGCGATGTTACGGCGCTCTGGAGGCGCGCGTCCTCGCGAAGGATCGCGAAAGACGCATCGCGCGCAATCGCGATCCACCCGTGTAATCCCGCCATTTCGAATGGCACGTCCAGTGCTATAAAGCCGCCGCCCCATGCGTCGCCTCACCGTCTTCGCGCTCTCCGCTGGTCTTGCCCTCGCTTGCGCGAGCAGCCCATCGCCCTCCGGCACGACGACGAGCGCGACGCTCGACGACGCGTTCACCTCCGCAGCAACCGAGAGCGGCGCCCCGCGCGATCTCCTCGTCGCGATCGCGCGCGTCGAAGGCGGGCTCGAGATGCCGAAGACGCGCGTCGTGAATGCGGACGCGCACGTCCCCGTCGCAGGCCCGCTCCAACTTCGTCGCGGCAAGCTCGACACGCTCGCTCTCGGCGCGAAGCTCCTCGGCGTTTCGGAAGTCGACATTCGCACGGATTCGGATCTCGGCCTTCGCGCCGGCGCGCTCGTCGTCGCCGAGCTCGGAAAGAGGACCGGCGCGCGCCCGAACGATCTCGCGTCGTGGGAGAAGGCGCTCGAAGATCTCTCCGGCTACGCCGATCAGCACCACCGCGCGATGTACGCACACCGCGTCTTCGAGGCGCTCGGCGCCGGCGGCACGTTCGAGGCGCGCGGCGGCGAGAAGCTCACGCTCGTCCCCAACGTGCGCGCGCTCGAAGTCGACGTCACCATTCCCGAGCAGACGTTCAGCACGATGCCGGAGTTCGCCGGCGCCGAAGTCTTCGTGACGGACTGCAACAACAAGTGCGACACGACGCGCGACGGCAACTCCGTCGACTACGTCGTCATCCACGACACCGAAGGCGGCTGGGACGCGAGCGTGGCGACGCTGCAGAACGATCCGGGCAAGAGCGTCCAGTACATCGTCGGCACGGACGGCGCGGTCGGCCAGTTCGTGCCCGAGTCGTACACGGCGTGGCACGCCGGCAACTACTGGTACAACCAGCGCAGCGTCGGCATCGAGCACGTCGGCTACTACAACAAGACGTTCCCCGACGCGCAGTACGCGTCGAGCGCAAAGCTCGTCGCGTATCTCACCAAGAAATACGGCGTCGCGAAGGACCGCGCGCACATCATCGGCCACGACCAGATCCCGAACGGGAACGTGATGGCGCAGAGCTCGCCGCCGTGCTCGTCGTCACCTTCGACGTGCGAGAGCGGCTCGAGCTACGGCGGAGCGGGCAATCACCGCGACCCGGGCGACTGGGAGTGGTGCACGTACATGCCGAGGTTCGGCGGCACGTGCAAATGCGACGACATCTGGAATTTGTGGAACTGCAGCTCCGACAAGACGCAGGCGTTCCGTTGCAACAACGGCAAAGTCGAGCTCGAGCAGTGCACCGCGGGCTGTGTCGTCGAGCCGATCGGCCAGGACGATCAGTGCAACTTGGCGCCGCCTCCGCCCGATGACGGCGGCGCTCCGCCTCCGGCCGACGACGCCGGCTCGCCGCAAGGGCCGCATCACGCGCCAGGCACGCAACAGCCGGGCAACGGCGATCAACCGCAGCCGGGCGGTTGCAACACTTCGTCTTCGCGTCCGGACATGTCGCTCGGCGTGCTGTTCGCGGGCCTCTTCATCCTCGCGCGGCGTCGTCGCGCTCCTCGCTGAGCGCCTCGATCAGCTCTTCGTCCGGAGCGAAGGCGACGCGCACCATTCGCTCGCGCATCGCCGGCTCCACGCAACGATCCGCCGCGACGCGAATCCGTGGCTTCTCTTCTTCCGTGAGGCCTTCTCGCAGCGCGACGACCGCGGCGAGCCGTTCTTTCGCCGCAGCGCTCGTGCTCTCGACGACCGCGAGGAGCTGCTCGCGCGTGAGGCCCACGTCTCGGAACGTCGCGTTCGCGCCCTGACCGACGCGCCGGAGCTGGTCGACCCATTCGCGAACGGTCTTGCCTCCGCGATCGAGCGCGAGCGCGGCCTGCGGGGCCTCACCCGCGAGCGCCTGGTACGCCTGACGCGCTTTTTCGATGCGCCACGCGATCGATCTGCCCTGCACTTCGAGCTCGGCCGATTGCGTCGCGTTCTTCGTCCGCGTGCCGACGTCGAATTGAAGCTTCTCGCCGCTCTTCAAACCGATCCACACCGTCTGACCGGTGGCGCTCACGCTGGCGATGTCCGCGTGCGAAATGAAGCGACGCTTGGCGAACCCATCTCGCACGACGATGCCGTCCGCGCCCACGCGCACGTTGATGCGCTGCGCGTAGATCAAGAGTGGGATCAAGGTGGCGAGCCCGATGAGGGCGGCGATGAAGATGTAGAGCAGCGCGTGGAAAGCGTGGAATTTGATCGCGACGAACGACGCCATCATCGCGGCTCCCGCCATGACGAGCGCGGGTACTCCGGCGTTGCGCTGGCGCTGCATCGTGAACTCCGCGACCGTGCTCTTCGCGTCGAGGCCGAGGGCGCTGCACAAACGATCCGCCTCGTCGTCGTCCTTCACCGCGACGTCCGCGCTCGTGCCCCACGCGCCCGTGCCGCGCAAGAGGACGAACGTCTTGTCCGCTTCTCGCCGCAAGAGCGCCGATTTGAGCTTCGCGCGAGGCAGGAGCTTTTCCCCAAAACGCACGCCATCGGGCGAGGCCTCCACGTGGAGCGTCTCGGTCTTCGGCCGGCGCTGGATGGCCGCGATGAGGGGCCCGAGCACCCACCACGGCGCCTGCATGAGCGGTGCCCACTCCTTTCCGATGAAGCCCCGCAAAAACACGGAGGCCGCGAAGAGGACGACCATCGAACCGATGGCCGTCCACATCAAAACGACGCGAGGGCGGCGTACGGTCGTGGTCGCTTCGAAGCGCTCCGCCACGCTCGAATGATAGTATAGTCGCGACCCAGTGACGTGAACCTCGGCGAATCGATCCGTTTCTACGCCGCGACCGATGTGGGGAAGGTTCGCGATCACAACGAGGACAACTTCCTCGTCGACAAGAAGCTCGCGCTCTTCGTCGTGGCCGATGGCATGGGCGGGCACGCCGCGGGCGAGGTCGCGAGCGCGATCGCCGTGCGCTCCGTTCACGAAGAGGTGAAGAAAGAGCGCGACCTCATCATGGGGTACGCCGCCAAGCCGCCGACGTCGACGCCGCGTCAGGTCGTCGCCGTGCTCGAGCATGCGGTGCAGAAGGCGTGCGCGCGCATCCACGAAGAAGCGCAGAACGATCCGGCCAAGCGCGGCATGGGCACCACGCTCTCGGCGCTCGTCGTCATCGGCCAGCAAGGCTTCATCGCGCACGTCGGCGACAGCCGCATCTATTTGATGCGCGGCGGCCGCGTGCAGCAAGTCACCGAAGATCACACCGTCTACAACGAGCTCATCAAGCGCGGGAAATTGTCGCGCGAGCAAATCGAGAAGGTCGCGCAGAAGAACGCGATCACGCGCGCCGTCGGCGTCTACGAGCGCGTCGAGGTCGATACGCTCGTCGTCGAGGTTCTTCCGGGCGATTGCTTCTGCCTCTGCAGCGACGGGCTCGCGGGCTACCTCGAAGGCCCGCAAGAGCTCGCGCCGCTCCTCGCGCTCGACGGCAACGCCGCCCCGAAGGCGCTGATGGATCTCGCGAACGAGCGCGGCGGCAAAGACAACATCACCGCGATCCTCGTGAAGCTCGGCGCGGAAGGCGCCGTCGACGATCACCGCGCGCGCCTCTTGAATTTGAAGCGCGAGGTCCTGGCGAAGATGCCGATCTTCGCGCGCCTCACCGAGCGCGAGCTCTTGCGCGTCATGCAAGCCGTCGAGGTCCGCGCCTACAAGGACAAGGACCTCATCATCCAAGAAGGCACGAAGGGCGACGAGCTCTTCATCGTGCTGACCGGGAAAGTGCGCGTTCAGCGCGGTGAGCAGCTCCTCACGTTCCTCGGGCCGGGCGAGCACGTCGGAGAGATGGCGCTCATTCGAAGCGTGCCGCGCTCGGCGACGGTGCGCGCCGAAGGCGAGGCCGAGCTCATCGCGATCCGCCGCACGGACTTCTTCGAGATCTTGCGCAAGGAGCACGAGCTCGCGGTGAAGATGCTTTGGCAGTTCCTCGGCGTGCTGGCGGATCGGCTCGACGCGACGTCGAGCGAGCTGCGCCACGCGAAGCAAGAGCTCTCCGCGGAAGACGTCAGCGCGGAGATTTTCCCGGACATGGGCGACACCGCGGAGCACGGCCCGATCGACGACCCGCTGAGCGGGCCGGTGGAGGACTCGAAGCTCGATCCGGCGGCGCAATCCGCGATCGTCGACTTGAAATCACTCGGCCTCGATTTGGGCGGCGGCAAAGATGGATCTTCGTAACCTCGTCGCGTTTCTTGGCGCCGCGATGCTCGCCGTCGCGTGCAAGGACAAAGGCAACGACGGCGCCACCGGCGCGGTGAGCTACGCGAACGTCACGTTCAGCGCGCCGCCCGCGAGCGTGAGCGTCTCGGCGCCGAAAGGCCCGCAGACGGTGTGCCGCGCGATCAGCGTCAGCGGCCAGGTCAAACGCGAGGACGTGCCGTTGCCCGCGAACGAGGTGCTCGGCGACGCGTGGGTCGAGCTCGGCCCCGGCGCGAAGCTCGCCGTGAAGAACGGACGGACGTCGCGCGAGACGCTCATCGACGGCCCGGGCGCCGTGCGCGCGTGCGTCGGCGGCGAAGAAGAACTGTGGGTGAACGGCGGCGTCTTCACGAGCGTCATCGGCGCGGGCGAAACACCCGGCGCCGAGGTCTGGGTCGTGACCCCGCACGGCGTCGTTCGTTACGGGTCGGGCGCCCGCGTGACGCTCAACATCGGCGTGCCGCGCGTCGACGCGAAGGTCGAAGGCGGCTCGGCGTGGATGTGGCAAGTCGAAGGCAACGCGTGGGTGGAGATCGCCGCGGGAAAGACCGCGACGCTGACCACGCGCAAGGCGCCCTCGCAAATCGTCGGCGATTGCGAGCAGGCGGCGAAGGCCGCGCACGATCTCGGCGCGGCGATCGTCGCGGGCGACGCCTCTCTCGGTGAAGCCGCCCCGCAGCACGTCGCGTTGCGCCAAAAAGCGCACGCGATCTGCGCCATCGCCGAGCTCGTCTCCGCCCGTTCGCTCGATACCGTCGAACGCGGGCGGCTGCTGCCCCGCGCGCACACGGCCAACGCCCGGTGGCGAGACGCGTCCGGAAAACCCTAATCCGTGTTACCGTCGCCTCGGATGAGACGGGCTTGGCTTGCCCTCGTGGTCCCATTTTTTGGGGCACCTGCGCTGTTCGCTTCGTCGCGCGCTTTCGCCGACGAGCCCATCGCCGCCAGCGAGCCGCGTCTTCTCGACGAGACCGCCGAGGTCACGAGCGTCGTCGACGCCTTCGATCGCGACAATCCGTTCGATCTTCACATCTCGGCCGGCTTCATCCAACGATGGAAGCGCGCCGACATCCACCGTGAGACCGAGCTCTCGCAGCCCGGCCTGACGACGGGCGGCTTCGTCGCGAACACCGAGAACGTCGCGAAGTACATGCAGGATCTCAGCATCCTCGACATCCGCGCCGACGTCGGTCTGTTCCATGATCTCGCGCTCATCTTCCGCCTGCCCGTCATCTTGTCGAACTCGCAGTCGATGGAAGACCTCGACGGCTCGACGAAGAACCCGCAGCGCCTCCAAGATCCGACCGGCGCGCAGCTCTTCTCCGTTCCGTTCAAATCGCCGACGCGCAGCGGCATCGACTACTTCGCCGTCGGCCTCGACTGGGCCGTCCTCAACCAGCAGCGCAACTACACGAAGCCGACGTGGGTCATCGGCGTCGAAGGACGCTTCGGCATCGGCGATCCGCTGCATGCGTGCAACGCGACGAGCGGCACGAACGTCTGCCCGAACCCGGCCGATCACACGCAGACGAACCGCTCGCCGGGCGTGAGCCGCGCGATGTACGGGCTCGACGTGAAGACCGTCATCTCGAAGCGCTTCGGCTACGTCGAGCCGTACACCGGCTTCGAGGCGCTCTTCGAGTTCCCGCGCGGCGACAGCGATTTCGGAACGGCGGTCAACCCGCAGGACATCAAGGGCGCGCTCGTCTCGACGCCGCCCATCATCGGAACGTTCACGTTGGGATTGGAATGGATCCCGTGGGAGCGCCGCGAAGCGTTCCAGCGTCTCGTCTTCGATTTGCGATTGCAGGGAATCTACAACTCGCCCGGCCGCGACTACTCCGAGCTCTTCGACGCGCTCGGCTCTTCGAACGCGCCCACGCTCACGCAGCCGAACGCCGGCGCGTACACACTCGGGTCGGGCGGCGGCAGCGTCGTCGACAAGACCGTGCCGCCCGTCTACTTCACCGGCATCACGGATCAAGCCGCGTTCGGCGCGTTCAGCGCGGCCGCGAGCGTGACGTGGCAAGCCGGCGAATACGTGAAGTTCGCGGTCGGCGGCGGCGTGCGCTTCAACCAAGGCCACACCGTCACGGCGGCCGACCCTTGCAACCCGAGCTTCACGCCGAACGCAGGCACGGCCGGCCCGTGCAAGACGACGAACAACACGCTCACCGGCATTCCCGATCCGAACTACCGCGCGATCATCGACACGCCGGGCCGCCGCTTCTCCGTCGACAACACGGTCATCGGCACCTTCAACGTGTCCGCGACCGTGATGTTCTGACCCGGCTCGCGACTTCGAACTTCTCGCGCTAGCTTTCGAGAGTGGCGCGTGTCGTTTCTTTCGTCGCGTTCGTGCTCGTCGCTTGTGGCGGTCGCACTTCCAACGGCGACAACGTGGATTCGGGTTTCACGTCACCGTGTTCCAGCACGACGAGCATCCTCGCCGTCACGGCAGGCATGCGCGACACGTGCGCGATCTCGGCGGATCATCGCGTGTGGTGTTGGGGCACGAACGCAGAAGGTCAGATCGGTGACGGCACGATGACGGGCGAGGACTGTCCGGACTTCCAACCATGTCATCCATCACCCACGCTCGTCGGGTCGCTCGTCCAAGCAACCGCGATCGCTGAACGCTCGAATCACGTGTGTGCGATCGTCGGCAACGGCGACGTCTGGTGTTGGGGAAGCAACGGCTTCGCTGAAGCTGGTGATGGCACCACGACGGGGCAGCCCTGCCTCAACGCCAATGCGGCGGGGTGCAAGCCAACGCCGGTAAGCGTTGTCTCGATTCACGACGCCGTGTCGATTGCAGCGGGCTTTGGACACAACTGCGTCATTCGATCGGGCGGAGTCGTTTCGTGCTGGGGTGAAGACGGAGCAGGCGAAATCGGGGACGCGATGAAGACGTCGGTCGCTTGCAATGGAAACGTACCATGTGTCCCGACACCATTCGACGTCACATCCCTCGGCACGGGCGTGAAGGCGATCGCGGCGGGCACGTTCGATACTTGTGCGATCAAGAGTGACGACACGCTTTGGTGCTGGGGCAGCAACGAGTTCGGCAACCTCGGAGACGGCACTACCACGGGCTCGCTCGTTCCAGTCGAGGTCCCTATCGGAAGCGTCAGCGCCGTGGCGATGGGTTTTGATCACGCGTGCGCGATCAAGACGGATGGAACGCTTTGGTGCTGGGGTCGCAACGACGGCGGACAGCTCGGCGATGGAACGACGAACGGCAGCGCATGCTCCTTCACGGTTTGTCGACCGTCGCCTGTCCAGGTGGCCGCACTCGGCACGAACGCCGCATAGACGGCGCGGGGTGACTACAGTACGTGTGCGCTCACGTCCGACGCTGTGCTGTCGTGTTGGGGAACGAATGACTCTGGTCAGCTTGGCGCCGCAGGGCCCGACGAACCGTCGCCCACAAAAGTCGCCACCGATGTCGTCAGTGCCACAATCGGAAGCATGCATGCGTGCGCGATCCACACTGACGGCACACTACGATGTTGGGGTGAGAGCGCCTTGGGAGAGCTCGGCACATCCGACGGCGGCGCGCCGGTGGCGCTTTGCAACTGATTCACTGGCAGCTGCCAGGCATCTCCGCGATCCAATCGCGAACGACGGCGACGCCTTCGGAATGAACGACGCTTCGGCCGAGCTCCGGCATCATGATGCTCGGCGTCGTCGCCTGCATTCGGTAGACCATGATCGATGCGTCGGGATTTCCTGGAACGACGTCGTACGACAGGTTGCTCGCGGCCTTGCCCGTTGCGACGGGCGTTTTGCAGGTGCCGAGCCGATACGGATCCGTGACCTCCATGCCGAGGAGCAATCCGGTGTTGCGCGCTTCGCCCGTGCTCGAGTGACAGTAGGAGCAATTCGCAGCGAGGTAGGCGCGGGCGCGCGCCTCGGTCGACAACGACGTGTCGCTGAAATCGGCGAGCGCCGGTGAAGATTCTGGCACCGGCGCCCCCGTGAGGATGCCCATGCGGCTCCAATGCGCGAGCTGGTTCTCCGTGCCCGTCGCATAGGCGAAGTCGTGATTGATGCGATCGGCGCGGAGCCCGATCGGAACGATCGTGCCCGTGCTCTCGTGACACTTGATGCACTCGTTCTTGTTCGGGACGAGATACGCGTCGCTCTCCGGCGTCGTGAAGAAGCCTCCACCCGGTTGGATCGTCGCTTCGCTTTGATCGTCGTTCCATACGTACGATGCGCCGGTCCAGCCGTTCTCTTTCTTCACGAGGACGCGCGTCTCGAGCCATTTGCCGTTCCAGCCGAACGACTTTGTCGCGATCGTCCCGACGGGAAAATCGAAAGGGCCGTCGGCGGTGTATGTCGCTGGCGTGCCGGGTGGCATCCAGATCGTCCGTCGCTTCGTCGCGTAGTCCGAAAAAAGCGGCGTCGTCTGATCGTATGGCGTCACGCCGCTCTCCGGCACGACATCACCGGCTTCGATGTTCACCATGCAATACGACGAGAGCTTGTCGTAAAGGGCCGTCGTGTAGGTGCCGTCACCGCCGGGTCTGCACGCGTTCTTCGTCGTGCAGCCCGTGTGCACGAAGAGCACGACGAAGATTGCCCACCGCGCGTTCACTGATCGGATCCGGGGAACGTGATGGGAGCGAGCGGCGTGCACGAACCGGCGGGCGGGGGCTCGACCGACATGACTGCTGGAAGATTCGGGTTGTTCGGATCGACCTGGTCGAGGTGAAGGTCGACGTAGCCCGCGCTGCCGTTGTTCGCGTAGCAGATGTTCGCCGCCGTCTGCGGGTCCTCTATGCCGTCCCACATGAGGCTCGGCACGACGCTGCCTGGAAATGACGATTGCGCAGATGCGAGCAGCAAACCGAATTTCTTGGTGAGGTCTGGCGTATCACCTCCGCCCGTAAACGTATTGTCGTGGATGGACACGTAATCCGGCAGCGGGTTGTACGTTTGATCGGAGATTGGCTGTTGCGTCGCGTAGTAGCTGATGATCGCGCTGTTGCCGGTCTCGTTGCCAGAGAGCGTGTTGCCGAAGAACTCGACGTTCGTCGCAGCCATGACGAGAAAGCCCGTCCCGCGCGGGACGAGGCCGACGGTGTTGCCCTGCGCCGCGAAGTTCGACGTGTTGTTGTTCTCGATACGGTTCGAGAACACGCGAATGTCGTGCGTGGCCATCTGTTGCAGGCCGGGCAGCGCGAAGATGAGGATGCCGCCAGTGTTGTCGTGAGCGTAGTTGTCGTGGACGTCGGTGAACCACGTGTTCTCGCATTCGATGCCCGCGACGTTGTCGTGCACCTCGTTGTCGTGAATCGTCGCTTGCTCGGATTGGCCGAGGTAGATGCCCGAATCGGACGCACCGCTAGCGATGCAGTGTTCGATGACGACGTTCTTCGACAACACCGGGTAAAGGCCATAACCGCCGTGCGACGCAGAATCGGCGCCCGTCCACATCGTCTCGAGATGATCGAAGCGCACGCCGGTCGATCCCAGCACCTTCACTGCATTTCCCAGCGTGTCCTTCACCGTGAAGCCCTGCAACGTGAGGTTCTGAACGGACTGGGCAAAGAAGCCTTCGCCGTCACCACCCTTCTGTCCGCTGAAGTCGAAGATCGTCTTCCCCATTCCAGCTCCGATCACCGTCACGTTGTTCGCCGCGATGATGATCGTGTCGTTCATCGCGAAGGTCCCTTCACCGAAGACGACGGTGCTTCCGTCGGTCAGCGTCGCGAACCTGTTCTCGATCTCCGCCGCGGACGTGCCGGCACCAATCGAGACGCAGCTCGTGCCACCACCCGGACACGCGGGCCCAGAAGCCCCGCAACCCATCAACGCTCCCCCCAAACACAGAATCGTCTTTCGCATGGCCGAGCCGCATTGCATTGCTCGCGCCATGCGGGAAATCCGTCGTTTCACGAAGTGTGGACGAGCGAGCGTGTGCAACAGCGTGCACGCGTCGATGCAGACCGTTGCTCGTCACAAAAGCGTGGCGATGGCCTCGACGTGCTCGTCGACGATGCCGAGCTCGCGGAGCGCGTCACGGAGTCGCAGCGCGTACTCGGCGTTCGCGCCGCTCGGGCCTCGTCGCTCGCGGATCATCGCGGCGATCTCCGCGTCCGGAAGCGGGCCGAGGAAATGCGTGTTGTCCTGACCTGCGATCCACGTGAGCGCATTCCCGAACGGCGCCGCGTCGGGCG
>Ga0068868_100001783_pt1 | contig 14756 bp, 16 predicted proteins | sample KBSMisM42_FD_64660 | JGI IMG/M metagenome (GOLD analysis project Ga0068868, IMG submission 64660) | Miscanthus rhizosphere microbial communities from Kellogg Biological Station, Michigan, USA - KBS Miscanthus M4-2 | ecosystem: Host-associated > Plants > Roots > Rhizosphere > Soil ...
GCCGCGAAGGTCGATGTCGACGCGCGCCCGGACATCGAAGAGCGCTACGCCGAGTACGGCTGGCCCGCGACCGTGATCTTCTCGCCCGAAGGCAAGGAGCTCGGAAAGTACAAAGGCTTCATCGCGCCGGATCGCTTCCTCGAGATCTTGAAGGAGGTCGTCGCGTCGAGCGACTCGGCGAACGCCACGCACGAGGACGAGTCGGCGCCGATCCCCGACGCGCCGATCTCGGACGAGATGATGGCGTTCATCGAGCGCTCCACCATCTTGGGTCTGGATGATTATTGGGACGAGGAGCAATCGAGCTGGGGGCACCAACAGAAGGTGCCGCTCTACATGACGAACGCGTGGGCGCTCGTTCACCAGCAGAAGCGCGCGCTCGCCTCGCTCGATCAGCAGATCGCGATCACCGATCCGGTGTGGGGTGGCATCTACCAGTACTCGACCGACGGCGACTGGAAGCACCCGCACTTCGAGAAGCTGATGACGTACAACGCCGGCGCGCTCGACAACTATTCGGCCGCGTATGCGGTGACGAAGAACAAGAAATACTTGGACGTCGCCGCGGGCGTTCGCAAGTACATCGATCGCTTCTTGTCGTCGGCCGAAGGCGGCTTCTACGTGACGCAAGACGCCGACTTGAACGCGCACGAGGTCGGCAAGAAGCTCATCACCGGCCACGAGTACTACGCGAAGGCCGAAGCCGAACGTCTCGCGCTCGGTGTCCCGCGCGTCGATTCGCACGAATATCCGCGCGAGAACGGCATGGCGATCGCTGCATACTGCACGTATTCGTCGGCGTCGGGCGACGCGTCCGCGTTGGATCGTGCGAAGAAGGCGGCCGATCGGATCCTGGCGACGAAGGCGCTCGATTCCGGTGGGCTCGTGCACGGCGAGAAGACCGATCACGTCATTCATCTCTCCGACAACGCGTGGTTCGCCTGGGGCCTCCTCGCGCTCGGACGAAACGATCAGGCGGCGAAGATCGGCGACGTGATCATGACGGACCTCGAGGACGCCAAGGGCGGAGGCTTTTTCGGTCGCTCGAAAGATCCCGACGCGGTCGGCGTCTTCGCCGTGCGGCGCAAGCCGTTCGAGGACAACGTCGTCATGCTCCGCGTCCTCGCGAAGCTATCGAAGGCGCTGCCGGATCGCGCGCCGAAATACAAACGCGCCATCCAGCGCACGCTCCGCGCCATCGCGACGGCCGACAAGATCCACGACCGCGGCCGGATGATCGGCGATTTCCTGCTCGCGCTCGACGAGACCAAAGGCCTTCGCTGATCGGTGATACCCTTTTGACGTGGGGCTCGTGCGCTACGTCTTCCTCTTTGCGCTCGGCGGGTGCGGGCTCTTCCCGGATCTCGGCGGGCTCAGCGGCAGCGACGCCTCCGTGGAGACCGGCGGCTCCGACGTCGTCTCGCAAGACGTGAACGCCGAGGGAGCGCCGCCCACACCGACGTATTGCGCGACGCAAGACGCGACGTTCTGCGAAGACTTCGACGAGGCGGACGGCGGCTACTTGGACAACTGGTCGACGCCGAGCGTTGGCGACGGCAACACCGTGACGACGCAGACGGCGCTCGTCACGTCGGCGCCGAACGCCCTCGTCGTCGAAGTGCCTGGCGGCAACACGGGCGGCGCGTCGCTCTGGAAGGATCTCCCGCCGAACGCGAGCGAATACGACTACAGCTTCTCCATCCGCTTCGAGCCGTACAGCGCCGGCTCCGGCTACGTGCTGTGGGGGCAAATCGAAGTCGACAACACGGACGCGTTCACCGAATACCGATTCTCGACGTACAACGGCGGGACGAAGTTCGAAGCGCACGTCTACTACCCCGACGGCGGCAACACGGTCGCCGGCTCGCCGCTGTCGACGACGTTCAACGCGGGCCAGTGGTATCGCGTCGACGAGAAGCTCACGGTCTCTCCGCCGCCCGCGAAGATCCAGGTGATGCTCAACGGCATCCAGGTGCTGTCGACGACGATCACGCAAGCCACCGACGGCCCCGGAACCGCCGAATTTCTCGCGGGCATCTACCACACGAGCGGCGTGACCGGGACGTGGCGTCTCGAGATCGACGACGTCGTCATGCGCGTGAAGTGACCTGCTAGAATCACGTCGGGTGACGGGGACGAGGCGATTCCTTTTGATCGCGATCGGCGTTTGCGCGGGCGCGGGATGCCTCTTTCCATCACTCGACGACCTGAGCGGCGACGACGCCTCGAAAGGCAACGACGCGAGCGACGTCGTCACGACGAGCGACGTCACGAGCCCGAGTGACGGCGGCGACGCGAGCGACGCGCCGAAGGGACGCTTCTGCGACGGCGTCGACGCCACGTTCTGCGAAGACTTCGACGAGCCCGACGGCAACTATCTGTCGCGCTGGACATCGTTCGATCTCGGCGGTGGCAACATGCTCACGCTCGAGACCGACGCGACGACGTCCGCGCCGAACGCGCTCTACGCCGAGATCCCCGCGAACCTCACCGGAGGCGCGTCGGTCGCGCTCGACCTCGCGCCGAACCTCACACAGTACGATTATTCCTTCGCGGTGCGCCTCGAGCCGTACGACGCGGGCGCTGGCCTCGTCCTCTTCAATCAGATCGAGGTCGACGCGATCGACGCCGCCGCGGCGTACACCGAGTACCGCCTCGCGCAAGCGGCCGTCGGAACGACGTTCCACACGCACGTCTATTTCCCGGACGGCGGAAGCGTCATCTCCAACTTGCCGCTCACGACGAGCTTCGTTCCCGGCCAGTGGTACCACGTCGACGTGCAGCTCACCGTCGCGCCGCCGCCCGCGAAGGTGACGATCACCGTCGACGGCGCGCCCGCGCTCGCAGCGACCATCCCCGAGGCCACGAACGGCGCCGGCACGTCGTGGTTCCTCGCCGGCATCTCCCACACGTACGCCCCGACCGGCACGTGGCGCGTCGAAGTCGACGACGTCATCATGCGCGCGAAATAAGTCGCAACCGCACAGCGGTTGTTTCTTCGATGGCGACCACGAGAGCGTGCGCCGCGTCCGTGGTCGGAGTTGTATCATATCGTTCCCACGCGCGAACGACCTCGTCATCACGGTCGAGCACTGGAAAAACCGCCGCCTCGAGTTTCCCCAGCCGCTTGCCATCTTTCACCGCCCACTTGTCGAATCGCGTATTCGCATCCTCGAACGCACGGACCGCGTCCTTCACGTTTTTTGGTGTGCGCGAGTCGGTGGCCGCGAGACGCATGACGGCTTGAAACTCGTCGTTCAGCGAGAGAATCGGAATCGAACGCGTCAGTGCTTCTCGTTCGGGCGTGGTGATTTCGAAATACGCATCACGCTCGTGAGCAATCGTGACGAGCCACGGCTTGTCCGACCGCCACAGCGTGAGGTCTTCGACGTTCTCTGGCTGACACCACGCGTAGAGCCCACTCACGCTGGCGAGGATCTCATGCGTCACGTCGTTGAACGTATAGATGCGCAGCGTCGCTAGCGCGCCTGCGAGAAGCTTGGTTCCAGGCCACTGCGAAACGTTTCGCTCTTCGATGCAATGCGGAGACAGCGAGTCCCGAACGCGAGATCCGGATTCATCGAGCGCGAGCGTCGGTCGCTGCACGAGGCTGAAACGAGCGCAGTGCGTACGCGAGTAATCGAGCAAGTCTCGATAGACCCGCTCACGTGGCTCGACCAAAACGCTGAAGCGCATCGCGACAAATGTTCTTCACGACGCTCGGTTCGCAAACGGTTTTACAAAACCGATCAAGGAACGTAGGTCGCGTTGCCGACGAAGCCGCCCGTTTGCTGGAACGGGTTTTGGCCGAGCTGGACGACGCCGCCGTCTTCGAGCGTGACGGAGATGACGTTCGTCGGGCCGACTGCGCCGTCGGTCTCGTATGTCGATTGCGGGCCGAGGATGTGACCGGCGTCGTCGTAGTCGAAGACGTCGGGCGTGGCCGGGAGGGCGGCGCCGAGCGTCGTCTGCGTCGGGTTCCATGCGAACGTCGACCCGAACGCGCCGTAGCCGAACTGGATGAACGCGTGCGTGGCGTCGAGCCAGAGGAGCTGGCCGGGGTAGTCCTGCGCGTTTGCGTCGAGGAGCTTCGTCGTCGCGTTCGTCTTCAGATCGACGGCCTCGACAAGACGTCCTTGCAGCGCACCCGCGCCAGCATCGCCGACGCCCGGTGGATTGCAGCCCGCGGAGAAGACGATGATGCGATCGCCGGCCGTGTCGAGGATCGTTCCACCGAAGACGCCGACTTGCGGGTTGTAACCGTTCAAGACGACGCTGCCGCCCGGGCCGGTGCCGCCGAGATTCAGGAGCGTGTCGTTCGTCGTGTCGATCGCGACGAGCGTCGACTTCGTGCCCGCGCACAAGAGGAAGTAGCCCTGCGGATCGACGAAGTTGATGTCGATGTTTCCGAGAACGACGTAAAGGCGCTTGCGCGTCGCATCGAAGACCGCACCGGTCATGTCGACGTGCGTGTCGTGGTCGTTCGCCTGAAGGAGCGATGACAAATCGACGCTCCCCGTGGGCGCGCCCGCGTCTGCGGATTGCGTCGGATCGATGATCGCGATGCGGTTTCGGTTGAAGCGAAGGACGTAGGCCTTGTTCGGCGCGACCTCGATGACCTGCACCGGATCCGAATACGACTCGCCGCCGTCGACTGCATCGGAGAGCGCGACGTTCCAAGACGAGATGATGTTCGTGCCCGTCGCGGTGTCGAGCTTTGCGACCGTGTCCGTCGCGCTCTCACCGAGGAGATAGAGATTCGCGCCGCTCTTCTGCGTCTCCTGAAAACCAGGCAACGAAAGACGCGCCGCGACGGCCTTGGTCGCGACCGCGAACGACGCGAGCTCGCCCTTCGTCGCAGAGTACGTCATGAGGAGCTTCGGCCCGAGCGTCGCGTCGACGCCGCCGTCGCTCGTGGATTGATCGACCGTCGCGTCGGACTTCGGCAGCCCCGAGTCCGGCAGGTAGCTGACGTCGTCGCCACACGCCCAAATCCCGCCACAAACAAGGACCATCGCGTGCAAAATGCACGCATTGCGCAACACGCTCATCGGAAACCTCGCTGCCGCACCCTCGCGGCTCGTTTGGAGTGAATGCTCGCGGTCAGGTTTCCGGACTCTGCGTCACCCTTTCTCGCGCCTTCCCACTCCTTTCGAAGCAGTGGCATTTCGCGAGATCGTCAGCAGTTACCGTGGCGGGGGCCGTGCCGGATTTTCACCGGCTTCCCTAGAACCGAGAACAAGAAACTAAGAAAGCGCGGCGTTCATACCGCGCAATGCATCAGCCGAGCAAGGACTTGATGCGATCGAGGAGCGCATCGGCGAGCTCCACCTTCGCCGCGCGCGGGAGGCGCTCGTCGCGATTCTCGGTGACGAACGAGATCTCGTTGTCGTCTCCGCCGAACGCGACGCGCGCTTCGTTCGCGACCACCACGTCGCATTTCTTTTCGCGAAGCTTGCGCCGCGCCTCCGCGACCACGTGCGCGCGCGTCCCCGTCTCGAGCGCGAATCCCACGAGCACGGGCCGCACGCCTTTGCGCGACGCGCCGAGCTCCGCGAGCAGATCCGGATTGCGCACGAGATCGAGCGTCGCCGTCTCCGCGCCTTTCTTCTGTTTGGTGTCGCTCGTCTTCGCGAACCTGTAGTCCGCTACGGCCGCCGCCATCACGATCGCATCCGCAGGTCCGGACTCTTGGAGCGTGAGCTGCATCTCGAGCGCGGAGCGAACGTCGATGCGATGCACACGCGGCGGCGTCTCGAGCTGCACCGGTCCTGCGACGAGCGTCGTGCGTGCGCCTCGCGCGGCTGCTCTCGCTGCGATCGCGAACCCCATTTTTCCGGTCGATCGATTCGACAAGAAGCGCACGGGATCCATGTCCTCGAGCGTCGGCCCCGCCGTCACGATCACATGAAGCCCTTCGAGATCTTTCGGCGTGAGCGCGAGCACCACCGCCTCGAGGATCTGCTCCGGCTCGAGCATCCGCCCCGGCCCGTCATCACCGGACGCGACTTTTCCGACCGCCGGCCCGAGGATCTCGACGCGCCCGAGCTTCTCCAGCTCCTTCACGTTCCGCTGCGTCGCAGGATTCGTCCACATGCGCGGATGCATCGCAGGCGCCGCGAGCACTCTCCCCTTCGCGCAGAGCACGAGCGAAGTGATCAAATCATCCGCCCTCCCCTGCGCGAGCCGCGCGAGCACATCCGCCGTCGCCGGTGCGATCACGACCGCATCACAAACCGCCCCGAGCGTGACGTGCACCTCTCCTGCGGCCGCGAACATGTCGCGCACGACTTCTTCACCGGTCAGCCCCGAAAGCGTGCTCGCCCCCAAAAACTTCTCCGCCGCCGAGCTCATCAGAGGCACGACCCGAGCGCCCTCTTTCTTCAACAGCCGCGCCAAAACCCCAGCTTTGTAAGCCGCAACGCTCCCAGTCACGCAAAGCGCAACGGTCCTTTCAGCCAGCCTTCCAGCAGCAATCACCCGTGCACTTTACAGCCATCGCGGCGCCCATTCCCAATTCCCATTCCCATGCCCTGTCCCACATTCTCTTTTCGTGCTTAAACGAGCGCCCCCATGGGTCTGTCGGTAGGAATCGTTGGTCTCCCGAACGTCGGCAAATCGACGCTCTTCAACTCTTTGTCGTCCGCCAAAGCCGAGGCAGCGAACTACCCGTTCTGCACGATCGAGCCGAACGTCGGCGTCGTCATGGTGCCGGACGAGCGACTCAAGGCGCTCGACGACGTGGTGCACTCCGAGCGCATCGTCCCGACGACGATCGAGTTCGTCGACATCGCCGGCCTCGTGCGCGGCGCGTCGAAGGGTGAAGGCCTCGGCAACCAGTTCCTGTCGCACATCCGCGAGGCCGCCGCGATCGTCCAGGTCGCGCGCTGCTTCGAGGACGCGAACATCGTCCACGTCGAAAATCGCGTGAATCCCGTCGGCGACATCGAGGTGGTGACCACCGAGCTCTGTCTCAAGGATCTCGACACGGTCAACAAGCGACTCGACAAGGCGCGCAAAGCGGCGAAGGGCAACGACGCGAAAGAGAAGGTCGCCGTCGAGGTCTGCGAGATCCTCTCGAAGCACCTCGACGCCGGCCTGCCCGCGCGCACGGCGAAGACGCCCGATTCGATCGACGCGAAGGCCATCGTGAAGGACATGCAGCTCCTCACGACGAAGCCGACGTTCTACGTCGCGAACGTCGACGAGGCATCGCTCGCGAACTTGGGCAAGAACCCCCACTACAAAGCCCTCTGCGAGTTCGCCGCGAAGGAAGGCGCGCCCGTCGTCCCCGTGTGCGCCGCGCTCGAAGAACAAATCGCGCAGCTCGACCCGAAGGACCGCCCCGAGTTCCTCGAGAGCGCGGGCCTCAAGGAGCCCGGCCTCAACGCCGTCATCCGTGCAGGATACAAGCTTCTCGATTTGCTCACGTTCTTCACCGCCGGCAAGCCCGAGGTCCGCGCCTGGACGACCGTCGTCGGCGCCCGCGCCCCACAAGCCGCAGGCGTCATCCACACCGACTTCGAGAAGGGCTTCATCAAGGCCGAAGTGATCTGGTGGGAGGACTACGTCGCGCTCGGCAGCGAATCCAAGTGCCGCGAGGCCGGCAAGCTCGCCATCGAAGGCAAGGAGTACGTCGTCCGCGACGGCGACGTGATGCACTTCCGGTTCAACGTCTAATCGTGTTTCTGCGTGACGACGCGAACGCGCGGATGCATCCGCGCCATGAGGCGGCTCAAGAAGTCCGCAGACGCTTCGGTGGCGATCACCATCGTGCGTTCCATCAAGTGCGGGTGATCGCGCTCGAGCGCGGCCAGCAGTCCTGATTCACCGATCGCAAGCTCCTCGTCGCACGCGATCCATTTCGGTTTCGCCCACGAGAGACGCTCGAGAGCCGCGACGACGGTCTCGGCGTGCCAAGCATGCCGGCGTTCTCGCGCACGCTGCGAGCTCCGCACGAGAATCGGCATCGACGGATCGAGCGAGCGAAATGGATCAGGAATCGGTTGGAACGGAACGACGTCGACGCCTTGGAACCACAAGAGCTCCACCGGCTCGAAATCCGGCATCCGCGGTGCGAGCGATTCGGGCGTGACCAGCACAGGTGCACGCGACGCCGCGCGTTCGACCGCCTTCGCTTCGTTCACATGATCGAGCGTCAGTGGAGCGAGATCCGCGAACACATAATGAAAGTGGGCAGCGCTCGTGACCGCGATATGGCTTCGATCGCGATCCGGCAACGCACGAAGCAGCGCGCAAGTCGCGACGGCCAGGACGTACGGCCTCCAATCGTCGAGGACGACGACGGTGGCATTCTCCATCGCACGAGAGGGCACCACATACACGCCCTCGATACCGCGGGCGCCACGAAGCTCGTACACGATGTCCGCCTGCTCCGGCGTCATGGCCCGAAATCTTACGTCATCATTCGCCGAGTCGCATCACGACCTCTTCGATCTCTTCGCCGCGGCCGTTCGCGAAGGCGCGCTCGTGTCGGACGAAGACGAAGCCGCATTTTTCCAGGACACGGCGTGACGCGACGTTGTCCGATGCGGCGCGGCCGACGAGCGGGCGGCGTGTTTCTTCTTCTTCGAGGAATCGCGCGAGCGCGATCGTCGCGATGCCGCGGCCCCAGTGGGCGCTGCCGAGCCAGTAGCTGACCTCGCGGACGTCCTCGCGGAGGAAGCTCGCGACGTAGCCGGCGGGCGCGCCGTCGATCTCGATCGTTCGGATCCGAACATCGGTCTTTTCGCGGATTCGCGCCCAGTGGGCGTCGAATGCTTCGCGATCGTTCGGGTCCTTCGACGTGAAGGCGGCCATTCGCATCGCGTCGGGCTCGCGCTGGTGCTCGAAGAAGACGGCGACGTCCGAGTCGATCGGCGCGCGCAATCGCATGCTCATCACGCCGAGCGTACTGTTAGGTTTCGGCTGTGAAGAAGGGGTCCCTGCTTCTCGTCATCGCGTGGAGCGTTTTGGGCTTCTTCAGCGTGATCACGCTCGCGCTCTTCCTTTGGAGCGGCTCCGCGCTCAATCCGAGCTCGGACGAGTTCGCGGCCGCCTCGTTCGGGAGCATGATCGTCGCCTGGCTCGGGGATCTCGCCGCGCTCGTGCTCGCGTCGATCGGCACATGGCGAGGTCGCGATCGGACAGGCGCGATCTTGTCGGGCATCTTCGCGATCCTGATCGCGATCACGAGCGCCGTCGTCGTGCCGATCGTGGTGTTCGGGCGTTTTCTCTTCGTGACGCCGATCGGGATTCACTGACCTCGAGTCACTGACCGCGGGTCAGTGCTGGTCACTCGCGTGAAGACGGCTGACGAGGCTGCGGACGCCGCGAACGTGGAGGGCGGCGTGCTCGATCTCGAGCTGCATCCAGCGCTCGGCGACGACGCCCGTGAGGTAGACCTCGCCGTGCGCGACGAGGACGATGACGTTCGTGTGCCCGCATGTCGTCGCGACGATTTCGTAGACCTCGTCTTCGATGTCGGCGTCGCCGGCGTGAAGACAACGGAGCTCGAACGGCTCTTCGACGACGGGGAATTCATGCGACGTGGTCATGATGCGCACTACCTCTGCAACGCGAGTGCCGAGGTGTAAGTGCGCGAAGTGCCTGAAAACGTGGTCTGCGGTGCGATCGGCGCCACACGCGATCGCCACGGTCAGTCTGGCGTGTGCGGACGTTCGTCCGGGCTCACGAGCCCGCGCCGCTTCCACCCGACGTTCGCGAGCCACGTGCGCGCGACAGCGACGGGGCTCGCTTCTTCGGGTGACTCGATCGCCACGGTGAAGCCACGAAACCACGGCGCAGAAGAGAACGTGTCGATGTTGCTCGTCGCGACGCGATGCTTCTTCGCGTTCATCAGCACGTAGACGATCGCCGTGCGCACGTGGCGCGGCGTCTTCAAGTCGCGCGCGTGATAGCGATCGCCCCACACGTTGCCGCGAATTCCGACGCCGCGATTGAACGCGCGCGCGAGCCGAATCGCGAGCCCGCGAAGCCCGCGCGAGAGCGTGTCCCTGTCGCGCGCTTCGATGATGAAGTGCGCGTGGTCGTCCTGAATCGAAAACTCGACGACGCGAAACGCATCGCCGACGGCCGGCGAGCGGCTCGCCCCTTGAATCGCCTCGCGAAGAAGCGCGAAGAGCCCCTGATGTCGCAGCGTCGGGAGCCCGCCTCGAACGCGCAACGTGACGTGAACCGGATGCGCGTGATTGTGCCGAGGCCGAACGCGATGCGGAACACGCTCGCGCCCCGGCCGGCGTTTGCGCCCAGCCCCTTCGCGAAACCCTCCCCGCTTCGGCTCTTCGGGGAATGGAAGCCCGACCTGCTCCATCTTGATTGGGCGATATTTACCATGATGGCCGAGATCGTCAAGACGGAGAGCTCGCGACCGCGTGATATTTCGGGTCGACATTCGGTGGGGCGGCGACCGAATTTGCTCGGCTATCTGGACGCCGAAGCGCGCATGGCAATCCGGAGCGTTGCCTTACCGAAATTCGGATCCGAACTTTGGCAGAATGATTCGGTAATTCGGACGTTGTCCAAGCGCGCCGTGAGCCCTCATCGACGAGCGTTGCCTTGCCGAAATTCGGATCCGAACTTTGGCAGAATGATTCGGTAATTCGTGCAGCATCAAGAGGTGTTGCGGGCACGCTGCGTCATCGACGAGCGATCGTGATGCGACGACCTGTCGTGGCGCCATGACGAGGCGCCACACACGAGCTCGCCACGCGTCATCGGTACGGTGCCCGACGTTTGCACATGCGTGCCCGGGCAGACCTGTCGACCTGCTCGGTGAGCGCGCTACATTGGGCGCGTGGAGATCGCGCCGGGCGCTGCGAAACGGTTGCTACTGCCGGGGCTCGTTGCGTTTCTTGCCTGGGGGCATGTTACGCAGCGGGCGTTTCACTGGGATTGTCCGGTGCGGATACTGCTGCACGTTCCGTGTCCGACGTGCGGGATGACGGCGGCGTTGCGGGCGCTCGTTCACTTCGACGTGAGCGGGGCGTTTCATGCGAATCCGCTCTCGTTCGTCGTGTTGCCGTTCGTGGCGGTGCTCGTCGCGATGGAGCTCGGTGGGTTCGTCGTCACGAACAAATTCGGGACATGGACGAACAAGAGCGCCGTGCGCATCGCTGGAATCACGATGTGCGCGGCGCTCTTCCTCGTTTGGATAGCGCGATTCTTCGGGGCCTTTGGAGGGCCCATCAGAGTCTGACTATTCTTTCTTGAGCGGACGACCCTGCGCGTCGGTGAACTTGCCGGTGATGATCATGATCAGATCGATCAGTGACCAAATCCCGCAGCCGCCGAACGTGAGGAGCATGCCGACGCCGGAGCCCGTCTTGCCGACGTAGAACCGGTGAACGCCGAGCGTGCCCGCGAAGATGCAGAGCAGCAGCGTCATCATGAACGTCTTGTCGCTGACGCCGCCGGGCGCCATCGGACCACCGGGCGCTCCCGGCATCATCGGGCCGCCACCAGGCGCACCACCGTACGGTTGCATTCCACCCGGCGCCATACCCGGACCCATTCCCGGACCACCTTGCATTGGAGCTCCTCCCATTCCCATCGGCTGTTGTTGAGGTTGACCAAAACCACCACCACCAAATTGGTCCGGCGGAGGACCGCCGAAACCACCACCAGGAGGCGGACCACCAGGAGGCGGACCACCAAAGCCACCACCGGGCGGCGGGCCACCGAAACCACCAGGAGGCGGACCTCCAGGAGGCGGGCCACCGAAGCCACCACCGGGCGGCGGAGCACCACCGCTCATCATCGTCGGATCAGGACCACCACCGAAGCCACCCGGAGGCGGACCCCCCATCGGATTCTGAGGAGGCGGCGCGCCGTACATCGGGTTCGGCGGCGGACCACCAGCTCCCGGCGGCGGACCGAAGCCGGGCGGCGGTTGGAAGTTCGCTTCGCTCGCGACCATCGTGCCGGCGAGCGCGTTGACGTTGCCACCACCGCCACCGAAACCGGCGTCGGGCGGAGGAGCCGCGGGCGGCGCAGCGGCGGCAGCAGCAGCCGCCATCGGCGACATCATCTCGGGAGGCGGACCGCCCGGAGCTCCCGGCATCTTCGCGGAGCCGGGCATCGGCGGCGCGACGCCCACCATCGTTCCCTTCAACTTGCTGGGCGGCGGGCCTGCGGGACGCGGAGGCATCGCAGGAGCACCCGCGGCCGGAGGCGGCGCGCCAGGTGCGGGCGGTGCTGCAGGCGTTCCACCAACGCCGGGCGGAAGCGCGCCGGCTTGTTGGCTCGACATGAGCATCGTGCCCTTGAACTTCGGAGCTGCGGCGCCCTTCAGATTGAAGTTGCACTTCGTGCACGTCTGGGCCGTGTCGGGATTTTGCGTTCCACAATTCGGACAGAACACCGAGCCACCTCTCCGTTCAGTGATGAAACCGCGCGGGAGCATACAGCCCGAGATCTCGCTTACTCAAGGGGAACGTTTGCCTTGACGGATGAACACCGTCGGCACTAGCGTCCGCCCCGCATTTTCAGGGGTTTTACGCAGATCGCCCAATGCCCTTCGAGCTGACCAAAGACCGCGAGCAAAAGCTCGCAGAGATCCTGACGCGCTATCCGACGAAGATGGCGGCGCTCATCCCGCTTCTTCACTTGTGCCAAGAACAGAACGGCTTCGTCAGCGAAGACGTGATGAGCTTCTGCGCGCACAAGCTCGACGTCCCGCCCGCGCACGTCGAAGGCGTGGTGACGTTCTACACGCTCTTCAATCGCACGCCGGTCGGCAAGCATCAGGTGTGGGTCTGTCGCACGCTCCCTTGCGCGCTCCGCGGCGCGGACAACATCGTCGCGCAGTGCGAGAAGAAGCTCGGCATCCACGTCGGCGAGACGACGAGCGACGGCAAGGTGACGCTGCGTAGCGCCGAGTGCCTCGCGAGCTGCGGCACCGCGCCGATGATGCAGGTCGACAAAGAGTATTTCGAAAATCTCACGCCCGAAAAAGTCGACGCGCTGCTCGACAAGCTTCGGAGCGACTGACCATCATGTTGAAGCGTACGGACTACCTCACGAAGGTCTACGGCAAGAAGAGCGGCTGGACGCTCGACGTCTACGAGCGCGAATGCGACGGCTACAAAACCGCGCAGAAGGTTCTCACGTCGATGACGCGCGATCAGGTCGTCGACGAAGCGAAGAAGGCGAACATCCGCGGTCGCGGCGGCGCAGGCTTCCCGATGGGCGTGAAGTGGTCCTTCATGCCGAAGCAGACGACGAAGCCCTGCTACCTCGTCATCAACGCGGACGAAGGCGAGCCCGGCACGCACAAAGATCGAACGCTGATGGAGGAGAACCCTCACTCGGTGATCGAGGGCTGCATCATCGGCTGCTACGGCATCGGCGCGCACGTCGCGTACATCTACGTGCGCGACGAGCTGCATCTGTCGAAGGAGCGGCTCTGGGGCGCGATCGAGGAAGCGAAGAAGAAGGGCTACCTCGGCAAGACGCCGTTCGGAAAAGACTGGGCAGTGGACGTCGTCGTGCACACCGGCGCGGGCGCGTACATCTGCGGCGAAGAGACTTCTCTCCTTAATAGTCTCGAGGGCCGGCGCGGCGAGCCGCGTCTCAAGCCGCCCTTCCCCGCTCAAGCCGGCGCGTTCGGCATGCCCTCGACGGTGAACAACCTCGAGACGATCGCCGCCGTTCCCACCGCGTTCAAGATGGGCTGCGACGAGTTCAGCAAGCTCTCCGCGCTCCACGACATCAAAGACGGCGGTGTTCGCCTCTACGGCATCAACGGGCACATCAAGAAGCCGTGCGTCGTCGAGCTCGCGTGCGGGCCGACGCTCAACGAGCTCATCAACGACATCGGCGGTGGCGTCCTCGGCGACAAGAAATGTCTCTGCGTCATCCCGGGCGGATCATCCACGCCGATTCTCCTGCCCGAAGAGACGGTGAACGCGCCTGACGAAAAAGATCCGATGCACAAGTGGCACGGCATGAGCGTCTTCGACGTCCCGCTCGGCGTGGACACGATGCGCAACGTCGGCACGATGCTCGGCACCTGCTGCGTCACCGTGATGGCCGAGGGCACCTGCCCCGTCCTCGCGATGAAGAACTTGATGCAGTTCTACAAACACGAGTCGTGCGGGCAATGCACGCCGTGCCGCGAAGGGTCGGCTTGGCTCTTCAACACGGTGGACAAGATCCTCGACGGCAACGCGACGATGGCGGACGTCGACAACCTGCACGACATCGCCAACGGCATCATGGGCAACACGATCTGCGCGTTCGGCGAAGGCACTGCGATGCCGGCGCTCGGGTTCGTGAAGAAATTCCGGAAGCACTTCGAGGCCTACGTGACGGGCGCGAAGAAACACAGCGAAGCGACCTTGCTCGTCGAGACCGCCGAAAGCGGCGCGACCGAGCCGGCGAAGGTCGAGTGAGGCAGTCGTGGGAACGGCGAGCTTGATCTTCTTCTACACGTGCGCGGCGGTCGCCATTCTCGGCGCGCTCGCGACGGTCATCGCGAAGAACCCGATCCGCGGGGCGATGGGCCTGATGTGCACCATCCTCGCCGTCGCGGGAATCTTCCTCGCGCTCCACGCGCACTTCCTCGCGGCGATTCAGCTCATCGTCTACGCGGGAGCGATCGTCGTCCTCTTCATCTTCGTCATCATGCTCCTCGGGCCGAGCGCCACGTCGTCGCGCGATCAACGCGGGCGCGTCACGCGAACCTTCGGCGGCGTCCTCTTCGCGCTCGTGTCGCTCGCGGCGATCTACTTGGT
>Ga0068868_100001788_pt1 | contig 14746 bp, 13 predicted proteins | sample KBSMisM42_FD_64660 | JGI IMG/M metagenome (GOLD analysis project Ga0068868, IMG submission 64660) | Miscanthus rhizosphere microbial communities from Kellogg Biological Station, Michigan, USA - KBS Miscanthus M4-2 | ecosystem: Host-associated > Plants > Roots > Rhizosphere > Soil ...
CAGGGTGGAGCTGGCGGCGCGGCGACTCGATGGGCGCATGGATTCTCTCGGCCCACGGTCCCCTCGCCGTCGCCACCCTTCTGGTGCTGCTGCGGATGCTCGGATTGCCGCTGCTGGAATTCAACACGGTCGATCTCCTGGCCGGATCCATCGGCGCCATCCTCCCCGGCCTGCTGATGGCCCTGCATCTGCGTTCCAAGGAACTCGCGGCATCGTCGACACGCGCCCGCGACTTGCCGTGGATAGATCCGCTCACCGGCCTTTTGTCGCTGCAGGAATTCGATCGCCGCTTGCAGGCGGCGATCCGCCGCCATGTGAAGAGCCGCCACAACGCAGCCGTCATCTTCGTCCGGTTGACCAACTACACGCGCATCCACGACCTGCATGGCAGTGCCTCGGCCGAACAAAGCATCGTACGCGCCGTGATCAAGTTGCAGCGCCTGATGCCCGACGCGGACAGCCTCGGCCGGATCGGCGAGAACACGATCGGAATGATCGTCGAGACGGTTACGGCAAGGACGGCGCTGTCGGAGCGCGCTGCCCGGATCATCGCGCACGGCCTGATGCCGCTGCCCGGACTGGTTCCCGACATCACGCTCGCTTTTCAGATCGCAATCGCGACCGTGGCCGATGGCAACTTCACCGAGCCTGGAGCGCTGCGCGCCGCGCTGGACGGCATCCTGGAATCGATGTCGCCCCGCACCCGGCGCCCGATTCGATTCTTCGATGCCGGAACGGGTGGCGAGGAGGCGAGTGAAGCTGCCGAGGAGATGCCGACGCAGCCCGATCCGCTGGCGGCCTGACCACGTCGCAACGAAGGCGCAAGCCGTGGACAATGACGTCCCGTTCAATGCGAGGACCCCATGCGAAAGAATCCCGACACCCTGGCCGGCACCGTTCACCGCCTGATGCTCGACAGCCAGGCGCTCAAGGGCAACCTGCTGGGCGACCCCAGCCGGCGCATCATCGATGTCTATGTGCCGCACGGCCACGAAGGACGCGGCTTGCCGCTGCTGGTCGACCTGGTCGGCTTCACCGCGGGCGGCCCGGCCCACACCAACTGGAAGAACTTCGGCGAGAACCTGCCCGAGCGGCTGGACCGTCTGATCGCCGAGGGCCAATTGCCGCCGGTGGTCGTGGCCTTTCCGGATTGCTTCACCCGACTCGGCGGCAATCAGTACGTGAACTCGATCGCCATGGGCCGGTGGGACGATTTCCTTCTCGCCGAAGCCGTGCCTTTCGTCGAAGCGAAGTTCGGTTGCGGCGGCGCGGGCCGGCGTGGCGTCTTCGGCAAGTCCAGCGGAGGTTACGGCGCCATGGTGCACGCGCTGCTGCATCCCGACTTCTGGAGTGCGGCCGCGGTGCATTCGGGCGACATGGGTTTCGAGCTCCTTTATCGCCACGAATTCGTGCCGGTGCTGCGGGCACTGGCCAAGCAACCCGACATCGGGCAATGGGTGGACGACTTCTGGCAAGCGAAGAAGACCAAGGACAGTGATGTGCACATCCTGATGATCCTGGCGCAGGCCGCGAGCTTCGACCCCGATCCATCGGCGCGCTACGGCGTGCGCTTGCCGGTCACGCTGGATACCTGCGAGATCGTCCCGGAGCGCTGGGCGAACTGGTTGGCATGGGACCCGTTGACGCTGGTCGAGCAGCACGGGCCGGGACTCAAGGCCCTGAAGGCGCTCTACATTGATTGCGGCGACGTCGACCAGTACAACCTGGTGTACGGCGCGCGGCGCATGCACAAGCGGCTGGACGCGCTGGGCGTGCAACATGTCTACGAAGAGTTTGCCGACGACCACACCGCAGTGGACTACCGGATGGACGTGAGTTTGCCGATCCTTGCCAAGGCGCTTGCCTGACACACGAGCCGGGGCGCTATCGCGTGCCCGACTTGGGCCAGCCCATACGTGCGGCGCGACGGAGACTGGCTTTGACCACCAGCCGATGAAAAGGGGCGATGACCCCGATGTAGGACCGGCCCAGGAGGTTGTGGCAGTGGACGACGGTCGAGACAATCAGCTGGCCACCGAGCGTCGGCGACAAGTCCGGCGTGCGAAGTACGGACAGCCTGAAATCAAGGTGCTTGTCGTCCTCGCCCAGGACGATCTCGGTTTCGCTCTTGCCGTAGACCCTGAAGAACCCGATGCGCTCGACGCCGGCTTCACCGGAGAGCGTCGCAAGGTGCCTGGCGGTCTTCAGGCCAAAGCACGCAACGATGGCATCTCGCAAGTTGGTGAGCCATCCGATCCAGGATGGTTGCTGCGCCATGACAAATCGCCACAGGACATCCGGATCAGCGGAGGTGCCAAGAGGAAGCCGGACCGCAAATGCATCTGCCAGATTCGTCGAGGCATAAAGCGTAGCAACGGTGGACTGCGCGGGCAGCGCGACAGGCTTGACCAGGGTGAGTTCGCTTGGCAAGGATGGCTCTCCTGAGGATCAGCGCGAGGAATCAGTGATTGTCTCGCGAGATGCTTTCCCCTGCGCCGTCAAGCCTTGGCTTCCTCGGGCGGCGCCGCGCGATGGCCGCAGCGTCCGCGCATCCCTTCGCGGAATTTCTCGCGCTCCTCGGGCGTCATCTGCGCCCAGCGCTCGGCCATGCGGCCGCGCCAGTGCATGCCACCGCCGCGCCCGCCGCGCCATCCGCCGAAAAGAATCCGGCTCAAGACGAGCAGGCCCAGCGCCTGCCCGAAGCCGATGGCGCTCCAGCCGAACAGCGGTGGCAGCAACCAGTTCCACAGGCTCATCACCACGAAGCCGGCCACCAGCACCGCCAGCGCGACGAAAAAGGCGATCTTCAACGCCTTCGCAAGCCAATATCGTTTCATGTTCCGCTCCTTGTCATTCCAAAAAATAATCGTCATAGATCGCCTGCAACCGTTGCCGCAGGAACACCACGGCGTAGTGCTTGCGCGAGAGCAAGGTGTTCACGCTGACACCCGTTTCGGCCGCCAGTTCCTTGAAGCTGCGCCCCTCCAGGGCGTGCGCCACGAAAGCCTCGCGCTGCGCTGCCGGCAGTTCCTCCAGCGCGGCCTCGAGTTCGTCGAGCAGCACGCTGCGCGCATACGCGGCCTCGGGCCCCGCGGCGGGCGACGGCAACAACTCCTCCAGTCCGCCCAGCCCGTCATCCTCGTCGGCACCCGCCGCCTCGACGCCACGCGGTTGCGTCCTGGTCTTTCGAAACAAGTCGGTGATGCGGTTCCTCGCGACGCGAAACAGCCACGCCCCGACCTGCTCCACCGGCCGCATCAGCCGATAGGACTCCACGAGCTCGGAGAAGACTTCCTGAAGGATGTCCTCGGCGTCGCCCTCGTTCGCGACCCGCTTGCGTATGAAATTGCGCAGGCGCCCCCGCTCCCGCCGGAAGACGGCGGAAAACTCCTGTTCCTGGTCGGCGCTCATCCGGCCGGCGCGCAGCGCTTCATCCATACCTCCGTGTAGACGGATGACGGCGAGAAATATTGTGGAAGGCGCCCTAACGAGATCGGATCGCGCTGGTCGCCGCCCATTGCCGGGCATGGATCTGGTAGGTCGTCACGCTCTTTCCGTACCAGGTCTGGAGCCCACAGTCTTGCATGCCCAAGCGCTTCATGACGGCCGCGGAAGCGACGTTGTCGGGATGGCAGACGGCATAGATTTCATCTGCATGAATAACGTCGAATGCAAAGGCGGTTATTGCTCGCGCAGCTTCGGTTGCCAGGCCCCGGTGCCAGCGATCGCGCCGAAGCCGCCAACCGATTTCCAGGGGGCAGGCCGGATCGGGCGCGGGAGTCGCGCCCCGGCGCAAATTCTGCAGGGCGCCCGCGCCCACGAGCTCACCGCTGTCCCGCTCCATGAAGCTCCACCACGAATATCCGAACGCCGTCCAACGGGCCTTGACGCGTTCGACCATTGCCACGGTCTCTTCACGAGTCTCCGGCCTTCCGGAGATGTAGCGCATGACCTCCGGATCGGAGTTCAATGTGTTCAAGCCGCCCACGTGTTCGTCCGTAAATGGCACCAGGCTCAATCGGGCGGTGGCAAGCAGAGTCACACTACCCCGCCCGCTTGTTCAATATCGCCGTCGCCGCGCGCGAATTCGGTTTGCGCTTGAGGTAGTCGCTGATGTATTTGCCGGCGTCGATGAGCTTGTCCAGGTCGACGCCGGTCTCGATGCCCATGCCGTTCAACATGTAGACCACGTCCTCGGTCGCGACGTTGCCGGTCGCGCCTTTCGCGTAAGGACAGCCGCCGAGGCCGGCCGATGACGTGTCGTATTGCCACACGCCCATCTCGAGCGTCGCGAGCGTGTTGCCCAGCGCCTGGCCGTAGGTGTCGTGGAAGTGCCCGGAGATGTCGTCGAGTTCGTAGTGCTTCAGCGCCGCTTCCATCGCGCGCTGCACCTTGCGCGGCGTGCCGACACCGATGGTGTCCGCCACGCCGATGTGCTGAACGCCGATCTGTTTCATCAGGCGAGCGACCAGCTCCACGCGCTCCGGCGCGACTTCGCCTTCGTACGGGCAGCCGACCGCGCACGAGATCGCGCCGCGCACGTGGATGCCCTTGGCGCGCGCGGCCTCGACGACCGGCGCGAAGCGCTCGATGCTCTCGGCGATCGAACAGTTGATGTTGCGATGGCTGAATGCCTCGCTGGCCGCGCCGAAAACGACGATCTCGCCCGGGTGGCTTGCCACCGCCGCCTCGAAGCCCTTCATGTTCGGCGTGAGCACCGAATAGCACACGTCCGGCCGCCGCTCGATGCCCGCCATCACTTCGGCGTTGTCGGCCATCTGCGGCACCCACTTCGGCGAGACGAAGCTGGTGACCTCGATGTTCTTCAGGCCCGCGTCCTGCAGGCGATGCACCAGGCCGATCTTCACTTCGGTCGGCACAGGTTCCTTTTCGTTCTGCAGGCCGTCGCGCGGACCGACGTCGACGAGCTTGACTCGGGTGGGCAGCTTCATGATTCTTAGTATCCTCTTTGCGGATCGACCACACCGGCAATGGGCTCTCCGCGCTCGTGCGCGAGAAGCTTGCCTGCTATCTGGGCGATGGTCTCGTCGCGCAAGGTGCGCGCCGACGTGTGGGGCGTGATGGTGATCTTCGGGTGCGTCCAGAACGGGTGCCCGGCGGGCAGCGGTTCGGTGCGGAACACGTCGAGCGTCGCGCCCGCGAGGTGGCCGCTGTCCAACAACGCGACCAGGTCCTCGTCCACCAAGTGCGCGCCCCGCGCCACGTTGATCACGTAGCCGCCAGGCAGAAGGCGCGACAGGTTCGCCTTGTTCATGATGCCTTGCGTCTGCGCCGTGAGCGGCAACAAGCACACGAGGACTTTCGTGCCCTCAAGGAAGGCGTCGAACTGCCCGTCGCCGCTGAAGCCACGCACACCCGGGATGTCTTTCGCGGTGCGGCTCCATCCCAGCACCGGAAATTCGAAGTGGCGCACCGCTTCGGCCACACGCTGGCCCAGCACGCCCAGACCCATGATGCCGACCGGGAACTCGTCGCGCCGGCGCGGCTTGCGGTACGACCATTTGCCGTGCGCCACTTCCTGGTCGTACACGTCGAGTTCGCGGAAGTGACGGATCAACGCGTGGCAGACGAACTCCGCCATCTGCACGGCCATGCCGCCGTCGTCGATGCGCACGACGATCGCTTTCGGTGGCAGTTTCAGCTTCATCAGCGCGTCGACGCCGGCGCCGATGTTGAAGATGCCCTTGAGCGCGGGCTGCTCGTCCATGAACTGCTGGGGCGGCGCCCAGACCACGCCATAGTCGGCTTGCGGCGCGCCGGGCTGCCATTCGCACACCTGCACGTCGGGCAGCGCCGCACTCAAGCCTTCGACCCAAGGCGCCGCCTTGGTGCCGGTACAGCAGAATGAGATTCGCATGCGCTATTTTGTGGATTGCGGGTCAAGCCCGCAATGACAGCAACTCGGCTCCTTCGGCGACTTGGTCGCCCGGCGCGTACAGCAGCTCAGCCACCGTGCCGTCGGCCGGCGCGAGGATGGTGTGCTCCATCTTCATCGCCTCCATCACCGCCAGCGCCTGGCCCTTGGCCACCTTGTCGCCCGCCTTGACGGAGAACGACACGACCTTGCCCGGCATCGGCGCCGTGAGACGGCCGGTGTCGGCTTCGCCCTCGCCCGCATGGGCGAGCAAGTCGATGGCGAGGATCTGCGTGGCGCCGCGCGGCGTGAAAACATGATCGGTCTCGCCACTGGCGTAGACCGAAGCGGTGACACGCTGCCCGGCGAAGTCGATGTCGATCTTGTCGCCCACGCGTTCGAACCGAAGCGAGCCGGTGACGTTTCCGATCGTCAGGCTGAGCGCGCCATCGTGCAGGTAAGTGAGCTGCGCTTCCGCCGGCTCGCCGCCGAATTCGAAAGCGAAGCGCCGCACGGTGAGGCCATGCGAGCGCCAGCCGTCACGGCGGCTGAACGGGTCGGTGCCTTGCTCGGACTTTTCATTGAGCAGCGCCTGCGCGATCGCCGCAGCCGCGGCCAGCGGCAGCCCCACCGGCTCCTGGCCGAACAGCACGGCCTGCTCGCGCGGGATCAGCGCCGTATCGAGATCGGCCTGCGCGAACGAACGGCTGCGCACCACGTGCCGCAGGAACTGCACGTTGGTCGCGAGGCCGACGATGTGGACCTGCGCCAGCGCGTCGTCGAGCCGGGCCAGCGCCTGCTCTCGCGTCGCGCCGTGCACGATCAGCTTGGCGATCATCGAATCGTAGAACGGCGAGATCGCGTCGCCTTCGCCGAAGCCGGCGTCGATGCGCACGGGCGCGGCCTCGTGGAAAGGTTCGCCATCCGTATTGCGGCTGAACGCGACATGCCCGGGCCAGCGCGCAATGTCGAGCCGGCCGGTTGCCGGCAGGAAATTGTTGTCCGGGTTCTCGGCGCAGATACGCGCTTCTATCGCGTGACCACCGATGTGCAGTTCGTCCTGCTTCTTCGGCAGCGGCTCGCCGTTGGCGACGCGCAGTTGCCACTCGACCAGGTCGAGGCCGGTGATCGCCTCGGTCACCGGGTGTTCCACCTGCAGCCGCGTATTCATCTCCATGAAGAAGAAATTCATCTCGCCGCCAGCGCGTTGCTCGACGATGAATTCCACCGTGCCCGCGCCAACGTATTTCACTGCTCGCGCGGCCGCCACCGCCGCTTCGCCCATCTGCCTACGCATTGCATCCGTCATGCCGGGCGCGGGCGCTTCTTCCAGCACCTTCTGGTGGCGCCGCTGCACCGAGCAATCGCGCTCGAACAGGTACACGTAGTTGCCCTGCGTGTCGCCGAACACCTGGATCTCGATGTGGCGCGGCCGCTGCACGTATTTCTCGATCAGCACGGCGTCGTCGCCGAAGCTGTTGATCGCCTCGCGCTTGCACGATGCGAGCGCAGCGTCGAAGTCTTCGGCCTTGTCGACCGCGCGCATGCCTTTGCCGCCGCCGCCCGCGCTCGCCTTGATCAGCACCGGATAGCCGATGCGGCCCGCTTCCTTCTTCAGCAGCGCCGCGTCCTGGTCGGCCGCGTGATACCCGGGCACCAGCGGCACGCCGGCTTTTTCCATGAGCTGCTTGGACTCCGCCTTCAGCCCCATCGCCTGGATGGCCGAGGCCGGCGGACCGATGAAGACGAGGCCCGCGGCGGCGCATGCCTGCGCGAACTCTTCGTTCTCGCTCAGGAAGCCGTAGCCCGGATGGATCGCTTGCGCGCCGGTCGCCTTCGCCGCTTCGATGATGCGTTCCCAGCGCAGGTAACTATCCTTCGGCGCACTGCCGCCGATATGGACGGCTTCGTCGCACGCGCTCACGTGCTTGGCGTGGCGGTCGGCATCGGAATACACGGCGACGGTCTTCACGGCCATGCGGCGCGCCGTGGCGGCAACCCGGCAGGCGATCTCGCCACGGTTCGCAATCAGGATCTTCTTGAACATCTCTAATTTCCTTGGGGCGACCGGCCGCCCGAAAACCACTCACCCAGCTTGCGGCCGACGGCGCGCAGGAACTTGAACAACACCACGATCAAGGTGACCGCAATCACCAGCGTCAGCACCAACACGACGGCGAACAACAGCGGGTGCGTGGCCGACAGCCACATCATGAAGACGACGAAGCCGTCTTCGAGCAAGGACACGCCGATATTGGAGAACGGCTCCGGCGACGTGTTCACCGCCGCGCGCGTCGTCAACTTCGCGGCGTGGCTCGTCGCGGCCAGGCTGCCGCCGAGCAAGGCCGCGACCAGCGCGATCGTGTGGCTGTCCGCACCGAGGGCGGCGGCCGCCAACGCGGCGCCCGCCGGAATGCGGATGAATGTATGAACCAGGTCCCACATCGAGTCGACGTACGGAATCTTGTCGGCGAAGAACTCGACGAAGCACATGAAGCCGCTGGCCGCGAGCACGGCCGGATGCTGCAGGATTTGCAGGCCCGACGGCAGGTCGATCGCGCCCAGGTAGCCGGCCATGCCCACCATGAACACGGCCAGGTACAGCCGGATGCCGCTGGCCCAGCCGAGCGCCGCCGCCAGCGCGAGCAGCTGCGGCGTATCGGCCAGTTGGCGCCAGGCGTCCATCGTGTGTCAACCCTTCGGCAACCAGGCGGGCTTGCGCTTGCCCAGGAACGACTGGATACCATCGCGTCCCTCCTCGCTCACGCGGATGTCCGCGATGCCTTGCACCGTTCGATCGACCAGCAGTTGCGAGATCTCGTGACCGGCCACATCCTGCACCAGCGACTTGCAGGCCTTCACCGCTGCCGGTCCGGCCTGCACGAGCGACTGCGCGATCTCGGCCACCTTCGCATCGAGCTGCGCAGGCGCAACGACTTCGTGCACGAAGCCGATGCGCAGAGCCTCGGCCGCCGAAAAACGCTCGGCGGTGAGGAAGTAGCGGTGCGCGGCGCGCGCACCCATCGCGCGGATCACATACGGGCTGATCGTCGCGGGGATCAACCCCAGTTTCACCTCGCTCAGGCAGAACTGCGCGGTGTCGGCCGACACCGCGATGTCGCAGACCGCCACCAGCCCGGTGCCGCCCGCGTACGCGTCGCCTTGCACGCGCGCGATCGTCGGCTTGGGGCAGCGGTAGATCACGCGCAACATGTGCGCGAGCGCTGCCGCGTCGGCGACGTTCTCATCGCGCGTGTAGTCGGCCATGCGCTTCATCCAGTTCAAGTCGGCGCCGGCGCAGAACGCCGGGCCGTTGCCGGCCAGGACGACGCAGCGCACTTCGTCGCGCTGGCCGAGTTCCGTGAATACCGCCGTCAGTTCCGTGATGACTTCGTCGTTGAAGGCGTTGCGCACTTCGGGACGGTTCAGCGTGACGGTCGAGACGCCGCCGGCGAATGAGATCTGCAGATGTTTCATGGCGCTTTCGTTTCCGCTCAATACCGTTTGGCCGCTTCGTCGAGCATCACTTCCGTCGCGCCGCCGCCGATGGCCAGCACGCGCGCGTCGCGCCACAGGCGCTCGATGGCGGTCTCGCGGATGTAGCCCATGCCGCCGTGGAATTGCTGGCAGGTTTGCACGACTTCGTTGACCAGCTCGCCGGTCAGTGCTTTCAACATCGAGACATCCTGCACGATGTCGTGCCCTTGCGTGACCCGCCACGCGCAGTGGTACATGAACTGGCGTGCGGCGCGCGTCTTCGCGTCGACCATCGCCAGGCGCTGGCGGATCGTTTGCTTGTCCCAGAGCGTCGCGTTGAACGCCTGGCGCTGGCGCACGTAGTCGAGCGTGAGCTTGAGCGCCTGCTGGCAATGACCGACGGCCATGGCCGCCAGCGCGATGCGCTCGGTCTGGAAATTCTTCATCACCGAATAGAAGCCCTTGCCCTCCTCGCCGAGCAAGTTGCCCGCCGGGATGCGGACGTTGTCCAGCACGAGCTCCGCCGTGTCGGATGACAGCCAGCCGGTCTTCCTCAGCGCGCGGCCGACCGAGAACCCCGGCGTGCCCTTCTCGACGATGAACATCGACATGTCATGGCGCGCCGTGCCGGTCTTGGCAGCGATGAAATACAGGTCGGCGTGCACGCCGTTGGTGATGAACATCTTGGTGCCGTTCAGCACCCACTGCTCGCCATCACGCTTGGCGCTCGTGCGAATGCCCGCCACGTCCGAGCCCGCGCCCGGCTCGCTGATGCCCACGGCCGTGATCAGCTCGCCCGCGATCACCCGGCGCAGGTACTTCTCCTTCTGCGCCGCGCTCCCCGCGTGATGCAAGTGCGGGCTGGCCATGTCGGTGTGGACCAGCACGGTGATGATGAAGCCGGCAAAGGTCGATTGCGATAGCGCTTCGGCGAACACGAGGTTCGTGAGTGCATCCGCTTCGGCGCCGCCGTAAGCACTCTCGTACATCAGGCCGAACAGGCCCGCTTGCCCCATCCGCCGCAAGACTTCGCGCGGCACGAAGCCCTGCTCTTCCCACGCCGCGCCATGCGGCTCGACTTCGCGCGCGATGAACTTCGCGACCTGGTCGCGCAGCAGTTCGTGGTCGGGGGTGTCGTAGATCGAATTCACGTCGGTCCTTTGCCTCTTGTCATTGCGGGCTCGACCCGCAATCCATGGATCCCGGATCGAGTCCGGGATGACAAAATCCCTTTCTACATCCGGAACACGCCGAACTTCGGCTCGCCGATTGGCGCGTTCAGCGCGGCCGACAAGCCCAGCGCCAGCACGCGCCGCGTGTCGGCCGGATCGATCACGCCGTCGTCCCACAAGCGCGCGCTCGAGTAATACGGATGCGACTGGTAGGCGAACTGGTCGAGCAGCGGCTGCTTGAACGCGGCCTCTTCCTCGGCCGACCATTGGCCGCCCTTGCCTTCGATGCCGTCGCGGCGCACCGTCGCGAGCACGCTGGCCGCCTGCTCGCCGCCCATGACGGAGATGCGCGCGTTCGGCCACATCCACAGGAAGCGCGGCGAGTACGCGCGGCCGCACATGCCGTAGTTGCCGGCGCCGTAACTGCCGCCGATGATGATCGTGAATTTCGGCACGCTCGCCGTCGCCACGGCCGTGACCATCTTCGCGCCGTGGCGCGCGATGCCTTCGCTCTCGTACTTGCGCCCGACCATGAACCCGGTGATGTTCTGCAGGAAGAGCAAGGGCACTTTGCGCTGGCAACACAGCTCGATGAAGTGCGCGCCCTTTTGCGCGCTTTCCGAAAACAGGATGCCGTTGTTCGCGATGATGCCGATCGGCATGCCTTCGACATGCGCGAAGCCGCACACCAGCGTCGTGCCGTAGCGCTGCTTGAATTCGTGGAACTCGGAGCCGTCGACGACGCGGGCGATGATCTCGCGCACGTCGTAGGGTTTGCGCACGTCGGTCGGCACGATGCCGTAGAGCTCGCTCGCGTCGAACTTCGGCGGGCGCGGCTCGCGCAGTTCGACCGGCACGTCCTTGCCGCGATTGAGTGTCGCCACGGCTTGCCGCGCCAGCGCCAGCGCATGCATGTCGTTTTGCGCGAGGTGGTCGGCCACGCCCGAGAGGCGCGTGTGCACGTCGCCTCCGCCCAGGTCCTCCGCCGTCACCACTTCACCTGTCGCGGCCTTCACCAGCGGCGGGCCGCCCAGAAAGATGGTGCCCTGGTTCTTGACGATGATGGTCTCGTCGCTCATCGCCGGCACGTACGCACCGCCCGCGGTGCACGAACCCATCACGACGGCGATCTGCGCGATGCCTTGCGCGGACAGGTTCGCCTGGTTGTAGAAGATGCGGCCGAAGTGGTCGCGGTCGGGAAACACCTCGTCCTGGTTCGGCAAGTTGGCGCCGCCGGAATCGACCAGGTAGATGCACGGCAAGCGGTTCTGCTGCGCCACTTCCTGCGCGCGCAGGTGCTTCTTCACCGTCATCGGGTAGTAGGTGCCGCCCTTGACGGTGGCGTCGTTGCAGACGATCACGCAGTCGACGCCGCTCACCCGCCCGATGCCCGCGATCAGGCCCGCGCATGGCGCGTCGTCCTTGTACATGCCGTGCGCGGCGAGCGGCGCGAGTTCGAGGAACGGCGTGCCGGGATCGAGCAGCATCTGCACGCGGTCGCGCGGCAGCAGCTTGCCGCGCGAGACGTGGCGCGCACGCGCCGTCTCGCCACCACCCAAGGCCGCTTTTTCGATCTGCGCGTTCAGGTCGTCGACAAGCGCGCGCATCGCGGCGGCGTTGGCCTGGAAGTCGGCCGAGCGGGGATTGAGCTGTGTCTCCAGGGCGGGCATGTTGTTCTCTTGAATGGCTGCCAGCCATCGTAGCGCGCATGCCTGCGGCGCGGCGCTCTTGCACAGGGGGAAGGAGTTGACTCGTTGGTTGCAAATCGTGCCATTGCGATGCAAACTCCGGCCATGCCGAAACGCTCGCCGGGCGCCGCCTTGGCCCAACCGACTGCCGCCACCCCGATGGCGTTTGCGCGAGTTATCGCGGCCGCCTATGTCCGGGATGGCCGCAATCCCGCCGAAGCCCTGAAGCAGGCACAGATCACGCCAACCCGCTTGCAACAGCCCGAAGGCCGTTTCACCGCGCGCCAGATGGAAGTGCTTTCCGGCACTGCGATGCAGGAGCTGGACGACGAAGGCCTCGGCGCCTTCTCGCGCAAACTGCCATGGGGCAGCTACGGCATGTTGGCCCGCGCTTCGATCACATCGCCCGACCTGCGCGTTGCGCTCAAGCGCTGGTGCCGTCATCACGCGCTGCTCACCGACGACATCGTGCTCGAGCTCGTCGAGAGCGGGTCCACGGCCGCGATCGTGATCGAGGAGCGCGCGGATCTGTCGCGCCACGGCGCCGCCGCGCGCGAGTTCTGCCTCGTCCACGTGCTGCGCAACATCCACGGCCTCGCGTGCTGGTTCGTCGATTCGCGCATCGCGCTTTCCGGCGCGCGCTTTCCTTTCCCGGCGCCCGCGCATGCGGATGCGTACCGCCATATGTTCCCCGGTCCGCTGAAGTTCGACGCGGCGCAGGCGGAGATCCGTTTCGACGCACGCTACCTCGCGCTGCCGTTGCGGCGCGACGAGAAGGCGCTGCGCCAGATGCTGCAACGTGCACTGCCGCTCACCGTGCTGCAGTACCGCCGCGACCGCCTGCTGGTCGAGCAAGTGCGCCAGGCACTCGTGAGCGATCCCGCGCAGGCGCACAGCGCGCAAGGCCTGGCCGGGCTGCTGCACATGTCGACCCGCACCTTGCACAGACAGTTGAAGGAGGAAGGCGCGAGCCTGCAGCAGCTGAAGGACGAGGTGCGCTGCGAGCGCGCGAAGGACTTGCTCTACCGCAGTACGAAGCCGATCAAGCAGGTCGCGGCGCTGGCCGGCTACCAAAACGAGAAGAGCTTCATCCGGGCGTTCCGCACCTGGATGGGCATGAGTCCCACCGAGTTTCGGGGCTCATCCGGAAAGTGAGTCATCGCACCGAAGACTCAGTCCCCACCCCTAGGGTAATTCCTAGTGCCTATTCTTGAGATTTAATTAAAGATTAATTAAATGAAGCCATACGGTGTGGCGAGCATCTTCTCAAGGAGACAGGAATTGAAAACCCCCATCAGCCGGCTGCTGGCCGCCATCCTTTGTGCCCTGGCGACCGCATCTTACGCGGGCGAAGTCGAGGTGCTGCATTGGTGGACTTCCGGCGGCGAAGCCAAGTCGGCCGCGGAGCTGCGCAAGATCATGCAGGCCAAGGGGCACACCTGGAAGGATTTCGCGGTGGCCGGCGGCGGCGGCGATAACGCCATGACGGTGCTCAAGAGCCGCGTCGTCTCGGGCAACCCGCCCTCCGCAGCGCAGGTCAAGGGCCCGGCGATCCAGGAGTGGGCGGCCGAAGGCGTGCTGGCCAACATGGATGCGACGGCGAAGGCCGAGAAGTGGGACGCGGAACTGCCGAAGGTCGTTGCCGATGTCATGAAATACAAGGGCAGTTACGTCGCCGTGCCGGTCAACGTGCATCGCGTGAACTGGATCTGGGCGAACGCCGACGTGCTGAAGAAGTCGGGCGTCGATGCCATGCCGAAGACCTGGGACGAATTCTTCGCGGCCAGCGAGAAGATCAAGAAGGCCGGCTTCATTCCCGTCGCGCACGGCGGCCAGAACTGGCAGGACTTCACGACGTTCGAATCCGTCGCGCTGGGCGTCGGCGGCACCAAGTTCTACCAGGACGCGCTGGTCAAGCTCGATCCCAAGGCGCTCACCAGCGACACGATGCGCAAATCGCTGGAGACGTTCCGCAAAGTGAAGGCCTATACCGACCCGGCCTCGCCCGGCCGCGACTGGAACCTCGCGACGGCGATGGTGATCCAGGGCAAAGCGGGCTTCCAGCTGATGGGCGACTGGGCCAAGGGCGAGTTCCTCGCCGCCGGCAAGGCACCGGGCAAGGACTTTGTCTGCGCCGCCGCGCCGGGCACCGCAAACGCGTTCACCTTCAACGTCGACTCCTTCATCATGTTCAAGCTGAAGGATCCGAAGGCGCAGGCCGCGCAAGCCGATCTCGCATCCACGCTGCTGGGCAACGAGTTCCAGGAGACCTTCAACCTGAACAAGGGCTCGATCCCGGTGAAGCTCGGCATGAAGATGGACAAGTTCGACGACTGCGCCAAGCTCTCGAGCAAGGACTTCGTCGAGACCGCGAAATCGGGCGGCCTCGTGCCCAGCATTGCCCACGGCATGGCTGTGCGCCCCGCCGCGGAAGGCGGCATCAAGGACGCCGTCAGCCAGTTCTGGAACGACGACAAGATCACGGTGGCCGACGCGATGAAGAAGATCGCGCAAGCCGCCGCCGCGAGCAACTA
>Ga0068868_100001795_pt1 | contig 14738 bp, 13 predicted proteins | sample KBSMisM42_FD_64660 | JGI IMG/M metagenome (GOLD analysis project Ga0068868, IMG submission 64660) | Miscanthus rhizosphere microbial communities from Kellogg Biological Station, Michigan, USA - KBS Miscanthus M4-2 | ecosystem: Host-associated > Plants > Roots > Rhizosphere > Soil ...
TCATCGTGCCGGCGCTGCCCGGTGTACATAACACCAAGTGGGTCAGTTCCATTGACTTCCAGGCCCGCTGACATGTCTGAGCTCCTGGCGCGGTTTCGAAGGTTCTACGGCTCCCATCCGCTGCACCTGTTGACCATGGTTGCCGGTTTCTCGCTAGCCGGCTACATCCTGTTCACCTTCAATCCGAAGGCACTGTGGAATCCGCATGCGTGGTGGCAATCGATCGCTGTCTGGCTCGTCGCGGCCGTCATCTTCCACGATTTCGCACTGTTTCCTCTCTATGCACTCGCCGATCGACTCCTGGGCATCGCGGCCAGGCGGCAACGACGTCGACGCCGCGGCCAACTCCGCGTCCCGGGCCGCAACCATGTACGCATCCCAACGCTGGCATCCGGACTGACACTGCTCATGTTCTGGCCCGGGATAGTGAAGCAGGGCTCTGCAACCTACTCGGCCGCCACCGGACAAACCCAGCAGCCTTTCCTAGGCCGTTGGCTGTTGCTCACCGCGGTTCTGTTCAGCGCCAGCGCCTTTGGCTACGCGGTCCGACTTGTGCTGGCTCACCGTCGTGTCCAAGACGTCACGAACCAGGCGGACCAAGGTACCGATCAATCGGCCGACACCCACCCACCACGGCACGGCTGCACGCAGCCAAAGACGAAACTGCCGCCACAGGCTCTCACCACGACCGCTAGGACAGAAGACGGCGCCTACCCTTTGCAGTTTGCAGGCTTCGACTGCCGTGAACACTGTGTGTGCCATGGAGGCACTCCGGGAGTGCGGGTAGCCGATTCGTCACTCGTGGCGGTCGTCGGGAACCTAACCTACAAGCACAACCTGCGACGGAGGGATCATGATGAAGCTACTGCGATGTCCAGCAGCCGTTGCAGCATTGTCAGCAGCTGGACTGATGTTCTGCACACCTAGCGCGCCAAGCGCTGAAGCTGCGCCGGGCGGGTGCCCAGCGTATCCGGCGTTTCATAACGCCGGTTGCACCGGCGTACCCCCGGGAACCACCCTCACCGCGGTGGACGGCGACTTGGTCGTGACCACCGACGGCGAAGTCGTCAGCGGCAAAAACGTCAACGGCTGCATCGTCGTTAAGGCCGTGGGGGTAACCGTCGAAAACTCCAAGGCCCAATGCGTAGCAATGGAGGACCGTGCCCGCGACCCGGCCAACCCCCGCCTCACCGTGCAGGATGTCGAGATTGACTGCAGAAACGGAGCCGGGAGCGGCGGCAACACCGGTATCGGCGACCGCAACTTCAACGTCTACCGGGTGAACATCCACAACTGCGAAAACGGCTTCGACGCCGACAGCGACATCACCATCACGGACAGCTACATCCACGATCTGTTCACGCTTCCCGACGGCACCCCCAACCAGCCGCATATGGATGGTCTGCAATCCGCCTTTGCCTCAAATCTGGTCATCGAACATAACACCATCTACGGATTCGACACCGGCTGCCAATACCCGAACAACGGCTCATGCAACGGCACTTCAGCGCTGATCATGGGCAACAATGCGAACGGCCCAAGCTCCAACACCACGATCAGCAACAACCTGCTGGCCGGGGGTGCCTACACGCTTTATTGCCCGAGTAAGTCGACCGCGAATTTCAGGGTCGTAGGCAACCACTTCAGCACGGTCTACAGCCCGAACATCGGGGAGTACGGCTCGTCGACAAACTGCGGCGGCGTAATCCAATCGGGCAACGTCTATCACGAGAGCGGCGCGCCATTGACATTGCAATGACTTGAGTGGTCCTGCGCGGAGGCGTCCGGTTGAGCGTTCGGATTGGATCCGTCGGCGACCCATTTTCGGCGCAAAAGCCCGGCTCTTTCTAGCTCTGCGGTTTCAAAATCGATCCAATCGCGATTGGGTCAGAAGGTTGCAGTTGGTTCGCTGACTCGGTGCTGACGCCGCCACGTGGACCGACGGCTGCTAACCGCCAGTTCCACCATGTTGTCGTTGCACAGTAGGACCATCTAACCGAAATCCGGCACTCGTTGTGCCACAACTATTCTCATACTCTTGCAGACCCCAAACCAACATTGGCGAGTACCGGATCACAACGCAGCCGCTCTGCACCGGCCTCAATGGGTGGGGACTATTTGCGATTTGCGAGACGTTTTCACGTCACATGAGGGAATCAGGACCCATGGCTGAACGGCTCAGGTCGATCCGACGATAAAGGCCTTCGCCGATGTTCTTGCGCAGCAATTCACGCTCGCGAACGGTGCCGAAGATGCACGCCAGCAGTGGCGGGCGCTGACACCGCCGACGCCAGAAGACCTACCACCATGCGAATCGAAGATCGCACTGTCGGGTTCGGCGACCTGACCGACATTCCCGTGCGGATCTACTGGCCACCGATCGAGCATCAAACAGACTTGCCGATCGTCGCCTTTTACCACGGTGGCGGCTGGGCAATCGGCGACCTGGACTCCTACGATGCCACCGCGCGGATACACGCAATCGCTGCGGAGGCCATCGTCGTGTCGGTGGATTACCGGCTCGCTCCCGAGCACCCCTTCCCCGCGGCCATCGACGACGCCTGGGCGGCCCTGCAATGGATCGGCAAGCACGCGGCCGAACTCGGCGGTGATCCAACACGCATCGCCGTTGCCGGCGACTCCACGGGCGGCAACATCTCCGCGGTCATGCCCCAGCTCACCAGGGACAATGGCGGGCCACCGGTGGTCTTTCAACTTCTTTGGTATCCGGCGACCTCGCTTGATTTCACGCTGCCCTCGGTCGTCGACAATGCCGATGCACCGATCCTGAACGTCGACATCATGACGACGTTCCTGCGCTGGTATCAGCCGCCCGACATCGACTCCAGCGACCCAACAGCGTTGCCGGCCACGCTGGCCCCGGCCGACGCCATAGACCTGTCGGGCTTGCCGCCCGCCTACATCGCCACCGCGCAACACGACCCGCTCCGCGACGACGGAGCGCGCTACGCCGAATTACTCAGAGCCGCAGGCGTTTCTGTACAACTGGACAACGCTGCGACCGTACCCGCCGCAGCCGAGGCCATGGACCGCGGACTGGCAGCGCTGAAGTCCGGGCTTCACCACGCCTGACGGAACGCGACGCAACCGAATTAGCGCCCGCTAGGCCAGGTACGCCCGTTGAGGGCTCACAGGGCTTTATTCGTCACCCTCCATCAGCTACCCGATTGCCGTCCTACCGAGAGATAGGACAGACTTGCTTCGAAGTCGACGCGACTCGGCGGCCTGACTCGAGCAACCGACGGATGCGGACACGGTGAGCGCAAAACGGTTAAACACACCTACGCAGCGCCGCGGCACGCTGCTGGTCCTCGCCGCCATCATGTGCGGACTGATGGGCTGTACGAACGGTGCGTCGCCGATGACGCCATCCGTAACGAGGGCGCCCACGCCCGCCACTGTCGGGGCGACCATGATGGACGAGACGACGGCGTCCGACGCATCTACCGAGTCTGCGGGCGCGCAGCCGAAGCTCTCGCCAGACCCGGTCCAGCTGGCGGACGACCTAGTCGCCGATGAGCAGACGCTCCGTGACCCGTCGATTCCAGAGGCAGCGCTGGACGCTGCGGCACGCCGCCAGCAGGCGGCCTACCGCGCGATCGGTCGACACAGCGAGTGGGACACCATCACACGTTCCCGAATCCCACCGTCGCTCCTCGAAACCTACGACCGCAATGTCGACGCCCGCCGGCAGCTCGCGGCAATGGCGCAGGTAAAGGACACGGTTCCGCCGTGGCGCATCGTGCCTCCGGCTCCGGCCGACGAGTTGCTCGGTTACTACCACGATGCGGAGCAGGCGTCGGGCGTCGGCTGGAACTACCTGGCCGCGATCAATCTGATCGAGTCCCGGTTCGGCAGCATCGACGGCGTGAGCACTGCCGGTGCGCAAGGTCCCATGCAATTCTTACCTTCGACATTCGGCGCCTACAGCGATGGAGGCGACATTCACTCGCCCCGCGACAGCATCATGGCGGCTGGCCGCTTCCTTGCCGCCAACGGCTTCGCCGACGATCGCGACCACGCCATCTTTCGGTACAACAACGCCGCGCAATACGTGCAGGCGGTCAACGACTACGCGGCGCTAATCGCGGCTGACCCTGCGGCGTTCACCGGCTACTACCGCTGGGATGTCTACTACTACACGAGCGCAGGTGACGTGTTGCTGCCAATTGGCTACTCTTCGACATCACCAATTCCCGTTCAAGACTACCTGGCTGCGCACCCGCAGTGACTGCTCAACCTTCTCGTCCCGGAAGTGTCAAGGATCAACCGAGGTCTGGAGATGCGTGGCGAGGGAATGGCCGACAGTGATCTTCCGACGGCAGCCGAGTTCTTTCGCGGCGGCATGACACTTGCGCAACTTGGAAGGCCGTTCGGGATATCGCCGATGCGGTGAGACGAGCGCTGCGACGGCGTGGGATCTGGCCGAGGGATGGAAGTAGGCCGCAATCTTGGTGCCAGACTTGGTTTCTCCCCCGCGCACTACGACGGGCGCTATCAGGTCTGGGATTCACTGCGCGCAGCCTATCCGGTGCACCGTACGCTGAGGCGGTGGTAGGGGGGCCGCTGTCGACGAATCGGTTGCAACAGACGATGCGCGGACCCGTGCTGGCCCCTGAGCATCCCGCTTACGAAGTCGCGCGGACAACGTTCAACACGATGATCGATCGGGCCCCCGCGGTGATCGCGTGCTGTGCGGATAGCGCTGATGTCGCCGCAGCGATCGCCTGGGCCCAGCAAGAGGGACTCCCGATGGCGATCCGCGGCGGTGGCCATAGCGTAGCCGGCCACTCGATATGCAGCGGAGGCCTCCTGATCGACCGCGACTGATGGGCGGAGTGCTGATCGACCCCGAATCGCGGCGCGCCCGCGTCGGTGGCGGGGCTACGGGGCGCAGTGTCGATGCGTGCAGCGCTATGCATCGGCTCGCAATGCCAGGCGGCAATTTCGACACCACCGGCGTGGCTGGTCTGACCCTGGGCGGAGGCATCGGCCACCTCATCGGCCTGCATCGCCTTACGCTTGACAACCTCGAGTCGGCTGAGGTCGTCCTTGCGGACGGCACCGTGGTGACCGCCTCGAATACGGTTGAACCGGAACTGTTCTGGGCGTTGCGCGGCGGCGGCGGGAACTTCGGCGCCGTGACAGAATTCGAGTTCAGGCTGCACCCATTGCCGACTGTCTGGGGCGGGATCATCACCTATGCGCGGCCTCAAGTAGCGGACGCCGTCCGCCTTTTCCGCGACGTGATGGCCACCGCGCCCGACGAGTTGACGATGATGTGTTACTTGGACCAAACACGGTCCCCACGGCCGCAGACGACTTCAGCGGTTGGTCGAAACGTGCTACGAGACCCACAGGTTTCGAGTAACGACGTCAAGGTGCCCAATTGTGGAGGTGGTGAGACGTTACTCGAACCTCGGGTACCAGGGGTCGCGGTCGAATCCCATTCGCGATGAACGTCTTTGGCGATTTGGAGGAGCGCAGGCGCTTGCAGTCCGGCGGGGCCTTCGGTTCACTGTTGGCGACCCGAACCAATCGCATCCTTCAAGCGAACGAACGGCCGAAGTGCGGCCCCGGTCCGGTCATCCTGCTACCGTGCATCGATACCGGCGGCAGGGGGTGCCATGGTTGACCGAATTCCCGGGCTTCGACGGAAACTGCGTCGCTTCGCCAAAACCGCACTAGCCGTGAAGCGACTTCTTGACGCCGGCATCCTCGACCTCGGCAATCTTGGCATGACGCTGGAAACCGCGAAGAACGCCGGCGTGTACGGTCCGCAAGCGTCGCTGACGATTCAAGGCGGTCGCAAATACCCGTCATTGCCCGCGGTCAGCGACGAGCGTGGAACCCTGACGTATCGGCAGGTGAACGAGATGTCCTCCGCGTTGGCGCGCGGCCTCGGTCAGTTCGGCGTCACCCAAGCCTCGGTCGTCGGGCTGCTCTGCCGGGACCACCACGGCCTGGTCATCGCGATGGCCGCATGCGGCAAGATCGGCGCCCGGATAGTGCTGATGAATACCGGATTCGCCAAGCCGCAATTCGCGCAGGTCTGCGCGCGGGAAGGGGTCAAAGCAGTTCTTCACGACAGTGAATTCTCCGGGTTGCTGGAGGCGCTGCCCACTGACCTGCCCCGAATCCTCACCTGGGTGGACAAGGACGCTGATCTGCCCGTCTGTCTGCCGACGATCGAGGACTTCATCGCGGCGAATTCTTCTGAACCGCTGCCTGCACCGAGCAAACCGGGGGGCTCCGTCGTCCTCACCAGTGGCACCACCGGGTTGCCCAACGGTGCGCCCAGAGCGAAGGTGTCGCCATTGGCGACAGCAGAGCTCGTCGACCGGATCCCCTTCCCTCGTAAGGGAACAATGGTGATCGTCTCCCCGATCTTCCACGGCACTGGTCTGGCGACGTATCTGGTGGGCGGGGCGTTGGGGAACCACATCGTGACGGCTCGACGGTTCAAGCCGGAGGCCACACTGCGGCTGATCGCGGATCACAGGGCCGACATGCTGGTCGCCGTCCCCACGATGCTGCATCGCATGGTGGAACTCGGCCCCGACGTCATATCGGCGTACGACACGTCGTCGCTAAAAGTGATCTTCAGCGCCGGGTCGGCGCTGTCACCTCAGTTGTCCAACCGCGTCCAGGACACTTTCGGCGATGTGTTGTACAACATCTACGCGTCAACCGAGTGCGGGCTCGCCACCATAGCCACCCCGTCTGAACTGCGGAGCGCTCCCGGCACGGCGGGCCGCTCGCCGGTGACCTCCGAAGTGGTGTTATTCGACGAGCACGACCAGCGTATCGATGGCGCGAACAAACGGGGCCGGATCTTTGTCCGCAGCCATGCGCGGTTCGAGGGGTACAGCGACGGCCGGACCAAGCAGATCCTTGACGGCTACATGTCCAGCGGCGATATGGGTCACTTCGACCAGAACGGGCTGCTTTTCGTCGACGGGCGCGATGACGACATGATCGTGTCCGGCGGTGAAAACGTCTTCCCGCAGGAGGTCGAGAACCTGCTGGCTGAGCGTGCGGATGTCTCCGACGTCGCCGTGGTCGGCATCGACGACAACGAGTTCGGAAAACGGTTGCGCGCCTTCGTCGTACCCACCTGCGGGGCATCGCAGGACGCGGACGAGATCAGGCAATACGTCAAGGCCAATCTAGCTCGCCACAAGGTGCCCCGCGATGTGGTGTTTGTCGACGAACTCCCCCGCAACGCCACCGGTAAATTGCTTCGACCCGTCTTGATCGACATGGACGTCGACAGCTGACCGAGACCGCTATGACAGAGCACGCAGTTCGAAGTGCACGTCATAGTGAAGCAAACGGACCGTGCCGCGCTTGGGTTCGACTGAGGACATCAAGGTGTCCGATCAGTCGGGCGGGCGGGGCTCGAACCCGCGACCAACGGATTACCGATAGCCACTTCCCGAAAGAATCTAAGTGTCCGTGTCTTTCCTTGTACCCCAGGATTTTTCCCGTCCGGACGTGCCCAGTCAGACGTGGCCGATTCCGGTCATTTCTCAGGCATTGGCGGTTAAGAAGCGGCTGGGGCACGATCTAGGCTTACGAACGCTTACCGGTCCTCATTAGGATGTTCGGGTGAGGAAACGAGCGCCGGCAGCCATCCGCGCATGAGCCTTTCCCCCCTCGAACGCGAGCAGTTGGCCGCGAACCGGCACGTCTGGGACTGCTGGGCGCCGCTGCACCTCACGTCGAAGTTCTACAGCGTCGAGGATTTCATCGCGGGCGGCTCCAGCCTTCGCAGCATCGAGACGTCCGAACTCGGTGATGTCCTCGACAAGCGACTGCTTCACCTGCAGTGCCATTTCGGGCTCGACACCCTGTCGTGGGCCCGGCTCGGCGCCGACGCGGTCGGCGTCGACAATTCCGAAGTCGCCATTGACATTGCCCGTCGACTCAGCGTCGACACCGGCATTCAAGCCGACTTCGTGTGCAGCGACCTCTACGCCCTTCCCGGACCGCTCGATCGCGACTCGTTCGACATTGTTTTTTCCAGCTACGGGGTACTGAGCTGGCTACCGGACCTCGAGCCCTGGGCATCGGTTTCCGCGGCGCTTTTGAAGCCGGGCGGCGTTTTCTATCTCGTCGAGTTCCATCCTCTACTCGACATGCTCGACGAAGACACGGGCACTCGCTTCGAATTCCCCTACTTCGGAGCCGACCGGAAACCGTTGGTACTCCGCGACGAAGTCAGTTACGCCGACCCTGACGCCGACCAGCCCAGCCACACTCTCTACCAGTGGATTCATTCGCTCGGCGACGTGGTCAGCGCGTTAGCAGGCGCCGGGTTGACCATTGAGTGGCTACACGAGTTCGATTACAGCCCCTACGCCTGCTATCCGTGGCTGCACGAACGCAGGCATAACGAATATGTGGCCGACTTCCCGGCAGCACCTCATGTCTTCTCCGTCAAGGCGCGGAAACCGGTTCGCTGAGCGGCCACCGACACACTGTCCAAAACCTCTTGGTGGTCGACGGACTCGGCGGTCAGCGTATCCAGGTCGATGACCATCTTCTTCCGATACGAGTGCACAGCAAGCCCGGCAAACCAGTTCACGATGTCCCGGGCGAGATATGACGCGACGATGGCATTTGTTGGACCGAACGACGCCGTCATGGGCCGGGCCGCCGGCGGCACTGGGGCGCGGTCAAGGACCGCCTCCATTGCCGAGATATAGGCCGCGAGGTCGGCTGGTTCGAGTAACGGCCCCCAACTGGCGGTGTGTAGTCCGCAATCGGCGCCGATCAGTGCCGTACGTGTCTCGATGCATGCATGTGCGGCACGTAGACCGATGTCGGTGGGGAAGTCAGCCGCTACCACGAGCAGCGAAATTCCTTCCCGCAGTTCAGGTATCAAACTGGATGCGTCAGTGAGCATTCGCGGAACGACACGAACGGCCGCTTCGGGGTTACGTGTCGCGAGCCAATCCGCTGCCGCATCGACCTTGCGCCGACCCACGTCTGAGAAGCCATAGACAATCTGGCGGTTCAGGTTTTGCGGCTGAACCGTGTCCCCGTCTATCAGCGTGTACCGGCTGAAACCCGCGGAAGCCAGGTGCGCAAGCACGACGGATCCGATGCCACCGACTCCGAGGATCGCGATCTGCGCGTTGCCGATCGCCGCCTGAGCCTCGTCGGGATCGGCGCCAAGAGCGCAGAAGTAGTCCGCCTGACGTTCCAGGGATGTTCCGGCCCACTTGTACGAGGCGTTGTGGACAAGGCAGTTCGTGGTGCGCAACCAATCGAGAATCCTTGCCGCATGCGTGGGTTCGATGTCCAGCGTGTCGATGGCGCCCGCCTCACACCCCACTTCGAGCAGCCGCAGCAGTGCATCGGCTTCGCGCGGGCAGTCCCGCAGCTGAAGCACTTGAGACTCGCCGTGGACAAAGATGTCGTTTCCGTGGCGGCTCCAACTCATCGCCGGCGATAGCCGCATCATCGGCTACGCCGCCCCGTCAACACGTCGAAGCCCGGCGAAGTCGAACACGGCGTCGGTAGGCCAGCTGAAGCCGGCTACGCGCGGGCCCGCCAACCAATTCCCCATGACCTCGAACACTCGAATCATCGGAAGTGTTGTTTGCACATGATGATTCATGGCTGCTCGCGATTCCTCGTCACCCGCGGCGAACCGCTGCAGCAACCGGTCGAACGCGGTGTCCGCAAGCAGCGTCGCACACTGATCGAAGTAAGCATACGGATGGTTGAACGGAAGGTACCGCAGAACGAAAGATCCATCCGCCTCATCCTCTCCCCAGTCTGCATAGTCTCGCTCGACGAGTTCGGTGTCCATTCCCAACCGATCGCGCCACTGCATGCTGAGCCTCTCCAGAACGGAGCGATTCGGATAGAAGTCGTGATAGCTGATGCACAGCCGCGGCGGGATGTCCACCGCAGGCCGAGCCGACCCCACGTAGAGCGAAGTGGGCCGAAGCCCGCCAGGAAAACTCGCAGCGATCGAGGCGAGATCGAGACATCCCGACATCGCCCTCCGCAGGGGCGGATTCGCCAGCGGCCCTTCGCCTGACGGGTTGGGTTCCACCTGCATGTAGATCCCGGTGGGTGCCCGGTGCATCGCACTGTTTCCCCGCCATTCCTCCAACCGGTCCAGTGGGAAGGCGGTGTTGCAGGTGATGTCGGATTCACCGCGGAGGAACCTTTCGGGCGCGCCGTCGACGTCGGTCTGCAGGCGGAACACGAGCTCTGGCCGCTCATCGGAGTCCTCTACGTGAGGGTTCGGTGTCAAATGGTAATACCCGCGGTCGGCGTCGAACTCGTCACCGATTCGGTAGGGCCCGTTGCCCAGGCCGTCGGGATGGGTGGGTGCGAATTCGACCGTTCGGAGCATGTCGGGAAAGAAACAGGCGGGGCGCCGCATGCTCAGGCACAGGCGGTCTCCGATGATCTCAGCTTTCTCGAGGTATGCGATCTGCCGAGCCCACTGCAACGATGACGCGCCGGCGATGAGCGTTTGCAGCACATGCCGCGGCTGCACCGCCGAGCCGTCGGAGAAGCGTTGACCATCTGCGACGTCGAACTCGAAATAGTCTGACCCGCGGCTCGCCGAAAGCAGGCGCAGCGCTGGACGGAACAGTGCTGAAACGACGCAACGTTCGAGGTAGTCACCGCTTGTCGGCACATTGAGCGCGGTGGGCGCCGAGTCCAACTCGATCACGACCGCGTCCCGATTGCCCATGTACTCCGTCTCCGCTGACTACTAGAGAGGAAGCCTCAGGCCTTCGATGGATCGCAATTCTGCCCGAATCTGCGCGAATGTGGATCGTGCTCTTTCCACCGCACGCTGGGCTTTGTCGAGCGACACGGCATTGTCCGAGGACAGGGCCCGCGATATTCGATCGAGGTCGACGACGTCGAAAGTGTCCAGTTCGTCCCAGATTTCGCGCTGCCACTTCGGCAGCCGAATCGTCACTCGCGAGCCCGCCGCAGAAAGGTAGATCAGATAGGTCGTGGCTCGGCATTCCAGCGAGGCCCCGTCCTTGACAGCCCCGTTGGGGAACAGACTCACCACATCCGCTTCGACATCGACCAGCACGTAGCCCAGGCCGGGAGCTCGTCGGCTCATCTGTGAGTAGACATTGTCAATCTCGAGCTCGACGTCGACGTCGATCAGGGAATCGCATGCCGATTCGTAATCGTGGAGCGCCCTCGCAAATGGCTGTCGGTCCACCGGAAGACGCGTGATCATGTGCCGGATCGCTTCCGGGAGTGCACTTTCCGCGACGCCGAGCAGCCCCTCGAAAACGTCCACATAGCGGCGATGACACACCACTTTGAGGTAGCGGAGAGTGAGGAAGAAGTGCCTACCGAAGTAGCGAACGAGACGCAGCACCTGTTGGTAGTAGTCGAACGGGCGGTTCCGATGATGCAAGAAGCCGAACCCGGACAGGATCTCAAGGTGTGCGCGAGCGAGCTCCGTTGCTTCCTCCGGCAGAAATGTACCGAGCCCCGCGTCGCCGACGAATTCCAGCGACTGCGCGTATTCAGCGGTGACCTCGGCACCAGGCAGCGGTTGCAGAATGCTGACGTCGCTGCTTCCCGCACCGTAGGAGATCGCGTCGAACACGACGTCGAGGGCGGCCTCGAGGTCGTCGGGGGTCTCCTCCGGATAGCCGATGATCGTGTTCGTCTCGAACGGAATACCCAGGCGCATACAGTTCTCGAACAGTTCGTACGATCGCTTGGTCGACGGCATTTTATGCATCGCCCTGAGTATCTTTTCTGAGCCCGCGTCGGTTCCGCAGAAAACGCTGAAGCAGCCAGCATCGCGCATCCGCTTCAGGTCGTCGAACCGAACGTTGTCCGGGCGAACCGCGCAGCCCCATTGAAAGCCGGGATTGTGCTCCGTGAAGTAAGTGATGAACTCGTCCAGATAGGCGCGTCTGTTGGCAAAGTTGTCGTGAAGGAAGTTGAATTGGGAAATGCCGTAGTTGCCGTGGAGGTACCGCAATTCGTCCAAGGCGGCCTGCGGTCTCTTCGACCGGAAGTCTCTTTCCCAGAAGGTCGAGGTCACGCAGAACTTGCACTTGTAGGTGCACCCCGAACCTAGGTACACGTCGAAGATGCGCGGCGCGGCCATCTCGAGGTATTCCGTCACGGGTACGGCGTCATACGCGGGCATCGGTAGGTCGTTGATATTCGCCAACTCTCGACGAGCAGCGAGAAGCACGCCCGACGGGTCCAGCGACCAGAAGCCAGGTATCCGCCGATGCGCGTCACCATCGGCGATGGCGTTGGCCAGATCCGTCAACGCCAGTTCACCTTCGTTCATGCAGACGTAGTCGACGGCGTCGCCGAACTCGCGGAACAAGCCGGGGAACGCCCCGAACACGCCTGGCCCGCCTATGGCGACGACGATCCCCGGATCCACGCGACGCAGATACCGTCCCATGAGAAGGCCCACCGGGAGGGTGTCGGCCAGGACGGTGATACCGATCAGTTGAGGCGCGCGGTCAAGCAAGGGTGCGCATACGTCGGCGAGCCAGGTCTCGTCGTCGAGCCGGAATCGGCCTGCCCGCGTCAGGAATTCGTAGTCGACGATCTCGACGTCGTGGCCGGCGTCCCGAAGCGGGGCCGTGACACAGAGCAATCCCAGGGGCAGGAAAAAGGGCGCGTGCGGCGATCGATTGATCGGAGGCCTGACGAGGACGACGCGACACTGACCCGCTGCTCGATCCATCCCGTTTCAGCAGCGGCGCGCGATGATGAGCCGCATCGTCGTGCCATTCACGGTCCACACTCTGAGATTGAGAGGGTCGTCCACGTCCATGCCTTCGGGCACGAATAGGACGGCTTGCGGTTCGCCTGCCGGAGGAGGTTCCGGTGGGCCTGGAGGTGGAGGTGGTGGTGGAGGTGGCCTTTCGGGCAGTCGAAAGCCGGGAATTGATGGCTGTTCGATACCTTCGGTTTCTTCGCCGTCTGGCTCTTCTGGTGGCTCGCCATTCGTCATGTCGTCCCCTCCGAGTTCTCCCCCGCGTTCGCGGTAAGGGATTTCATATGTTGAAACCCACACGGTACGCGCTAGGGGACGACTTGGATGGGCGAATTCGGCATCCGTGAGATGTCCGTTCTGCGAAGGTCGGCAGTTACGGCAGAAGGGAACGAGCCAGCACGAATTCCGGCCAACATTGATCCGCCGGAAAGCGGCCGAGGGCTTCTGCAAGTACAGAATGCGCGCGGTCGCCGCGCAGTGCTACGTCATCGATCGCGGCGCGCAGTTCGAAGAGTTTCGCACCCTGTCGGCATGCGAGATCTCTGGCGGCAGCGATATCGGCGGCTCGGGCGGCGTCATCGGCGTGGGTGCGGGCACGCAGCCTGAACAGTTCGGCGTCGTAGAAGTGCATCCCGCTGTCGTCTGCGAATCGCAGGGCGCGGTCGATGCCGACGCGGGCTCGGTTGGTCTGGCCGTCTCCGATCAGCAACCGACCCATCACGCTGTCGAAGAAGATGACGAATTCGTTCACCTCCAGCGACCGCAAAGTGTCGACCCGATCCGTCATCGTGACGATGCATTGCGCCAGGTCATTCGGTTCTGCGTTCGCATCACCGAGCTTGACCCGTGCCTCAACGACGGCCTCCCACGTAACCCCGAAGAGCCGAATTATTTTGAGGCCGTGGCGTTCACCCATCTCGGTAAGGTCGGTCGCCGCCGCGGCGGCGCGGTCGATATCACCCGCCTCGAGGCGCAGCCAGATCTCCACGAAGCGCACGAAGGCGAGGCTGAATTGCTCTTCGGGGAACTTGAACCCGTGCGTCAAGCGTTCGGCGTTCGTCACTGCGGCTTCGGCAGCGGTGAACTCGCCGCGGACGAGGTGGGCCAGAACCAGCTGGCTGTAGGCCGAGACCACGGTGAGGTTGAATCGCTCCTCGAGCCTGGGCGGACCTTCCGTGCGATGGTCGGTCGCAGCGAAACCAGCCGTGGTCTGTTCGAGTTGTCTTGCGGCTGCCTCGAATTCGCCGCCAAACCAGGCGACCGTTCCGAACCAGGTATCGATCAAGAGGTTGAACGGCCAGGTGTCGCCAAAACCCCCGCCGATCGCCTCCAGCAGTCGGAGCACCCGGCGAGGATCGGCCCGCATGATGTAGGACTCCACCACTTCGAGCAGGTCGAGTACTCCGTCGACATCGTCGGCTTGCAACTCGGTGCCTGTGAGTTGTAGACACCGGTCGAAGTCCGCGGCGGCCGCGGCACTCCGACCACCCTCCGCAGACGCGACGAGCCAGGCTCGCTCCAGCAAGATAGTGGATTCCCGACGATCACGTTCCTGGCCGGGCGCGGCGCGCGCGAGTTGATCGAGCGCCTGACTGAGATAGCCACGCGCTTCGGCGAGAGCGCCGCGGCGGCGGGCGTCGGTTGTCGCCTGCTGGAACGCCAATGCGGCGGCATCGAACCGCTCCGCACGCGCGTAATGGCCTGCGACCAGGCCCCAGTCGGGGTTGTCCTCAGCGCCGACCAGCGCGTCTGCCACCTTGGCATGCAGCCTGCGGCGCACCGTCGGCGGTGCTAGTTCGACAGCGACTTCGCGCAGCAGCTCATGCCGGAACCGCCAGCCTTCAGCGCCCCACTGCTCGAGCACAAGCGCGTCTTCGAGCTCCTCGATCACGTTGTCGATGTCGGTCTCGCTCATCGTGCACACGGTGCCCAACAGTCCCCGGTCGACGTGTCGCCC
>Ga0068868_100001797_pt1 | contig 14736 bp, 14 predicted proteins | sample KBSMisM42_FD_64660 | JGI IMG/M metagenome (GOLD analysis project Ga0068868, IMG submission 64660) | Miscanthus rhizosphere microbial communities from Kellogg Biological Station, Michigan, USA - KBS Miscanthus M4-2 | ecosystem: Host-associated > Plants > Roots > Rhizosphere > Soil ...
TTCCTGAATTGATGACCTTTGCTGGAAGAAACCTCGATATTCTTTCCGGCATAACAGCACCCATCATGTATTTTGTTTGTTTTAAAAATTCACAATTAAAAAACAGAACGCTACTGCTGATATGGAATTTCATTTGTCTTGGCCTGCTGTTAAACATTGTTATCAATGCTATTCTGGCAGCGCCATTCCCTTTCCAGCAATTTGCATTTGACCAACCAAACATTGCTATACTTTATTTTCCGTTCACCTGGTTACCTTGTTTCATTGTGATGATCGTTTTGTATAGTCACCTGGCAGCGATCAGGCGATTGATAATATACAGGAAGGAATGAATTTTCCGGTCCTTGTGTCTACTTTGTGTATTCCTCGTGAATCTTCGTGATCTTGGTGCCTCTGTGGTAGTTTTGCCACGGAGAAACGGATCGGACAACAGAAGCACAGAGTCGTCGTGAATCTAAAGAATACAGAAAAATGAAAATCAAAAAACTTAGTCTCCAAACGACGTACTTAAAAACCTTGCAGGAATTTTATTCTTCTGTTCTCGAATTACCCGTTCAACAGACAGATGAAAAGAAGATAACAATAAAAACAGGAGCCAGTGATCTCATTTTTGCCGAGACAAGAACAGGAGAGCCATTTTATCATTATGCAATAAATATCCCGGCCAATAAAATTGCAGAAGCAAAAGACTGGTTAAGCAATAAGGTGAAGTTGCTTTGGATGGAAGATTATAAAAATGACATCGCCGATTTTGTCAATTGGCACGCTAAGTCCGTTTACTTTTATGATCCTGCCGGAAATATCGTTGAACTCATTGCCCGGTTTGACCTGGATAATAATACCAGTGAAACTTTCTCTTCTCACCAATTCCTTTCGGTCAATGAAGTGGGTTTGGTTTTCACCGATGAGAATTTTGAAGAAGAAATAATGTCTCTTCAGGATTCCTATTCACTCTCCAATTTCGATAAACAGCCGCCATTGCCAAAATTCAGGGCTATCGGCGACGACCATGGATTGTTCGTTGTCGTTCCTGAGCATCGAAATTGGTATCCAACCGACAAACCTTCGGAAGTATTTCCTATGCGCGTTGAATTTGATCATGCAGCGAAGAGTTACAAGTTAGGATTACCGAAAATAATACAGTGATCGATATTGTATTGATGCCGTGACAATACAGAAGAGGTAGGACAGAAGAGGTACGACTAAGAGATTAATTTTCAATTAGCATTTTTTAAAAAATTGCAAGTACCGGCTTATATTTATTTGTTGGCGGCAATGCTATCAAACCAAAACTTATGAATGACACTTATTCGACCAAAGTAATTTCAAAATTGCGGAGCCTGGGCGCCTACCAGATTTTCGGCGGTTCAATCGGATGCCTTCTCGTGATTTGGGCAATTCTGAATAATCAAACCATCGACCTTTCATTCTTTATCTATGGCTTCATGGTGCTCTTCTTTGCGTTCTCTATTTACTGCGGTATCCTTTGCTTCAAAATAAAAATCATTGCAGTGAAACTTTCATTGATCAATCAAGTTCTTCAAGTGATTGGGGTTGCCATGTTGGGATTCACGTTCAAGTATGCCGCAGGCGTTTACGTGACTGCGGGGATTAACCTATCCGAGGCTTTCAACTTTACATTCAGCGCTGGTTTTTCACGCTTTGACTTCGCTTTTAATACCGACCACCATAGACTCGAGGTTGATCTCAACTTTGTGGCACTCCCCCTGATCATTTTTATTGAAAGACTGAAAAATCATATAAAGCAGGAGCAAAACAAACTCGTTATTTCGGCCATTGGTGAAGAATGAGGCACCCATATGAACATTTGTGCTATTGCCGGTGGAGAATATCGCCAGTCGGTTATGTGCGATACTGCCTAGCCTTAGCTTATCGTTAGCCGACAGCAAAGACACAAACGCACAGCAAAGTATTCTTGCAAGAAGCGATAGCATTGAAATATTTACTACTGAAAAATCATACCTTCCAGAATAAATTATACCAAAATGAAATCATTCTTCAGCCTGCTACTTTCACTATGCTGTCTCTCGGTCACCGCACAAGATTCGTTAAGCATAACCCTAAAGCAACAAATGCTAAAAGAATGGCAACGAGCCAAAGTGTATACCCAGGAATATCTGAACGCAATGCCTGCTGATAAATATGACTTTCACCCGGTGGACAGCGTACGAACTTTTGCGCAACAAATGTTGCACCTCGCCCAATCTAATGCAGGCCTGGTCTCTATTGGTGCCGGCTTCCGGAGTCCAGCCGCCCAGGTTTTCTATAATCCAACCTTTGAAAAAACGCCCACCATACAAAACAAAGATTCTGTCATCTATTATGTAAATACCAGTTATGACATAGCGATCGATGCTATAAAAAATTTGGATTTCACGAAGGTCGGCGAAGTCGTATCATGGAATTTACCGGGAGGCAAACGAACTTCAACACGACTGGGTTGGTTATTGAAAGCCTTTGAGCATCAAACGCATCATCGTGGACAATGTACAGTATACTTGCGCCTCGTAGGCATTCGTCCTCCGGGTGAATTGCTATGGGATCAATAAAACTTATCCAAAAGTCGACAAATGGCAGGAATGTTTTCCAACAACGATATGACGAATTGGGAAGACATTCGATAAATTCAGCAAGAACTTGACATATACTAAATTGTTGCCGTGGCCTCTGATTCACCCAATTTAAATATTTAGCTGCCCGATCGGCCGTTTCATATAAGAATACATATCCCCCTTTCCAAACATTAAATAACCCATGTAACAAAATACGCACAGGAGCAAGCCATCGCTAATGATCAAAAGACCATCGATCTCTCCCGCATTACCCAGCCAAAATAAAATGCCCGAAAAAATGAGAGCACTATTTACCACCGTATTGAACACTTTGTATTTTAAAAAGCCAATGCCAAAAACGACCAGGGCGATGGGGAAGCACAGACCGGGCGGATAAAGCGTTGCAGCAAAAAATTTTTTATCAAGGACAGAGTTCACTACGACAGGAAATGCATTGTTTCCTTCAGTTGGATAGAAAGCTCCAAGGCGAAACAGCGGCATCATCGCAACACAGCCAATACACCCTGTTACAAACAGTCCACAGGAGATCATGGCCCACGTAAAACTTTTTCGCTCGATTATCCTGGCAAACAGGAATCCTGCAGGAATGAAAAATATATAGCTTGCTTCTCTCCAGATATTCCAGGAATAAGGATAGTTATGCATCTTCCATAGCACGTCACCTATTAATTGGAGTAACGGGCCCAAAACCAGGCACGTTACCAACACGACTCTTTTTGATCTGGCTGAAGTCATGATACCGGATTTTATTTTTCTATGCCGCTTCCATTAATTCATCAACCACCTGCCGGAAGCGATTGCCTGGCAATTCTTTTTCTGCTGTTGAAACCAAACTATTAAATACAACCTGCGGCGCATTTTTTTCAACGGCTTTTAGCCAATGAGTGATCTCATGATTGCTCAGCCCACGTAACATCCACTTCCAGACAATGGCAGTTGATTCAGCCGGCTGATTTGCTATAATTTGTCTTTCAATAGCACGGATCTGCTCGTCCGTGTAATAACGCCACAACAGGTTGTTGATGATATCCTCTTCCTTTGCCATGTGCACAAGATTAAAGGCAAGAAAATCGACGAAGGCCTTTCGTAACGCAGAACCCAGCTGAATTTTCTCCTCATCCGTTTCAAGTGAGCTGTATATATTGATAAGTGTTCTGAGTTGCGTGGTGAGCTCATGATCTTTCTCATGCTCCTGTTCAAAACTATCAACGACAGACGGTTCATATTGCGCCACCGCGGCAAAAACAAAATAGTCTTCGTTGTAAGCATGCTTATCAAAAACATCAACCACTGTTGTAATATTTGCCAGCAAAGACGTTACTTCTTCTTCGTTGTTAAAATCGGTACGCTGCAGCTGGCTGGCCGTTTCATAGAGCATTGCTCTCAGGGCTTTGTGCACCTGGTAAAATGTATTGTAACGCATAAAATATAAGTTTAGTTGTTGTAGTTAATTAAAATTGGTTCATTACTCATTACTAATCACTCATCACTCATTAATACACTTTTTCCTCCGCATGTTTTCTGATCATCCGTAAAAATGTGGCTCTTGTACTTCTCTCCTGTTTTGACATGAGCTCATCTACATATTTTTCACATAACCACTCGGGATCGTAGTCTTCAAATTCTTGAGCCAGTTTGACAACATTAGTTTTATAGATGCGGCTTTGCAAAATAGTTTCCACATTTTCCTTTATTTGAGAAGACGAGGGTTTTTCGGTTTTAAGATCAATACCCAGTTTAAAATAACCGATCCTCGCATTGATCTCATTTTTACCTTCATGAACACCTGCCACCACCATTGGTAACTTATTTTGGATACTCAGCAACACGCCGCCATATCCTCCATTTGTCACATATGCATCAACATGGGGCATGATATCATTGAACGGAATAAAATCTTCAACTAAAATATTTGCGTGCGGATAGCGGGTTCTTAACTCTTGTGTGCGGGAGCCGCCGGTTGTTGCGACAACTAATACATCTGAATCCTTGAAAGCCTCAAGAGTTGGCACAATGATCTTGTCAACATCAGTTTCAACGGTACCCTGTGTTACCAGTATTCTTTTTTTAAAATCCCTGTATTGATCGGGGAGTTGATAATTTTCATTTTGTTTCTGTCCCGAAGGAAGCAAAGGGCCGATGAAATGGATATTTTTTCCAAGATCACTGCGACTGTATTCAAAACCGGGTGTGCCGCTTTGCAGAAACAGGTTTGCTTCTTTACTCACTATGTCAAATACATTTCCTTTGCTTGTTGTCATTCCATACTCAGAAAAAATCTTATCCGTTAACTTTTTTGAATCATTGAAGATGAATTTGTCGGTAAAGAACCGCATGGCAGCTTGTCTGAGTTTACCAACAAATGTATAAGAGGGAGTAAGACCAAGGCCGGCGGGTGGCAGGTCCTTCGATGTTTCCATCAGGGGCATTACACCAATGGCGATAACGGGCTTTCCGAGTAGCTGCCTCACAAAAGGGATCCCCGTAAAGCAATTGTCGGCTATCATGATATCAAATGGGAATGATTCACTGATCCCGCGGATGTCTTCATAAAACTCGGGTCCGCGCAATACAAATGCATGCCTGATATCAAACTTTAACTTTGCGATCAGTCCCTTGTGATTCTTTCTTTCGGGAAACACCTGGTCAGGCTCACCCGTAGAGAAATCAATAGCCTTTTTGAGGGGATAATAAGCAAAGCCGAGATTTTTGATCTTCGTTTCATACTTACTTCCGGTGTACCATCTCACATCATGTCCCGAATTTTTAAGATGAATGGCAAGGCCCGTCAATGGGTTAAAATGGCCGTCTGCGGGAAAATTGGCGAAAAGAATTTTTCTAGATTTCATAAATAAGGTTTAATGGATTTAGGTTTATTGTTGTGGTTTAATGGTCATTTTTTCTGCTGTGAAGATGAGACATTGATGAATTGATTTCAAGGTGGAATGAAATGAGTTGTGATGTTTGCCGGATGAATTGAGAAAATGTGTTGATTAAATAATTAATTGAGTAAGCACCGCAAAATGCCGTTAATAATATCCAGGGAACGATCGTTCACTTGACAAAAATTCTCACTACAATTCATTCGCAGATCTGATCAATTCATACACCTTCAAAACACTTCATTCCCGAAAAAAAACATTTTGTGCAGTCAATGTCTATATTTGAGTAATTCAAATTCATTAATTGGCAAGGCTCCTATCTATTGTCCTTTTTTTCCTGGTATGTTATCCGTCTCATGCGCAGCTGGTAAAGCGCTTTTCTTTTACGCACTATGGTTTATCAGCCGGGCTCGCATCAAATGAAGTGACGAACGCTTACCAGGATGAAACCGGTTATATCTGGATCGGGACAAATAATGGCCTTCAGCGGTTTGACGGAAGCCGCTACAAAACTTTTCGTGTACGCAAGGACGACTCTACATCCATCCCGAATAATGTTATCATTCAAATATTATTTGACAAGAAAAATAATTTGTGGCTGATCACCGCGGATCAGAAGATAGGAATCTTTGATACCAAAAATTTTATTTATCATGAAATAAAGGTAAGAGTCCGTGATCCATCAATGCTGAATCACGGAAAGAGGCTGATCTGTGACAACGAAGGGAATCTTTTTTTGCTATTTGTCGATGCCAGTTATGTAACCTGGAATGAAAATAAACAGGAGTTCTCGGCCGATTATAATTTTATTCCTGTGCCTGACGATTGGAAGGTCGTTGACATTGTCCAGCAGCCCGGAACGAAAAAGTATTGGATAGGTACGTACACCGGCACCGGTGTATATGATCGTCAAACAAAGCAGCTAAACTATAGCGGGCACAACCCGGAAAAAAATCAATTCATAGAGAAGGTTGGGAATATTCCTCTTGCAAGAGGTTTTTTAATGGATTCTAAAAATCGGCTCTGGTTTTTCAGCTGGTCCAGCGGAATGCCACTTATTTATGCTTATGATCTGAAAAAAAATGAATTAGTGCTTGAAAAATATAACCTCGGTGAATTATTAAAAAATTATTTCGAAGTCGGTGGTTTTTTGGAACAAAAAAACGGAACGGTTTGGGTAAGAGGACTTGGGGTATTCGGCCGGTATCTTGAAAAAGAAAAAGAATTCCAGTTGGTTTATAACGGATATGAAAATGAGCAAAGCATCTCTTATACGCGAGTCGACAATCTTTTTGAGGACAGGGAGGAAAATATTTGGGTATGCACCAACACCATGGGCCTATACCAATTCAATCCTTCTTCTCAATTTTTTACGAATGTCAGGCAGATAAACAGGTTAAATAATCGACCCGGTGACGGCAGTGTCATGTCATTTATCCAAACCAGGCAAGGCACCTTATTGATCGGTACCTGGAATGATGGATTCTACGAATTTGACCGGAATTACAATATGATCCCCTTAGGTATTCGGGGCATTGAAGGAAACCCGTACGCCTGGTGCTTATCTTTTTCGCCGGATAGCAATATCATTTGGATGGGCGCACAGCCCGGCATTTATGCTATTAACCAGGCTACACGGACGGCGGTATATCACAATCCTCCTGTCATCCAAAACAGAACGGTCAGACAAATCGTGGAAGATAAGTACGGTAATGTTTGGATGGGAACACAAGGCCTTGGGGTCTTTAAATGGAGTCCAGCGAAAGGCAGAAAAAAGTTTGATGATGGCGTTTCACAATTCAAAGGTGTGCCGGTTACCCTGATCACGAAAATAACGATCGATCGAAAAGGATATGTATGGGTAGCGACCTCGTCGTTGGGCATCTATGTGATCGATCCTTCTGTTGACAAAGTGATGCTCCACTTTGGCACGGACGAACCACCTGAACGAAAACTAACATGGAATGGAAGTGCCGGGGTATTGCAATATGACGACACAACCATGATGATCGCCGCGAACGGGATATACTTGTACAACACCCGCCAGCAAAGAATTTCAAGCTACATCAAAATGCCGGAAACGATACCTGGCCTGATCGCTGCCATGGAAAAAGATAGAAATGGCTATTTATGGATCTCTACAACAAACGGCATATTACGATTAAATCCAAGGAACAAAATTTTTATTCAATTCGACCGGACGGACGGGATTGTAAACGATTATTTCATCCTCGCAGCCTCTTACATGTTACCTGATGGGAGAATCATGTTCGGGGCCGACAATCAATTTGTGGTGTTTGACCCCGATATGGTGCGGATCAATAAGCCCGCACCCGATATAACGATCACTGGTTTTAAATTAACAAACAGATCCCTGCTTGTTGATTCGCTCCTGCGAGGCGACCGCGTTGAACTGGGGCCAGACGAGAACTCTGTAACGATAGAATTTTCCGGTCTTAGCTATAGTGGAACTTATAGCATCGATTATCAACTGGAAGGGCTGGACAAGACATGGATGAGATCAGACAAGACCAACCAGGCCGTGTATTCATATTTACCACCGGGCAGATATACGTTCCTTGCAAAAAGTGTAGATGCAGAAGGTCATCCTTCAAAAGATATTACAAGACTCATTATTAATATACGCCCACCTTTTTGGAAAACATGGTGGTTTCTTGGTTTATCTGTTTTTGCCATAGTCGGTTTGTTGTTCTGGCTTGATAAGTTGCGTATGCAAAAATTGAGAGCCACCGAAAGTATCCGAACGAGAATTGCGACAAGTCTTACGGAAGATATGAGCAATTCCTTAAGCAGCATTAATATCTCCAGCGAGCTCGCAAAAACCAAAGTTGACACTGACAAAGAAAGAACAAAGGAATATATCGCCCAGATCAGTGACACAAGCAACCGGATGGTACAGGCCATGTATGATATGGTCTGGAGCATCGATCCGAAGAATGATACGATGTTCGATACGATCGAACGGATGAAAAGCTTTGCAGTGGAAACAGAGAGTCTTCACAATATCGATATTCTGTTCGATATTGAAGAAGCTGCAGCTGACCTGAAGTTTGACATGGCTCACCGCTATGAGCTGTTATCCGTCTTTAAGGAAGCTATTTCCAATATTGTAAAACATTCTGATGCAAGACACGTACAGGTAAGCTTGCGGTTAAAAAACTCAAGGTTTTACATGCTTATTGAAGACGACGGCAAAGGTTTCGATCCGGGAAAAGCAAGCATGGGAAGAGGGATAAATGACATGAAACGAAGAGCGGAGGCTATTAAAGCTTCTCTTTACATAGAATCAGAAAAAAATACGGGAACAATTGTAAAACTGGAAATGCCAGTGTAGATAGTGGTGAAGGGTGGATGGTGAGTGAGTTCCGGGTTTAATGATTTTACCTGCTTGCTATGAATCTCTTATCGTTCGCCATTCACCATTTCACCTACTTCCCCATCCATTGTTTGAATTCAGTTACCTTTTCGCGGCTTACTATAGATTCCTTATCTACAGCAGGTTTCAAATTAAGTAATAAGCGGTTTCCAAAATAGTCATGTATCTGATCAATGCTATTAATGGAAACATAGAATGAACGGCTGATGCGAAAATACCTCTCCGGATCAAGCATCTCTTCCAACTCATCCATTGTGTAGTCAACCACAAACTTCCTGTTATCATAAGTTTTGAAGAAGTTCAACCTGCCGTCACTATAGAAATAAGCAATTTCATCAACATCTACACTAACAAGTTTTTGAGCATGTTTTACAAGAAAACGTTTCCGGAACTCTTTGGGTTGGAATTTTGATTGTAATTCTTTCACCAGGCCTTCGAGATTCAAAGAAACGGAGCCATTTTGATTGGCATACATTGATTTTAGATTTTGCAACTTGTCCAGTGCCGCCTTGAGATCTTCCTTTTGAACCGGTTTTAGCAAGTAATCAACACTATTGACCTTAAAAGCCCTTAGAGCGTATTCGTCGTAAGAGGTTGTAAAGATGACAGTACTTTTTACATCTACCTTATCAAAGATCTCAAAACTCTGACCATCGCAAAGCTCGATATCCATCAGGATAAGATCGGGGGCAGGGTTATTCTGAAGCCAGTTCACCGAGGCACGTATACTTTCGGCTACGCCAACGACTTCAGCGGTATTGTCAACAGATTCCAGGGTTTTGCGCAGCTTTTTTACTGCGAGTTCTTCGTCTTCAACGATAAATACTTTCATAAAGGGAAATTTGTGATAAGCAAATTACTTTCATTTTATAATTTAAGCCAATAAACAAAGGACCATTTGCGCAAAACGCTGTACAGATTGACGATTCCGGGTTCTGAGCCGGACTCCCGTGTTATGGCTGAATAAGCGGCACAACAACGGCAAACTCCTTTCCGTCGTCGCGTATGCTTATTTCCTCTTTTTTCATCAGGCGGTACTTATTAATAATGTTGGCCAGCCCGATCTTATTGGAAGCAACCATCCTGTCCTTTCTTTGAAGATTGTTACTCACGATCAATCTGCCGCTGTTAGTGGTCATGATCAGTATTTTCAATGGGTTATCCTTTAGGATCATGTTGTGCTTAACCGCGTTTTCCACCAACATTTGGAGAGTAAGAGGGGGCAATTGATAACTCAAATAATGATCATCGATCTGGGTATCCATGGACACGCCGTCTCCATATCTTGTTTTCAACATGTGAAAATAAGATTGAATAAACTGCATCTCGGAATCCAGGGTGGTCAATCCATCTTCATTTGTTCGCAATAAGTACCTGTATACCTTACTCATTTCGTCCAGGAATTTCTCTGCCTTTTGAGGATCTTCGTTGATCAATGATGACAGAGAATTCAAACTGTTAAATAAAAAATGAGGATTTACCTGGTCTTTTAATCCTTCCAGTTGACTTTGCAAATTTTCTTTTTTTAAGTTCTCCGCTTCATCTACTGTTTGTCTCCATTTATCATAAAACGCGGCTCCCTCATTTAAACTTGTCGCCAGTATATTACAAAAGATGCCGATGACCACGCACCAGGCATACTGAGTTTGATTGAGTTGATAACCCAGGAAACTTAAATAATCATAGCCCCAAAAAATGATGCTGATAGAGGCCGTCATAATTAATACATACACGATAAGCCCGATCGATATTCTTTTAAAGGTTTGACTGTATTTAGGATAGCGATTACCCAATACCGTGGCGATCATTCCACAACTGACATAACAGAGCAAGATGATAGCGAAAGTGAGAATTGTGGCAAGGAGGAAGTTTTTCAGGCTCGAGAAATATTTATGGCCAAACATCACATAGTTCAACAGGAACGCAAAAGGAGGTAGAAAGATCGCCGCGATCAGACCTTCTTTTTTTGAATATGAAAAGGGCCTTATTTCCGTACTAGTTTTACCCATGCCTTACTGTAAGTTAACAGTTCGACGACAAATGTTGGTTCGCGGCCCAATGAATTGTCATTTTTCCGTATGAATTGTTGTTTTGGGGGTATGAATTGAAAAATCCATAAAAAAGGAATTTTTATGGCCTGATCTGCTAAAAAACAGCTTAAGCTCCAATCTGATCTTCCCGAGGAGCCAGTTACCTGACTCACAAATATCATTCGCGCTCTCTCCATTCAATTCATCCCAAGAAGGATTCAATTCATTACCATTACCCTTTGTCTGTGGTGTAACCTGAAGCATCTTTGTGTCGTCATATTTATCAACAACTAAAAATTAAAAAAATGGAAAAATTAAAATTCACGATCAGGTTCATAGTGATCCTGGTTGCACTCCCGGTGGTCATGTTCACCGAATTGACAAGAACTGAAAAAGTAACAAAAGAGCAAAAGCACGACATGGAAAAAGTTTCAGTAGAAACAAACCAACCTGCCACGCTCAGTTATACTTCTTTCTTTTTGCAAGCGGTATATATTTGAGCAAGTACCGCTTGCTTCTTTCCTTCCTATGAAAATCAAAGGTCAAAAAGTTCTTTAGCGTTTGCTGTTGTTATTTCAGCAATCTCTTCTACTGTCAGTTTCATTATCTCAGCTAATTTCCCAGCCACATATTTCAAATAACTACATTCATTTCGTTTGCCCCTGAAAGGGACAGGAGCCAGGTAAGGTGCGTCTGTTTCCAAAACGATGTGATCAAGCCCCATTTGACCAATCACCGCATCAAGTCCCGATTTTTTAAAAGTCAGAACTCCGCCGATGCCTAAATAGAAATTAAGACCAGTGATCCTAAGAGCCTGTTCAATGGAACCGGAGAAACAATGAAACACTCCTTTTAGCTTTCCCTTTTGATTTTTCTCAACAAGATCGATGCACTCGTTAGTAGAATTTCGCGAATGAATCACAATGGGAATCTCGTATTGGAGAGCCAGTTCAATTTGTCGTTGAAATACCTCGTACTGTTGTTTCGTATACGTTAGATCCCAATAAAAATCAAGCCCTGTCTCCCCCACCGCTACAAAGGGTCTCTTTTCAAATTGCTCTTCCACCGCCGCCAACTCATCGAAATAATTTTCTTTTACCGAGCAGGGATGAAGACCCATCATACTTAAACATTTGCCAGGAAATTCCTTTTCGAGGCTGAGCATTTGCACATGAGTGGAAAGGTCGATGGCAGGCATAAGCATTTTTGTAATACCTTCATATTCAGCACGGCCAATCATTGCAGGGCGGTCAATATCAAATTCTGAGGAATAAATATGACAATGTGTATCTATTAGGTTCATAATCAGGCAAAACTCACGAAAAAATTGTAAGAAACAGTTAAACTTATTTCAATAATTCTCATCTTAATACCGTTTAGGTACTTGTTACAAAAACTACGTTTATGAAGTTTCTGAGTAACCCGACCCAACTTTTACTTACACTGTTTCTATTCATTATTATCGCGACGTTTTCGTGCAAAAAAGAAACAAGCGATACGTTAAATGACCAGGACGAGGCGCTGGCTAATATATCTGCCACCGAATCGAATGCTGAGGCGGAAGATGTTTTTAATGGAGTGTTTGACGACGCACTGGGAGTAAATGCCAATGTCGGAATGGGTGGCACCGGTATTTTTGGGCGGAAGGCCGGCGCTAACTACGGAAGCAGTTATTCGGATGGCCGCATCTACAATACAAGCCTTGTCCCCCCCTGTCTTAGTGTAACCATAGCCCAGCAAACTCCGGATCCTTTTCCTCTCACAATAACCTTTGATTTTGGAAGTACAGGATGTGCGGCAAATGATGGGCATTGGCGAAAAGGAAAGATCGTTATTGACTATTCAAACCGCTTATTGGTCCCGGGAGCATCGGCCTCTGTGCGATTTGAGGACTTCCAGATAGACAGCATTGCTATCGCTAATTCTACAACGTATACCATCGCTAATACGGGGACCCAGGACAATTTACAATTTACTGTGGAGGCGAATGCAAAACTCGCGAAACCAAATGGAAACTACAGCGAATGGTACAGTCACAAAACAATTTCCAGGACGGAAGGAAACCTCACATCTACCCCTCTTGATGATGTGCTAAAAATTGAAGGAAACGCCTCAGGCAAAGTCAGGAGAAATGACCTCATAGTAGCCTGGAAAGCTGAGATCACCGAGCCCTTTATTAAAAGATTCACCTGTCGCTGGATATCCCGGGGTGTAATTAAAACCGGCCGGGAAAATCTTGCGTCAAATTCACAATGGTTTGGTGTTCTGGACTATGGGTACGGAGATTGCGACAATCGTGCAACTTTGACGATCAATGGTATTAAGTATGAAATTACTTTGCGATAATTAAAAAATAATTACCTTTAAACCAGTTTTCATAGGGTACGGATTAAAAACGGGCCAGGGTTTCTACCCAGGCCCTAACTTTTTTAAAGCACTTAAATTCAATTCTTGTAAACGTTTTTTGATTTTAATTTGTTTCTAAAGACAAAAATTTGAACCCTTTTTCAGAAAAATGATGAAGAACTTTCGGAAGTGCATAGTGTAACTTCTCAAAAGCCTTTTCACTATCGTGAAAAACAATGATCGAACCTGGTGAAGTTCTTAATATCACAAATTGCAAACTCTGCTCTTTCGTGATTCTGTCGTCAAAATCTGCACTCAACACATCCCACATGATTACTCTTGGTTTTCTGCCTTTCATCGCCGCACGTAAATGTTTCGCCTGGAACAAAGTGATCTTACCATAAGGTGGTCTGAATAAGTTTGAATCTATGTAATTCGCGGCTTCGGCAATATCTTTCATATAATCATCATTGGATGTTTTCCATCCGTTAAGATGATTTTGCGTATGATTGCCTACCATGTGCCCTTCATTTAATATCTGTTTGTAAACATCTGGATATGCCAAAACGTTCTTGCCAATGCAAAAGAAAGTTGCCAGCGCGTTGTAATTTTTTAGTTCTTTTAAAACAAAAGGTGTGATCTCAGGATGAGGTCCATCATCAAAGGTTAGATAAATTTCCTTTTCCGTGGTTGAAATACTCCAGGTATAGGAAGAGTAAATTTTTTTTAACCACCATGGAGTTTTTACAAAATATTTCATATTAGATACAAGGTGCAAGGTACAAGACAAAAGGTACAAGAAACAAGCGGCAAGCTACAAGCCTTATGTACCTTGAACCTTGTCCCTTGAGCCTTGAGGCTTCTACTCTATCTTTGCAGGCTTATGAAGAGAGTTCGTGTTCGTTTTGCACCAAGTCCAACCGGTGGCTTGCATTTAGGAGGGATCAGAACAGTTTTATACAATTATTTATTTGCGCGTCAACATAACGGCGATTTTATATTGCGAATTGAGGATACGGATCAAACCAGGTATGTACCGGGTGCAGAAGAATATATTTTTGATTGCCTGGAGTGGTGCGGCCTGAACCCCGACGAAAGCCCTTTGACCGGGGGAGATCACGGACCCTACAGGCAAAGTGAGCGAAAAGAAATTTACAGGCAATATGCAGAGCAGTTAGTTAAAGATGGATTTGCGTACTATGCTTTTGATACACCGGAGGAATTGGAAAAAATGCGACATGATGTCAAAACCGAGCAAAATCCCTCACCTCAATATGACCACAGTGTTCGTTTGAAGATGAAGAATTCGCTGACACTGGAAGCTGCTGAAGTAGAAAAATTACTGGATACAAATACAAGACACGTAATAAGGATCAAAGTGCCGGAAAATGAGAACATTTCCTTTAATGACCTGGTCCGGGGCGAAGTGCATTTTAATACGAGCATTATAGATGACAAAGTTTTGCTGAAAGGAGACGGAATGCCAA
>Ga0068868_100001798_pt1 | contig 14731 bp, 13 predicted proteins | sample KBSMisM42_FD_64660 | JGI IMG/M metagenome (GOLD analysis project Ga0068868, IMG submission 64660) | Miscanthus rhizosphere microbial communities from Kellogg Biological Station, Michigan, USA - KBS Miscanthus M4-2 | ecosystem: Host-associated > Plants > Roots > Rhizosphere > Soil ...
AGCGAGCAATTGCGCTTTTCTCGGCGGCGGTGCCGCAGGGGGTGCCCAGAATCCGAGGCCCCCGACTCAATGACCAGTCACCGACGGTTAGCCATGATTGCATTGGTGGCTGGTGCATGCTCATCCCGGTCGCCAAACACCGCGCCCTCGCCGGCCTCGTCGCCTTCGTCAGCCAGTACGTTACCGCAGCGTACTGACAGCCTGGGCGGGGCGATGTCCAGCGGCGTCGTTAGAAGCTGCCCAGGTGGGAATGGGATTCACATCTCGGCCAACGGCGGAACGCTCTCTGACAGCGCGTCAGGAGTGAATACCGTTATCGGCCTCGGACAGTCGGTGGACACGACGCTGGTGTTCGACATCGCGCAGAAAACGTGGACACGCACGAACCTCGAGGCCGCCATCACCGTTGGATTCGCTGATGAATCGCGCGGCAGATACATGGTTTGTGCAGGCGTCAGCGCATTGCTGCCGAATGTGACGCTGACTGTGCAGGGGGCGAAAGGACGCGTGCATTTCGCGGCGTCGCTGAAGGAATTCAACGACGCGCTAAGGTTGGGCCCCGGGCGGTAGTGCTCACCGCTTAGGAGGCGTTCAGGAATCTCCGAGAGTGGGGATGAACGTCGGCGGCTTGCGATGCCTGGTCGCCTGCTCGTACGCGTACGCGATTCGAATCAGTGTCGGCTCACTGTACGCACGACCGAAGAACGAGATTCCAATCGGCAGCCCGTGTGAGAATCCTGCCGGCACGTTGATGTTCGGATAACCCGCCACCGCCGCCGGCGTCGAGCTCCCGCCGCTGAAATGGTCGCCGTTGATGAGATCCGTCGGCCACGCTGGTCCGCCAGTCGGAGCAACGATCGCATCGAGCTTGTACTTGTTCATCGTAGCGTCGATACCTTCGGTGCGGGATTGCCGGAGATTTTTGGCCAGCTCGTCGCGATACTTTTTCTCCGTCAGCGGCCCCTTCGCCTGCGCCTGAATCATTATCTCCTGCCCGAACCAGGGCATTTCCTGCTCCCGGTGGGCGTCGTTGAAGGCAATTATTTCCTGCAGCGATTTCACTCGCGCAGCGCTGCCGAGCGAAGCCAGATAGCTGTTCAGATCCGCTTTGAACTCGTAGAGCAACACATCGTACTCGCTGTCATCGAATTTGCCGGCTGTTGCGATGTCAGCCGGATCGACGATGATGGCGCCCTGCGCCTTCATGGCGGCGATTGCATCGTTGACGACCGCGTCGGTGACATCGCTGTAGCCGAAGAACTTCTTGCGGGGCACGCCTATTCTCGCGCCGCGCAGGCCGTTTGCATCCAGGTACCGCGTGTAGTCGGTGATTTGCCCCCGCGATCGCGCGGAGAGCGTAGCGGCATCACGTGGATCCGGGCCGGCCAGAACCCCCAACAGAATCGCGGCATCAGTCATCGTCCTGGCCATTGGCCCGGCCGTGTCCTGGCTGTGGGCGATGGGGATAATGCCCGCTCGGCTCAGCAGCCCGAGAGTCGGTTTGATGCCGACAATGCCATTGGCGCCGGACGGGCAGACGATCGATCCGTCGGTTTCGGTCCCAATCGCCGCCGCGCATAGATTCGCGGAGACAGCGCCACCCGACCCGGAGCTCGACCCACACGGATTTCGATCGAGCACATATGGGTTCTTTGCCTGTCCGCCGCGTCCGCTCCACCCGCTCGTAGAATGAGTCGAACGGAAGTTTGCCCACTCGCTGAGATTCGCTTTGCCGAGGAAGATCGCGCCCGCCGCACGCAGCTTGGCGGCGATGAAGGCATCGCGGGCAGGGATCGAGCCTTCGAGCGCAAGCGATCCCGCCGTGGTCGTCATTTTGTCGGCGGTATCGATGTTGTCCTTGAGCAGGATCGGGATGCCGTGCAGCGGGCCACGCACACGTCCCGCCTTTCGCTCCTTGTCGAGCGAATCCGCAATTGCCAACGCTTCCGGATTGATCTCGATCACATGGCGGAGCGTCGGACCCTTTCGATCGAGCTCGTCGATGCGGGAGAGATAGAGCTGGGTGATCGACCGCGCCGTCATCCGTCCCGAGGACATCGCTGTCTGGAGGGCGGGGATCGTCGTCTCATCCAGCTCGAACGGCGGAATCGGCGAGGGTAGTGTTGTTCCTGCGCGCTGCGCTCCGTAGAGCCGCTGTCCGTGTACAGACTTGCCCCCGACTGTAGTCAGACCAGCAAGGGCACCGAGACGCACGAAATCCCGACGATCCATCGAACACCTCACGTTTGGGTGCGGGCTGCGTGGTGCGGACCAACCAATTATTGCGAACTGCTGACTAAGTACGGATCCGGACTAACTACGAAGTGCGAACTACTGCGGGTTTATTGCGGACTGATTTCGACCTGGGGTTCGGAGTTCGCAATTAGTCCGAACCCCTCAATTAGTTAGCAGTTCGGAATAATTTGTTGGCCCGCAACCCGCGGTCCTCGACAAGATCCGAGCACGTTCTGAGAATGGCCCCGCAATTCTGGCAAATGACCTTGCACTTGAATTGCCTGATGTCGGCCGAGCCGCACACTTCACACACCTCGATGTCGGCCATCAGTCGAAATCCAGGCCGACGTTCAACGCCGGCGACGAATGCGTGAGCGCACCGATCGAGATCCAGTCGACTCCGGTCTCGGCGATCGGCCTCACCGTATCGAGATTCACGCCGCCTGACGCTTCGGTCACTGCGTGCCCTTTGACGATCTCGACCGCCTGCCGCAGCTCCACCAGTCTCATGTTGTCGAACATGATGACGTCGACACCGGCGTCGACCGCGGCTCGCACCTGATCGAGAGTCTCGCACTCGACCTCGACTTTCATCCCCGCCGGCGCCAGTCCGCGCGCGCGTTTCACCGCCAGCGCAATGTCGCCGTCGACAGTCGCCAGGTGATTGTCCTTGATCAGCACCGAGGACGAGAGATCCATACGATGATTGAGCCCGCCGCCGCACCGCACCGCGTATTTCTCCAGACGCCGGAATAGCGGAGTCGTCTTGCGCGTGTCCAGAATGTGGGCGCCTGTTCCCGCGATTGCATCGACATAGCGCGCCGTCATCGTCGCGATCCCCGACAAGCGCTGGACGAAGTTGAGCGCGACCCGCTCCGCCGAGAGAATTCCGCGGGCGTGGCCCGAGAGGAACATCGTCGGAGTCTGGGGCTCGATTCGCGACCCATCCTTGTGCTCGATTCTCATCGTGATCGCGGGGTCGAGCTGCTCGAACGCTTCGCACGCCAGCGGGAGCCCGGCCATCACTCCGCTTTGCCGCGAGACGAGCCTGCACCGCGCCCGCCGGTTTGACAGCACCGTCGCCGCAGTAGTGATGTCGTGTTTGGTGTCGTCTTCCTCCAGCGCCGCTGCGACGAGCTTGGTCGTTTCCTTCCTCGTCAGAGGGAAATGCAGTCCTTCTTCCCAGAAGAACCCGTGCGTGCCAAGCTCGCTATCCCCGCCGGCGGTCATTCGCCCGGATCGTCCGAGGCTTCGGGAACCGGAGACAGCGGAGTCTGCCCACCGATTGCGACCATCCGCTCGATTGCCAGCCGCGCGCGGGCAGCGATATCAGGTGGAACCGATATGCGGTGCTCCAGTCGCTCCAGCGAGTTGAGCACCTTGGGCAGCGTCGTCACCTTCATGAACGCGCACACTGCCGCCCGGTTTGCCGGATGGAATGTCTTGGTCGGATTCTCCCTTCGCAGCCGGTGCAGAATTCCGACTTCCGTGGCGACTATGAATTCGTCGTTCCCGGAAATCTTCGGACGCTTGATCATCCCTTCCGTGGACAGGATCTGGACGCCAACCGGATCGATGTCGCCGGCGGATACCGCCTCGACCACACTGGTCGCGCACCCGCACTCGGGATGGATCAGGAACTCCGCTCCCGGATGCGCCGCTCGCTGGAGTCGAATGTCTTCCGGATCGATACCCGCGTGAACATGACACTCACCCATCCAGACGTGCATGTTGGTTCGCCCCGTGATCCGTCGCACGTGCGCGCCGAGGAACATGTCGGGGAGAAAAAGGATTTCCTTTTCGGCCGGGATCGAGTTGACGATCTCGACCGCGTTGCCGGACGTGCAGCAGTAATCGCTTTCGGCTTTGACTTCGGCCGTCGTATTCACGTACGACACGACGACCGCGCCTGGGTGCTCCGCCTTCCACTCCCGCAGCTGTTCGGCATCAATTGTAGCCGCCAGCGAGCACCCTGCCGCCATGTCGGGAAGCAGCACTGTCTTCTGTGGCGATAGCACCGCCGCCGTTTCCGCCATGAAGTGCACGCCGCAGAACACTATCACGTCGGCTTTGGTCCTGGCGGCTTCGCGACTCAATCCAAGCGAGTCGCCCACGAAATCGGCGACATCCTGTACTTCGGGTCGCTCGTAGTTGTGCGCTATGATGACTGCGTTGCGCTCGCGCGCGAGGCGTTTGATCTCATCCTGCAGCCCTTTGTAAAGCGTCTCGGTTTCTACCATTCGATGTGCCGACCTGTCCACTTTCTTTTCGCGCGCGGGAAATCACTTCTATAATGGCCACCACGAGACTCCTTTCTCAACAGCGCCGCGTCGGCGATGAGCCGGGATGTCTGCGCCATATTGGTCTCTTCCGTCGCTCCTTCGGGCAGCCGCGACTCGATTTCCTCCAGCTTTGACTTGCCCAGCCTGAGGCCTTTGGCGCTGCGGTCGATGCCGCAGAAGTCCCACATCACCTGCCTGATGGCGTCAGCCGCGACCTGCGCCGCGCCCCGATCGCTCAGAACCGGCACATCCCAGTTCTTCTTGCGCGGTGGAGCGGTCAGCTTCTTCGTGTCGAGCATATCACGTGCGACGCGCTCCGCGAAGACGAGGCCTTCCAGCAGCGAGTTTGAAGCCAGCCGATTCGCGCCGTGCACGCCGGTACGAGACACTTCACCGCAGGCATACAGTCGATTCAGACTAGCCCGTCCACGCAGATCCGTAACTATCCCACCCATCATGTAATGCGCGGCCGGTGTCACCGGAATGAGGTCAGTCGACGGATCGACGCCCCGCGCCCGGCAGATCGCGAAAATTCCTGGAAAGCGTTTCTCGAAGGTCTTGCCGAGCTTGCGCGCGTCGAGCCACACGTGGCGGCCACCAGCTTTCTCGCGGAAGATCTCACGCGCGACTACATCGCGCGGCGCAAGCTCGGCGAGTCGGTGCCGCTCGAGCATGAAGCGCTTTCCGTCTTCATTCAACAGTACGGCACCCTCGCCCCGCACTGCTTCCGAGATCAGCTGGAGCGGGTTCTCCGGAGTATCCAGCGCAGTCGGATGGAACTGAACGAATTCCATGTCGGCCAGTCGCGCCCCGGCACGATGCGCGATCGCGTATCCGTCGCCGGTCGCCACCTGCGGATTGGTCGTATAACGATAGACCTGGCCGCATCCACCGGTCGCTAGCACCGTCGCGTCAGCGATTATCTCTACCGCCTTACCCGATACCGCCGCCTTCACCCCGAAGACAACGCCATCCTGCACGATCAGATCGAGGATGCGCGTTTTCTCCAGCACTTCGATCTTTGGGCTTTCCTTGACCCTTGTGATCAAAGTGCGCGCGACCTCGGCGCCGGTCTGATCGCCGTGGGCATGCACGATGCGCCGCCGGGAGTGTGCCGCTTCCTTGCCGAGCTTGAAGTTCCCTCCCGGCTCGAGGTCGAAATGCGCCCCGGCGGTCGCGAGCTCGCGAACTCTGGCCGGGCCTTCCTCGACGAGCACTTCCACGGCGGCGGCATCACACAACGCCGCGCCCGCTGCCAGTGTGTCCTGACGATGAAGCTCCGGTGAGTCTCCGGCACCCAGCGCGGCGGCGATTCCTCCCTGAGCGTATGCGGTGGCGCTGTCAAACAGCGAGCGCTTGGTGAGGACCATCACCTCGCCATCGGCCGAAGCGCGCCATGCGGTGTGCAGCCCCGCAACTCCGCTTCCTACCACGAGAAAGCGCGTCCGTATTCGCTCGGCCATGTTCTGAAATCAATGCGCGATTCATCGTCTTGCAAGGCATTGTGTTAGGAGCGATTGTTCAGTCCAGATGCGTAAGCTGCTCATCGTCACCGCCCTCCTCCTAGTCGCACACATCGCCCTCCTCTTCACCCGTCGGACGGCAATCGCCGAGGGGAACGAGGCATCGAGCGTCCGCATCGGCATCGTACTCGATGTGGGTGGACGCGGAGACAAGTCTTTCAATGATGGTGCGTACGCAGGCGCTGACAGCGCGACCAGATTCCTTGGCTCCAACGTGCGCTTCATCGAGCCGGGCGAGGGCGCCGATCGTGAAGCGGGACTTAGACTGCTTGCGGCGGAGGGGATGAACCTCGTCATCGGCGTCGGTTTCATCTTCACCGATGACCTCGCCAATCTGGCGAAGGAATACCCGAACACCGCGTTCGCCGGCATCGATTACGCCCTGGCAACCGATGCGAATGGCAACGTAATTCCGCCCCCTCCCAACGTCGCAGCCCTCAAGTTTCGTGAAGAGGAAGGTTCGTATCTCGTCGGCGCGTTGGCCGCGCTCGTCAGCCACACGAAGAAAGTCGGGTTCGTCGGCGGAATGGACATTCCGCTCATCCACAAATTCGAGGCGGGCTATCGCGCCGGCGTAAAGAAAGTCTGCCCCGATTGTCAGGTCATCGCGCAGTACGCCGGTGTCACACCCGAAGCGTTCAAGAATCCAGGCAAGGGAAAGGAGCTCGCGCTGAGTCAGTACAACCAGGGCGTCGAGGTGATCTTCCACGCCTCCGGATCCACGGGCCAGGGTGTGTTTGAGGCAGCGCGTGCAACCAACAAGCTGGCGATCGGCGTCGATTCCGATCAGAACGACGAAGCACCCGGTCACGTGCTGACCTCGATGGTGAAGGGAGTGAATAACGCGACCTACGACGCCATTCAGCGTGTGCAGAATCACACCTTCAAGGGCGGGATCTACTCGTTCGGATTGAAGGAAGGCGGAGTAGGATACATCTACGATGCCAGGAATCGCGCGCTCATCCCCGACAGCGCGCGCGCCCGCGTCGAGGAGCTGAAGCAGGAGATAATCGCTGGACGCATCAAAGTGCCCAGCACGAGATGAGGGACGGGGGACGGGGGAAGGGGGATGAGGGCAACGTCCCTAGACATCAAGCTGCTGATCCTGCTTCCCGCCTTTCCCATTCCCCCTCCCCCAACGCCCATCCCGCCATTCACATGGAGGGCATCGAAAAAGCCTTCGGCGATACGTTCGCGCTGCGCGGTGCTTCGCTCGAAGTCATGCCGGGTGAGATACACGCTCTCGTCGGAGAAAACGGCGCCGGCAAATCAACGCTGATGCGCGTGCTTGGCGGGCTGATCAAGCCCGACGCGGGAAGTGTTACACTCGCGTCGCGGGACGTCACCGGATGGTCTACAGGTGAGGCTATCGCCGCCGGCATTGGCATCGTGCACCAGCACTTCATGCTCGTGCCGACTTTGACTGTGGCCGAGAATCTCGTGCTGGGGGCGGAGCCGCGGAAGAACGGGGTCGTACTCGATCACCAGCGCGCTGCGGCCGACGTGCGCCAGCTGTCGAATGAGACCGGCCTCGTCATCGAGCCCGGGCGCCTGATTTCTGATTTGTCAGTTGGGGAAGCGCAACGCGTAGAGATTCTCAAAGTTCTGTTCCGCGGCGCGCGAATTCTGGTGCTCGATGAGCCGACTGCCGTGCTCTCTCCGCCCGAAGTCAAAGAGCTATGGGCTGTGTTGCGCAGACTTCGGGACAAGGGCGACACGATCATTCTGATCACGCATCGCCTCGATGAGGTTGTGGACCTTTCAGATACGATCACGGTGATGCGCGCCGGACAGACCGTCGCGCGCATCAAGACCGCGCAAACCACGCCCGCCGAGATCGCGCGGCTGATGGTTGGACGTGAAGTGTCGCTGTCGGCCGGAAAGAGAGTGCAGCCTGTCGCTCGGTCGACGCGGCCGGCTGGAAAAGGTTTGGAGGTCCGAAACCTGAGTGTCATTGGATCGCGCGGGATTCGGGTCGTCGACGACGTGACCTTCGATGTCGCTCCTGGAGAGATACTTGGAATCGCCGGCGTCGAAGGAAATGGCCAGACCGAGCTGATCGAGGCGCTCGCCGGACTGAGACCAGTCGCCGCCGGACAGATCTTCATCGAAAGCGTCGAGGTCACTCGGCAAGCTGTCGCTGCGCGCCATAGTGAGGGGTTGTCGCACATTCCCGAGGACAGGCACCGGCGCGGACTTCTCATGGAGTACACCGTCGGCGACAATCTCATTCTCGGACTGCAAAAGCATTTCTCGAAGAACGGAATGCTCGAGAGCGATCGCATAATGTCGAACGCGCTCGAGGAGATCTCGACCTTCGACATTCGTCCTCCCAACCCGCTTCTCGCCGCGCGGGCGCTCTCGGGCGGGAATCAGCAGAAGATCGTCGTCGCGCGCGAGATGGGTCGCGATTTCTCGGTGCTGCTGGCCTCGCAGCCGACGCGCGGCGTGGATGTCGGCGCGATCGAGTTCATCCATCAACAGCTGCTGGACGCGCGCGCGAAAGGGAAAGCGATTCTCCTCGTCAGCGCGGAGCTGAACGAAGTGCTCGCTCTCTCGGACCGCATCACCGTCATGTATCGCGGCAAGTTCGCCGTCGTGATGCCGACCTCGGAAGCCACCGAGGAATCGCTCGGAGAGTATATGATCGGCGCGAAGAAGGCATCGTGAGCGTCACGACTCAACCAATCGGCGCCAGGCCAACAACCGCCGGAACTCCATGGCGGGATCGCGCGGAAGAAGCTCTGATCCCCCCGCTCGTCGCGCTGCTGGTGGCGCTGATTTGCGGCGATCTCCTGATACTCAGCTATGGGCAATCGCCCGGCGCGGTCTATCGGCTTCTTCTCGAGGGAACGTGGGGTAATGCGTACGGCTTCGGCCAGGTTCTGTACAAGGCGACGACCCTGGCCTTCACCGGTCTGGCAGTTTCGTTCGGCCTGCGCGCTGGGTTGTTCAACATCGGTGGTGAGAGCCAGCTCGCGGCAGGCGGATTTGCCGCGGCCCTGACCGGCCTCGCGCTCCCGCCGGGCACACCGCTGATCTTTGCCCTCCCGCTGTGCATGATCGCGGCTGGTCTGGCGGGCGGAGTTGTCGGGTCGGTGCCGGCTTATCTCAAAACAAGATTCGGTGCGCACGAGGTGATCGTGACGATCATGCTCAACTTCATCGTGCTCGCTTTGCTCAACTGGTTCATTGCCGGGCACCTGCACGTGCCCGAGACTCTGCATACGCCCGAGATCCACGCCGGAGTTCTGCCGCGTCTGGCTGACATCAATTCCACCTTCCACGGCTCCGCAGCCAATCTCGCACTGATAGTGGCGGTGCTCGTCGCCGTTGCCGTCTGGTTCTATCTCTTCCGCGCGCGCGCAGGTTACGAGCTGCGCGCAGTCGGCCTTCAGCCTGATGCGGCCGAGTACGGCGGCATCAGCGTCAGGCGGGTTTGGATGCGCGCGCTGACACTGTCCGGCGTCATCGCCGGCATCGGTGGCATCAACTACGTGCTCGGCTACAAGCATTACTACGAGGATGGATTTGCCAGTGGCGCCGGCTTCCTCGGCATCGCCGTAGCGCTCGTCGGGCGCAATCACCCATTCGGCGTTTTGCTGGCCGCTTTCTTCTTCGCCACCCTTTCGCAGGGTGGGCTGGCTATTCACGCTTTCGTTCCGAAGCAGATGATGGACGTGCTGCAGGGCGTCGTCATCATCGCCGTCGCGATGTCGGTTCCTGAAGTAACGCGGGTGCTGCGAAGCGCACGCAGAAGGAGCGACGCTTGAATCCGATCTCCTTCCTGACGCAGATGATCCGCATCGCGATTCCCTACCTGTTTGCCGCGAGCGGCGGCGTCGTTGCGGAACGGGCGGGGATCGTCAGCCTGACTCTCGAGGGATTCATGCTCAGCGGGGCGTTCGCCGCCGTGCTCGGCACGAGCTACTCGGGGAATCCGTGGATCGGAGTTCTGTCAGGGATGATCGGAGGATTGATCTTCGCACTGATTCACGCCGTCGCCACCATCCGCTACCGGGCCGACCAGGTAGTCGTTGGCGTCGCCATCAACCTGCTGGCGATCGGAGTGACGAGATTCTTCCTCAAGCTTTTCTTCGCCAGCTCCTCCAACTCGCCACGCGTGACCGGGTTCGGCGGAAACATCAACGCGGCGGGATTCGACAACCCCCTCCTCTGGCTGGGGATTCTCGTCGCGCCCGTCGTCGCATTTGTCGTCTACAAGACTCCATTCGGATTGCGCGTTCGCGCCTCCGGCGAGCATCCCGACGCCGCCGAGAGCGTCGGTGTCAGCGTCAAGCGTGTTCGATACCTGGCGGTCGCGATCTCCGGAATTCTGGCGGCGCTCGGCGGAGTGTATCTCGCGCTCGATCAGCACCAGTTCACCGATCAGATGACAGCCGGCCGCGGCTTTATCGCGATATCAGCGGTAATCTTCGGCAGATGGGATCCGATTCGCGCGGCCCTGGCATGTCTGCTCTTCGCCGCCGCGGAGACACTTCAGATTCAGCTCCAGGGAAGCCACGCCATCGCGTCACAGTTCATCGAGATGATTCCCTACGCACTGACGATCATCGCGCTTGCCGGAGTCGTGGGCAGAGCAGTTCCGCCCGCCGCGCTCGGTAAAGCTGAGAGCTGATGAAAGCGACTCTGCGCGGCCACGTCTCAAGGGCTGCGAACGCCAAGCTGGCGGTGCTGATCGTCACCAATTTCGTGGACATGGTGGGATTGCTGATGATCATCCCACTGATGCCGTTCTACGCGCGCGAGATGGGTGGCGGCGCGCTGGTCGTTTCGATTCTCATGAGCGCCTTCACGGCCGCGCAGCTCATTAGCGCACCCTGGTGGGGAAGATTCTCGGACAAGTATGGACGACGTCCGGCACTGCTCGTGGGACTCACCGCAGCCGGCATCGCCTACATAGTTTTCGCATTCGCGAATTCAATCTGGCTGCTGCTGCTCTCGCGAGTGGTACAGGGAGCGGGCGGCGGGACGGTTGGTGTGATTCAGGCGTACGTCACCGATTCCGTGGAGCCTGGCAACCGCGCCAAGGCGCTGGGCTGGCTGTCGGCTGCGACGAATGTCGGCGTTGCGATCGGCCCCGCCATTGGATCGGCGGCGCTGCGACTCGGCTCACACGGCCCGGGCCTGACGGCTGCCGCCCTGTGCGCCGTCAACATTTTCTTCGCCTGGAAGTTCCTGCGCGAATCACGCGATATGACCGAAGCGCACGCGAAGAAGCCGCGCGCATCGCGCACCGTAATCGCGCACGTGATCACACACGCGAGTGAGCCGGCGCCGCGTCTGATCTGGATTTACGCGATCGCGATGGGCGCGTTCTCGGGTTTGATGGCAATCCTGGCCCTCTTCCTCGCCGACCGGTTTGGCGTGACGAAAGATCGGATCTGGATTTTCTACACTTACGTCGGAGCAATATCGGTGGTGACCCGCGCCGGAATTCTCGGTCGCATGGTCGATCGCTACGGCGAGGCCTATTTGTCTCGAATTGGCCTGACCATGCTGGCGACCGGGCTCGCTTCTCTGCCTCTGGCGCGCGGTTACATCAGCCTCGCCATCTCAGTGGCGCTGATCCCGCTCGGTACCGCGTTCACGTTCCCGTGCGTGACGTCGATGCTATCCCGAGTGATCTCGAGCGCGGAACGCGGTCTCTACATGGGAGTGCAGCAGACCTTCGGCGGACTCGGGCGAGTGCTGGTTCCTCTGTGGGCTGGCTTCGCCTACGATCACCTGGGCAGATCGGTGCCGATGTACACTTCCGCCGCGCTCGTAGCAGGAGTGATTGCGCTCGGCTTCGGCATCGACGACGGACGAAAAGAAGCAGTCCCGATCGCGTCTTAAAGCCGGCGTTGCGGTGCTTCAACTAATCTTTCCAGCTCCTGCTCGCGACGGTTGCAGTCTGTAACCGGCAAAGAGGAATACAGCGCCACAGGCAAGGAACAGCAGCACACGCCAGATCGTCTCGACGCTTGCCATGTCGACGAGTAGCAAACGCGCCACGACAATCACCATCGTCACACCGCCGAGCTGTCGCAGCAGTCGGTCGCCCCCGCGTTGTTTGCTTACAAGAAGCAGTGCAGCCCCGAACACCGCGTAGGTTGCGGTAACCAGCGGGGGCCACACCGGCTCGAGCAGATCGATTATTACGAGGAGCGAGCCCAGGTACGTCAACCCTCCCACCACCATTCCCTGGACCCGCTCGCTCGCATTCTTGAGAAGCTTTTGCGCGATGATCGCGCTCGAACCCAGCGTTACTATCTCAGCGACTATCCAACGCCAATGCATCCAGCCTGTAAGACTGCCTGATAAAGCGTGGCCCGCGACCACTGCAAGTGCGACGACGATCGCTGCCTTCGCAATGCTGCGCGGTCCGATCAAGGTCGACTTCACATAGACCAGAATTGCCGCGGCGTATAGCGCTGCGACGCCCACACTCTCCGGGTTTGGGGCGACCTTCATCAGGCCCAGCAACATCCAGAACGCGGCCGCCGTGAAGATGACATGCCTCACTTCCCTGTCGGCGGTCTGGCTCATGCCGAGTGTGATCGCAGCTGATCCCAGTCCGACGAGAATCAGTCCCGGCACAATCGACGGTACGCGTATCCAGATATTGGCCAGCGTGCTCACGACGAACACCGGGCTGAGTATCGTCATCACCCACAGTGCGAGACTGTCCGGCGCACTCTTGCCGCCGCCGAGGACTTTGGACAGCGCGTCCATTCCGTCCATCACGCGCTGGGTTGCCTCACTCTTCGGCGAGGGAGTGTAACGGGGATTGCCGGTCGCCAGCAATTGTCGGCGCAGCCACGGAACGCGCGTGAACGCCGCTCCCGCCAGAAGTATCAGAATCGACAGCGATAGTGCTCCCGGAGTCGTCGATCGAACCACGCCGCCGGAAAGCGCCGAGCCGTTGAGAATTAGCCAGAATGCGAGGAACGTTATCCATACCGTCGACGGCCAGCCGCGGATCAGATAGATGAACAATCCGATCGCGGATATTGCGCCCATGTAGAGCGCGAACGGCGTCAGCGAGGTAACTGGACCGGAGAGAATGAATGGCGTCGCGAACCCGGTCGCGACCGCGATGAATGCGAATATCTCGCGCCGTTCCTGCAGTGACAGCCAGGCAGAGATTATGGCGAGAATGAAGAAGACCAGGCGGGCAGATGGGACGGAGATCAGGCCGTACCAGACAGATGCGGCGTACGCCGTTACATACCAGGCTGCCAGCGCGCCGCCATAAAGCAGTTGCCGCATTCCCAGCCCGAGCGATGTCTTTGTCTCATCGTCTTTCGTGCGCATCGCAACCCAGAACAAAGCTGCGCCAACGACGCTGCCCGCCAGGACGCGGATCGGCGGCGTGATCCAACCCTTCTCGATTGCGTAGCTGTAAAGGAAGAGGACAGCGATTACGACGAAGCCGATACCCAGCCGGCTCAGCCACCACTCGGGACTACGCGACGAGAACCAATCCGAGATCGTCGAGCCGATGTCATTGGTGGCGTTTGTAGTCGCTCGCTTTTCCGCAGGCGTAGACGATGGCGCAACCCAGGCAGAGCGGGCCGGCTTCGCAGACGCCGAGGCTCCGCCCTTTGCTCTCACCAGACTGTCGATTGACTGTTGGAGATCGGACAGGACGCTCTCGATCCGGGAGAGCCGTTCCTCGATTTCCCGCTCCTTGCTCTCGTTCATGGGTGCCCTTTGGGGGGATATCCTACGTGTTACGCTATCTCGGGTTCGGGATTGCTCAAATACGTACGGTGACGTAGCAGTCCCCGAATTGGTATTCAGTCACCAGAAACACGAGGCGAGCAGCACGGGGGTAACAGCAAAAGGGCCGATGATTGCGTTGTTGCAACCATCGGCCCTTTAACACAGCGGTCCGAAACTTTTTACCTGCGAGAAATCACCCTGAACGAGCAGCTCCCAGTATCGCGGGCAGTGCTCCCACCAGCCACGCAATTGCTGCAACGATGGCGGCCTGCGGCTTGGGGATCTTACCCACGACGTGGATTCCAATAGCGAGCAGCACCGTGATCCAGATGGTGAACAGATCGAGTCTGGTCGCCAACGCGATTGCGATCTGGGAAGAACTCGGATCCATGAATCGCGCCGGGCTCAACGTCAGGCTGGCGAAAGACGTCAGCTTCTCCGGAGACATGAAGAGCGCCTGGGCCGCATTTATCAGAATCTGCACGACGCGCGGCACCTCCGAGTAGGTCGCGATCATGATCGCTGCCGCCACACTCTCCTTTGCATCGAAGAGCTTTCCTACCAGCCAGATGACAATGCCGGTCCCGAAAACTCCGATCAGGATGCCGATCCCAAAGAAGATCGGCCCAAAGTTCTCAAAGAACTTGCGCCCCGCTGACAGCTGCTCCTGTGTCACATTGGGATTCTTTGCCATCGCCGCCGCGCTCTGCCGCGCGAATTCTCCATCCATGACCGGCTGCATGGCGTTTATCGTGAGGTAGGTTAGAACCAGTACCGCGACGATTAGAACCGTCAGCGCCAGTCCGAATTTCCCCTCCGCGCGTCGCGCGAAAACGGAAGACGGCGCGTAGAAAATGTCGACGAAGTCCTCCCACAAACTCGCCTTGGCCGGCGTGGGCTCTACTTCATTCACAGGGTCAACGGTCGTACTCATGTGATCTCGCCTCGCAGGAGATGCCG
>Ga0068868_100001800_pt1 | contig 14722 bp, 13 predicted proteins | sample KBSMisM42_FD_64660 | JGI IMG/M metagenome (GOLD analysis project Ga0068868, IMG submission 64660) | Miscanthus rhizosphere microbial communities from Kellogg Biological Station, Michigan, USA - KBS Miscanthus M4-2 | ecosystem: Host-associated > Plants > Roots > Rhizosphere > Soil ...
CGAAACGGCCGGCGCTCATTCCGTATTCGTGGCTGCCGAGGATCGGGAAGGCATAGCCGTAGAAGGCGAAACCGAGGCTGAGCGTGGTCGAGCTCGAAGCCTTGCGGGCGGCCGGGGGGGTGGCGGTCGCCGATTGGGGGCTGACCCGGAAGCTGAATTTGCCGTTGCGGGCCGGTCGCCCTTCGTTGGTGGTCCCGTCCCAGCGCACTTTGCTCTCGACGTTCGGGGCGACGTTTTCCCGGTAGAAGGTCTTGACGACTGCGCCGGCCGAGTCGACGACGTCGATCTGGAGGTCGTTTTCAGGCTGGGTGCTGCCGATCGTGTAGGTCAGGCTGGGGTAGCGGTAGCCGAAATAGAAGGATTTACGCGGGGTCGTCTTGCCGGCGAGGAGCGTGATCGCACCGGCGCTCGGGGAGGCGGCGGGGGTGCCGGAGGGGCTGCCCTTGGCGCTGGGTGCCGCACCGGGAGTCCCGGCGCCGCCGGTGGTCGCCGCGGCGGTGGCGCCGAAGCAGGCGAGCAGCGCGACCAGGGCCGCTACGCATATCTGGCCGGCCACGCGTGGCCGGACGAACCCTCTGTTGTTCAACCGCTAGCCCTCTCTTTCCATCGCCTGCGGAGTTAGCTGACGGGCTCGCGCTGAAAGAGCTGCGCTACGGACGGTTTTCGTCCGATTCGCCCCTGAGACCTGCAAGGCCTCTTCGGTTCCTCCGTTCCCGAGCGGTGGCCCGCACGGGATTCGGCTATTGCTCGGGCGGCAGTATAGGTGACACGGATGGCGGTACCGGATGCTCGCCGGACGCGAAGATGGCTATCATCCCCCGGCCGCGTGGGAAGGACCGCGCGGTTTTTGCGCGATGAAGACCTTTGTTGCCACGCCCGCCAACCGCCAGCGAGACTGGTACGTCGTCGATGCCGAGGGCAAGACCCTGGGTCGGCTGGCGACGCAGATCGCCGACGCGCTGCGCGGCAAGCGCAAGCCGGAGTACACCCCGCACATCGACACCGGCGATTTCGTCGTCGTGATCAACGCGGAGAAGATCCACGTCACCGGCGACAAGCTGGCGCAGAAGACCTACTATCGCCACAGCGGCTACCCCGGTGGGATCAAGTCCCGGACGCTCGGCGAGATGCTCGAGCGCAAGCCCGAGGAAGTGATCCGCAAGGCCGTCAAGGGGATGCTGCCGCGTAACCGTCTCGCCCGTCAGCAGCTGACGAAGCTGAAGGTGTACGCCGGGCCGGAGCACCCGCACGCGGCGCAGCAGCCGAAACCGATGGAGACGAACTGAACTTGATGGACGACGAGCAGAAACAGCCTGAGCAGGACGAACAGCCGCAGGACGAGACGCCGCAGGACGAGGGCGCTGGGGCCGCGGGTCCTGAGGGTGGAGAGGTTGAGCCGTCCGAGGTAGCCGCTGAGGAGCCTGTTGCCGAGGAGGTGACTGCGGAGGCTGAGGAGCCGGTCGTCGAGGAGCAGACCGAGGAGGCTCCCCCGGAGCCCGAGGCTGAGAAGCCCAAGGCTGAGGAGAAGAAGAAGGACGTTATTCCTGGTGCCGACCTGGAGCCGATCCTGGTTGAGCCGGAGCGGGAGCTGAGCACCGAGGAGCGGGCTCGCCTCGAAGCCGAGGAAGAAGAGAAAGCGCGGCGTGAAGCCGAGCTGGCGGCGGCTGAGGAGGACGACACCGCCACCGCGAGCCGCGCCCCGGCGAAAATGGAGAAAGGCGCCCGGTTCCTTGCCACCGGCAAACGCAAGAGCGCGATCGCCCGCGTCACCGTGCTTCCCGGCAACGGCAGGATCGAAGTCAACAAGCGCAGCCTCGAGGAGTTCTTCCCGCGGCCCCTGCACCAGACGATGGTCAAGCAGCCGCTGGCGGTCTCCGGCTACGAGGGCAACGTCGACGTCCGCGTCCGCGTCCACGGCGGCGGCATCAGCGGCCAGGCCGGGGCGGTCCGCCACGGCGTCGCCCGCGCGCTCACCGAGATCGACTCCGAGCTGCGCGGCGACCTCAAGCGCCGTGGCTTCCTCACCCGCGACGCGCGCGTCAAGGAGCGCCGCAAGGCCGGGTTGAAGAAGGCTCGTAAGCGGCCTCAGTTCAGCAAGCGCTGACGAGGGCGGCTTGACGACCGCGCGCAAGCTCTTCGGAACCGACGGGGTCCGAGGAGAGGCCGGAACCTTCCTTACCGCCGAGCTGGCAACCGCGCTCGGTCGCGCCACCACCGCCTCGCTGGAGGCGCAGCGCCCGCAGGTCCTGATCGTCCGCGACCCGCGCGAGTCGGGACCGATGCTGGAGTCGGCGCTCGCCTCGGGCATCGCCGCCGCCGGTGGCGATGCGCTGCTGGGTGGGGTCCTGCCGACGCCGGCCGCGGCGATCCTCGTCCGCCGCCTCGGCCTCGACCTCGCCGCCGTCGTCTCCGCCTCCCACAACCCCTTCCACGACAACGGGATCAAGTTCTTCGACGGTCGCGGGGTCAAGCTCGCCGACGAGGCCGAGGCCCGGATCGAGGCCCTGATCGACCAGGCGCCCCCGGCCGAGCAGGCCGGCCACGTCCGCGAGCTGAACGGCGGCCTCGACGACTACCTGCGCGAGCTCGAGGGAGCGTTCCCACTCGACCTCTCCGGCCGCAAGGTCGTCCTCGACTGCGCCAACGGCGCCACCTACCGGGCCGCGCCGGCGATCTTCGAGCGCCTCGGCGCCGAGGTCGAGGCGATCGGCGTCGATCCCGACGGCCGCAACATCAACGCCGGCTGCGGCTCCACCCATATGGAGCACCTCTCCGAGCGCGTCGCCGCCTCGGAGGCCGAGATCGGCTTCGCCTTCGACGGCGATGGCGACCGCGTCCTCGCGGTCGACGGTTCCGGGCGGGTCCACGACGGCGACGAGCTGATCGCCCTGACGGCGCGGGGGATGGCCGGGCGCGGCGAGCTGAGCGGTGGCGTCGTCGTCACCGTGATGAGCAACTTCGGCTTCCACCGGGCGATGGAGGAGGCCGGGATCGAGGTGGCGGTCACCCAGGTCGGTGATCGCTACGTGATCGACGAGATGCAGCGGCGCGGCTGGCCGCTTGGTGGCGAGCAGTCCGGCCACATCATCGCCTCCGACTTCGTCGCCACCGGTGACGGGGTCGCGGCGGCGCTGATGACGATGCGGGAGCTCGGCGGGGCCCGGCTCGAGGACGCGGTGCCGATGGAGAAGCTGCCCCAGGTCCTGATCAACGTCAAGGTCGCCGACCGCGAGGCGATCAAGGACGCGGCCGCGGTCTGGGAGGCGGTCGAGCAGGTGGACGACGAGCTCGAGGGCCGGGGCCGGGTGCTCCTGCGACCCTCCGGGACCGAGCCGCTGGTCCGGGTGATGGTCGAGGCGCCGACCGCCGAGGAGGCCGAGACGGTCGCCGAGCGGCTGGCCGGTCTCGTGCGCGAAGAGCTCGGCTGAGCGGCCTCACCGCCTTCGCCCTCTACCCTTACTCGCCTTCATGTGCGGCATCGTCGGATACGTGGGCGGCCGGCCCTGCGAGGAGCTGCTGCTCTCGGGGCTGGAAAAGCTCGAATACCGGGGCTACGACTCGGCCGGCCTCTCGGTGCTCGCCGACGGCGAGGTCGAGAGCGTCCACGCGGTCGGCAACCTCGCCAACCTGCGGGCCGCCGTCGAGGCGCGGGCGAACAACGGCGCCGGTGAGCTGCCGCCGTCGGCGACCGGGATCGCCCACACCCGCTGGGCCACCCACGGCCGGGTCACCGAGGAGAACGCCCACCCGCACGACGACAGCTCGGGCCAGGTCCACATCGTCCTCAACGGGATCGTCGAGAACCACACCGAACTGCGCCGGCGCCTGCAGGAGGAAGGGCAGGTCTTCACCTCCGAGACCGACGCCGAGGTCGTCGCCCACCTGATCGCCCGCCACTACGACGGCGACCTCGCCGCCGCCGTCCGCGCCGCCTACGCCGACCTCCGCGGCCACTACGCCTTCGTCGCCATGCACGCCGACGAGCCCCAGCGCCTGCTCGGCGCCCGCAAGGAGTGCCCGCTGGTCGCCGGCGTCGGCGAGGGGGAGACCTTCCTCGCCTCCGCGATCCCCGCCTTCCTCGCCGACACCCGCACCGCGATGGCGATCGAAAACGGCGAGATCGTTGAAATCGAAGCCGGCGCGGTGCGCGTCACCGACCTCGAGGGCAACCCGGTCCCGCGGGAGACCGAAGAGGTCACCTGGGACGCCGACGCCGCCGAGAAGGGCGGCTACGAGACCTTCATGCTGAAGGAGATTCACGAACAGGCCGACGCGGTCGCCGAGACGATCACCGACCGGCTGCCGGGCGACGACGGCGTCGACCTCTCCGACGTCGAGCTCTCCGACGACCTCCTGCGCAGCGTGCGGCGGATCGTCATCGTCGCCTGCGGAACCTCCTACCACGCCGGCCTCGTCGGTCGTTACGCGATCGAGGAGTGGGCGCGGGTCCCGGTCGAGATGGACATCGCCTCCGAGTACCGCTACCGCAACCCGGTCGTCGGGCCGGACGATCTGGTGATCGGGATGACCCAGTCGGGGGAGACCGCCGACACCCTGGCGGCGATGCGGCTCGCCCGCGAGGCGGGGGCGACCGTCCTGGCGATCACCAACATCATGGGCAGCCAGGCGACCCGCGACGCCGACGCCGTCCTCTACATCCGCGCCGGGATGGAGATCAGCGTCGCCGCGACCAAGACCTTCGTCGCCCAGGTGGCGGCGATGTACCTGCTGGGGCTGCGGCTGGCCGAGCTGCGGGGGACGCTGCCGCCGGAGCGGCTGAGCGAGCTGGTCGGCGAGCTGAAGGCACTGCCGTCGAAGATGGAGGAAACGCTGACGGCGACGGAGGAGACCGTGAAGGAGGTCGCCGGGCGGCACAGCGACCAGGACTTCTTCCTCTACCTGGGGCGCCACATCGGCCTCCCGGTCTGTCTCGAGGGGGCACTGAAGCTGAAGGAGATCAGCTACATCCCGACCGACGCCTATGCCGCCGGCGAGATGAAGCACGGCCCGATCGCCCTGCTCGACGAGTCGACGCCGGTGATCTGCGTCGCCACCGACAGCCCGATCCTGGAGAAGGTCCTCTCCAACGTCGAGGAGGTGCGCGCCCGCGGCGCCCAGACGATCGGGATCGCGACCGCCGGCGACAGTCGGGTCGCCGAGGTCACCGAGGAGACGATCACGGTGGCCAGGAGCGACTGGATCCTGCAGCCGATCCTCGCGATCCTGCCCCTGCAGCTGTTGGCCTACGACATCGCCCGCGATCGGGGCCTCAACGTCGACCAGCCACGGAACCTGGCGAAGACGGTCACGGTCGAGTGACTATCCGTCCGGGCCGCGCCTGGTCGAGTGCACTCATCCAAAACGCCCGCTAGGATGCCCGCCTCCGTGAAGCTTCGTCTCGTTCTTCCAGCTCTTCTCGCGGCTCTTGCCGTTCTCGTCGCCGGCTGTGGTGGCAGCGACGACGGCGGCAGCAGCGGCACCGACCCGGCCGCCGTCTCCCCGCCGCAGGCGCCGGTCTTCATCGGCTTCACCGTCCAGCCGGAAGGCGAAACGAAGGAGAACATCGAAGCGCTGGCGCAGAAGATCGCCGGCGTCGATGACCTCGGCGAACTGATCGTCACCGAACTCGAAAACGCCGCCTCGGGCGAAGGCGAAGAGTTCGACTTCGAAAAGGAAGTCGAACCCTGGCTCGGCGAGGAAGGCGGCATCTTCCTCCAGGACTACGAAGAAGAAGACTTCGAAAGCTACGGCGCCGCGATCCAGACCAGCGACGAAGACGCCGCCCGCGAGTTCGTCAACAAGCAGATCGAGAGCGACGACGAAGCCGCCGAGGACGGCTCCTACGACGGAGTCGACTTCAAGGTCCAGGAAGACGAAACGACGATCGGCGTCTTCGACGGCCTCGTCGCCTTCGCCGAAGACGAAGCAACCTTCAAATCGATGGTCGACGCCTCCGACGGCGAGAACCTCGCCGGCGACGAGGACTACAGCAGCGCCATTGCCGGAGCGCCGGACGGGAGCGCCGCCGACGTCTTCGTCGACATCGGCACCCTGATCGAAGAATCGGGCGGCGAGATCGACTCCGAAACCGAAGTTTTCCTCGACAGCGTCGGGATCGAACCCGACGAAGCGACCGCGGTCGCCAGCCTCGTCCCCGGCTCCGACCAGATCGAGATCGACATCAGCACCGACCTCAGCGGCGAAAACCCGCCCGCGGGCGACGCCTCCGAGCTGCTCGGGTCGCTGCCCGCCACCTCGGTCGCCGCCCTTGCCTCGCCTGAATTCGGCCAGCGCTTCAACGAAGGCATCGACCGGATCGACGAGGAGGGGATTCCGAGCGAGGGAATTCCGCCGAACAAACTGAAGAAGACGCTGAAGGAAGCGGGGATCGACCTCGAATCGATCGCCTCCTCGATCGGCAACGTCGGCGCCTACGTCACCGGCAACAGCGAAAGCACCCTCGGCGGCGCCCTGGTGCTCGACAGCGAAGACGAGACCCAGGCGAAGAACACGGTCAACAACATCGGCCTCTTCCTGCGCTCGACCGGCACCCCCGGCATCACCAAAATCAGCGAAGGGGCCAGCGGCTTCTCGATCCGCAGCCCCGAACTCGGCCCCCAGCCCGTGGTGGTCGTCGCCAAGGGCAGCCGGATCGCGATCGGCTACGGCCTCGCCCCGACCCTCGCCGGCTTCCAGGAATCGGGCAAGACCCTCACCGACTCGGCGCCCTACAAGGAAGCACTGGACGCCCTCGGCAGCACCCCGATCGCCTTCTTCCTCGACGGCCCACCAGCCCTGAAGCTCGTCAAGGCCCTGATGCCCTCGGGCGAAGAAGATTTCGAAGAAGCAGAGCAGTACCTGCAGAAGATCGGCTACCTGGCGGTCGGATCCGAATCATCCGACGACCTCGCCAAGGCAAAGCTGATCATCGGCATCAAGTAACTGGGTTCGGGCGTTTTTCGGTAGGGAGGTACGGGTGTCCCCTGGCCTCCCTGGGTTCCTCGCCGTTAACTCGCCGGCTCTCGCTGAGTAGATGGGGCGAGGAACAGGACGCCGGTCGGCCAGGGGACACCCGTACCTCCTTGCGACAGTGTCTGTTGTGCGGTCTTAGGCTGGGCGTATGGATAGTTGGCTGAGGCCGCTTTATGACGCTGAGGGGATGCGGGCTGTTGATCGGTGGGCGATCGAGGAGCTTGGGGTTCCTTCGCTGGAGCTGATGGAGGCTGCCGGGCGGGCTGTGGCCGAGGTTGTGGCGGGGTTGACTCCTGACGGGCCGGTGCGGGTGGTTTGTGGGAAGGGGAACAACGGCGGAGACGGGTTCGTTGCGGCACGCCACCTGCGGGGGATGGGGTTCGAGGTCGATGTCTTGCTGCTCTGGCCGGGGGAGGAGCTGCGGGGGGATGCTGCTGCCAATTACGAGCGCTCTGGGGGGGAGCTGGTCGAGGGCGACGTGGGTGCTCGGCTTGCCGGCTCGGGCATGGTCGTCGATGCGATCTTCGGCACCGGCTTTGACGGGGCTCCGCGGGAGCCCGCCGCCGCGGCGATCAGGGCGATCAACGGGTGCAGTGCTCCGGTGGTCGCCTGCGACGTCGCCTCCGGGGTCGACGCCTCCACCGGCGAGGTCGAGGGGGAGGCCGTTTGCGCCGACGTCACCGTCAGCTTCCATGCCGCCAAGGTCGGCCAGCGGGTCGCGCCGGGCAAGTGGCACACCGGGGAGTTGCGGGTCGTGCCGATCGGCATTCCCGCCGGCTCGCCGGGCGAGCCGAGTGCCGGCGAGATCTCTTCGGCGGTCCTCGCCCTTGCTCCTCGCCGCGGTCCTCGCTCGACCAAGTTCAGCTCCGGTCAGGTGGCGATCGCCGGCGGTTCGCGCGGCCTCACGGGTGCGGTGCGGATGGCCTCGGCGGCGGCGATCAGGGCCGGGGCCGGCTACGCGACCGTCGCCGTCCCCGCCGACCTGGAGATGGTCTTCGAGCTCGCCCATCCCGAGGTGATGTCGGTCGGCTGCCCGGGCGGCGACGGCTGCCTGGTGCCGGCGTCGGAAAAGGCGGTTCTGCGGACCTTCGAGCGCGCCGCCGCCGGCATCGTCGGCCCCGGCCTGGGGAAGGACCCCGGCTCGTTCGAGCTGGCGCGCGAGGTGGTCGCCAAGATCGAGGCACCCCTCGTACTCGACGCCGACGGCCTCAACGCCTTCGCCGGCCGCCTCGGCGAGCTCGCCTCCCGCCCCGCGCCGACCGTCCTCACGCCCCACGCCGGCGAGCTCGGCCGCCTGCTCGTGCGCGACTCGGAGGAGATCGATGCCCACCGCCTCGCCGCGGCCCGGGAGGCCGCGGCCGCAGCCGGGGCGATCGTGATCCTCAAGGGCGAGGACACCATCGTCACCGACGGCTCGCGCACCGCGGTCAACGCGATCTCCGCTCCGGCTCTTGCCACCGCCGGCAGCGGCGACGTCCTCTCGGGGATGACCGCGGCCTTCCTCGCCCGCTTCGAGGACCCCTTCACGGCCGCCTGCGCTGCCGTTCTCGGCCACGCCCGCGCCGGTCTCGACGCCGCCGCGCGGATCGGAGCCGCCGAGTCGGTGATCGCGACCGACGTGATCGACTCCGTCCCCGCCGGGATACGCCCCGACGGGCCGGTCGAATAACCTCGCGGCGATGAAGACCGCCGGAGAGATCATGGACCGCGACGTCCCCACCGTCACCCCCGAGGACGAGGCGCGCACCGCCATCGACCTGCTCGCGAAGAGCGATCTCGGCGCGATCCCGGTGGTCGACAGTGGCAACAAGGTCGTCGGGATCGTCAGCGAGTCCGACCTGATCATCAGCGAGGAGGAGTCCGACCTCCACCTGCCCCACTACCTCAACATCATGGGCGGCGTCGTCTTCGTCGGCTCGATGAAGGGGTTCGAGGAGCGGCTCGAGAAAGCGTTCGCGACCAGCGTCTCCGAGCTGATGACCGCCGACCCGATCGTCGCCCACGACTACGAGTCGGCCGACCGGGTGGCGAAGAAGATCGCCGACGGCCACCACAACCACCTGCCGGTGGTCGACGCCGACGGCTACCTGGCCGGGATGGTCACCAGGGCTGACGCGCTCGCCGCTCTGGTCGCCGACCCCGACTAGCCATGGAGCGGGCGGTCGCCCGGATCGATCTCGGCGCGATCCGCGCCAATTGCGCGCGGCTGAAGTCCGAGCTGACCGACGGGGCCGAGCTCTGCGCCGTCGTCAAGGCAGACGGCTATGGACACGGAGCCGACGGCTGCGCGACCGCGGCGATCGACGGCGGGGCGACGCGGCTGGCGGTGGCGACGGCGGGCGAGGCCGGGCAGATCGGCCGCCGCTTCCAGCACGTGCGGTTGTTGACGATGGGGGCGTTGACCGTCGAGGAGGTCGACGCCGTGATCTCCTCCGGCTCGGAGCTGGCGCTCTGGCGCGAAGACTTCCGCCGCGTGATCGCGGCCCGGGCGCGAGCGCACGGGCACCGCGCCCGCGTCCACGTCAAGTACGACAGCGGCATGGGGCGGCTGGGGAACCCCGATCCCGGCGAGGTCCTGGAGCTGGCCCGGGCCTGCGCCGAGGACCCGGATCTGGAGCTGGCCGGGATCTGGACCCACTTCGCCACCGCCGACGAACCCGACTCCGACTTCTTCGGCGAGCAGCTCGCCCGCTTCGACGAGGTGGCGACCGCGGTCAAGGCCGAGCATCCCGAGGTCACCGTCCACGCCGCCAACAGCGCCGCCGTCCTCCGGGACAAGCGCTCGCACTACGACATGGCCCGCTGCGGGGTCGCGATCTACGGCCTCGACCCGTTCCAGCGCGACCCAGCCCAGCAGGGGCTGCAACCGGCGCTGTCGCTCTGCTCCCACGTCGCCGATGTCAAGCGCTTCCCCGCCGGAGCCAGCGCCGGCTACGGCCGCAGGTGGAAGGCCGAGGTCGACACCTGGGTCGGGGTGATCCCGCTCGGCTACGGCGACGGCGTTCGCCGCGCCCTCACCAACAACGCCGAGGTCCTGATCCGCGGGAGCCGCTACCCGCTCGTCGGCACCGTCTCGATGGACAACATCACGATCGACCTCGGCCCCGAGACCGAGGTCAAGCCGGGCGAGGAGGCGGTCCTGATCGGGACGCAGGGGGAGGAGACGATCCTCGCCGAGGAGGTTGCGGCGCGGCTGGAGACGATCAACTACGAGGTCACCTGCGCGATCTCCCCGCGGGTGCCGCGGCGGCAGGCTTGACCGAGGCGCTTTTCCGTCCTCATGGTTGACAAAAGCGCCTCACGACTCGCTTCCGAGGAGATCGTCACCGCGGTTCGTGGCGCCTTGGGTGACGCGGAGGGCGTCTGGATCGTGGGGGGTGCGGTTCGCGATGCGGTTCTCGGCCGCGAGGTGAACGATCTCGACCTCGCGGTCGCCGGCGATCCCGCCGCGGTGGCCAAGCAGATCGGCGCTGCGCTCACCGAGCACGCCTTCGAGCTCTCGGCCGAGTTCGGGACCTGGCGCGTCGTCTCGCCCGCCCGCGGCTGGCAGATCGATGTCACCGTCCTGCGGGGCGAGTCGATCGAGGCCGACCTCGGCGCCCGCGACTTCACGATCGGCGCCGTAGCGGTGGCGATCGGCTCCACCGAGCCGATCGACCCCTTCGCCGGGCTCGCCGATCTCGCCGACCGGCGCCTGCGCGCGGTCTCCGAGCAGAGCTTCGAGCAGGACCCGCTGCGGTTGCTGCGGGCGCCGCGCCTGGCGGCCGAGCTGTCGCTGGAGATCGAGCCGCGCACGGTGGAGCTCGCCCGCGCCGCCGCCCCGCGCGCCGCCGAGCCGGCGGGGGAGCGGCAGTTGGCCGAGCTGCGGCAGCTGATGGGCGGCCCGGATCCGCTGCGGGGGCTGCGCCTGCTCGAGGAGCTCGGCGTCACCGCCGTCGTCCTCCCCGAGGTCGAGGCCCTGCGCGGGGTCGAGCAGGGCCCGAACCACCACCTCGACGTCTACGACCACACGATTGCCGTGCTCGAGCACACGCTCGAAGTCGAGGGCGACCTCGAGCGCTTCGCCGGTAAGCGCGCCGCGGAGGTGGAGGCGCTGCTCGACGAGCCGCTCGGCGACGAAATGAGCCGCCGCACCGCGCTGCGCCTCGGCGCTCTCTTCCACGACATCGCCAAGCCGGCGACCAAGGCAGAGTTCAACGGGTTCGTCGGCTTCAAGGGTCACGACCAGGTGGGAGCGGAGGTGATCGGCGAGATCTGCAAGCGCCTGCGCGCCGGCCGCAAGCTGACCCGGCACCTCCAGGGGCTGGCCCTGCACCACCTCCGGCTCGGCTTCCTGATCCCCGAGATGCCGCTGCCGCCGCGGCGCGTCCACGCCTATCTGCGGGCGACCGAACCGGTCGCCGTCGACGTCACCCTGCTCACCGTTGCCGACCGCCTCTCCGCCCGTGGCAGCGGCCCGATCGCCGCCCCCGAGATGGTCGCCGCGCACCTGCAGCTGGCCCGCGAGATGATCGCCGCGGCGCTCGACTGGCGGCGCGACGGCCCCCCGCAGCCGTTGCTGCGGGGCGACGAGATTGCCGCCGAGCTGGGCATCGAGCCGGGCCCCGAGCTCGGCTCCGCCCTGGCCGAGCTGGAGGCCGCGCAGTACGCAGGCGAAGTCACCGACCGCATAGGGGCGCTCCAACACCTGCGCCGTTAGATACGCTCCCCGCCGCATGGCCAAAGAGGAAAAGATCGAAATGGAGGGGGAGATCACCGAGGCTCTCCCCAACACGATGTTCCGCGTCAAACTGGATAACGGCCACGACGTGCTCGGCCACATCTCGGGAAAGATGCGCCGCCACTACATCCGCATCCTTCCCGGCGACCGCGTGAAGATCGAGCTCTCGCCCTACGACCTCGACCGAGGTCGCATCACCTACCGCTACAAATAGAGCGGCTTCGGATCCGCCAGCTCGGCGATCAAGGCTGACCAGGCGAAGTCCTTCGCCCCCATGCCGTTGCCGGTCCGAGGGTCGTAGTACTCGCGCAGGCCTTCGCGGGCGACGGCGCCGATGACGCTGCTCGCCAGCCGCTCGGCCTCCGCCTCGTAGCCGAGTCGCCGCAGGCCGAGCCAGACCATCCAGGCCGAGTTGATCCAGGTCGGGCCGCGCCAGTAGCGGCGGATCGGGCCGTGGCCGCCGCCCGGTTCGTAGCCGCGCTCGCCGACCGCGACCGAGGGCGGCGCCACCGCCGTCCAGAACTCGCCCTCGTCCAGCAGGTGCTCCTCGACCAGCCGCCGGCCGATCTCCTCCGGCAGGTCGGGAAGCGACAGCGGTGCCAGCGAGGACCAGGTCACGGTCCGGGGGCGGGTGCCGCCGGGCTGTGCCTCATCGACGAAGAGGCCCCGCCGCTCGTCCCAGAGGCGGTCGACCAACGCCCGCGTCGCCGACGGCTGTCCCATCGCCTGCAGCGACAGCGACCAGAGCGTGTTGACAAGGACTTCGCAGAGGACCGGGCCACCCGCGTCGCGGATCCGCCGCGCGTCCCAGCCGAGCCTGCGGTTGTGGTGGACGAGCAGCGGGAAGCCGATGCGGCCGTTGGCGCGCCGGCCCCAGACCTCTTCGAACTTCGGCGAGGCGTCGAGCCCCGACTCGTCAGGCTGGACGATCCACAGCAGCCCGTCGCCCTCGAGGTCGCGGTTGGCCCGCAGCCACTCGATCTGCTTCCCGATCCGCGGCTCCTGATTGGGGTCGCCGACGGCGGTCCGCCAGGCCCAGGCGAGTAGCGGCGGCTGGATCGACTCCGTCTGCTCCGTCCTGCGGTTGGCGACGTTGTAGAAGAGGAGCCGCAGCCAGGAGACGTGGCTGCGCCAGAAGATCGTGTGGCCGACGAACCCGTCCGGCCGTTGCCGGGCCAGCAGGCTCTCCAGCTCCGCCCGCGCCCGCGCCGGCTCGAAGCGCCGCCAGACGATCGCCGCGAAGCAGGAGTCCCAGTACCACTGCCAGGGATAGCGGCCGGGGCTGGGCTCGGTGTAGCTGAAATCGAGGCTGCCGCTGCGGCCGACGACCCAGTTCTGCCGCAGCACCCGCTCGGTCTCGGCAAGGACCTGGGCCCGCTCAGACATTCGTGCGGCGCATCTCCCGCAGTGCCAGGCCGCCGAAGACCAGCAGCAGACCGGCCAGCGCCATCAGGCCCGGCCAGGTTTCCGCCCAGGTGACCGAGCCGACGAAGCCCTGGCGCGCCGCCTCCAGGACCTGGGTCAACGGGTTGACGCTGGCCACGTCTTCGAGCCAGGGCTGCAGCAGCGCCAGCGGCGCGTAGGCGGGCGTCAGCAGGATCAGCGCCATCGTCCCCGCCTGCATCAGGGGCGCCGCTGACTGGCTCTTGAAGTGGAGCGCCAGCATCGACCCCCAGCAGGCGGCGACCGCGGCCGTCGCCGTGACCATCACGTAACAGACCAGGAGCCCGTCGAGCCCGGGCCACTGGGCGCCGATCACGAAGGCGATCGCCAGCACGAAGGTGGCCGGCACCAGCGCCCGCACGCTCGCCGCCAGCACGTTGCCCGCCAGCAGCACCCAGCGCGGGGCGGGGGAGACAAGGAGGCGGTCGACCCAGCCCTGTTCGTAGTCCCGCGCCAGGTTGACCCCCGCCGCGGCGCCGGTGAAGCCGGCCCCCTGCAGCATGCTGACCGGGACGATGAAGCTCTCATACGAGCCGGTTTCGAAGCCGCCCAACTGGGTCAGCGAGCCGAAGACCCCGTTGAGGCCGAGGAAGAAGATCGTCGGCGCCAGCACCCCGGGGATCGCGGCGCCGGGAACCCGGATCAGCTCGTTCTTGGCCCGCGTCATCAGGGCGGCGATCGTCGCCAGGTTCGCCCGCCAGTTGGGAGTGAGCGCGGCTTCCATCAGCCGACCCGCAGGCGGTGGCGGAGGGCGCGGGCGCTGAGCATGAGGCCGAGGACGACGATCCCGGCGATCGCCGCCACCGCCTCCAGGGTCTGGGTGGCGTCGATGCCGGAGATGATCGGCTCGCGGACGCCTTCGACGATGAAGCTGAGCGGGTTGTACTCGGCGATCGTCTTCGCCGGCTCGACCATCAGTTCCTGCGGGAAGAAGGCCGAGGAGAGAAAGAGGACGACGAGGACCAGCGGGAAGAGGCCCTGGACGACGCTGGCGCTGCCGGTCCGCAGGGCGATCGCGGCACCGATCCCGCCGACCGCGAGCGCCGAGGCGGTGACCAGCGCCGTCGCCAGCAGCGCCCCCGGGACCCCGCCCTCGATCTCGGCCCCGAAGATCAGGCCGATGGCAAAGAACCAGATCGCGGCGAAGAGCCCCAGCGCCGCCGTCCCGGCGAGGCGGCCGAGGACGATCGCGAAGCGCGGGATCGGGGCGGCGAAGAGGCGGTCGGTGAAGCCCATCTCGATGTCGACCGCGAAGGCGATGCCGCCGCTGTTGCCGGCCAGCATCATCGACTGCATCATCGAGCCGGCGAGCATGAACTGGAGGAAGCTCTGGACCGGCGGGAAGCCGGGCAGTTCGACGCCGGCCCCGGCACCGCCGGTCTGGACCGCCAGCAGCAGGGTGGGGAAGACGACGATCGGCGAGATCAGCTGCGGCCGGCGGAAGGTCTGGCGGATCGAGCGCGCGCCGAGCGCCCGCACCACCCGCGCGGTGGCGGCCACGTCGCTCACGTCGAAGAGGCCTCCTCGGCGGCTTTCTTGGCTTCCTCCTCTTCGAGGTGGTAGCCGGTTTTGGCGACGAAGACGTCG
>Ga0068868_100001803_pt1 | contig 14711 bp, 16 predicted proteins | sample KBSMisM42_FD_64660 | JGI IMG/M metagenome (GOLD analysis project Ga0068868, IMG submission 64660) | Miscanthus rhizosphere microbial communities from Kellogg Biological Station, Michigan, USA - KBS Miscanthus M4-2 | ecosystem: Host-associated > Plants > Roots > Rhizosphere > Soil ...
CGATCAGGTCGCTCACGCTCTTGGCCGACCGGTGGCACAGATAGTCCGCCTCATCCTCGTGCCGCGTCCGGCTCGCGAACAGGAATTCCTCGCTCGGCACCGGATAGTCGACGAAGCGCACCTCCTGCGCGCGCTCCACCATCTCGACATGGAACGTCCCGTCGCCATTCTCGCTGGCCGCCGCAATCTCCACGCCCGATGCATGGAGCAACGCCAGTTGCTCCTCGTCGAAATGCCCGCGATGCTTGCGCGCCACCTCGTGCGTCTCCGCGCAGGTCTTGGCGATCCCGATCTTCTCGATCAGCCCCGACTGGATCCAGTCGTGGATCACGCGATAGCCGTCCTGGCTCTTCATGAAGCTGTAGGAGACCGCCGCCGTCGCTTCCTCCGCCGCGGCCTGCGCATCGGCTTCCGCGCTCTCGAACTCGACCACCCGGTCGCCCGACACGATCGTGCGCGACACGCTGATCGTCATATAGTCGACCACCTCGGCCACCTCGGGCGTGACGACCTGGCTAAGCCCTTCCTCCTCGTCGCCGAACGGCCGCGCCTCATAATAATCGATCGCCACCGCCTGCTCGTCCGCCAGCGTGCTGTCGCGGAAAGACAGCGCCATCCTTTCATCCTCCGCCAGCATCGCCGCCAGTTCGGCATGCGAAAGCGGCGCGTCCAAAGTCGCCATCAAACATCCTTTCAGAATATAGCGTCGCCCCAGCGAAAGCTGGGGCCTCAGGGAGGAGGCGCAACGGCCTCAACTCCTCTCGTCCGTCATTTCCGTGGGGGCTCCCCGCAAAGTAATACTTTGCGGGCGCCCGGTGGTGGGATCCATCCGGCGGCTCGGCGCAGCGTCGGAGACTACGGCAGATAGTGTACTCGGACTGCCGTCGCACCCTTTCTCGGGCTCTGTGGGCGGCAGCCCACTCGATTTGCACCAAAATCAGCAATAGGGTTGCGCAGATAAATTTCCGATTGGGTTCGTGGTCCAGCCGAGCGCAGATGAGACCGCAGCGGAATATATCATGCGGATAGCACGACCCGCAGTTTTGCTTGTGTAGTTTTAAACAAATACAATTCCGTGGTTGCGAGCAGCCGCAGTGCGTCGTCAGTTATGTTCTGAACTGATCCGCCAGGCTGAACGAGGATCATCTCGAACTCCATCTTTGCACGGCGCGCCTTTTCCTTAAAGTAGGCAAGCTGCTTCACGTCACCTTTAATGAATCGCGTAGCGCCTTCCCTAGCCCAAGTCTCATGACGCCGTTTCAGATCGCGATAAAGAGTTGGAAGCCCAGAATGCTTAGCGCTAATACTTTTCTGGGCTTGGCCACAAACAGTGTAGAAATTCGTGATGTCCTGGGACACGTGGCCCCCGTGGGCACCTTTACAGTGAACAAGGCATAATTTGATGGTGTCCTCATCGATGTCCTTGATGCAAACTAGATCGGCTGCCTCACCACACCCATCATCGTTGAACACAATCTCGTAGTCGGACTTCAGCCGATCAGCAGTTCGATATTGTATCGTAGCTTGATCGGCTACCTTGTGCATCGACTCCTTATTCAGTGGTATGCCGTTCCAATCCCAAGCCTCGAGTTTATCCCTATCAAACAGACCGGCCTCGAGCTTGGCGGGAATATGATAGCAATTGTACGAATATGTCCCGTCGGCATAATGGACGACGAACGGGTCCTTGAGGAGGTATTCGGGAAGAGCTACGGGCTCTCCGTTGCCGACCCTGAAGCGGACCAGAGGCCCGGACACGTGCTCGTGTCTATAGCCGCCCGGCAGGTCATCTCTGATTAGGAGACGGTAGACCGACGTGGCCTGGTTACCAACGATGCGGATTTGAATGCCATCGGCCGAGGCGTACTCACCAAGCTCAAGGTCTATCTCATAGAGGGGGACTTCGACTTCCCCGAACAATATCGACTGCCGGTCATTGAAACGCTGTTGCGCTTGTTCCCCCCACTGCACGGTGATCGGCACCGACGTGTATGGCGCGGAAAGTCTCTCTGGCTTCAGAAAATCTCTGATGACGTTGGACTGCTGCTCGCCCTTTTTAGTGACTTTCGCCCAAGTGGCTTTCGTCCATGCAAGCCATTCCGCGATCGTTCCGGATTTTTGCTGCCAGACTTTGCCGCGCCTTTGGGTACCGCCCCAAATTACGCGGTCGCCGTTCTCGTACCCAAGGCATGCGAGGTTGTTTAGCTCCGATTGGGCCTTCTCGATCAGCGCTAGCCCCTCTGTAACATTGGGGCCGAAATATGAGGTGAAGCTAATCGCGCCGATGCGCGATGAGCCCAAGCTTTTTACTAGCGGTAGCTCCACATTGTTCAGGATATTGAATATCGGCGTTCCCGATATGAGTTCCGTGTCGTCGTCGGTTACGACCTGTGCCAGGCGTTCGGAGCGCACCCCTTTATAGTCGCTCGAATATAGGCAGAGGGCGCCCGCGTCCTTGTCCCAGCGCACCACGAGCAAGTCATAGATCGTGTTAAGCACATTCTGGTAGTTACCCCAACCGACCTCATCGGCTCGACAGATGACGGCAACCAGAACTTCATCTTCTTCGCTGTATGAGAACCAGCTTTCCGCCCCTTTCGGCAATACTTCCTGATAGGCAAGCGGATTCCAACTATCACACTTAGTTCGGAAGAATTGCGCCGATAGCGCTGGGCGCAAGTTCCATAATGAGAGTTGACCGTGAAGGTTTCCCTCGCTTTTTAGACCGTACACAACATCCTGCAGACGGATTTCGTCGGCTATACGGTCCTCGCTGAGTCGTTTGATAATGCGGTCCCAATCGGCCCCTTCCGCATAGAGCGCTGCCAGCTTCCGCTCTGCCTCCGGATCGGCGATATTAGTGACTACCGTAGCTTCACCGATCTTGGTTGGATCGCCTTTTCGGGTAAAGCGTCCAATGAACTGCAGCGTGACTGCCAACGACTTGTGATTGTCGTGAAGCGCAGCAATCTTGAGATATGGCAGGTCGAAACCCTCGCCGAGCATGTCCACGCACACTACGATACGGGAACCATTCGGACCTCGATCGAATAGTTGATCCATTGCTTCTCTGTTGCTGGTCAGTCGTCCAGAACCGGAATAGACTATCACCGGTTTGAGATCTGGAGCCAGCTTGGCGTATAGCGCGCCTATCGTCTCGGCACGTTCCTTCGATCTCGTTCGCGCCATGAGAAGGTGATCGAGGTTCAGATCATCGCGGTCGTGACGAAGAGCCGCAATTGCGGCCTTAGCGATCGCCATGTCGCGAGCGTCTTCTTCTCCATATTCTTCGACAGTGCACAAATTGATAGGCCGATAGTAACCGGCTGCCTGCGCGTCGCCGAGCTTATAATTGAAGATGATCTTACCATCGCCCCTTTTTGTGTCCCGGCGAAAGGGTGTTGCTGTGAACTGAAGGATGCGTTTTTTTTCAAATTTGTCGCGTATCGACAGCCACGTTGCGGCCGAAACGTGATGCGCCTCGTCGACGAAAAGGTCTGTAGTTCCCTCTATGAGGGCAGTCACAGCGTCCAGATTTGATGCTTCAAGGCTGTTAGGTAATGTAACAATGACATTGGCCTGCTTCAGTATGTCTCGTGCATCTTCAATAGTCTTTATGCCCGTTGCTATGACCGCCACGCGCGGACACGCAATCTCCTGGGGCACCACGGTTGCGCCGGGCAAGACGCCAAGGCTGATGAATTTACCAGCGATCTGCGAACGCAGGGCGTCGCTCGGCACTAAGACGAGGGTTCGTTGCAAGCGGCGATAGACGTGCGTCGCTAACATTGTTTCGGTCTTGCCGGTGCCAGTCGGAAGGACGACCATCGCTGGCTCGAACTCTGTTCCAACAGCGAAGTGTGCCGAGATCGCATGCAGTGCCGCGATCTGGGGTGTGCGCAAGCCGAGCCGCCCAGCCGCCTCATCCTCGGTGTGGAAGCTGAAGTTATTCACCCAAGCATCCAAAACCTTCTCGGGCGTATCAGCGTACGTTCCCAAGGAGCCAAGGCTATCCCAATTGAGTGTAAATTCCGTTGGCTGTTCGTCGTAGGTGAGCGTTACGGAAGAAGTCACGACTGGAAGGCCGCTCTCTACCTTCCGGGCCCCTTTGTGGCGTAGCAAAACCTCCCTGTAAGGGCCCGTCAGATTGATCGTGAGTAGATCGTGCCCTTTGAAATGCGACGGTGAAATTGTCGCGTTTGCACGTGCTCCACGGAAAGGCGCTTGCACGATCCAATTGCCGCCAACTTTCGTTTTCCGCTCCGGTAAAGGCGGGAGTTCAATTATCCCGATTTGTCTTGGGAAAAGAGTCACGGCCCCCCCTGAGTCTTCGGCTTTGTCAGAATGCGAACTGACACCGTAGCTAACAGTTTACGTTAGGTACGGGTATCCATCACAGGTCTGGTGTATCAGTCCACAGCAAACGCCTCCAAACAGCCGTGCATATACCTCCCGGCTGCGCGGTGAAGACCAGCTCTTACGCTGAATTTTCTACACTAAGTCACTGTTTCACAACGATTTAGCTTGCAACAAAATTGCTGATTTTGTTGCACACGCTCGCCTGCGTCACAGAATCCCCCTATTCGAATACCTGATCCGCCGCTTGCGCATCGGCTCCTCATACGCGACGCACATCAGCCCGAACGCATCCGCCCCATGGCTCGCCCAGTCATGCGCCGGCCCCAGCCCGATCCCCCGCACCGCATCCCGCCTCTCGTGATAGCAGCCCAGCGCATCACGCCCGCCGCCGGTCGTGTCCGCGTCGAACCAGATCGACGGCATCAGCCGCCGCCCCGCCTCGATCCGCGCCTTCGCCGCGCCCTTGCCCTGGTTGGGTACTACCGTCACCGCATAGCCCGCCGCGCGCAGCGCGCTTTCGTATGAAACGTCGAACACCTTGTCGTTGCTCGCGCCGTCATGCGGCAGCCAGAATTGCGCGCGCTCTGGCCCATAGCCCTTGCTGCGCAGCCAGTTGAGGTGCGCCGCCAAAGGCTGCCCCACCGCTTCATAATAATCGCGCACGCGGATCTCGCGCCCCACGAATTGCGCCGGCCAGCACGCAAAGGCATCCGCCCGCGCGCCCGTGCCGCCAATGTCGCAGAACAACCGCACAGTCAGCAGCGGATCGAACGCCACGCGCCCGATCCGCCCCTCGTTTTTCGCTGCCACCAGCTCGCGCGCGAAATAGGCGCCTGCTGATACAACGACGAAGTCGCCCTCCCAGATGTGGTCATATTGCTCCGGCTGGATACGCAGGCAGTCCTCGCGTTCCTGCTCCAGCTCGGGCGTGAACCATGGGTTGCTGCGCCAACTGACGTTCACCACCGCCGCACCGGTCGGGAGCTCCGCCCCCCTTAGCATCTGATCGATGGGATCGGCCTTGCGCCGCGGGTTCCAGCTCCACCACATCTGCGCGCCGCTCGCGCGCATCGTGGGCCGCAAGAGATTGATACTGTGTCGGGTCGCGGTTTGCGCTTCTTCCCACCAGGCGCGCTTGCAACCCTCAAGGCTCTTGATGCTCTCAGCGGTATAATCCTGCATCCCCTTGAACAGGATCAACCCGTCGCCCGGAGTCTGGATCATGTCGCGGAAGACTCGAAAGCCTTGTGCCTCGCCTAGCCCGAACTTGGACAGCTTAGCTTCGATCAGCGCCTTGGATGATTGGGCGAGATCGCGCTGAACCTGACGGATGCAGATAGATCGCAAACCTTCGCCGCCATTTTCTCCGGGATGGGCAAGGGAGTCTTCGACCAAAAGCTCCGCGAAGAAATGCGACTTGCCCGATCCGCGGCCACCCCATGCTCCTTTGTCACGTGCTGGTGGGAGGAGGGGGGCAAACGCTCGGGCTGTCGGTATGGACAGGATCAACGATGGGCCTTTCAATCATTGTGTATCCCGATGGTCGCTCGCCACGAACGTTCTTCAATGGCCGGAAATAGCTGAGCGGAATGGCTGCGCCCTGCGGCACAGTTGAGGAGTCTTCACTCACGTTGGACATCATCCTGTGTTTTGCGCCGGCCCTGTGGGCCGGCAATTAATGGCGCGTGTGGCCGGCCGGCAGGTCGCCGGTTATCGTCACTTCGCCACCGATCTGTTCGGCGAAGTGAATGCCGTGCTTCTCGTAATGATTCCGTAGAAAGCGCGCGTACCGATAAACTACCGCAGCATGTTCCTCCGCTGCCCTGCGAAGTCGGCTCGGCGCCGAATTGGCAGGGTCTAAGTCGAACTGGATTGCCGCAACGAAAGCCAACGCGTCCGCCGCCAACTCGGTATCGATCACATTGTTCTCGTCTTTGAGTGCGGCGATCACACCCGCCACGCGATCGTTCATCTGCTCGAACGTATAGCGCGGCTTCTGGCTCACAACAGCGTCGGTCCTTCGGTCTGCGCGGCAGGTGAACGGCGCTGCACCCACGGCTCGTTGGTCCTGGTCATTTCAATAAGCTCGTCTGGAAAGCAGCGGTTCTGGAAACCGACCGCATCATCGAAGCTGCCGTTGAGCCACAGGTCATATTCATCGGCGTGAAGCAACACCGGCATCCGGTCGTGCACCGGCCGGATCGCTTCGTTGCAGTCGGTCATGACGCCCGAATAGACAGGGCCCCATTCGCCGCTTTCTCGCCATAGCCCTGCCCAGGCAAAGATAGGCTGATCCTTCACGTTAAACCACGTGCGGGTCTTCGATCCCTTCTCGCCCTCGGCTTCGGCAAAGCCGGTAAGCGGGATCAGGCAACGCCACTGCGGCTTCGAAGCGAGCCCCTTCCACATGCCCTTGTTCAGATCAGCGATATTGTTGACCGGCTTCGGCTTGGCGGTTGGCGACATCGTCTTCAGGCGAAGCGGGAAGCCCCACACCATCGACTGCATCACGCGCGCACCATCTTGCTCGCGAACGACGAGCCCAGGTTGGCCGGGATAGGCCTCGGGCGGCGCGTTCGTCTGGACCGGCACGCTAACGCCGAAATGGCGGGCGACCTCATCTACGCTTTTCCGAACTGTGTAGAGATTGCACATGTTCAGGAGGCCGTATCAGACGTGGGGCCTTTTCAGGGACACTTAGTAAACTGGCCTTTTTTCGGGCCGCTGGCGAAGTGACATTTACCCTTCGCATCCTTGACGATGTTGGAAGCGGTCGCGGTTGCAGCGGTCGGGCATTTGATGAACTTGCCTTTGGCGTCTCGGCAATTGGCAGAAATCGCGGGGGCCGTGAGCAAGGCGGCGGCGGTAAGGGCCAGAAACAGCTTCATGGCGAATCTCCTGACGTGGGAGCAGCATCATCTGCCGATTGTCTCGCCGCGCAAGGGGGCACCTGCATACCTCAGATCCGAAACAACTGCGGTTGTTTTGGTACGCCACCGCTCCTCCACAGTTCCTTGGTTCGCAGGATCGTCATTCGCTCGGCCGCAACCGGCGGGCGAAATTGAAACGCCATGACTTCCCGTATCGAACCCTGCAGCCACCTCTCATATTCGACGGGATCAAGCAGCACTGGCATCCTGTCGTTGGTCGGCTCTATCGCCTCGTTCGCCGTCGTCGTCATGCCCGCATAGACGGCGCCAAACTCCGGCGTGTTCCGGCAGAACCCGGCCCATGCCATGATTGGCTGATCCTTCAGCGAATACCAGGTCCGCGTTTTCGCGCCTCTCGGACCATCCGGATTGGCGAAGTGCGTCAGTACGATCAGGCAGCGATAGCGCGGATCGACGACCGTCTTGTCCCAAAGCCGGTTGGTCAAGTCGGCAACCAATCCAATCCGGCCGACGGGGTCGCCTCTCTCGCGCATCTCGCGATCGATCCGTGGAAATCCCCAGGTCATCGTTTGCAAAACACGCCGGCCATTGCTCTCGCGCACTACCAGCCCGCGATTGCCCTCAATCACTTCCTCGGAATGTTCGACGTGCGGCACAGGATCAACGCTGAAATGCGCTGCAATGTCGTGCACATCGGCAAGGATCGTGTGGAGCCGGGACATAATTCAGGACCTGTACCGCGACACGACCCGCTTCCATTCTCGCTCGCCCGGATAAGGATAGGGCGTTTCGCCCGGCGGTTCATTGGTGATCATGACTAGCGGCGTTCGCACCCTCTCATAGCGCTCCGTCCAGCAATGGCTGCAAAACAGTCGCTGCGGCACTTCGCGCAAAAAACCGCACCAACCCTTTTTCTCGAACAGCCACCATATCGGCACGGCGTCCCACATCCGCACATTCGGACACTTCTTGCAGGACACCCGCAGCGTGCGGCGATATAGCGCGCACTCCATCAGCGTCGTGATGCGTCGATCGGTATGGGTGAAGTCAGCTCGCGTCGCCATCGGTTGGCTCGGGCATCTTCGGCATCAGCAGATCTGGCGCTACGCGCAGTGCCTTTGCCAGACCTTCGAGTTCTTCGAGGTGCGGCAAAGCGCGGCCGTATTCGAACAGTTGCAGCCGGTCGTAATCGACCCCGCTCAACCGAGCCAGCTTGCGCAGCGTAAGCGTGGTCTCTTCTCGCCACACCCGAAAGACATTTTCGCCTTCGCTAAGCCGGCTCACGATACCTTGAGTTGGAGTCGTGCGTACGCGATTTCTCTCCGCGATCAGCCAGGGAGAATCCTGTCGCCGCCTCATGTAATCCGCTCCCGACCCGAGCCCGATACGACAAGACTGTCTCGCGCCCGCTCGGCCGCTCTTATCGCGCGTTGATAGTGCAACGTGTCGCGACGCCTTGCCTCATGGAATGAGATCGGCGCGAGCGTAAAGCAGACATCAAAGATCGCTTCCGCCGCTGCGGAAAGCTGAACGTCGGGAGCATCCGACTCACTCATATGCGCCTCCTGATGAGGCGTGTTCTCTTTTTGTTCGGGATGAGTCAAGCTAGCAGTGCGGCGACAGCCCAAACAAAAACCCGCTTCGAAGGGCGTGTTCTGACGCAGCCCTACCGCTCAAAAAAAGCCGCCGTGCCCGGGGACACGACGGCTCTTTTCAAATCCCTTTCGGGAGAGGCTTAGCCGAAGGTGACCGCGGTCTTGCGGCGGCTGCGCATCGCGCCGCCAAAGGCTGCCCCACCGCCTCATAATAATCGCGCACGCGGATCTCGCGCCCCACAAACTGCGCCGGCCAGCACGCAAAGGCATCCGCCCGTGCGCCCGTGCCGCCAATGTCGCAGAACAACCGCACGGTCAGCAAAGGATCGAACGCCACAGGCCCGATCCGCCCCTCGGCCCGCGCCGTCGCCAGCTCGCGCGCGAAATAGGCGCCCGCCGCCGCGCCGATATACTCGCCCTCCCAGATATGCGCATACTGGTCCGGCTGGATGCGCAGGCAATCCACCCGTTCCTGCTCCAGCTCGGCCGTGAACCATGGGTTGTCGCGCCAGTTCGCCCGCACCACGCTCGCGCCGGTCGGCAGCTCCGCCCCGCGCAACATCCTGTCGACCGGATCGGCCTTGCGCCTGGGGTTCCAGCTCCACCACATCTGCGCGCCGCTCGCCCGCATCGTCGGCCTTAACAGGTTGATGCTGTGCTGCGTCGCGCCCTGCGCTTCCTCCCACCAGGCGCGCGTGAACCCCTCCAGCGATTTGATGCTCTCCGCGGTCGCATCCTGCATGCCCTGGAAGGTGATGATGCCGTCCCCCGGCGTGCTGATCTTGTCGCGATACACCTTGAATCCCTGCGGCTCGCCCAGCTTGCCCTGCGCCAGCTTCGCCTCGATCAGCGCCTTCACCGATTGGTTCAGGTCCTTCTGCACCTCGCGGATGCACACCGCGCGCAGGCCTTCGCCCTTATTCTCGCCCGGATGCCGCATCGCATCGTCGATCATCAGCCCCGCGAAGAAATGGCTCTTGCCCGATCCGCGTCCGCCCCATGCCCCCTTGTCGCGGGCGGCCGGGAGGAGGGGGTCGAACACCCTAGCTGTCGGGATGTGCAGGGGGGTATACAATGCGGCGCTCGATCACGTTATATTCGGGGGCCTGCGCCGCCTCGGATGCCGCCTGCTGCTGGAGAATGGTGGTGACCATCTTCAGATATTCGACCGGCTTGTCCTTTCGCAGCCTGGCGACGACCTCGGCGCCGTTCGCGGCGAAATCCTGGATCAGGTGATTTGCCAGCACGCTGTTGAGCCGCTGGCGGGCTTGCGCCCCGCTATATTTTGCCATCTTTCCTCTCCTGCGGAGGAGGGCTGAAACGCAAAAAGCCCGCCGGGTGGCGGGCTTTCAGGCGCAGTCCTACTGCTCAAATATTGCGGTACATAACAAGAACAGATTTGTCAAGGAAAATCGGCATTCACTGCCGATCCTGATCTGACTGAAAATAGGCCGGCAAATGAAGACCACCCTGCGCCCCCAGAAATCCGAAAAGGGAGCCTACGTCTTGGGGCAGGAGATGATCGACTCGATAGTTCGATCCAAACTCCGCGAGAGCCTGTAGCTGTCGTTTGGTAAGGCGGGCGGCGAGCCCTGCCTTGGCTTCGATTATTTTGCGGAGTTGGGTGAGTTGGTCCGGGAAAGTGTGGCCACCTGCGCTAAGCGGCAGCTTTTCCTTCGCGGTCGAGACGGTCCGATCAAAGTTCGCTCGAGTTCTGAGCTTGGAGAAGGCTTCGCCCATTGCAGCCTTCTCCTGATTGGTATGTGGCCGACCGGCTTGCGCGACCGCTTGGTGCGGATCCTTGAGGCCGACCGGCGACGATCCTCGACGATAGAACCGGACCCGGCCGATCGCGTCCCCGATCTTGCCTGCTGCTCCTCCCGCCCCCGCTGCCTCCGCGGCGTTGACCAGCGAAACCGTGCGACCGTTAAGCACATCTTGGGCGATGGAGGTCGCGGCACCGCCAGTCGCACCGGCCACCATTGGCCGCCCGTGAAGCGCCATTTGCGCCTGCAGCGCTCCGCCTGCCATCGCACCCGCATAATCGCGCCATGAACTCAGATGACCGCTCACCGCATCCGAATAGAGTTGGCCGCCGGCGCCGGCCGTGGCGCCCGCGCCGCTGATCATGGCCCGCTCCCGCCTCGCCAGCGGAGTGACCTGCTTGATGCGACCGCCGGCTTCATAGGCCTTGGTCAAAACCTTTCCGAATTTACCGAGCTTGCCGGCGTTGCCTAGCAGCTTTACCGCGCCGAGCGGGCCAGCGCCGGGGATGGGAACGAACGCCCCAGCCACCTCGCCCACTGTTCTCGCTGCTCCGTAATTCTGCGCGTAATATTGATCCCGTGCCTGTTCGTAAGCGATGCGCTTACGATAAGAATCCTTCAGGTGTCCGCCCTGCAAGGCATCCGTGAGGGCGCCAATTCCAGCGTAAATCTTGTCGCCTTGTCCCCATGTGGCACCGTCAAGCACGCCTTCGGCAGCTGCGATAAGCTGATTTCCAACTCGACCGTGATGGCCAAAATCGGAATTTTGTGGTCGACCGCTAAACGCCATTCCGGCGCGCGGACGAGCTTGATTTTGCATCGGCATTCCAGCCTCCCCCAAAACGCAAAAAACCCGCCGGGTGGCGGGTTTCTGACGCAGTCCTACTGCTCAAATATTGCAGTACAAAACAAGAACGAATTTGTCAAGCGCTTTATTGCCCATCGCGCAGAATGGTGCACCGCCGCGCACTTAGCGATGGCGTACTCGGCCAAAAGGGCTAATGCGGTCCTATGATCCTGACCGTCGGTGTTCTGATTGCCTTGTTCGGGCTGCTCCTGGTCGGGAGCGGCGGGGGCGGCTCCGTCCGGCGCCGCCGCAATCATCGCATGCCGATCGGGCTCTTCCTGGTTGTCGCCGGCGCGCTGGTCGCCGGATTCGGCGGCCAGTTCGCGCTGATGATGGGCTGGGCCCACCCTTAGGCCAGCGCCGCGCCGCGGCGGCGGGGAAGGGGGGTGACGGCCGCCGGTCGGGAACCTCGACAGCTGCGCCGACGGCCGTCGGCTGCGGGCCCTAGGCGCCTTTCCCTAACAAATTCGCTCTAACGCCCGAAAAATGTGAAATCTTTTTCCCGAATTTGTGCGGTGCGGAACGTTTTTTGACGCGGTGCATTAACCATTGTCGAGGTTGCGTCCCATGCCGGGATGGGCCTTCGGACAGGCGCCCCGCCCGGTTGCGTATCGGTGGGGCGCCCTATTCGGCCGGGAGCGGCTGTTCCCGCTCCTTGGTGGAACAGCCGCGCATTTGGTCGGTTGAGGGGCCATGGCCACCGCACTTCGCCGCACCGTCCTCGTCGTAGAGGACGAGATGTTGATCCGGCTTCTCGCGGCCGACAGCCTTCAGGAAAGCGGGTTCGACGTGCTGGAGGCGGCCAACGCCGCGGAGGCGCTCAGGATCCTCGACGAGCATGACGATGTCGACGTGCTGTTCACCGATGTGAACATGCCGGGCCCGATGGACGGCATCGCGCTCGCCGGCCTGATGCACCATCGCCGGCCCGAACTGGGGCTGATCATCACCTCCGGCCTCGGCGCCCCCGATCTCGCGGACTTGCCGGCCGACAGCCTTTACCTCGCCAAGCCCTATCTTCCGCACCAGCTCGCGGCCGCGGTCGAGCGCCAGACGGTGCACTGATGCCCGTTGCAATGATGCTATTGCGGGCGGCATCCGCATGACGCAATCTGTATGGAAACGAATATTCAACCGTTTCTCCTGCAAACGTGCTTTGAATAACGGGGGCGAAGCACAATGAATGCCGATGTTGCGGAACTGATCGAGACTGCCAATCGCGTGTCGGTTGGCCTGATCAAGGTCGCCGCCGCCAAGCCCAACGATTATCCGTTGCAAAGCAATGCGGAGACGTTTCGCGGCGCCGCCAACCTGATGCGCGCGCTCACGCTCGAGGTGACACGCTTCGAGGAGCATACCGCCGATCTCGTCTCCAAGCTGCAGCGCATCGCCGACCTCAAGGTGCGCGGCGCGTCCGAGGCGATCGAGGCGGGCGATTGGAAGGGGCTGATCGAGGAATTGCAGGCGGTCGCGCAGGAGGCGCTCACCCCGGGCGTCAACATCACCGGCAAGCCAAACGCGCCGCGCGACGTCCCCCGCCGCCCTTCGCGCGACTGACCCGTCCCCGGCATTTTCGGTCTTCGCTCCGGGCTTCACCGGATTGACGTCATTCGCCCCTCTGCTAATTACTCAGACAAATATAGTTTGAGGGGATACAATGAAGAACTTCGCCCGCCTCGGCCTGTCTCTGTTGGCGCTCGCATCCGCGTCGATCAGCCATGCGGAAACGCCGGTCGCCGTCTCGGTCCAAGCCAACAAGCCGGGCGCGGTGATCGATCGCCAGATCTTCGGCCAGTTCGCCGAACATCTCGGCCAGGGCGTCTATGGCGGCATCTGGGTCGGCAAGGATTCCCCTATCCCCAACGTCCGCGGCATCCGCAGCGACGTCGTCGCCGCGCTCCGCGCGATCCATGTTCCCAACGTTCGCTGGCCGGGCGGCTGCTTTGCCGACGAATATCATTGGCGCTGGGGCGTGGGCCCACAGGACAAGCGCCGGCAGACGCTGAATGCCAGCTGGGGCAACGTGATCGAGCCGAACAGCTTCGGAACCGACGAATATTTCGATTTCCTGCAACAGATCGGCGCCGAGGCCTATGTCTCGGTCAATATCGGCTCGGGCTCGCCCGAGGAGGCGGCCGACTGGCTGGAATATATGACCGCCGACAAGCCGACCACGCTCGCGAAGGAGCGCGCGGCCAATGGCCATCCGGCGCCCTACAAGGTGAAATTCCTCGGCCTCGGCAATGAAAATTGGGGCTGTGGCGGCGCCATGTCGCCCGATCATTATGTCGAGGAGATGAAGCGCTTCGCCCATTATTCGCGCAACCTGAATTCGGATCAGGAAAAAAGCGCCGACAAGATGAAGCGTTTCGCGGTCGGCTGGGACAGCGGCAACAGCGACTATACCGACGCTGTGATGAAGGCCTGGAAGGACAAGGTCTGGAGCTGGGACATCGATGGTATCTCGCTCCACAATTATGTCGTCGGCGGCTGGCCGCCCCACCTGAAGAGCCTGGGCTTCGACGAGCGCGAATATGCGATCGCGCTGGAGGAAGCCTTCCGCATGGACGGGATGCTGACGAAGCAATCCGGGATCATGGACAAATATGATCCGGCGAAGAAGGTCGCGCTGGCGGTCGACGAATGGGGCGCGTGGCTGGCCCCCAATCCGGGGAGCAATCCCGGCTTCCTGCAGCAACAGAACAGCCTGCGCGACGCGATCCTGGCGTCGGTCAACCTCAACATCTTCATGCGCCATGCCGATCGCGTGCGGCTGGCCAACATCGCGCAGATGATCAACGTGCTGCAGTCGATGATCCTCACCGACGGGCCCAGGATGGTGCTGACACCCACCTATCACGTCTATCGCCTCTACGTGCCTTTCCAGGACGCGACCTCCGTTCCGGTCAGGTTCGAGGCTGGCGACTATAAATTCAACGCTTTGGCCATGCCCCGCCTCGATGCGGTCGCCGCGCGCGACAAGGCGGGCAAGCTCTGGCTGGCGGTGACCAACATCGATCCCAGCCGTCCCGCCGAAATCGCGGTCGCGGTCGAAGGCGCGCGCGCCGGGCCGGTGACGGGTCAGGTGCTGACCGCCGCCAGGGTCGACGCGGTCAACACCTTCGACGCGCCCAACGCCGTCGCGCCAAGGCCGATCAGCGGCACCGTGAGCAACGGTACCGCCCATCTCAAGCTTCCGCCCAAGTCGGTCGCGGTGGTGGCGCTGAACTGAGGCCATTGATTGCACCGGACC
>Ga0068868_100001806_pt1 | contig 14694 bp, 14 predicted proteins | sample KBSMisM42_FD_64660 | JGI IMG/M metagenome (GOLD analysis project Ga0068868, IMG submission 64660) | Miscanthus rhizosphere microbial communities from Kellogg Biological Station, Michigan, USA - KBS Miscanthus M4-2 | ecosystem: Host-associated > Plants > Roots > Rhizosphere > Soil ...
GAGCGGCGACCCGCCCGGGCCCGAGCTCTTCGATCTTCTGCTCGAGCGCCACGCCCTGGCAGATCGGGCAGGTCCCGGGATCGCAGGGAACGCCGGCCGCGCAGCGGTAGGTGTAGGGAACCGGCACCTCGACCACGTCGGGCGCCGGCACGCCGAAACCGTCGTGGTAGGGCCGCAGCCGGGTCGCCGTCGTCGTCACGCCGGTGAGCCCGTGGTAGCCACGGTCGTGGGCCAGGATGATCGACTTCTCCGGCGCTCCGCGACGAATCCAGTGACGCCGCGCCAGCTTGATCGCGGTCTCGTTGGCCTCGCTGCCGCCGCTGACGAAGAAGACGCCGCTCAGCCCCGGGGTCAGATCCGTGATCCGCTCCGCCAGTTCGATCGCCGGCGGCGAGGAAACGCCGGCGAAGGTGGCGACATAGGGAAGGGTTTCGAGTTGAACCCGTGCCGCCTCGACCAGGTCCTTACGGCTGTGTCCGAGATTGACGGTCCAGAGGCCCGAGGAGCCGTCGATCAGACGGTGCCCGTCATCGGCGACCAGCTCGCATCCCTCACCCCGGACGATCACCAGCGGCCCGCGTGTGGGCAGCTGTGAATGGTCGGTCAGGGGATGGACGAGGTGCGCCAGATCCCCTGCCCGATGATCTGGTACAGACACAAGACCACATAGAATAATGCAGACTAGACAGGCTGTATAGGACCTATTCGGGTGACGACTTCCGCCCCAGCGGGCTTCGGGGTGCGTCCTTCGGCGGTACCGAGCAGATCGAGTACCAGTGCAGTAGTGCGAGCTGGTGCGCGGCCTCCTCGATCTCCGTCGGCGTCGAGGAGACGTCGAAGGTCGAGAGCACGGACTCGATCATGTTGAAGGCGGCACGAACACCGAATTCGAGATCGATGTCCTCCCGGATCAAGCCCGCATCCTCGTCGGCTGCGTGTACGGCCATGATCCAGCCGAGCATCGCATCGTCTGCAGCTTTGTTCGCCTCCTCCCAGCCGGAGCCGCGAAGGTTGCGCGCGACGGCGACGATCGGCCGCAGATCCGCGTTCTCGACCCGCCAGTCGAGCGCCTCGCGAACCATCTCCTGGATCAGATCGAAGGAGGTCTGGCCGGAGCGGGCATTTTCACGCAGGCGCTGCGCGATCCGGGCGTATCCGGTCAGGTAGTCGCTGATGATTGCCGCGAGGATGTCCTGCTTGTCGTCGAAGTTGTTGTAGACGGTCGCCCTGGCGACCTGAGCCGCCCGCGCGATGTCACCCATAGACGTCTCCGAGAAGCCCCGCCGGGCAAACAACTTCCTGCTCGCGTCGAGGATCTTCGTCCTCGCCCGTGGCTCACCGCGCCGCGGCCGAGTCACCTACTGCCCCATCTCTCGTGAGTGGCCGCCGTCATCACACAAGCGAGACTATCCAATAGATGTGACATGACTATTCCTAGTGCACTTCTTCGGGAAGTTCATACCAACGCTTTCTCTCTCCGACTCGTGCCCTCAGTTTCCATTTCCGCGTCTTGGGAACCGTGTCCAGTGCTTCCCGCAGACCCCGCAGACGCTGCGTAACGGTCTCTGCAGCGGCGAAATCAGGCAGATCGAGCGCAAAGCGTTCAGTCCGCCCGGCGACCATCTCCATGGTTCTCCAGAGCCCCCAGTCTGCAGCCGCCAGGCTCGATATGTACTGCACATCGATCCCGCTCCCGCCCTCGCCGAGGTCGTGATCGGCGAAGAGCGCGCAGAGGTCGAGGTAATCTTTTTCATTCGTCTCCACCACCTGCAGCTTCAACACCGTCAGGTCGGCCGGAGAGAGGGTCAGCGGCGCCACATCGATCCGCTCGCGCAGGGCGATGCGGTGGCAGAGGTTCGCCTCGTCGACGAAGACATCGAGGTGGCGGTCGTTGGCCGAATCCCAGAAGTAGAGCCGGCGGTGCCCGTGAAGAGTGTTGAACTCCCGGTCCGGCTGGTAGCCGAGCTCGCTGATCAGCGCAACGGTTTCGTCTCTGACGCCTGCGGTGATGGCGCAGTCGATGTCCGCGTAGGTCCGCCGCAGCGGTGGCAGCTGACTGCTCGGCGAGCAGAGCGCGACCGCCACGCCCCCGAGCAGGCGAAGCGGGGTCGCCCGCTCGGCTGCCGCTTCGGCGACTCGCCTGCCCTCGGCGACCGGATCTTCAAGTGGGCCCATGCCCTGGTGCTTACTCCGGCGGGATCTCGGCTGCGAGTTTGTCGACGTCGACGCCTTGCCGGAGGCGGACGGCGCGGGCGCCGAAGAAGGTGACCAGCGAAGCGACAAGGATGATCCCGCAGTCGCGGAAGAAGTGTCCCTTGTCGATGCCCAGATCCGGGTAGTGCATGTAGACGAAAAAGATCCCGGCCAGGATGATCGCGACCAGGGCGCCGGCGATCGCGACGACGGGTATCCCGAGAATCCGCTGGGTGGTTGCCGAGGAGCGCCACACGTCCGGTCGCCGGTAGGGCAGCAGAGCGGCTGAGATTCCGAGCAGAATCATCGTGATCGCCTGCAGCAGCACCGCCTCGATCAACACTTCGAAGAACCCTTCTCCGTTTTTCACGGCCCACCAGAGAACGAGGACGCTGAGGACCACGGTCAGCCCGATCGCGGAGTTCGGCGCATGGGTGCGGGAGGAGACCCGCGCGAACCGGGAGGGCAGGAAGCCGTCGAGCGACCAGGCGAAGAAGGTCCGGACGGCAATCGTGATGTTGGGCAGGATCAGCAGCGGATAGGCAACCGCGAAGCTGATGAAGAGCCACCAGGCGAGCACGGTACTGCCCCCGGCAATTGAGGTGAGGAAGGTGTAATAGGGAGGCGCCGCAAAGGGGTAGCTTTCGCCGAGGCTGTTGATCGCGATGAAGAAGTCGTGGCCGAATTTCTCGAAGAAGACGATCGCGAGGAGCGCCGCGATGCCGATGTGGACGACGCTCGCCATGCTCATCACCTTTACCTGCGTCATGTCCCTCGCCCGCCTCACCTCGCCCGAGATGTAGATCGAGAGCCAGCTGTAGAGCGAGAGGCTGCAGATCGCCGCCCAGGTCGGCCAGAAGTTGTCGAGACTGAACGGCGGGTTGGTGTCGATTCCTTCCTTGCCGGCGTTCGAGATCACTGAGCCGTAGGTGTCCGGTTCACCGGTGATCGTCCCGGCGAACTGGTTGAAGCTGTTGACGAAACCGTCGTGGCTCTTGAAGAGGAGGACCAGGAAGACGGTCGCCAGGCCGATCATGGTCACCGCCCAGAGGCCGTTCATGATCCGCGTCGTCCAGCGCCAGCCGCCGCCGAGGAGGATCGCGGAGAGGACGATCAGGGCGGTGCCGATCCCGAACTGCCACCACTCACTCGAGGAGACGTCTTCGCCGGCGCTGACCAGCGAGCCATCGCCGCTGACGAGGCCGACGGCGATCAGGGACGGGCCCAGGGCGACGGTGACGAAGGCGAGGGCGACGAAGGCGATCGAGAGGATCACGCCGGAGGTCCAGAAGAAGGAGGAGATCAGCCCGATCACCGGGTGGGTGATGCGCCCGACCAACACGTAGTCGCCGCCGCTGCGGGGGATCGCCGAGGTGAAGAGGCCGTAACAGAGACAGATGATCAGGGCGGCCAGAAGCGCCATCGCGAAGCCGAGCCAGATCGAGCCTCCCGGAAACAGCCCGAGGGTGAAGAAGATCGAGACCGCGAGAAAGATCGAGGTCGGCTGCCCCGCCATGTTGAAGACGAAGGTCGAGAACGGCGAGACCTCCCGTACCAGTCCGGTCGCCTTGCGCGCAAACGTTCCCGGCGTTGCCGCCTCCTGTGAGACCCCACTCTCCCCTAGGTCCGACATCTCTCCCCTTTCTCCCCGTTAACCCGAAACCAGATAGTGGTTGGCCACACGGTCCCTTCCCAGGTGGACCAGGCAGCCGTCCAGGTGGCCGCTACCGTAATCGGAACCGGGGTTGATTGCCACCGTCCGCCCGATCGTCGTCACCCCCCGGCTCTCATGGATGTGACCGTGCAGGCTGAGCAGCGGCTGCGTCTCTTCGATGATCTGCCGCACCGCCTGACTGCCCGTCGCAATCTCGTGGGGGCGCCCCCCCTTGGTCACATACCGCAGTTCCTCGTCGACCTCGAAGGCGGTGTCGAGGCTGCTCTCGTAGGGCGGCACGTGGACGTTGAAGATCGCCCGTTCGGGACTCTCGAGCTGGTCGGCCAGGCGTTTCAGCCGCGCGTAGATGTCCTCCTCGTCGAGCTCGCGAGGGGTGTGCCAGGGAGTCCGGTTCGAGTAGCCGAGCGAGACCATCTCGTGGGGCCCGACCAACTCCACCCGCTCGTCGCAGGCAACGACCTTTTCACCGGATGCCAGCACCTCGTCGACCGACCAGGGGTCGTCGTTGCCGGGAATCACATAGGCGCAGCTCTCGCTGCCGGCGAGGCGTTCGTCCGCGAAGCGAACCCAGAGCCGCAACTCGTCGAGCAGCGCCTGCTCGAAGGCGGCTTCGCGGCGCGGAGTGTCCTCGGCGAGGCGACGGGCCTCCTCCTGGTCGACGATCAACGGGTACATCCCACTGGTCGAGATCGCCCGCTGCATCTCGTCGAGCTCCGCCGCCGTCCTGGCGATCCGCTGCTCCCCGATCACGCGGGCGCCGTAGGAGCCGTCGCCTTCACGGACGATGGGAACGAGGGCCTTGCCGGTCAGGTCCCCGCCCATCACCAGCGCATCGGCGGGGTAGTGGGCGGCGGCGTTGACGAACTTCTTCCAACAGACCCGCGAGCCGTGAATATCCCCGGCGTAGAAGAGGCGCGTGACCTCGGTCTTTGGGCGGCGTCTGAACATCAATCTCCCTGTTCCCTCAGGGAATCATGCGGTATCGGCCCCCTGCCGAGCATTCCGGGCCAAACTCTCCCTTGGTCACTTTGTCTTGTTTTCAGAAGCGAGAAGATTGCGCTTAAGCAGCCGCCAGGCGCCGTCGCGATCCACGGATGCGAGCACGCCGGCCGCCGCCAGGACGTAGTTCGAGTCGACCGCCGGCCGCGGCTCCTGCGGCGCGAGCGATCGAGGCGCGCGCCGCTCCAGCGCCTGCTCAAGGATCCGCCCGCCGTCGTCACGATGGGCGAAAACACCACCAGTACCCAAAACAAGGCCCACCTCCCTGAGATCGGCGCCGTCCCGCCGCAGAGTCGGCGGTCCCCCCTCCCCCCGCGTCAGCAGCATCGTCCCGCAGTGCCGCCGCACCGCCTGGGCGGCGCAGCTGATGGCGAGCAGGCCATCGAGCCGTGCCTCCTCCGGCGCCCCTGGAATCCACCCCGGATTCCGGGCTCTTTCCGAGACAGCGTGTCGAATCGCGGCTTCGTCCAGACCCGAGCCCGAGGCGATCCAGTCCCGATCGACCGCGTAGGCGCCCTCCGCCCCGGCCCGCAAACCGAGATCCCCCTCGACGGTCCGCAGGGTCGCCGGCGGCGGCAGCAACGGGTCCTCGATGCCCGGCGAAGCCGCCTCGACCGAGCGGTGCGAGTGGACGTCGGTGGTGGCACCGCCGACGTCGATCACGACCACCTCGCCGACCCCGTCCTCGGTGGCGCTGCCACTGGCGAGGAGCCGGGTCGCTTCGTAGACCGCCTCAGGGGTCGGCATCCTCACCATCCGCCCGAACTCCGGGCTGGCGCTAAGCCCCTTGCCGCCGATCACGTGCTCGAGGAAGAGGCGCAGGATCGCCGCCCGGGCCGACTCGACCTCGATCCTCCCGAGCGAGGGCATCACGTTGCCCGCGACCTCGACCAGCGCTCCCCCCTCGCCGAGGATCTCGGAGGCCTTGCCGGCGATCTCGGCGTTGCAGGCGACCACGACGGCGGCATCGAGCCCGTGCGCCGCGAGACGCCGCGCGTTCTCCAGGACCAGTTCCGCCTGGCCGCCGTCGGTGCCGCCCGCGAAGAGGACGATCTCCGGCCTCGCCTCCTCCAGCTCTTCCAGCTTCGCGGCGTCGAGGGCGCCGGCAAGCACGCACCCCACCCGGGCGCCCGCGTTGAGCGCGGTCTGGCGGGCCGCCGTCGCGGTCAGCTCGGCGACGAGGCCGACCGCCGCCACCCTGAGGCCGCCGCCGGCACTGGAGGCGGCGAGCTGCTCGTCGATCGGGGCCGGCTCCCCGGCGGCGCTGACGGCGGCGGCGAGCGCCGCCGCATAGCCCTCCATCAGGTCGCTGCCGATGCTGGTCGGCGCCTCCGCCCGCGCCACCAGCCTTCCCTCCTCGGGGTCGACCAGGCTGACCTTGGTGTAGGTGCTGCCGAAGTCAGCGAGAGCGACGAGGCCCACCGGGGTCTCAGGCGGGAACGCCGCCGCGCCGCTCGATCAGGGCCTGGATCAGGCGATCGATCGTGCCCGGCGTTTCGATTCCGGTCGAGTTGAGATCGGCGCTGACGTCGATCGGAATCTGCGAGCCGTCGACGTCCTCGTTCAGGACCCCGCCCATGAAGACCGGCACCCCACCCGAGGCGGTCCCGCGCAGCTCCTCCATCAGCCGGCGGCCGAAGGAGCGGGCGACCCCGTTGTGGGTGGTGATCACGACCGCGTCGGCGTCGGTCTCGATCACCGCTTTGACGATGTCCTCGGGGTCGCGGTTGATCCCGAAGTCGATCACCTCGGTGCCGGCGGCGGCCAGCGCCGAGGTCAGCAGGAACTCGGCGAACTCGTGGACGTCGGTCGAGGTGACGAGCACCTTCATACCCCGGATCGGCTCCTCTTCGCCGCGGCTCCGCAACTCGGCCAGCAGCCGCTCCCGCTCTTCCATCGTGCTCTTGACCAGGTCCGTTTCGAGGACCGGGCGGCGGCCCCGGGGGAACTCGGGGTCCGGCTGGCCGGCGCCGAAGAGCTCCTCGCAGCGGGTCGAGCCGAGCCGTTTGAGGACGAGCAGCAGCTGCGCCGGGTCGCGGACGTCGATCCCGGCGCCGCCGAGGCCGGTGATCGCCGCCTCGAAGAAGGCGTGCCCGCCGCGGACGAGCTCGTCGCGCATCGCCTCGATGTGGCCCCAGTCGACCGCCGGTTCGACCAGCGGCACGTAGTCCTCGAGGCGGCGGCTTATCGTCTGCACCGTCGCCACCTCCTGCCAGGTCGGGATCCGCTCCACCTCGGTCACCGGGACGGCGATCGGGGCGGCGCCGAGCCGGTAGCGGAGGTCGGTCATCTTGGTGAAGAGGACATCGGTGTTGAGGACGGCCATGTTGGCGTCAAAGTCCATGGTGTTGCCGATCGTGTCTCCCTGGACGTAGGAGAGCGGGACCCGGTCGGGGTTGACGGCGTAGAGCGCCAGCGTCACCGCCGACTTGATCACCGGGTTCTGGGTGAGGCCGCCCCAGGAGGGCGAGTAGGCGGCGCCGATCAGCTCTTCGCTGACGTAGCGCTCGACCATCGCCCAGCCGACGTAGTTGGCGTAGTCGTGGAAGACGCCGGGGTAGCCGTCCTCGAGGTAGGAGTCGAAGACCACGCCCTCGTCTTTGAACGCAGCGAGCAGCCCGGCGGCCTGCAGGGTCGCCACCGTCTGCGAGACGTCGTCGTCGAAGTAGGGCCAGCGCCACGAGTACTGCGAGAGGACGCCGATCGTGGTCACCCCGGCCCGCAGGGCGTCGAGCGCGTTTTCGACCGAGCCCGGGCCGCCGATCGTGTTGTCCGCCGCCTCCGGCTGGATCGGCACGGTGTGGGTGAGCTCCCACCAGTCCTGCTCGGTCATCATCACCGGGCCGGTTTCCTGCGGCGCCTCGGCCCGCTTGTCTTTCGGCAGGCCCATTCGCCGCTCGGCGATCAGGTTGAAGCGGTCGGGGGGGCGGACGCCGCGCGAGAGGGCGTCTTCGTGGATCAGCCCCAGCGCCTCGCGGGTATCGGCCCAGGTCGCCAGGCCGATGTTCATGCAGGTGCAGGCGATGCCCTGCTCCCGGGCTTTCTCGCGCCACTCGCGCTCGGAGCCGACCCCCTTCTCCTCGCAGTAGAGCGAGCGCGCCCGCTCGAGGCCCTTCGCCATCTCCAGCCCTTCGGCAACCGCCTCCCGCCCGTCCGGCAGGTCGGGCGGCAGCAGCGCGGTCAGGTCGACGTCGATCTCGGTCATCTCCCGCTCACCCGTCGAGGATCCAGCCGCCGCTGACCTCGAGCACCTGCCCCGTCGTGTAGCCGCCGCCGTCGCTGGCGAGGTAGAGGACGGTTTCGGCGATCTCCTCCGGCTTACCCATCCGGCCCAGCGGCGTCATCGCCAGCGCTTCGTCGACCTGCTCCTGCGGGATCTCCCAGTCGTCCTCCCAGTTGGCGGCGATCGGGCCGGGGGCGACGGCGTTGACCCTGATCTCCGGCGCCAGGTCCCGGGCCAGGGCGGAGGTGAAGGCACGGACGCCGCCCTTGGCGGCGCAGTAGGTGACGGCGACCGAGTTGACGACGTTCTCCTGGTCGATCCCATTCCCGTAGGAGCCGGAGAAGTTGACGATCGCGCCGTTGCCGCCGGCACGCAGATGCGGGACCGCCGCCTGGCAGACCCGGAAGGTCCCGAGCAGGTCGACGTCGAGGAGCTTCTGGAAGGCCTCGGGGCTCGACCCGGCAAAGCGGACGGCGTCCTCGGGGTCGATCCGCCCGGCGGCGTTGACGACGACGTCGATGCGGCCGTAGCGCTCGGCGACCTCGGCGACGAAGCCCTCGACCGAGTCGGCATCGGTCACCTCCAGTTGGGCGGTGTGGCCCTGGGACCCGGCGGCCTCGATCTCCCCCAGGGCCGCCCGGGCCGAATCCTCGGAAGAGCGGTAGCCGAGGGCGACGGTCCCGCCCTCGCGGCCGAGCGCGCTGGCGACGGCGCCGCCGAGCGCGCCGCCGGCGCCCGTCACGATCGCGACCTTCCCCTCGAATCGTCTGCCGTCGTTCCAGCGCTCCATGTGCGCAAAGAGTCTTACCCGGTCAGGCGCGCGATTGCCAGTCAGGCGGGGATTTCGACACCCGTGAGCGGGTGCAGCTCGCCGCGCGAGAGCGCCTCGGTGCGCAGGTGCGCAATCGCCTGGTACTCGTCGGAGCCGATCATCTCCAGGAAGGCGCGGCGGCTGGGGTATTCGACCAGTAGGACCAGGTCCCAGGACTCCCCGCCGAGGAGAACAGGGCCCGCCTCGCCGGCGAAGACCACCCGTGCCCCAGCCCTGTCCAGCAGCGGGGCGACGGCGGCGCCGTATTCGGCATAGCGCTCGCGACCGCCCTCGGGCTCGAACTCGAGCAGGTTCAGCATCGTCACCGGGCCCGCCTCCTCGGAGCGTCGGGAGAAGTCGGCAAACCCCGTCTCGTTCGGCCGCTCGGGCAGGTCCGGCATGGCGGCAGCCTACCGCCGCGGAGCGAGCGGGCTGCGATAGACAGACAGCCTTGGAATCCCCGGGTGCCATCTTCCTCCGCTTCCTCAGATTCGGATGCCTCGCCTGGGGCGGGCCGGCGGCGCAGATCGCGATGATCAAGCAGGAGTGCGTCGACGAGGAGAAATGGGTCGACGAGCTCAGCTTCCAACGCACCCTCGCCGTCTATCAGGTGCTGCCGGGGCCGGAGGCACACGAGCTCTGCGTGTACTTCGGTCGCCTGCGAGGAGGAAAGCTGGGAGGCCTCATGGCTGGGCTCGGGTTCATGCTGCCGGGCTTCCTGCTGATGCTGGGGCTCTCGGCCCTCTACGTGGGAGCGGGCCTCGCCGAGCACCTCGATCCATTCTTCTACGGTCTCAGCGCCGCGGTCGCTGCCCTGGTGGCGCGGGCCCTGGTCCGGCTCGGCACCTCATTCGTCAAGGACGTGCCGTTGGCCGTAATCGCGATCTCCGGCTTCGCGCTCACCCTCTTCGCCGAAGCCGGCTTCGTCCTGGTCCTGCTCGGCGGCGGCATCGCCTACGAGCTGTGGCGTGGCGCCCGCGGCCGCCTCGGCGGCGCGCCGTCGATCGCGCCGGGGTTGCCGGCCCTGGCCTGGATCGCGGCCGGTGCGATCACGATCGGCCTCACCGCCGAAATCATGCTCGAGGGCCTCAAGGCAGGCCTCCTCACCTTCGGCGGCGCTTACACCGTCGTGCCGTTCCTCCATGACAGCGCAGTCGAGGGACACCACTGGCTGAGCGAGCGTGAGTTCGTCGACGGGCTTGCCATCGGTGGCATCCTGCCCGCGCCGCTGATCATCTTCGCCACCTTCGTCGGCTACCTCGCAGGGGGCCTGGCCGGCGCCCTCGTCATCACCCTCGGCATCTTCATCCCCGCCTTCTGCTTCCCGATCTTCTTCCACCGGCAGCTGGTCGCGATCGCCGAAAACGAGCGCCTGCACCAGTTCCTGCTCGGAGTAGCCGCCGGCGTGGTCGGCCTGATCGCCGCCGTGACCGTGGAAATCCTCGACACCAGCGTCGTCGATGCCTACACCGCCCTCCTCGCCCTCGGCTCCTTCCTGGCGCTCAACCGCTGGCACGGCAAGCTGACCGTTCTCTACGTCGTTCTCACCTGTGGCGCGATCGGCGCGGCCCTGCAGCTGACCATCGTTTAGATCGGTACCCTTGAGTATTCGTGGAACTCCTGCTCAAGTTGCTCCTGCTCGGCGTTGCCTTCGTCGGAGGACAGGGCCACGCTTCGCCTTCCCAACCGACCCCTGCCCCTCCGCCGCCACAGAGCCGGGAGGCGGTCGCAGCATCCGAAGGCAGGGGCAGGTGGGTAGGCCTCTGGCGAACCGCCCAGGGAGCCCGCCATTCGGAGAGGCTGGTCCTGCCTGCGGGCGGTCCCCCGAGGAAGCTGATCGTCAGGACCCTGCAGGTAGGGAACGGCGAGGAACTGCAGTCAGGGGACTCGATCGTGGCCGACTACCGGGCCTTCACCTTGGGCAGCGGGAAGGTCTGGGAAGACTATTGGCAGGAAGGCTTCAGCACCCGGTTCGGAGCCGGCGAAAACGTCAAAGGGTGGGAAATCGGTCTCAAGGGAATGCGGGTCGGCGGCTGGCTCGAGCTGATCGTCCCCTCCCCCATGGTCCACGACACCTTGGCGCTCGTCTACATCGTCCGGTTGCGGGAAATCACCTGAGGATGGGGCAGCCTGGACTCGAACCAGGGACCGACGGATTATGAGTCCGCTGCTCTAACCAACTGAGCTACTGCCCCAGAGGGCGAGCGTACCGCGGGACCGCGCCTCAGGCGCTGAAGAGCTGGGCGAGGGAGCGGCCGACGTCGGGGGGCTCTTCTTCGCCTTTGGCGGCGGCGGCGGCGCCCTCGGCGAGGGCCTAGGCGGCGTCGGCGATCTGGTGGTCGCGGCCGCCGCGGATCGTCCCGGTCTTTTTCGCTTCGGCGAGATCGGACTCCATCAGGCCGGCGAGCTCGGCCAGGCGCCGCAGGCCGACGACACTGGCCGTGCCCTTGAGGGCGTGGGCTTCGGCGCGCATCGTCTCGAAGTCGGTGGTGGCCGTGGCGAGGCCGGCCGCGATCACGTCGCAGCGCCGCTTCGCCTCTTCGGCGAAGGACTGGAGGAGCTCCTCGTCGGTTGCTGCTTTCTCGTTCATTCGGCGATCGCTTTGTCGACTGCTTCGTGCATCAACTTAAGCCCAAAGGCCCCCTCGACCGCGTCAGCGACGACGCCGTTGCGGTCGATCGTGAACAGGAACGGCTCACTCGGCAGGTGAAAAGCCCGCACCTGCGGCCGCGGTCCCCGGGCGGGGTCGTTGTCTTCGTAGATCTCCATGTGGATGAAGGTCGCCTTGTCACCGTATTCGTGTTTTGCCTGCTCCGTCACGTCGACGACGGGGCCGCAGACCCGACTCTGGCAGAACTCGGGGGTCGCAAACAAGAGGACGATCGGTTCTCTTCCCAGCGCATCCGCGTAATCCACCTTGTTCTGGCTATCGGGCGGGATTCGAGTGGTGACCCTCGACAGATCCCCGCCGACGTCCTGGGCGGTCGGCGTATGGATCCGCGGCGCGGGCTCGCCGGGTCTCGGAACCCGTTTGAACTGGCCGACGACGAGGCTCGGCAGCAGCATCCCCTTCGTTTCGCCGTCTTCCCGCAGGATCGCCGCGATCCGGAACTCCCCCTCCCTCGGCAGGTCCAGCTCGGTCCAGTAGACGACCCCGGCGGCGTCCGCGTCGCCGACCGTCGTCTGCGCCCGGAACGCAGGCTTGGTGGCGAGGCTTTCGATCGCAGCGGGAAAAGGGCCGTGCGCGGGCTGGTCGAGCGCCTGTTCCTCGGCTTTCGCCAACTGCCCGCGGTTGCCCGACTTCGATTTCGCCCCCGGCTTCGGCCTCGGCACCTGCGAGTAGTAAAGGGCGACTTCGGCGTCGGGGACCTGGCCGCTGTCGCGGTCGACGACCCCGAACGGATAGCGGTTCGGTCCGGGGTAGAAAACTTCGGCCGCCGGGTCGACGACGACGCCTTCGGCGGGGTCGTCCGCCGCCTTCAGCACCTGGCGCAGGGTCCGTCCCTCGGCCGTCGGGAACTCGGTTTTCGGCGGGGCGGGTCGGCTCCTCGCGGGCTTGGCGACCTCGGTGGTGGAATCGCTTCCGCAGGCGGCAAGGAGGGTCCCGCTCGCGAGCAGAAAGAGCAGCGCTGGAGCGAGGCGGGGGGCGCGCATCGGCGGCATGTTATGGAGAGATAGGGTGCGCAGGGTTCGCGACGAGAAGGAGATGGGGAATGGCTGAGCGTGCGGCATTGGTGACCGGGGCCTCAAGCGGGATCGGGCTCGCAATCGCGAGGACGCTCGGCGAGGAGGGTTACGCGCTCACCGTCTCCGCGCGGCGGCCGGAGAAGCTCGAGCAGGCCGCCGAGGGGCTGCGGTCCGAGGGTTTCGAGGTCGAGGCGATCCCCGCCAACATGGCCGAGGAGGACCACGTCGTCGCCATCTTCGCCGCCCACCGGCAGAAGTACGGCCGACTCGACGTGCTCGTCAACAACGCCGGGGTCGGGATCGGAGCGCCGATGGAGGAGATCCAGACCAAGCACCTCGACATGCAGCTGGCGGTCAACCTGCGGGCGCTGATCCTCGGCACCCGCGAGGGCCTGCCGATGCTGCGAGTGGCCGGCGGCGAGCACGGCAAGGCGCTGATCGTCAACACCGCCTCGATCGCCGGCAAGGGCGGCCAGGCCTGGCTCTCGATCTACGCGGCGACGAAGGCCGCGGTGATCAACTTCACCCAGTCGACCCACCGCGAGGCCGGCGGCGCCGGCATCCAGTGCACCGCCCTGGCCCCGGGCTTCGTCGAGACGCCGATGACCGAGTTCGTCCAGGGCCAGATCCCGCCGGAGGAGATGATCCGGCCGCAGGACCTCGCCGAGGCAGTCCGCTTCCTCCTCCGCACCTCGCGCAACTGCCACGTGCCGGAGGTCGTCTTCACCCGCCCAGGCGAGGGGTTGGACACCCCTTGAGGTGGATCGTTTCCACCTTTTGAGCCCCTATAGGAACCAAAAGGGTGGAAACGACGCTGATTCGAGCGTGAGTTTGCGGGTTCTGGTCGCGGCGTTCGGCGATGCGGGGCATGTTTTTCCGGCGATCGCGTTGGGTCGGGCTCTTGCGGCACGTGGGCACGAGGTCGTGATCGAGACCTGGGAGGAGCGCCGGCAGGCGGTCGAGGGGGCCGGGCTCGGGTTCGCCGCGGCTGAGGAATACCGGATGTTCCCGCCCCCCGACCCCGATTCCGAGGAGGGACAGCACGCAGCCGAGGCCGCAAAAGCGCTGTTGCCGCTACTGGAGGACTTCCGGCCCCACGTCGTCGTCAGCGACATCCTCACCCTCGCCCCCACCCTTGCCGCCGAGCGCGCGGGGATCCCGCTGGCGACCCTGATCCCGCACATCTACCCGGTGGTCGAGCCGGGCTTCCCCTTCTTCGCGATCGGGCTGCGGCCGCCGCGGACGCCCCTCGGGCGGGCGCTCTGGCGGACCGGACACGACCGCGCGCTCAGCCTCGGCCTCGAACAGGGACGCCGGGACCTGAACATCCAGCGGCAGCGTCTCGACCTGCCGCCGAGCGACCGCTTCCACGGCGGCATCAGCCCCGACCTGGCGCTGGTCGCCACCTATCCCCAGTTGGAGTACCCGCGCTCCTGGCCGGCGGGGGTCGAGATCACCGGCCCGATGACCTTCGAGCTGCCCCACCCGGAGATCGAGCTGCCGCCCGGCGAGGACCCGCTCGTCCTCGTCGCCCCCTCCACCGCCCACGACTCGGACAACCACCTGGTGCGCACCGCGCTGGCAGCGCTGGCGGAGGAGCCGGTGCGAGTGGTGGCGACCACCAACCGCGTCGCCCCCCAGCACCCGATCGAGGTCCCGGCCAACGCCACCCTGGTCGAATGGCTCAGCTACAGCCAGCTGATGCCGCTCGCCTCGCTGGTGATCTCCCACGGCGGCCACGGCACCGTCGCCCGCTGCCTCGGTGCCGGCACCCCGGTCCTCGTCTGCCCGATCATCGGCGACATGAGCGAGACCGCGATGCGCGTCACCTGGGCCGGCGCCGGCCTCTCGCTCCCCTGGCGCCTCTGCCGACCGGCACCGCTGAAGTGGTCCGTGCGGAGGCTCCTACACGAGCCCAAGTTCACGGCGAAAGCAGAGGAGATTGCCACCTGGGGGCGCGCGAACGACGGAGCGGCGCGGGGCGCGGAACTGGTCGAGGAGCTGGCGCTGAGGAAGGTTGCCGCCGCCTAAAAAGCTCCGGGGGTGGGACTCGAACCCACAACCCTTCGATTAACAGTCGAATGCTCTGCCTGATTGAGCTACCCC
>Ga0068868_100001808_pt1 | contig 14691 bp, 10 predicted proteins | sample KBSMisM42_FD_64660 | JGI IMG/M metagenome (GOLD analysis project Ga0068868, IMG submission 64660) | Miscanthus rhizosphere microbial communities from Kellogg Biological Station, Michigan, USA - KBS Miscanthus M4-2 | ecosystem: Host-associated > Plants > Roots > Rhizosphere > Soil ...
CACGGCGCCGCCAAGGAGAAGTGTCCATGCGTCTCGCCACGCTCGGTGCCGTCGTTTGTTTCGCGATCCTCGCCCCCGTTCGGGCAGCCGATGCCGACAGCAAGCACCTGTCGCTCGGCGAGATCGCGGTCGTCCCGACGAACGCGTCGTCGATGGAAAGCGCGCTCAAGAGCGCCCTCGAGAGCGAGATGAAGGACCTCGACCTTCGAGGCGCCCACAAGGATGCGATCCTCAGCGTCTCGCTCGTCAAGCTCGACACCGACCGCCGCTCGTCATCGACCGAGTGCGTCATTTCCGCGACCTTGCGCTCCCGCAACGGCGTCCTGTTCGCGATGGTGGAAGGTCGGGCGCGCGCAGTTGGAAGCGATCATGTGTCCGAGAGCGCGCTGCGCGGCGCAGTTCATGGTGCGCTGGCACGCGTCCCGGATGCGCTGAAGTGACCAGCAGCAAAGACAGCTTATTACCTCCGACTAAAGTCAGAGACAGCAGACTGCAAGTCCGCGCGGCGGACTTCACGCGCGCACGGAGAGAGAAATCGGATAGTCCGCGGATGCGGACTTGAAGCAGGTGTCACCACTCTGCTGCCGCCGACTTGAGTCGGCGGCAATAACAGAAAGCTGCCCATGAACAGAGCCTGAGCAGCCCGAGCAGGGATCAGCACTCGCCGCGCTGGCGCAGTCTATTCAGGGATAGTCAGCCTGATTGCGGGCGCCGATCTCCAAGTACTTCACGGCCGATGCGTCGGGGTTGAAGTACTCGTTGAAGACGCCGCTCACGGAAGCGAACTTCGTCTTCACGCCGGCTTCGAGACCGGTGAAGTTGCCGCCGTCCATGTAGTACGGGCTGAGCGAGACGATGGCTGCGTCGCTCGCGCCGCCGTCGAAGAACGTGTTGCCGAGGCCGAACGTTTGATTCGGTGCTTTGGGTGTGCCGGTGACGTTCGCGACTTGCAAGAGGAGCGGGCCGTACGTGTCCTCGTACGCGGCGATCGAACCGATGTCGCCGAGCTGGACGCCGGTGATGGGCGTGGGCATGCCGCTGCCAATCTTGAGCGCGCAACCAGGCTCGACGTCGTCGACGTGGATGATGAGCTCGTTCTGCCCGCCTTCGCTCTCGCGGAAGGCCCACGCGAGCGCGTTCACCTGATCGCCCACGGCGAGCTGGAGGAAATACTTCGAGGCGCTCGAGCCGATCCACGCGCGGATGGCGTGCTGGGCGCCGGCCTGGAGCGTGCTGTACGTCAGGTCTTGCTGGATGATGAACTCGCACGCGACGCCCGACGCGCACGCGCCTTGTGAGACGGCGGTGACGTAGACGCCGGGGAGCCAGACTTGCGTCGGCGTGGAGGGGTTCGCCGTCCACAGATCCATGATCGTCTTCGTGGGGACGCCGTTCGGCTGCGAGGTGCAGTCCGGCCAGGTGAAGTTGCCGACGTCCGTCTTCGGAGCGTCGACCGGGCTGTCCTTCGCGGCGTCGATGCCTTGCCCGACGTCCGGTTTCTGCGCTGCGTCGAGCCCCGCGTCAGAGCCGGGGTTGGTCCCGTTGTCGCCGCACGCACCCAGCAAAAAGAAAGCGAAATACACTCGTCGCATTGCGCCGCCATCTAGCACGTGAGAAAACCTTCCGCCATGAAACGAGTGTTTCTTGCCGTGTTCGTGCTCGCCGCGTGTGGTGAGTCGTCGCCGCCGCCTTCGAAGAATCCGACGACGACCGCGTCGGCGACCGTGACGACGACTGCGTCCGCGACCGCATCGGCGACGGTGACCGCCTCGGCGACGGTGGCTCCGCCAGCGAAGGACGTCGTGTGTGAAGCGCTCGACAAAGAGCGTGAGACCGAGAACACGAAGCTACGTACGATCACCGAGAACAAAGATCCCCTCTCGCACGTGCAGTCGATGAACGAAGACGTGATGGGCGCGTTCTCGAAATGCACGAAGACGAAGTCGGGCGGCGCGTGGGGCCTCGGCCTGAAAGATTTGAAAGAGGAGCTCCACGGCGTGACGGCGCAGCTCCTCGCGATCCACGTCGATGCGAAGGGCGCGAAGACGAGCGTCGTTCTTCAGGGCACGGCGCGTCTCAAAGATCGCGCGTTCCAGAGCCACGAGATGGATCGCGTCGCGATCGACACGCAGTCGGCGTTCGATTTCGACAGCGATGGCGAGGACGAATTCATCGCGATCGCCCACGATCAGACGAAAGACGGCCCGCGCGATCCGCTCGCGTACATCGTCGAATTCAAGAACGGGTCGGCGCAGATCTATCCGCCGTCGAAGGACCTGCCGATCTTCCGCGTCGAGGACGTGGACCGTGATGGGCGCCCGGACTTCGTGTCGTACGGTCCGTATCGCGCGCGCCCGCCCGCGCGTTGCAATGGCGCGCCTTCGCAGGTCGTCGGCCCCGCGATGCTCGTGCACTCGCTGCCCGACGGAAAATTCTCGATGACGGACGAGAAGGCGATCTCGTTCGCGAAGCAGCACTGCGAGAAACCCGGCTTCATCGTCGCGCGCGACGAAGAGAAGCGCGTCGACGACGATCAGACGTTCGTGAACATCGCGTGCGCGCGCCTCTGGGGCATGAGCGAGGCGCAAGCCGTCGCTTCGGTGCAATCGAGCTGCACGGCGATCCGTGGCGAGGCTGCGTGCAAGGACTCATCGCTCACGTCCTGCGTCTACCCCGCCGAGATGACGGCGTGGGCTCGCGCGAAGCCGCCGCTCACGTTGAAGTGACATGAGCTCCGTCGAGCAGCACTACGACCAGCACCTCGCCGAGCACTATTCGTGGCTGTTCGGCGGACTGCCGGAGCGCGCGCGAGAGAACCGCGAGCTCTTCGACAAGCTCGGCCTCCGCGCATCGTCGAAAGAAAAGGCGCTGGACGTCGGCGCGGGCTCCGGCTTCCAGTCGATCCCGCTCGCGCAGCTCGGCTATTCCGTGATGGCCGTCGACTTGAGCGCGAAGCTCCTCGAAGAGCTCGGACGCAATCGCGGTGACCTTCCGATCGAGACGGTTCGAAAGGACATCCTCGAGCTCACGCCGCTTCTCCCGAGCAGCGCGTTCCAAGTCGCGGTGTGCATGGGCGACACGCTCACGCACCTCGGCAGCTTCGGCGACGTGCAGCGTCTCCTGCGAGAGGTCCACAGAGTCTTGGGGCCGGGCGGCACGTTCGTCATCGCCATGCGCGACTACACGAAGGAGCTCCGCGGCGAGGATCGTTTCATTCCCGTACGCGCGGACGAGCGAACCGTGTTCTCGTGCTTCCTCGAGTACGAAGGCGACCACGTGCGCGTCTACGACGTCATTCATTCCAAGCGCGACGAAGGCGGCTGGGACATGCGCGTGTCTTCTTACAAGAAGCTCCGCATCGGCCCCGATTGGCTCGAGAAGCGCGCCCGAGAAACCGGTTTCGCGATCGTTTTACACGACGGAATTCTGGTTTTGCGCAAACCCTGATCCAAATCGGATCGACCGACATGGGTCGATCTGAAATCGGGCTGATTTCTCGTGCGGCATGCCCGCTGCACTAGACGAGGGCATGACCGACACGCGCGAACGCGACATCCTCGTTGCCTCGAACGAATACGCCTATGTCCAGGACCTGACGAAGGGAGACATCGTCCTCTATGTCGGGCCGACCAAGATCAGCTTGTCGAACACGGAGCGGCTGGTCGATTACCAAAACGCTCGCTTCGTTCCGATTCGTGCCGATGAAGGCGGCGCTGTCGCGACGTTCGTCACGGCGACGTCGTCGCAGTACATCGTGCTCGAGAACCCGCCCAAGGATCCGAACGTCAAGCCGACGAAAGGAAACAACAGCGCGGTCGAGCTCCGCATCGGTCGCAAGATCGTCGTGCCTGGGCCGGCGTCGTTTCCGCTCTGGCCTGGCCAGCGCGCGCGCGTCGTCGATGGTCACGCGCTTCGCGAGGACGAGTACCTCGTCGTGCGCGTCTACGACGAAGGGCACGACGCGCCGATCGGAACCGAGCGCGTCATCCGTGGGACGAACACGAGCTTCTACATTCCGGAGACCGGACTGGAGGTCATCCCCGCCGCGGGCGGGTCGTACGTGAACAAGGCTCGACGTCTTCGCAAAGGCGCGGGGCTTCACATTCGTGTCGTGAAATCGTTCGAGCAGCCGGCGGGTGAAGCGATCCCGGCGGGAAAGTACGAAGCAGGTCAGGACATCTTCATCGCGGACGGGGAAGGATATTTCTTCCCGACGTCGAGCGTCGAGGTCGTGAGCGAGATCAAGGCGATCCCGCTCGGCGAGCGCGAGGGCATCTACGCGCGTGACATCTCGACGGGGCACATCACGACCGTGACGGGGCCGATCAACTATCTCCCCGATCCGACGCGCGTCGAGGTCGTGGTGAGGCCGTTCGACGACGATCGAGCCGATCTCTACGGCGTCCCGAAGAACACGATCTCGGTGCGCGCGCTCTCGATCTACGTGCCGTCGAGCTTCGCGGTGCTCGTGACGGCGAAGAACAAGCGCGCCGTGGTGCGCGGCCCGCAGACGCACGTCCTCGACTACGACGAGGACCTCGAGGTGCTCCAACTCTCGACGGGCAAACCGAAGACGACGGAGCGGACGCTTCGGACGTGCTTCCTGCAGACCGAAGGCAACAAGGTCTCGGACGTCCTTCGATTGAAGACGGCGGACCACAACGAGATCGAGGTCTCGGTCTCGTATCGCGTCTCGTTCGTCGGACCGGACGACGTGCGCTGGTTCAACGTCACGGACTACGTCGGCCTCTTGTGTGATCACGCAGGCTCGCTCCTTCGCGCGGCCGTGCGAGCGTGCTCGATCGAGACGTTCTACCAGTCGTCGACCGAGATCTTGCGCACGGCGATCTTGGGCGAGAAGCACGACAAGGAGCCGCGACCCGGGAGGCACTTCGAGGAGAACGGGATGTGGATCTACGACGTCGAGATCCTCGACGTCCGCATCATCGACCCCGAGGTGCAGGCGCTCATCGGCGGCGCGCAACGAAACGCCATCGTCGCGGACGTCTCGCGGAGGCAGGAGCTCCTTCGCCTCGAGACGGAGCGGCTGAAGGAGCAGGTGCGGCGCGCGATTTGTGACGAGCAGTCGCAGACGATGGCTGTGGAAGCCCAGCGCGTCGAGAAGAAGCGCGCGGTGGATCTCGCTACGGCCGAATCTGCTGCTGCCGTCGCGTCGGTGGCAGACACGGCGCGGCTCGCGGCGAAGGAACGAGAGCAGGAGCTCGAACGCAAAATGCTCGAAGCGCGAGTCGCGGCCTTCCGAGATCAGATGGCTGCGCTCGCGCCCGAGCTGGTCAGTACGTTGAAGACACTCGGTCATCAGCAGCTCGCCGCCGAGCTCACGAGGAACGCATCGCCCCTCGCGATACTCGGCGGAGAGTCCGTCACCGATGTCGTCGAAAGGCTCCTCGGTGCCCTTCCCATCGGCGCCGATTCGTCGGTGAAGAACCTTCTCCCTTCGAAGAACGGAACCACACCGACGAAGGACGCACGCAAGTAACTACGGAGCGCAGAAGTCACCGCCCGTCGCGCCGAGCGCCGGGATGTTGACGCTCTGCGTGGAACCGTCGATCGAGAGGAGGAACGCGACGAGCTGGTCGCGTTGCGTGGGCGCGTTCGAGTCGCTCGGGTCGAGGAAGTTCACCGCGAACGCCTGGTGGTGTTGCTTGAACGTGTCGGTGAGCATCGACTCGAGCGTGCGCGCGTTTCCCGCGTGCATGTAAGGGGCGCCCACGGAGAGACCGAGGAGGCTCGGTGGGTTGTAGCCCTTGCCGTCCGTCTCGTTGCCTTGCGCCGTGGCCGTCATGTTGACGCGCTTCTCGGCGATGCCGACGCCCGTCTCCGCGACGTTGAACGTTCCGACCGGACGAAGGATGCACTGGATTTGATCGAGCGTCGCCGCGCTTCCGGAGTCGAAGCGCATGAGCTGATTCGTCGGCGTCGTCGCGGGGAAGAGCGCCGCCGGGAAGCCCGCCGTCGTCGCGGCGACCGTCCACGATTTCGATTTGAGGTTGCCGTTCTCCGTCACGCCCGGCGCGTAGAAGACCTTCGAGATGGTCCATTTGTCGCCGCCGTGGCAGCCCTGGCAGTTCTTCTGCGAGAAGAGCGCGGCGCCCGCGGTCACCTTCGCCGAGTCGAGGTTCGTCGGCGCGCGCGGCGAGCGGATCTGTTTGATGTACGACGTGATGTTGAGCCAGTCGTCGGTCACGCCTTGCTGGCCGCTGGGGAGCCCGAGCGGGTTCGCCGGATCGGCGACCTGCTGCGCGGCGCCGTTGAGACCCGCGTGGTTCTGGGCGTTCACGTTCGCGAGGTTGATGCGATCGGCGTTCGCCGGAGGCGTGCTCGATTTGTTCACGAGCGAGCCGACGCCGCCGGAGGTGCCGCGCGTGTTGCCTTCGAAGTCGGCGACCTCGTCGAAGATCGCGGTCCAGTTCAGGACGCGCTGATCGTTCGGGTCCTTCTTGTTGAACGTACCGTCGAGCGACGTCGACTGGCGCGGCCCGCGCGCGAAGTACCACGTCACGTCGTCGGTGAGACCGTCCGGGTGGCACGATTGGCACGCGCCCCAACCCTGGCCCTTGAAGGACCAGCGTCCCATGCCGGTGTTGAAGAAGCGCTTGCCCTTGCGGACCTTGTCCTCGGGGGAGTTTGCCGTCGGGAGCGCCGAAGCCGCGAACGCGGTCGAGACGCCCTGCACGTTCAAGTCGATGAAGCTCACGTTGTGCGTGTGCTCGTTCATCGTCACGAGGAAGCCCTTGCCCGTGTTGCTCGGCGCGATCCCGATCGGATCTTGGCCTGCGTTCGCAGCGAGCGAGGCCGCCGCGAGGTCGATGAACTTGTTCACCGTGGAGCCCGTCTCGAGCACCGCGGAGCTCGACGCGTCGAAGCGCATGCGGAAGACGCCGTCGGCGCCGTTCGCCGAGACGTACGAGATGCTCGTGCCCGGAACGAACGCGATGTCGTCCGCGACGAGCGGATAGCGGCGCGTGTTGTCGTCGGCCGTATTCGCCGCGACGTACGCGGCTTGCCACGCCTGGTTCAAGTTCACGCGGCCGTCGACCTCGGTGTTCGACGTGGTGTCGATGATCGAGACGAGCGGCTCGGTGGTCGATTTCGTGCTCGCTTGATCGACGCACACGCTGGAAGCCGACGTCGAGTCGACGGGAGCGCACGCGGGGCTCACCAAGTTGAGCGACGCGCAGTCCGTGACGGTGCTGCACGCGGTGGCGGTCACCTTCGGGCCCGTCGGGCCTTTCGGCGATGCACACACGGACAGCACGTACGCGAACTTGCCGGCGATCGCGATCGATCGGAGCTGGTTCGGATAACAGCCCGTCGCGGCGTTGTTCTCGTCCTTGAAGCCGGTGTCCTGCATCGGGGCGAGCGTGATCATCTTCACGGATTTGTCGGAGGCCTTGATGGCGTAGACGAAGCCGTTCTTGCGCACGTCGGAGTTCGATCCGTCGCTCGCTTCGGCCGCGTTCTGCTGCGCGTAGAACTCGGTGACGTAGATCGTCTCGTCGTCGTCGTTCGTGTCGAGGTTGTTCGTGACGGCGATGGCGCGCGGGTGCGCGAGCGCAGGACGCGCCGTGACCGTGCCTAGCGTTCCACTCGCGGCGAGCGGAGCGTTGAGATCGATCGAGGTGGCCAGCATCGAAGACGTGTCGACATCGCTCACCGTGCCATCGACCCAGTTCGCGACGTACGCGTGCTTCCCGGTCGGCGAGAGCGCGACACCTGTGGGCTCGGAGCCCACGGCCACCTCGCCGCTCTTCGACGGACCCGAGTGGAGGCTGCCGACCTTCACGAGCTTCTGCGCGTCGCGAAGGACGACGTACGCGGTGTCACCATCGGGTGAAATCGCGACTTGAAACGGCTCGGACCCCGCGCCGAGATCGACGTCGGTCTTCGTCGCCGTAGGCGCGCCGGTCGTGGGATACGTCATCGCGAAGACGGAGATCGATCCGTCGACGCGATTCGTGGCGACGACGATCGAGTCGTCGGCCGAGACCGCGATCGCCGAGCCCTTCGAAGGGCCTTTGGCGACGGTGGTGGGTTGGTTGTTGTCGTTCGGAGCGTCGGTGTTGCCACCGTCCTGCCCACCGTCGCCGTTGTCGGGCGTCGAGCTGCAGGCAGCTGCGAGAAGAAGCAATCCTAGGGTTACGCGCATTCCGCGTGTCGAGCGAGAATCGTGCCGCGCGGATCTTCCCTATTTCGTGGGTGTTCATGCGTTTTTTCGAAGCGCCGGCACAGGCACGTTCGCGCGTGTGCCTGTGCCTGTGATGATAATGTTCGCGGCGATGGAGCGAACGTCGGAGAGCACGGCGGACACGCAAGATCGCGTGAGCCAGCCCGGCGGGCGCGCGGAGCCTGGCGTCGTCCTCGTCTTCGGGCCGCGAGGGCCGACGATGATCGCGGCGCGCGTTCCCAAGGATGGAATCGTCCTCGGACGCGCGTCGTTCGGCGGCGCGCTCGAAGACGACGATCGCGCGAGCCGCAACCACGTCCGCGTGACGCGATCGGGCGACGCGTTTCTCGTCGAAGATGCAGGCAGCCGAAACGGGACGCGCCTCTCCGGTGAAGCGCTCGAGCGTCCATCCGTCGCCGCGCCCGGCGCGGTCGTTCGTTTCGGGCGAAGCATCATCGTCCTCGTGAGCGACGTGCGGCCGTTCGAGCAGCCGCGCACGATCGACGAAGGCGAAATGATCGTGGGCCCGACGCTGCGCATCGCGCACGCGGCCGTTAAGCTCGCGGCGGGAGAATCGTCGACGCTTCTTCTTCATGGAGAGAGCGGCAGCGGCAAGGAGATAGCGGCCAAGCTCTTTCACGAAGCCAGCGGTCGTACCGGGCCGCTCGTCGCGGTGAACTGCGCGGCGATTCCAGCAGGTTTGGCCGAGCGCCTGTTGTTCGGCGCGAAGAAAGGCGCCTATTCGGGCGCCGACGACGCAGACGGATACGTGCAGTCTGCACACGATGGAACGCTCTTCCTCGACGAGGTCGCCGAGCTCGACGCGGCGGTGCAGAGCAAGCTCCTTCGCGCGATCGAGACCCACGAGGCGCTCCCGCTCGGCGCGTCGAAGCCTCGCAAGGTGGACGTGCGATTCGTCTTCGCGACGCACAAGGATCTCCGCGGCGAGGCCCAGCGCGGCGCGTTCCGGCAGGATCTCTATTATCGAATCGCGCGCCCGCTCGTGGACGTACCGCCGCTGCGCGAACGAAAAGAAGACGTGGCGTGGCTCGTCGCGCGCGGCGTCGCCGCGTTTCGGCGCGCCGCGGATTCGGAAGCCGATTTGCGTGTGCATCCCTCGCTCGTCGAGGCGTGCCTGCTCCGAACATGGCCGGGCAACGTCCGCGAGCTCGTCGCCGAGGTGAAGCAAGCGGCGCTTCGCGCGAAGAGCGCGGGGCGTGACGAGGTGACGAGCGCGGAGCTCGACGAGGACGCTGGGAAATCGTTCGCGCCGGAGAGCGCGCCTGTCGCCGCGGAGACTCCGGACGACGCGCGCATCGCGCGTGTGCTCGCCGACGAGGGCGGCAACGTCACGCGCGCGGCGAAGGCGCTCGGCATGCACCGCACGCAGCTGCGCCGGTGGATGGAGAAACAGAAGAAGTAGAGATCTCAGTGCGCGGAGGCGCGCGGGACGAACGCGTCGCGTCCGGCGATTTGCACGTGGAGGCCTTTGTCGGTCTGCTCGAGCGGGCGGATCGGGATGATCTGCTCGATCGCGCGCTGGGCGTCGATGAACGCGCCTTGCACGCCGGAGGCGTCCTCGCTGCGAACGACCACGCCTGCGGTGCCACTCGCGTCGATCGATTCGTAGAGGCCCATGATGGAGCCTTCCGGGACGCGCGATGCCGTCCACGTGAGCGTCTGGCCGTTGCCGCGATCGAGCGTGCCGCTCGCGCCGTCCGCGTTCGTCGTGCCCGACGCCGTCCACGATCCCGCTTGCGCCGTGAACGCGCCGCTTTCCTCGGAGAAGCGGAACCATTTCGTGGCCGTTCCGAACGACGTGGGGCCTCCGCAGAAGAAGAGGGCCGTGTACGAGCCGTCCGTCACGAGACCGACGGCGACGTCCGTCCCGTCGACGCCGCCGACGTACGTGGTGGAGGTGGAACCGCACGAAGCGGCGAAGAGAAGGGTGAAGCAGAGAAGCGAGCGCACGTTCGAAGTATAGTCGGCCTTGGTGCAAGCGGGAGCCGTTGCATTCGGGCGGTATCGCGTCGAGCGCCTCGCGGGCGCGGGCGGCATGGGCACCGTGTATCGCGTCGTCGATCTCGAGACGGGCGAGCCGCGCGCGCTCAAGGTGCTCCTCCCCGACGCGACCCGGCGCACGCGCGAGCGTTTTCTCGTGGAAGCCGCGGCGCTCGCGAAGCTCTCGCATCCGGCGATCGTGCGCTACGTCGATCATGGCGATGATTTCCTCGTGATGGAGTGGGTCGATGGCGAGTGCCTTGCCGATCGCATCACGCACCGAGGGATCCCACCGGTGGACGCGCTTCGGCTCGCCGCGCGTCTCGTCTCGGCGCTCGCGGCCGCGCACGCAGCGGGCGTGGTGCATCGCGACGTGAAGCCGCGCAACGTGATGTTGCCCGATGGCGGGTGGGACGCCGCGAAGATCGTCGACTTCGGCGTGGCGCGCATCGGTTCGGACGGCCGCACGAAGACGGGTGTGCGCGTGGGCACGCCACGTTACATGGCGCCGGAGCAAATCGTGAGCTCGCGCCGCGTCGATGGGCGCGCGGACGTCTTCTCGCTCGGGTGCGTGCTCTTCGAGATGCTCGCAGGCCGGAAGGCGTTTCGTGGCAACGACGAGGTCGCGCTCCTCGCGCGCATGGTGATCGAGGACGCGCCGCGCCTCCGCTCCGTGCGCGCGGACGTGCCCGAAGAGGTCGACGCGCTCGTCGCGCGAATGCTCACGCGCGATTGGAAGAAGCGGCCGTTCGCGAACGACGCGCTCGCCGCCGAGATCGACGCCGCGCGCGCGCATCTCGGCGCTCTCGGCGCGGCGCGCGTACGAGCCGCGGGCATGGACTCGACGCTCGATGACTCCGCGGTGTCGGTGCTCGTGGAGCTGCCGCTGGACACGGGCGTCGATCCGCTCCCGCCGCCGTCGGAGCTTCCGTGGGAGACCCTCGGGCGTGACGCCGAGCTCGCCGCGCTCGAGCGCATGCTCGCGCCGGGGAAGGTCGCCGGCCTCTGGGGCGCGTTCGGCGCGGGCAAGAGCCACGTCGCGCAGGCGGTCGCACGGCATCTGTGGACGACGCGCGGATCGCTCGTGTGCGATCTCCGCGGGGCGCGTGAAGAGTCGGAGATCGTACGGCGTCTCGCCGCGGAGCTCGGCGTCCTCCACGCGGCGAGCGCGTCCGACGTCAGCGCATCGCTGGCCGCGAGACACGGCGCGCTCGTCGTCCTCGACGCGTGCGACGGCGCGCTCGAGCCCGCGGTCGCGCTCGCGCGGCGCATCGTGCGCGAGTCGGCGGAGTCGTCGGTGCTCGTCGTCTCGCGCGAGCGGCCCGATCTCGACGACGCGCTCGAGCTCGCGCCGCTCGACACCGCGAACGCCATCGGGCTCCTCGTCGCGCGCTCGCGCGGCGCGGCTTCGCTCGAACGGGATCGCGCCGCGCTCGAGAAAATCGCGGGGGCGCTCCAGGGCAACGCGCTCGCCCTCACGTTGGCCGCGTCGCGCACGAGCGTGCTCGGTGTTGCGGTCGTGGCTGCGCGCGCGACGCGGCCTCTCGAAGTCCTCGGCGCGACGCTCCGCAACGCCGCCGAAGAGGTGTGGGAGACGCTGACCAACGCCGAGCGCGCCACCGCCGAGGCCTGCGCGATCTTCCCGGGCGCGATTCGCCCCGAAATCGCCGAAAAGACGTGCGCGACCGTCGTCTCGGGCGACGCGCTCGATTCGATGGAGGCGCTTCGCGAAAAGTCCATCCTGCGCGCGGGCCCGCGCGGGACGCTCGTGATGGACGCCACGCTGCGCGAGCTCGCACGGACGACGGGGGTTCGGGGGCGGAGCCCCCGAGATGATACCGGCGCGCTCGCACGAACCGAGCTCGCGTTCGCGCGCGAGACGATCGCCGCGGCGCCGAGCGATCTCGCCGAACGCTTCGTCTACGAAGACGATCTCCTCGCGGCCGCGGAGATCGCGATCGCGAATGGCGACGCCGAGCTCGCGCTGTCCGCGGCGATCGAGCTCGAGCCGTCGCTCGCCGCGCGAGGTCCGATCGATCGGCTCGCGAACATCCTCGATCGCGCCGACGCGATCGCCACGCCGTCGAAGCTTCGTGCGCGCGCGCGAGCGGTCCGCGGTCGAACGGCGACGCTCGCGCGCGACTTCGAGCTCGCCGCGCGCGCGCTCCAAGACGCGATCGACGCGGCGAAGGCGACCGGCGACGAAGATCTCGAAGCGAGCACGTGGCTCGATCTCGGTGTGATGCACCAGGCGATGGACGATTTCGGGGCGGCGGAGCGCTGCTACATGACGGTGCTCGACGTCCACGACACGATCGCGTCACGAAGCGAGGCACGCGCTCGAGGGAACCTCGGCGCGCTCGCGCACGATCGCGGCGATCTCGACGCGGCGTACGCGCATTACGTCCGCGCGATCGCCGTCGCGGAGTCGATCGGCGAGCCACGCCTCCTGGGTGTCTTTCTCTCGAACCTCGCGGTCCTCGATCGAGAGCGCGGCATCGCCGCCGGAGAAAACCGTGCGGGCTCGGCGCGACAGCGCTTCGTGCGCGCGCTTCGAGCCATCGACGAGTCTCACGATCACCGTCTCCAAGGCATGATCCTCGGCAACCTCGGGATGCTCGACCTCGAAGAGAATCGTCTCGCGGTCGCCCTCGCGTCCTTCGAACGATCCGCCGACGTCCTCGCCGCGCTCGGCGACGTCTACAGCGCAGCCCTCGCCGGCGCACGCCTCGCCGCGGCTCGAGCGCTCGAAGGCGACGTCGCGCGCTCCGAGGCCGCGATCGCACGCGCGGAGAAGCTTTGCGCGGGGGACGAAAAGACGCTCGCCGTCGTTCGATTCTTCCGCGCCTTTCCAGAGGCCGCGCGCGCCCGAGAAGGTGGCGACGCCGCGCAGGCCCTCCTCGAGAGGGCACGCGCGCGCCGCAGCTCTGCCGCACCGCTCGCCGCCAAGAACGACGACGTGCGTGTCGCGCTCCGCTTGCTCGCGCGCTTGGGTGTAGAGTGACCGCCGTGCGATTTCTCGCGTCCGCGATCGCCGCCGCCGCGCTCCTCGCCTCGTGCGGAAACGATCCTCCCCCTCCGCCGGTGAAGGCCCAATTCACGTGGGAGGCTTCGAGCCGCGCGGAAGCGATCGCCGCGGGCAAGGCCGTCCTCGTGAAGAACGAGTGCCGCCGCTGCCACGAGATCGACGATCTCCCGGCGCCCGTGCGACCGAACCACTGCACGAGCTGCCACGAGTTCATCACGGGCCTCAAGCCAGGCGACAAACAGTACGAAGAGATCCGAACGCGCTACGGCGAAGAGTTCATCAAGCGCTACCAGCGGAACATCGTCCACCTCATCAAGGTGCCGAACCTCACGAACATCGGCCGTCGCGTGCGCGCCGACTACATCGCGTCGTTCCTCGCAGAGCCGTACGACCAGCGCCCGACGCTCGAAGAGAGCATGATCCGCCACAATCTCGGCGAGGCGGACATCAAAGCCGTCGCGCGCTACTTCGCGGCGATCGCGAACGCGCCCGATCCGTACGCTGCGGATTACAAAGCGCCCGAGCTCGGCACGCGTCCGCCGCAGACGCGCATCGAAAAGGGCAAGCAGCTCTTTCTCGGCAAGGGTTGTGTCGCGTGCCACACGTTCGGAAACGTGGAGACGGGCATGTCGCGCGAGACGCTCGAGGCCGCGCGCACGACGAACGAGCTCGCGCCGAACCTCCGCTTCGCGAAAGAACGCACCCGGCCGGACGTGATCGTGTCGTGGATTCAGAACGCGCCGGCGATCAGCCCCGGAACGGTGATGCCTGCGAGCGGAATGACGCGCGACGAGGCCGAGGCCGTTCGCGATTTCCTCTTCTTCGGCGACCCCGAGCTCCATCCGCCGCCTTCGGGCGAGACGCTCCCGCCGCCGAGGATCCTCGCGCGCGAGGTCCCGTGGGAGGAGATGAAGGCGCGGACGATCGGGAAGGTCTGCGTCCACTGCCACATGAACGACTTCGAGAAGGACACCGGCCCCGGCAACAAAGGCGGCTTCGGCTACCACGGCATCGGCCTCGCGATGCGCACGTACGAGACGCTCGTGAACGGCGCCGTCGGTGCGGATGGAAAGCGCTACTCCGTGCTCGTTCCGCGCAAGGGCGAGTCGCAGCCGATCATCGTGGCGGCGATGATGATGCGAAAGGTCGAAGAGATGCGCGACCACGTGCCCGCGTTCGGAGACTACGAGCGCCCGCGCTATCCGATCTCGATGGGCATGCCGATGGGCATTCCTTCGATGACCGACGAGGAGATCTCGATCCTCGCCACGTGGATCGCTCAGGGCTGCAAAGGTCCGAAGACGGTTTGGGGGCGGCCGGGGATCAACGACGGCCTACTCGTGCAGGACGGTCCGCTCAAGAAGAACGAAGGCTGCGAGCAGCGGCCGCCCGAGCACCCGCGCCCGAAGTGGGCTTACGATCAGTGACGTAGAGCGGCTGCGCTTTGACGCCGCCGAACGCGCGCGGGTGGATC
>Ga0068868_100001811_pt1 | contig 14683 bp, 17 predicted proteins | sample KBSMisM42_FD_64660 | JGI IMG/M metagenome (GOLD analysis project Ga0068868, IMG submission 64660) | Miscanthus rhizosphere microbial communities from Kellogg Biological Station, Michigan, USA - KBS Miscanthus M4-2 | ecosystem: Host-associated > Plants > Roots > Rhizosphere > Soil ...
GCTCAAGACTCGCCGCGAGCGGGCGCCGTCGTCGTCGTCGTCAAGTGGTTCAACGTGGCACCCATCGTCAATGCTCAAACGCATGGCCCGAGACATAGCCGCGCACAAACCCGGGGTGACTGACGTTTCGGGGTACGCCAAGGGCATTGAAAAGAATTGGGGGACACGTGACCCGGCCACACCTGATGAGCCATCGATGGCCGAGCGCGTGGCGGCATGGCACCATGGCGGTTTCGGCCGCGCTGATGTTGAGCTATGGATACGGACTGATGCGCCGCTCGAGGCAGCGCGGCCACGTGAGCCCGCCACCGCTACCGCGTCACACCCACGTGATTGTGTATGTGGTACGACCGATGGGCTCATCCGCGTTGATGCCGATGACGGTGGACACGGCACCTACACCCAATGCAAAATTGTGCAATGAGCGACCATCCAACGTTGCCGAGCGTGGATGACGTGGCCCGCGTCACCGCATGGGAAACGTTCGGTGAGGTTGCCAAGGCGAGCGCGGCGAGCTCGAGCGACAAGCTACGCCGATACGCCGAGGCATGCATGGCCGCCGGCCGGGCTCACACCAGCGTGGCCCGGTTCGGCCGCACCGAGGCAACCGCCGATGACTGACCCGCTGGTGCTCGGGCTCACGGTGTGGTGGGCCGTCATGGTGGTGTTCCTGGTGGTGATGGAAAGACGCGAGCGGCGCCGCCGCGCTGATAGACGCATATCACCCCGAGCGCTCGAGAAGCTCAATCGCCAATAGACCGAACACGCGTACTACCAAACCCTAAACTCATGGTTGATGGTTGTACGCGTAGAACCCGACCACGGCACCCGCGCCCGCTATGTGCATCGCACGTTCAAGTGCCGGTGTATGAAGTGCCGCGCTGAGAACACCAGCTACCAGCAAACCCGCCGGCACAACATGCGCATGCAGTACGTGCCGCGCACGTGGACCGAGCAACGTTTGCCGGGCATGGGTGACTGATGACCCGGCCGGCCGGCACGGTGTCACCGTACGCCGAGCCCGAGTATCGCCTTGCTCGGGCTCGGCTACAACGCATGCCGGCGCCATGTTGGAAGCGGTGCGGTAACCCGGCCACCACCATTGACCACGTGCCCGCGCTCGCCCGGCATGACCACGTGGCCGGCTCGGGGTGTTGCGAGCTATTGCCATGCTGCGGACCATGCAACATGGCCGCCGGTGCCCGCATCGGTAACCGCTCGAGGGCTCGGCAGCGGCCGCTAGCGTCGCGCCGCTGGTGACCCGGTGCGGTGGGTGCTCGCGGTTTGCCTACTGACCGCGTGCGGTACACCAGCGATACACCCGCTCGAGCTCGGGCCGCTGCCGGCGCACCCACCTACATCGCTCGAGCTCGAGCGGATTACCGCGCCCGCAATAGCGACCCGTCCCGCGGTGCGGGTGATGGTATTCGACCAGCAAACCGAAACGCTGCCACCGCCGAGCTCGGTGGCGCCGGCCGGGCTCACCGCATGCGATGAGATGCGGTGGTATCGCCAAGCGGCCGGGCTACCGCCGGTGTTCGACACGCTCGGCTACCGCGAATCCCGATGCCGCAACGGTGTGCGCACCTGGTGTTGCTATGGCTACTGGCAACTATGGGTGACGTTGCACCTATCGGACCGGCGCACCGCGGCGGGCTATGCCGCGTGCGGTGTCACCAGCGCGGCCGATGTGGACAGTGACACCCCGGCCGACAAGCGGCGCCAAGCATGCGCCACCCGCGTGTTGTACGACGTGGTAGGGCTCTCGGCATGGTGAGGCGGCCGCGGCTATTGGATTTGTACTGCGGTGCGGGTGGCGCCGCCATGGGCTACCACCGTGCCGGGTGGGACGTGGTAGGCGTGGACATAGTGCGGCAATGGGAATACCCATTCCGGTTCGAGCTCGGGGACGCGCTCGCCTATCCGCTCGAGGGTTATGACGCCATCCACGCATCACCACCATGCAAGGCGCACACCGCTGCCCGCCACCTACAAGGCGGCCGGGCCCGGCTATTCGACCCGCACACCAACCACCTAACCCCGATGCTCGAGCGGTTGGCCGGGCTCACCGTGCCGTGGGTGGTGGAGAACGTGCCCGGCGCACCGATGCCGCCGAGCTCGGTGGTGTACTGCGGCTCATCGTTCGGGCTCGAGGTCCGGCGGCACCGGCTATTCGCATCCAACGTGGAGCTCACCGCGCCACCGTGCGACCACGCCAACCAACCCAAGGTCATAAGCGTGGTGGGTCACACACCGCCGGGCCGCGGGCGTGGTGTGGCGCTCGCAACCATGGCCGACAGGTGCAAGGCCATGGGTGTCGATTGGGTCACCGACCGCGACCGGCTATCGCAAATGATTCCGCCCGCGTACACCGCGCACATCGGCGCGCAACTGCTCGCCGCGCTCGAGCTCGAGCGCACCCCGATTTTCTGACGTAAAGTGAGGTTGCACCCCATCCACAGTCATGGTTTCTCTCTCCACATCGGTGGTGAACCCATCACATCGGTGTAGTTACAGTGATGGCGTGACCGATCAGGGTGAACTTTTCCGCATCGCTCGCAAACGTACGCGCGGCCGGTCTCGGCGCGGTTTCGATGACACATTGGCGGCCATGCGGGCGCTCGGGCGCGTGGAATCGATTGACGCGGCGATGATCGCGCTATGCCGTGTCGCTGCCGATGAGCTCGATACGGCATGCGCCGATGTGAACGAATCTCGGTACACCCGCGGGGTGCTGGTGGCCCGCTATCACGCGGTGTTATCCCACCTGCTCGAGCGACCGGACACGATGAGCGATGACATTGATCTTGACGCCATGTTCGCCGCGGTGGACAACAACCCCGCCAGCTGACGCGCGCACCATGGGCGGTGAGGCGGCGGCGGCCGCGGTGCTGCTCGGGCGCCGTTTCATACCGTGGCAAACCCACCTAGCGAACACCGCCGGCACCTTGACCGAGCGTGGCCGGTTCCGATATCGGCGGGTGGTGGTGGTGGTGCCGCGCCGTGCCGGCAAAACGCTGGTGGTGCTCGCCTATGCGATGGCGGTGGCGCGGCGGCGGCACATGGCGCGGGTGTTCTACGCGTCGCACCGCCGTGAGACAAGCGCGGCGATGTGGCGCGACGATTGGTTTCCGCGGCTCGAGGCGAGCCCGCTGCATCCGCGGTTTGTCAACTTGCGCCGGTCCAACGGCAGCGAGTCAATCCAATGGCGGCACAACCGTTCCATCGTGCGGCTACTGCCGCCAGACGGTGACGCCATGCGCTCATTCTCGAGCGACCTTGCGTTTGTGGATGAGGCGCGGGAATTCTCGCTACTGCAAGGTGAAGATTTTGAGGCGGCCGCATTCCCTACCCAAGCGACCGGCCACGGCGGCCAATTTTGGATTGTGTCCAACGCGGGCGATATGTCGGCCGAGTGGTTGCGCAAGTGGCGCGACATTGGCCGCGCATCCATCGATGACCCGAGCTCGCAAATTTGTTACATCGAATACGCCGCGCCGGCCGGCGCCGATTTGGATGACCCGGCCACGTGGCGCGCTGCCCACCCCGGGCTCGGCTACCACGTGGACATTGACGCGCTGACCGCTGACCGCGAGTCCATGCCCCCTGACCGGTTCGCTGCCGAGTACCTAGGTGTTTGGCCCGAGGCGCTGGTGGACCGGCCGCTAGTGGATGGGTGGGCCGCCACCGTGGATGCCGGCGCCGAGCTCGCTGACCCGGTGGTGCTCGGGCTCGAGCTCTCACTAGACCGCGACCGGTTCGTGATTGTCGCGGCCGGCGGCCGGCCGGGTGGCGGCTCGGTGCTCGAGGTGGTGGAGGACCGGCCGCATGGGCCATGGGTGGTGGCCCGCGTGGCCGAGCTCGCCCGCACCCATCACGCCGCGGCGGTGGTGTGGGATGCGGCGGGCCCGGTCGGTGCGCTCGCACCCGACTTGCTAGACCTTGCCGCCAATTGTCTGCCGCTGCAAACCCGAGCGGTGACCGCCGGTGCCGGCGCGATGTATGACGCGGTGCTCGCCCGCCAGGTGTTCCATCGCGATGACCCAACGCTCGCCGCGGCTGCCGCCAAGGCGCGGCGCCGTGGTGCGCTCGGCGCGTGGCTATGGGACCGGCGCCAATCCGAGGCGCTGCCGTGGTTGGCCGGTTCGCTCGCCCGGTGGGTGTGGTCCGACCAAAACCGCACCGCTCCGAGCATCCACTAGCGATTTGGCCGCACCCATCACCCATTTCGGCCGCTCGAGGCGCTTAGAACGCAAATGAGGCGGTAGTTACACCCGTTTGATTGACCATCTCGGTAGTTACTGTCACGTTTGGCCGGGTGGGGACACGGCGCCAGGCGGCGCGAGCTCAAGCCAAGTTGCTCGAGCTCATCACCGACGCTACGAACCGCGCCTACAACGGTGGTGACCTGACACCGTGGGAGCTCCCCATTGTGGTCGCGTGCCGGCGGGCGCTCGCTGACACCATCGCGCAACTACCGCTGATGGCGATGACCAATGGTCAACCCCGCGCTACGCAACCGCCGATTGTGGTGCGACCTGACCCGCTCGAGCCCGCATGGCTGACCAAGGCGCGCATCGTGGACAACATGACCAAGGCCGGCCGGGTGTGGTTGATGCCAACCGCGTGGGCCGCTGATGGGTGGCCGAGCTCGGTGGCCGTCATCGATGGCGAGCGCGGCACCGCGTCATTCGATTCGGCCGGGCGAATCCTTGACGTGATGATCGGCGGTGAATATTTCACCGTGGGCCCGGGCCCGGGCCAAGTGATTTGGTTGCCGTACCAGGTGCCGATGGCCGGCAGCATCGGTGAACCACCAACGCGTGATTGTTGGCGCGCCATGGAATACCTAGCGGCGCTCTATGACATGGCCGGCAGCTTTTGGGAAGCAGGTTTCCCGAGCGTGGCGCTGATGATCGCCCGCCGCCTTGACCCCGATGACGCGCTCAAGCTCAAGGCGCAACTACGCGAATCGTGGGCCCGCCGGCACGAACCCACTGTCATTGACAACGGCGCCACACTCGCCCCGGTCGGCAGTAACGCGGTTGATTCGCAACTAGTCGAATCGATGGCGTGGGCCAACGCCGAGATAGCCCGCTCATTTGGTGTCATGCCATCCATCGTGAACGTGGGCGGCGCGGACTCGCTGACCTACAGCACCACCGAGGGCGAATTTACGAAGTGGCGCGCTATCGGGCTCGGGCCATACCTGGTGCGCGTAGAGGGCGCTTTTACTGACCTGATGTGGCACGGCACCGTCGCCATGTTTGACACCAACCGCCTGGTGATGCCAGACCTTGCCACCCAAGGTGTGTATTACACCCAAGCGCTCGCGGGTGAACCGTGGCTAACGGTGGATGAGGTGCGGCTCAAGGCGCACAACTTGCCGCCAATGGACGCGGCCGACCCGGCACGGTTGCACACCCCGGGCGCCAATGACCGCACCCCGCCCGCCGTCCGCTCGCTACCGAGGAGACAAACCGCATGACCACCACCACCCGCGTACACATCGCCCGCGAATCACCCAACCCGCCGCGGCCGCTGCCGGGCGCCATGTTGGACGTGACATTGATGCCATGGAACCAACCCGCGACGGTTTCCGATGATGGCCGCTCGAGCTATGAAGAGATGTGGGAACCCGGTTCGCTGGTGGCCGGTGACGCGGTGCCGGTGTACGGCTCGCACCTGACCACCGCTCGAGGTATCGAACGTGGCCCGCTCATTGGTGTGGCCCGCGACATTCACAGCGACGGCACCGGGCTACATGCCACGTTGCACCTTGCCACCGATGAAGGCCGGCGCGTCCATGAGCTCGCCGCGCTCGGTGTGCGCGCTGCGGTGTCAATCGAAGCTGACATTGATGACCGCGGCGCCGTGGATGGCGGTGTGGTGGTCCGCTCGAGCTCGGCGCCGGTGACGCTCACCGGTGTTGCCACGATTCTGCCGCCACAAAACCCCGCCTACGCGGGTGCGGTGGTCACCGCGGTACGTGCCGCACCCGAAGAAGAAGAAACACCCGAAGAAGAAACACCCGACAACGAACCCGAGCCCGCTGCGGTGGAGGAAGAAGAAACCGAGGACACTGACGTGGACACCGAAACCGACACACCCACCATTGGCCGGGCCGCCATCGATGAGATGGTCCGCACCGCGGTAGCCCGCTTGAGCACGGCGCGCACCGTGGCCCGCCAAGCGCACCCGCTCGCCCGGTTCGCCAATGAGCTCGAGATGCTGGTGGCCGCTCGAGGCGGCGCGCCGGCCGATCAAACGGCGGTGGCTCGCGAGTTTCATGACGCCTATGCCGCGTATCGCACGGTGGCCCGGGCGATGGTCAACCAAATCACCACCGACAACCCCGGGGTGCTGCCGCCATCGTGGTTGCAAACCATTTTTGGTGTGATCGATACCGGCCGGCCGGGCATCACCGCCATGGGCGGGCCCGCATCCGCCGGGGATACCGGCATGGATATCTATTGGCCGTACTATGACGGTGACCTGACCACGCTTGTCGGGCAACAGGCGCTCGAAAAGACTGACATTGTGTCAGTCAAAGTTTCGTTCAAGCGCGGCCAAGCCACGCTCAAGACGGTGGCCGGCGGTTCCGATGTGAGCTACCAGCTGCAGCGGCGCTCGAGCCCGAGCTACATGGCCGCCTACAACCGGCTACTGCAAACGTCCTACGCGCTGGTCACCGAAATGCTGTTCGACGCCGCGCTGGTCGCGGGTGCCGGCGCCACCGTGGTCTACGACCCGAGCGCAACCGACACTGACGGCAGCAAGTTCAAAGCGTTTCTGTTCAGCGCATCCGCCAAGGTCAAGAAGGCGACCGGCACACCGGCCACCGCGGTGCTTGTCTCGAGCGACGTTTACGGCAAGTTGGGCGCGGCGCCGTGGTTGCAACCGCCGATGTACGGCACCCAAAACGTGCCCGGCACCGCGTCGGCATCCACGCTGCAAATCAACGTGAGCGGGCTCGAGATTGTGGAAGCGGTTGGGATGGCCGCCGGCAACCTGGTGGTGTCCAATGACCAGGCGGCGCGGTGGTTCGAGGATGGGCCATTCCTGGTGACCGCCGAAGATGTTGCCAAGCTCGGCACCGACGCGGCCATTTGGGGCATGGGTGTCACCGGGCTCACGTTGCCGGCCGGTGTGGTCAAGGCCTCACCCACCGCCGCCACCGCTGAGAAGTTCGAGAAGGACCGCGAGAAGGCCGCCGCCGAGTGACGATTCCGCCAGACCCGCGCCCGCCATATGTGGACCCCGCCGAGCTCGCTGCCGAGCTCGGCGTGGACCCGGTGGCCCAAGAGGCACGATTGGCGCGGGTCTGCGCGGCCACCAGCGCGGTTATCGATAGCTACTACGGCTCGGCAACCGTGGCGCTCAAGTTGCCGGCGGCACCGTGGCCCGCTGCGGTTTCCGAGGCGGCGCTAACCATCGGTGTGGACATTTGGCGGCGGGTGACCACACCCGGCGGCTACTTCCAAGTAGCTGACTATGTTGGCCGGCTCGCCATTGACCCAACGTCATCGGTGGGCGTGTTGTTGGATTCCATCGGCCGAGAACGGTGGCCGGTCGCATGACTTCCGCCGAGCTCGGCGCCGCACTAGCGGCCGCGGTACGTACCGCGTTTGCCGGTTCCGGTTTCGCCATCCACGATGACACCCCGAACAACACCGCGCTACCAGCGGTGTGGCCCGAGTACTCGAGCGGCTACATCGGCGCTGACCGGGTGAGTAGCGGTGTCATGGTGCTGCGGGTGGTCGCGGCGGTGGCGCCGCACGTGGCGCCGGCACAAACCGCCGTCATCTATGACGCCATCGACCGGTGCCACACCATCACCGCCGCCGCGCTCGGCAATAGCGCCATCGGCTCGCGTGAGCACTTTCTAGGCCCGGTCCAAATCGGTGGTGTTGACCACACCGCGCTGCTCTACTCGCTCACCATCGGTGTGGCGCTTCCCTGCTAACGAAAAGAGAACACCGTCATGGCACAAACCCGGCTCATCCCCGAAAACATCACAATCAAGTTCGCGGACGATGCCGCGAGTCTGACCGCGGCACCTGACTACAAGTGCCAGGTGACGCATGCGAGCGTGGACCCGACGCTCGCCTACAACACCACCCCGGCCACCGGCTGCAGCGGTGAAGTGCAGCAATTGAAAGTGCCGGTGCCGTGGGTGCTCAATCTCACGTGGTTGCAGGATTGGAACGGTGCCGCCGGTGGGCTCGCGGGCTACAGCAACACCAATGCCGGCAAGATCAAATATTTCGAGTACCACCCAACCACCGATGCCACGCTGAAGGTCACCGGCCAAGTGGAAGTGGCGCCGGTCGGTTTCGCTGGTGACATGGGCGTGGTTTCGCTCGCGGGCCCGGTCGGTTGGAATGTGCAAGGCGCACCGGTGTTCACCACACCCACCGCCACCGCCGCCGCTGCCGATGAGGACTGACCCGCGGTGGGCCGCGCTGCGGTGGAGCTCCACCGGATAGCCGATGATGTAGCGGCTATCCCCGACGCGGGACTCATTGCCGCGGCCAAATTGGTGAAGCGGTTAGCCGATGAGCAGGCGCGGCGGGTGGCCGGCGCCGATGGGCTCACCGGCAATGGCCGCCGGCCGATCAAATTGCGAGCTCGAGATATGGGCATCCGCTCGGTAGGCGGCGGGCGGGCGGTGCTGGTGCTCGGGCAACCGGCCGGGCCATGGTCATGGATGACCAGCGGCACCCGGCCGCACGATATCCGCCGCCGCAAACGTGGCCCGATGCGCAAGATGACGGTGCATCACCCCGGCACCCGCGGTAAAGGCGCGTGGGTGGCGGTTATCGACCGGTCGCAAACGCTGGTGCCGCGAGTGTTTACCGAGCTAGCCGGGCGGGTGGTGACCTGATGGCCGCTGGTGACCCGAAAATTCAAATCGATATCACCGCCACCGACAAGGCGAGCGACAAAATCGATGACGTGGCCGACGCGGCCGCCGATCTTGAAAAGCTGTCACCCGAGCTCGAGGTCACCGCCGATACCGGTGGCGCGGTGGGCGATATCAAAGCGGTGGGCGATGCCGCCGACACGCTGTCACGTGCCGATACCGAGCTCGTTATCCGCGCCAAAATCGACCAGGCCAAGGGTGAGCTCAAGGCGTTGCAGGCCGAGCTCGGTGACACCGCCGACAAGGCTGATGACACCGCCAAACACCTTGACAAGATCGATAGCGGCGGCGGCACCGGGCTACGCGGTAACGCGATATCCGATCTAACCGGGCCGCTCGGTGATGCGAGCTCGGCGGCATCCGATTTTGGTGGTGTGTTCGATGGGCTCGGTGACACGATTGAGGGTGTCGCGAGCAAGATGGGCGCGAGTTCCGAGGCGGCGGCGCGCATGGGCCAAGCGGTTGCCGGTTTCGGTTTCGTGGTCGCGGCCGGCGCTGCCGCGTGGACACTGTTCCGCCAACGTCAAGAGGCGGCCAAGAAGGCGGCCGAGGAAGCGGCCAAAGCGCAACGTGACCTGAATGACGCCATCAAAGACGGTGACAAGGCGGCGGCCACCGCCAATTTCGAGAAAATCTACGGTGACGCGTTCAAGGCGGCGCACACTCTCGGGCTCACCACCCAAGAGGTCACCGAGCACATCATCGGCCAACGTGACGCGCTGCAAGATGTGCAGCAATGGATTGGCAACGCGTACGCGGGCGACACGCTGAACAAGGTCATCAATGCCAAAAACGTGATCGAAGATATGCGCACCAAATGGTTGGAGAACAACGCTGCGGTAGAGGCGGCCGACAAAACCAACGATGAGGTAGCTACCGGGCTCGGCATCACCGAAAAGGCGGTGAAGGACACCGGCACCGCGGCGGTGAAGATGGGCGACCAGCTAGAGGCGGCCGCCGACCAGGCCGCGGACGGTTTGGACCGGATACGTGGCCGGCTCGATATGAAACGCGCCGTCGAAGATTTCCAAGCCACGATGATCGAAGCGCAAAACGCCATCCATGACAAAAGCGCTGACACCGTGGTTGACCTGCGCGGCGTGGAGGATGCCATTGTTGCCGCGGGTGAGGCGGCGCACCTGAACCCGATTGACGTGGAAACCGCCATCCAAAAAGCGGACCAGGGTGACATTGACGGCGCGTACCTGTTTATGCAACAAAAGATCAACGAGCGTGGGCCGCTCGAGGTCAAGGTGGCGTTGCATGCGACGGTGGGCAAGCTGACGTTGGGCGGGCGCGGCGGCACCACAATTGTGGTTGAAACGGACGCGCAAACCCGCGGCTCGGCGGCGCCGACCGGCAACACCTACAACGTGACCATGCCGCGCGGTATCCGTACCGGTGATTTGTCGCGAGCGCTCGGCACCACGGTACGGCGCAACGGCCGCCGCTACGGGGTGGTGACCAGGTGAGAACCGCGGACCGGCCGCTACCCGCATCGATCACATTGGACGCGGGCGCGCTCGCCACGTGGCCGGTGCGTCCGGTTATCGCTATCGAACAACGGCCGGTGGCGCCGTATGTGTGGGATGACGGCACGGTGTGGGATGCGGCCGGCGCGGTGTGGGATGCGGCCAACGCCATGCCCGCCTTTGTCGATGCGACCTGTGATTTCACCGGGTGCGATATCGAGTTCGATGGGCCCGATGACCAGCTCAATTTTCCGGCCGGCCACCTGACGTTGACGTTGGATAACCGCTCGGGCCGGTGGGCGCGGTACAACGTCGATGGCACACCCACCGACTACGGCGTTGGGCAACAAGTGTGGGTGTGGGCCGATGAAAAGGCGGGCCCGGGCGCATGGTGGCTGTTCGCGGGTCGCATCGCCCGGTGGGATGAGCGCGCCGATGACACCATCGAAATAGAAGCGTTTGACTTTCTGACCGATTTGGCGCAACCGGTGGGAACGTTCACACCGGGCGCCGCCGCCGAGCAACCCGGCGCACGGCTCACCGCCATTAGCGCGCTCGCCGCGGTGGTGCTACTGCGCACCCGCTACGCGGCCGGCACCGTCGCGTTGACCCGCCAGGCCACCGAGCGGGCGCCGCTCGAGGAAATGCAAACCGTGGCCGGCTCTGACGGCGGGGTGCTCTATGGCGATGCCGATGGCACGGTGGTGTATGCGGACCGCACATGGCGGGTGGGCCGCTCCGATCAACCGGCGGTGCCGGTGGTTGGCACCAATGTGTGCGCGGCGCCGCTGGTGTTGCATGACCCGGTGCTATCGACCACCGATACCGCGCTCGCTACCACGGTGGTGCTCGAGAACGTGGCCGGGCTCAAAGCAACCGCCACCAAAGGCACCGGGCCGTATGTGCTCGCCGCGCAAGACCAGCAATGGACAACCCAACCCGAGGGCGACACGCTCGCCGCGGCGCTGGTCGCGCAAACGTGGCAACCGCGGCTCGGTATCGATACCGCTGACGTGTACCTGATGGACCCGGCGCAACCGGCCGCGCTCGGCGCCGTCGATTGGCGGCGCGGTGACCGCATCCGCGTACTGCATGACTCGAAAACACCGACCGGTGTGGCCCGCGTCGATATCGAGGCGCTGATTGTCTCATTGGCGCACGCGTTCACACCTGACGGGTGGGTGCTGACGTTTGGCACCGGTCGGGCGCTCGCCTACTACACACCAGCGGTGTGGGATTCCGGCGCGGTGTGGGACGCGGCCGGCCAAGTGTGGGGTTACTGATGGGAGACAACCAATGGCCACGATCGAACAACTAGCGGCACGGCTCGAGGCGCTCGAGGCGCGCATCGGTCCGGCACCCCAAGCGGTGCCGCCGGTGACCATTGGTGAGCTCACCGATGTGCCGGCGCCCGGTTCGCCCATCGCGAGCCAATGGGCGCAAGAGGTTTCGCACCGTGTCATTCAGCGGTTCGCCAACAAAGCCGCGTTGGATGCGTGGGCCGCTGGTAACGGCGCTATGGCCATCACACTCGATAACGGTGTGCTCTACAAGCGGGTAACCGGCGGATGGTCGCGGTTCACCTCAATCTCGGGCGCCGCCGTGGGCATCGGCGGGTCACCGGTCGCGGGAATGGTCACCATCGCCACTATCACCATTCCAAGCGACCCCGGTAGCCGCGCCGGTGTGCTATCCGCCCATTGCATGCTCGGTGTTGGCGCTGGTGGTGGAGATTTCCAACTGCTATTGGACGGCTCCATCCAAGTGACGTGGCGCCTACTCGCCAACCAACAACAAGTCGCCGCGCTGACCGCTCATGTCAACAACATCACACCCGGTGTGGCGCACACCGTCACCACCCGATGCACCCAACCGGTGACCACCTACGCGGACGGCACCTTTAACCAGGTCGGCTACAGCGTGACGGCAAGCATATGACCGGCGGGCCGTTTGGTGACCGGTTCGGGGATACCGAGCTCGCTGACGCGTTCGACGGCAGCGACCGGGGCCCGGTGCAACATGGCACCGGGCTCTACCTGACCGATATGGCCGATGTGCTGCGCCGCGCCGGGCTCACCGTCACCGAGCAAGAAGGGTGGCGCACTAGGGCCCGCTCGAGCGGCGGCTACAAGGACGGCAAACCGTGGTGCATCATGTGGCACCACGCGGCGAGCTCGCCCGGCTCGAGCGCTGAGAACGTGGCGAACTATGCGAGCTACGGCAGCGATGTGGCGCCGGTGTGCAACCTGGTACTCGGGCGCGACGGCGCGGTGATTGTGTGCGCGGCCGGCGCCACCAACACCAACGGCACCGGTGGCCCGCACGCGGTGAGCAAAGGCACCATCCCCGCTGACTCGATGAATACCGCCGCCATCGGCATTGAGGCGGTGAACACCGGGGTAGGTGAACCGTGGCCGGTCGAACAAATTGACGCCTATTTCACCATGACATTGGCGCTATGCGCCGCCTACGGGCTCGAGCCCGATGACGCATGCACCCATGCCCAATGGGCGCCCGGGCGCAAGATTGACCCGGCGGTGGCGGCAGCGGTGCAAGGCCCATGGCGGCCGGGCTCGCTCAATTCGAGCGGTACATGGTCGCTCATGGATATCAAAGCCGAGCTCCGAGCTCGAGCTACCGCACCGCACCCGCCAACACCAACACCACCACCCAACGGAGATGACGAAATGCTGTACTACATCGTGACCGGCGCAAGCGCAAAATTCATCGGCTCGAGCGCGCTGGTGCGGTGGACCGGGCCCGGCTCGGCAAAGGTGGATGCCGCGCTGCAAACCCAAATCGACGCGGGAAACCTGGTGCCGTTCGACTTGACCGGCGGGCCCAACGCGTTTGCCGCGACGTTTTTGGATGGGCCGCTGCCCACCGGTGATGGTCAACACCAATGGACCGGTGATGAGTTCGCCAACGCCGAGCAAATCAAAGCGGGCCAATCGTGACCGCCACCGCCGTCATTGTCTCCACCGGCGCCGCCGTGGTCATCGTCGTGCTTGCGTTCCTGGTGTTGTGGTTCGCCCGCCGCTGACCACCGAGCGTGGCCGCCGCTCGAGCTCGGCGCCGGTTCTATAGGCGCGGTGTCATAACGGCGGCTATTTCGCGGGTGCCCACCAGGCGCGTTGTCGTAATCAAGGTTATGGGCGGCTGCCGGCGCCGCCGATGTTCGCCATCCCAACGGGCGACGTTCGCCACGCCAACGGTGGACGGTTGAATTTCCAACATCTCACCGCTACGGGGGAAGTGCGCACCCACCGCCGGTGACTACAAATGCCGTTTACCGAAATCCTTACGCCGTGAGCCCGGACCCCGCCCGCGACCCCAACCGATCTACGCGAGGCAGCATGACGGTTACCGCTCGAGCTCGGCATCCGCGCGATGCCCGGCCATCCATGGCACGGTATGCAGGTCGTACCGACAAAAGAAGCCCCGGCACCGCGCAAACGGCACCGGGGCAAGGTCCGACCGAACCAAGCGAAGGAGGTCAGACCCGATGGGATTTGACAGTACAACACCAACACCGAGAATCGTGGTAATCCGCGCCATGCGCACCGATGAGCTCGGCATCCATTGTGAGCGGTGCGGCGCGCTCGGCTCAGTGTTCGGGCCCAACGGCATCGCGCTCTATGACCTGATCGATATGTGCGTGGAACACCAATGCCCGAGCGATGAGCTCGAGCGGCGGCGGGCCACGGCATGAAACCCGGGCGGTATGTTCGCCGCGGCGCCGATGACGGTGGCTCAATCCTGCCCGCCATCGTGCCGGGCGCACCCGAGGCGCACGTGGGCTCGGCGGTGTGCCGTGAGGTTTTGTACGCCATCGCTGACAATTGCGACTGGCAAACGTGGACCACCCACGTGGGCCGCAAAACGCTCGAGCTCGAGACGCGCCGCGACGGCCGCGACATCTCTACTGCCATTCGCGTGCTGGTCGCTGGTGGGTGGCTCGAGGTCATCGGCGGTGGCCGCGGCCGCGGCAACACCGCTGAGTTTCGGGTGCTCGAATACGGCGCCCAAAATGCGGGGGAAAATGCGGGGGAAAATGCGGGGGAAAATGCGGGGGAAAATGCGGGGGACCATACCGCTCTACCTGCGGAAACGCTGACCATCTCTAATCGTTTATCTATAGATCTACAACAACAACAACAACCGCCGCCGGATGAGCTCAAGACTCGCCGCGAGCGGGCGCCGTCGTCGTCGTCGTCAAGTGGTTCAACGTGGCACCCATCGTCAATGCTCAAACGCATGGCCCGAGACATAGCCGCGCACAAAC
>Ga0068868_100001813_pt1 | contig 14680 bp, 9 predicted proteins | sample KBSMisM42_FD_64660 | JGI IMG/M metagenome (GOLD analysis project Ga0068868, IMG submission 64660) | Miscanthus rhizosphere microbial communities from Kellogg Biological Station, Michigan, USA - KBS Miscanthus M4-2 | ecosystem: Host-associated > Plants > Roots > Rhizosphere > Soil ...
GGGTCCGAGGACCGCAGTCAGAACTTTGCGCTGTTGAACGCGCGGCCTGGAACGTTGCAGCGCATGCCGGTGTATTTCTATGTGAGTGCGGAGGCGGCTCAGGGGGCGATGGATGGCGCCCTCACGTTCACACGCGGGGATCACTTTAGGGCGCTGCCGGGGTATCAGGTGATGGCAACGCATTTCCACATGGGCCTGGTAAGGCGCGCGAGGCAAGCGGGCGGACTGGGCGCGAAGGTTTCGGATCTCGAAGTGATGAAAGCGGCAGGGATCAAGATCGTCGCGCCGATTGACGGCGGCGGTTATGTTCCAGGCTCGGCCGGAGTAGACGATCCGAAGTGGTTTAAGTGGACTCGCGGGTTGGGCGCGCCACTGAGCGGCGATATCGGGCCGACCGATGGCGAAAGGGGAGGCGCGGGCAAGGGCAAAGCGAACAGTGATCCTTTCCAGGCGATGGCGACCTATTACGAGACCGCGCGGCTGCAATCGAATCAAGATTTCGTTGTCATGCCGAACGCCGAGATGCTGCGCGGGGACGTATCGCGGTCACTCGGTGGACACTCGGATGTGTTGGTCTCGCATCCGACCTTTTGGTCGCAAGGGCGCACCGCGGGACAGCCGCTGGTGGAGAACGATGCGAAATACGGCAAGATTTATCACTTGGGCAACACAGCCGACATGATGGAGATGGCGCATCGCGAGAACATGCTGGTCTATATTCCGCATCCGCGATCCAAGGGGTCGGCTGGATTTCCGGATGGCATCAAGGATACGGCGCACTTTCTGGATGCGAACTATCGCGGAATTGGATTTCGCTGGGGCATGGGGCTGGATGGATCGGAACAACGGCTGTGCGAATATCGCTGCTTGCCTCTGCTGGATGACATGAACAACTGGGTGGCGGACAAGCCGACGCCGCCTAAATATATTCAGGCCATCTCGGAAGTGTATGAGCAAGGTTATGGCGACGACATCTACGCGAACAATCCGGTGAACTATATAAAGATCCCCACGCTGCCGCCACCGGGTGAGTGGGGACCGATCGTGAATGCGATGGAGCACGGGGAATACTTCGTGACGTCGGGCGAGGTGTTGATTCCCAGCTACGCCGTCGAAGGCGCGGGCAGCCATCGCACCATTGTGGCGGACGTGCAGTGGACGTTTCCGCTGGAATTTGTGGAAGTGGTCTGGGGTGACGGAAAGAATACCAACCGGCAGGTGATCTCCGCCACCGGCCTCACCGCGTTTGGGAGTCATCGGTTCCAGATTCCGTTTTCGGCGGACGGCAAGAAGTGGGTGCGCTTCGCGGCTTGGGATTCGGCTGGGAATGGCGCGATGGTGCAGCCGATCAAGCTTGCGGGGGCTGCCGCTACCACCAGTGCCGCACGGTAGCCGTCGCGGCATGGCCTCTCGAACCTATTCGCTGCTGGGTGTTTTTGTACTGCTGCGCGCATTTGGAAATTTGTCGCTGGCATGGGGCACCAAGCATTTCCCGGAAACACTGGCTGCGAATCCGATCGTGTATTTGCGGGCCATGGTGAGTCCGCTGGTTACCGTGGGCATCGCAATGTTGATTCTGGCGATGCTGTTGCGAATGGCGATCCTGGGCGTGGCGGACTTGAGTTTCGTGTTGCCGCTCACCGCGGTCGGGTACGTATTCGCGGCCTTACTGGGGAAATTTATTCTGCACGAGGATGTGACTCCCGAGCGGTGGGTGGGGACGGCGCTCATCTTTCTTGGAGTGGCGGTAGTGGGGACGACGCCGCAGGATACGACGCGGGGCGAATCCAAATGACGTGGTTGTTATTGTCGATTGTGATCGCGGCAACGGCGGCCAGCGATCTGCTGCAGAGTTACGAAATGAAGCGAATGGCGCCGCAACCGGTGGACGGGCGCGGACTTGCTAGCTTGCTCGAGACCATCGCCCGGCGGCGCTATTTGATTTTCTCGATCGCGTGTCTGGCAGTTTCCTTCTTCAGCTTTATGGCTCTGGTTCAGACCGCTCCTTTGAGCTTCGCGGTGCCGGCTTCGGCAGGGAGTTTTATTGTCGAGACTGTCCTGGCGAAGTTGATATTGAAGGAGCAGGTCGGCATGCGGCGCGCGGCCGGGTCAATCGTGGTGCTCGCTGGGATCGTGCTGCTGGCGCGCTAGGCGGCGGCCCGGTGATTTTGTGGTGAGGAGGCGACCGGAACCAGTTGGCCTTCCCGAATGTAATAGTCGGCACCGCGCCAGCGAATGCTATTACGCGAGAAGCTAACCAGCCAGATGGCACACGCCACGGCATCCCACAGCGGAATCAACCAGACATTCTTCAACGAGCCCGGCTGCTTGAGACCCCACGCGGCGATGATGGCGGTCATCAAGACGCGTAAAAAAAGATACGTTCCGGCGAAAGCCAGCATCACCGGCGCGGTGGGATGGGAGGCAATCGCGGCCAAGGTCCAGGCGAGGCCCAAGGTGAAGATCAATCCGAAGTGGCCGGCAGGCCGCAGATTGCGCATCACCACAATCCAGCGCATGCGCTTGTGCAGCAGTTCGCGGAACGATCCATAGTCGGCGACGGTTTGGATCGTGTAGGGAAGCAGCACCACTTCATAATCCTGCTCGGCGATCAGGCGGCCAACCAGAAGATCGTCGGCGGGACGGTTTTCGATCGCGGCATAACCGCCGAATCCTGCGAGTCGGGTGCGCGTGGTGGCAATGGTAGGCCCGAGCGCAAACTTGATTCCGTCGAGCTGCCAGGCGACCAGAATGCCGGGATAAAAATCCGACATCATACCGACATTCTGCAGACGATCGGTGAAGGAATTATCTTCCACCGAAACATAGAAACACGTAACAGCCCCTACATTGGGGCGTGCGAGCGGCGCGGTCACCTGGCGCAGATAGTCAGGGCGGACGCGGACGTCACTGTCGCTGACCACGACGAATTCGTGCTGCGCTTCGCTTACCAGCCGCGCCAGCTTGGCAACCTTGTCATTGGTTGCGATGCGGCCCGATCCATAGAGAATGCGAATCGACCGTTCTGGAAATTTCCGGCGCAGACGTTCGACGATCGGTAGCACGGACTTGTCGTCGGGATCGACGCAGAGCAGCATTTCGTAATGCGGGTAGTCCTGGCGGCAAAAACTGGCAAGGTTTTCGTAGGCGCCGGGATCTTCGCCCCGCATAGGCTTCAGGATACTTACGGGGGGAGTAAAAGCCAGCGTCGCTGCAAAACTCTTCGCGGCGCGAAAATATCGCCAGGAACTAAAGATGACGATCAGATAGTAGATGAACGGGATCGCGGCCACTCCGAGAAACCAGTACGACGACATGGTAGCGATTATGTTCATTGGGCAACGCCCTTAGCTTTGCGTATGCTTAGATCACGCTTTCACTTGAAGAGACGGCGGCGAGCGAGCGTCCACCTTGACGCCGCTGGTTGCGCGGATTGCGCCATTCCACCTGCGGCAGGAACAGCGAAGAATCGATACGGTCACTGTACTTGATCGCGATATTCATCAGCGAGTCGAGTAGCGAATCGGAAAGATGGTGGGGCTGCAAGCCGAGATCGACTAGCTTTGAATGCTTGGCGTTGTAATAATGCGATTCAGATTCGACGCGAGGGGGCGGGAGGAAGTCGATTTCGACGGGCATGCCGATTTTGCAGGCGGCAGCTTGGACCATGCGCGCCAGTTCGAGCACCGAAAACTGCTCGGTGAATTGATTGTATACGCGGCATTCCCCGCGGCCCGCCGGATTCATGCAGGCAAGTTCGATACAGCGCACGGTGTCGCGAATATCTAGAAATCCGCGCGTCTGTCCGCCCTTTCCGTAGACGGTGAGCGGGTGCCCCACAGCCGCCTGGGCGCAGAAGCGATTCAGCACGGTGCCGAACACTTCGTCATAATCGAAGCGATTGATGAGTGCCTCGTCGAGTTCTACTTCGTCGGTGAGCGTGCCGTACACTACACCCTGATTGAGGTCGGTGGCGCGAATGCCCCAGATTTTGCAGGCGAACGAAATGTTGTGGCTATCGTGGACCTTAGACAGGTGATAGAAAGAAGGCGGCTGCTTGGGAAACGGCAGCGTATCCTTGCGCCCATTGTGTTCGATTTCGATGTAGCCTTCTTCGATATCAATATTCGGTGTGCCGTACTCGCCCATTGTTCCCAGCTTGATCAGGTGGCAGTCGGGCCGCAGCTCGCGAATGGCGAACAGCAGATTCAAAGTGCCCACGACGTTATTGACCTGAGTGGAAACGGCATGCTTGCGGTCGATCATCGAATAGGGGGCGGATCTCTGCTCGGCGAAATGGATTACGGCGTCGGGTTGGGTGGATTCGATGGCGGATGCGAGAAAGTCGTAGTCGGTCACATCGCCGACTAGCAGCTCGATATTCTTACCGGTTAGATCGCTCCACGCCTTCAACCGTTCAGTGAGCGGCCGGATTGGTGTCAGAGTTTGAACACCGAGTTCATGGTCCCACTGCCGCCGTGCGAAGTTGTCTACAGTGGAGACCTTATGCCCTTTGGCGGACAAATAAAGAGCTGTTGCCCAACCACAGTAACCATCTCCGCCCAGCACAAGAATGTTCATGAATTTTCTATCCTCCACATGTCCAAGCATTTAGTCTCTGGTGCACACGTGACCCCGTGAAAGTGTTCTTTGATAGACGATTCTATTGGGACGAAGATTACAGGTAAATACCCTCCGGACAGTAACTTTCTCTGTAAAATTTTTTCGAAAATTCAGCGCGCAATCATTCGCGGTGATGAAGCCTCATACGCCCGTGTAAAAACATTCTGTAGCGGCGTTGAAATACTGGACACTGCCTTTTGGCACTCAACGCATCGTTGATGCGCGCGATCCACTGTGCGAGTGGTCATTCGGCCGCGATTGCCGCTGACGAATCGCCGTCTCGCGTTTTCTCAAAACGGGCGATGACCCCCGGCTCGTCGTCGGGACCCAAGTTGCCAACGATGCTGCGCGGATTGAAGTGTCCGCCTTGTATCCAGGCAACCACTAAGGTTCCGCCAAAATACGGATGCAGAAGCGCCAGGGGGGCAAGCGGCAAGATGTATTTTTTGGTCTTGACCAAAGCTTCCAGAACACCACGCACCGGCCGGCTGCGTTCGACGGTTCCGGGAACCTGCGGGATTTCGAAAGCCGATAGCTGCAACGCAGGATGGCGCTTGGCATAGCGCACGAGAGATTTGGCAGCCTGTTTAGGAGTCATGATGCCTACGTCGGCGATCAAGCTGCGATGCACGGCTTTGGGGTAGTAGAAATTAATCGTCTCACGCGCAAAATCGGCACAATTGTGCGAGAGAAGACTGAAGTTCACCGTGTTCGACCGGGAATTCAGCAGTTGGATAAGTTTGTCGTCCTGCTCTTCGGACGTCCGAATCTCATAGGTATAGAGCGTCCGGTCATAGGCGGCGCCGACTAGCTGAATCCAATCTCCGGGGGGCGCCAATCCATCGCTGGTATCGGGGATGATTTTTGTGAGGTGCCGCCGCCGATAATCGTCGCGCAGGGATGCGACATCGCCGTCGCCTACCTCCTGCGGAATTTGTTCGGCTCGATCCACTGCGTACAGATAGGGGATGACCGGAATCGCGAGCCAATCGTATCCACCGACGCGATGATAGCGGCTGATAACGGCCCCGAGTTCGCCCTTGTTGCAGCGGCGCAGGGTAACTGGCGACGCCGCACAGACTCTGGAGAGGTAAATCGCAGCGTGCCCGGTGGGGGTCATACCGCCAAACTGACCAAAGGGCTCTTCGAGCAGGAGCGCCATATCCGCGCGCGCGACCGCAGTCCCTAGCAAGAGACCAAATAATAAGATTTCGAACTGCCTCCGAAGCATTTCATGCGCCTCAACGACCCTTTTCGTTAAACGACAAACTGGCTTTGCCTTGCGCGTCCCCACAGAGAGGACAGTCGCGTTTGTCTCTGTGTACTATTGCACTACAACTCGGCCGGTACCGTCGACAGGAACCTTGCGGATAGTCCCACTCGCTATATCGGACGAACCCCTCAAATATTTTAGAGTTGGCGAACGGCAGAAAGGTTACAGGTAGCAATACAGCGACTCACTCTATGCCTTTCGTCAAGGTATGCCGGCGGTCTTAGCCCGCGCTTCATCAGCTATAATATGAACTCCAGTCCAAGCAGACGGAAGGACCCTGTTTTTGTCCGCACGACGCGGTATTTAGGCGGACGCTTCGCCACGCCAATCAGCCGCGGCCGGCCTCTTGTTTTCCGGCCGTGAGCGCCAGGTGGCCTCGAGCGGACCGTAAAAGGAGGTCCTGAATGCGGTTTGATGCTTATCAAACCCAAGGGTTCCGGGATGAGATGTTCGACGACGCCGGAGTGGTGCGTCCCGAGGCACGCTTGCTGCTGGACACCATCGAATCGCTGGAAGAGGGGCAACTCCTGCAATGCCAGCGCGCGGCGGAACGGCTGCTGCTGCAGATGGGGATCACCTTCAACGTTTACGGAGACTCCGCCGGCGCTGAGCGCATTTTCCCTTTTGACCTGATTCCGCGCATTGTGCGCGCTGAGGAATGGGAGTGGATCGAGCGCGGCCTCAAACAGCGCATTCACGCGCTGAACGAGTTCATCCACGACATCTATCACGATCAAAAAATCCTGAAGGACAAGATCATTCCGGAAGAGGTGGTTTTTTCAGCCACTTTCTACCGTCCGCAATGCGCCGGCATCAATCCGCCGCGACGGATCTGGTGCCACATCACGGGCACCGATTTGGTGCGCCACGCCGATGGCAATATCTACGTACTGGAAGATAATCTGCGCGTGCCTTCGGGCGTGTCCTACGTGCTTGAGAATCGCGATCTGATGAAGCGCACGTTCCCGCAGGTATTCGAGGGCTTGCGCGTGCGTCCGGTGGATGACTATCCGAGCAACCTGCTGGAGATGCTGGAGTCGATCGCACCGCCCGGAACCGCCGACAAGCCGACCGTAGTTCTGCTGACCCCGGGCATGTATAATTCCGCCTACTTCGAACATAGCTTTCTGGCGCAACAGATGGGCATTCAACTCGTCGAAGGCCGGGACTTGGCGGTGCAGGACGATACGGTGTGGATGCGCACTACCAAAGGTCTCCGCAAAGTGGACGTGATCTATCGCCGCATCGACGACGATTTCATGGACCCGCTGGCTTTCCGCGAAGATTCACTGCTGGGCGTGCCGGGACTGCTGGATGCTTATCGCGCAGGCAAGGTGGCACTGGCGAACGCGCCGGGTAACGGAGTTGCGGACGACAAAGTGGTTTACGCTTACGTACCCGATATGATTCGCTATTACATGGGTGAAGACGCAATCCTTTATAACGTGCCAACGTTCCTCTGCTGGCGCGATAAGGATCGGCAACATGTACTGGAGAATCTGGACAAGCTGGTGGTGAAGGCCGCAAATGAAGCGGGTGGTTACGGAATGCTGGTTGGCCCGCACTCGACCGTCGAGGAGCAGAAGGAATTTGCCGCGCGGATCAATGCGAATCCGCGTAACTATATCGCGCAGCCGACGTTGGCGCTGTCGCGAGTGCCCACGGTAATCGACGATCACTTCGAAGGACGGCACGTCGATCTGCGGCCGTACATTCTCTACGGCAAGGACATCAAGGTGCTGCCAGGAGGACTGACACGGGTGGCTCTGCGACGCGGCTCGCTGGTCGTGAATTCATCGCAGGGCGGCGGGAGCAAAGACACTTGGGTACTGGCGGCTGCCGTGGGAGAGGGCTCTAATGCCTGAGAATCCTCCTCTACTAAGCCGCGTGGCGGACTCCGTCTATTGGATGGCGCGGTACATCGAGCGTGCTGAAAATGTCGCGCGTTATATCGGCGTGAATCTGAACTTGCAGTTGGATCTGCCGATGGAACCCAACCAGCAGTGGCAGCCCCTGATCGACACCAGCGGCGACACTGAGGAATTCAAGAAGCGCTTTGGCGAAGCGACCCAGGCTACCGTCATTGAGTTCTTGACCTACGATCTAGCGAATACCAACTCCATCGCATCGTGCCTGCGGTTCGCCCGCGAGAATGCGCGTTCGGTTCGCGAAGCTATTTCCTCGGAGATGTGGACGCAGGTCAACAGCATGTATCTCGACATGCAAATGCAGCGGCGCGTGCCGGACCCGCGGCAGCTCCATGAGATCCTGCGCTCGATCCGTCTGGGCTGCCACCTATTCCAGGGCATTACGGATGCCACTATGTCGCACGGTGAAGCGTGGCACTTCGCCCGGCTGGGGAGAAAACTGGAGCGGGCTGACAAAACATCGCGAATCCTCGACGTCAAATACTTCATCCTGCTGCCCTCGACGCGCGTAGTGGGGACACCCTACGACGATATCCATTGGGCGGCGGTTCTAAAGTCTGTCAGCGGATTCAGCATGTACCGCAAGAAACATGGACGGCTTGTGCCCAGCGAGATCGTGGATTTTCTGCTCATGGACCGTGAGTTTCCGCGCTCCATCCGGTTTTGCGTGCACAGCGCAGACGAATCCTTGCACGCCATCACGGGCAGCCCCGTCGGCACCTTCATGTACCCCTCCGAACAAGTGATGGGCCTGCTGCGGGCCGAATTGGATTTCACTCCAGTGGAGCGCATCCTGGCCGGCGGCCTGCACGAATACTTGGATTCTTTACAGGAGAAAATGAACACAGTCGACTCGTGCATCCTTAACGACTTCGCAACGCCGGTCGCGCAGAGCCAGGTGGCCGGGGCGCACGCGGACTGATTCTCGAATGCCCATCCGCGTAGCGCTACATCACAAGACTACTTATACTTACGATCGCCTGGTTCAACTTTCTCCGCAGGTAATTCGCTTGCGGCCCGCGCCGTGGAGCCGCACGCCGGTGACGGCGTACTCACTCAAGATCGAACCCAAGGGTCATTTTTTAAATTGGCAGCAGGATCCGCATAGTAACTATCTAGCGCGCGTAGTGTTTCCGGAGCGCGTCCGGAACTTCACGGTGGAAGTGGATCTGGTGGCGGAATTGACTGTCATTAATCCGTTCGACTTTTTCCTGGAGCCTTACGCCGATAGGTTTCCTTTCCGCTATGAGGCGGGTTTGCAGCACGAGCTGACTCCATTCCTGGCAGTAGGGCCGGCGGGACCGGAGCTTGCCGCGCTGCTCAAGACCATCGACCTGACGCCGCAGACGACGATCGATTTTCTGGTCGGCATTAACCAAAAGCTGCAAAACGCGATCAAGTATGTGATCCGGATGGAGCCCGGAGTTCAGTCTAGTGAAGACACCTTGAAGTTGGCGAGCGGCTCGTGCCGCGATTCTGCGTGGCTATTGGTGGAGTTGCTGCGTCACCTAGGGCTGGCTGCGCGTTTCGTCTCCGGCTTCTTGATTCAGCTCAAGCCTGATATCAAGGCGCTGGACGGTCCGGTGGGCGCGGACAGCGACTTCACGGACCTCCATGCGTGGACCGAAGTGTATCTGCCCGGCGCGGGCTGGGTCGGCATGGACCCGACGTCCGGATTATTCGCAGGCGAGGGACACATTCCTCTAGCGGCGACGCCGGAGCCTTCGTCGGCAGCGCCGGTGTCGGGCGCGGTGGATCCTTGCGAAGTCACGTTCGCACATGAGATGGCCATTTGGCGCGTGCTCGAAGATCCGCGCGTGACGCTGCCGTATACGGACCAGCAGTGGGAGCGTATTCTGGCGCTGGGCACTCAAGTGGACCGCGAGATCTGTACCGGCGATATCCGTTTGACCATGGGCGGCGAGCCAACCTTCGTGTCGATCGACAACATGGAAGGCGAGGAATGGAACACCGGGGCGCTCGGTCCTGAGAAGCGGCTGCTGGGGGGGCGTTTGCTCGAACGTCTCGCAGAGCGTTTCGCGAGTGGAGGATTACTGCATTACGGGCAAGGCAAATGGTATCCGGGCGAGCCTTTGCCGCGCTGGGCCTTGGCTTGTTATTGGCGGATCGATGGCGTGCCGCTGTGGGAAAATCGCGAGCTTCTGGCGCGCGATGAGGTCGAGTCCAAGTTTGGCGCGGCGGAAGCGGAGCGGTTCGCGCAAACGCTGGCCATGCGGCTGGGTCTCGACCCGGGCTACGTCATGCCGGCATTCGAAAATGAGTTCTATCATCTGCACCAAGAGCGGCAGCTTCCCATCAATGTAGAACCGGCGACAAATCAGCTGGCAGATCCCTTGGAGCGGGAGCGCATCCGCAAAGTTTTCGAGCAAGGGTTGAGTATGCCGGTGGGCATGGTGCTGCCGCTGCAGCGTGCGGCGGGAAAGTCCGGGCCGGAATGGCAAACCGGATTGTGGATGCTGCGCGGGGAGAAACTTTACCTGCTGCCAGGAGATTCGCCGGTGGGTTTGCGGTTGCCGCTCTCGGGCTTGCCATGGGTGAATCCTAAGGACGTTCCGGAAGTTCATGAGGCGGACCCGGCGGTGTTGCGCGCACCGCTACCGATTCCTGCTCGCGGGGTCAAAATCGCGGCGCCGTCAACGGCATCGCGGAAAGTGAACGAGCGCGACCGCAAACCGAAAGTTGGCGAATCCGCACCCTGGATCGTTCGCAAGGCGTTGTGTGTCGAACCGCGCGGGGGGCGACTGCATGTTTTCATGCCGCCGGTGGATCGAGCGGAAGATTACGTGGAACTCCTGGCCGCTCTTGAGGACACTGCGGCGCAGCTTGCGATGCCGGTGGTGATTGAAGGGTACACGCCTCCGCATGACGCGCGTATCGAGCACATTAAAGTGACTCCCGATCCAGGAGTCATCGAGGTGAATGTTCATCCGGCTAAGAATTGGCGGGAGCTGGTGGACAACACCACTGCGGTCTATGAAGAAGCGCACCGCCTGCGCCTGGGCACCGAGAAATTCATGCTCGACGGACGGCACACAGGCACCGGAGGCGGTAATCATTTCGTGCTGGGCGGGGCGACACCGGGGGACAGTCCATTTCTGAGGCGTCCGGATTTATTGCGTAGCATGATCGGGTACTGGCTGAATCATCCGGCGCTGTCGTATCTGTTTTCGACTATATTCATTGGTCCTACCAGCCAGGCGCCGCGCATTGACGAAACGCGGGCCGATAGTTTGTATGAATTGAAAATCGCCTTCGGACTGATTCCGAATCCCGGCGAAGGCGAGTGTCCGCCGTGGCTGGTAGACCGTATCTTCCGCCACTTGTTAGTGGATCTGACAGGGAACACGCATCGCAGCGAATTCTGCATCGACAAATTGTATTCGCCCGATTCGACCACCGGCCGGCTGGGGCTTCTCGAATTGCGTGGGTTTGAAATGCCTCCGCATTCGCGCATGAGCTTGACGCAGCAACTACTGGTGCGGGCGATGATCGCCTGGTTCTGGAAAGAACCATACACGCAGCAACCCATTGCATGGGGGACGCAACTCCATGACCGCTTCATGCTGCCGCACTTTATCGGACGCGATTTCGGGGAAGTGCTGGACGATTTGAAGCGGGCGGGTTATCCCTTCGAAGCCGAATGGTTCGCACCGCATTTCGAATTTCGCTATCCGATGTTGGGGCGCGCGCATCATGCGGGTATTCATTTGGAAATTCGTCAAGCTACAGAACCTTGGTACGTGCTGGGGGAGGAAGGCGCACCCGGCGGCACGGCGCGCTACGTGGACTCTTCGGTCGAGCGAGTGGAGGTCAAGGTGAAGGGCCTCACCAATTCGCGTTACATCGTGACTTGCAATAAGCGTAGGCTTCCGCTTCACTTCACGGGTAGACAAGCGGAGTACGTCGCGGGCGTCAAGTACCGTGCGTGGCAGCCGCCCTCGTGCTTGCATCCGACAATTCCGGTACATGCGCCGTTGATCTTTGACATCGTGGATGCGTGGACCGGGCGCTCGGTGGGCGGGTGCTCGTATCATGTTTCGCATCCGGGAGGACGCACTTTCGAAACGTTCCCGGTGAACGCTAATGAAGCAGAAGCCCGGCGCGCTTCGCGATTCTTCGAGTTCGGACACACGCCGGGGCCCATGACGGTGCCAGCCGTTGAAGAGGATGAGGACTTCCCGCTCACCTTGGATCTGCGGCGTCCGGCTCCCGAAGCCAAGCCGGGGTATTTTGCGGCCGGAGGATTTTAGAGAATTTAGTGTGGCACACTAGATGAAACGTATCGCGTTGGAAATGTTGCAATGAATCGCTCGAATACCGAGGCTCAGGCAAAGCTCGATCCCGCATGGCCCTACGCTGCGAGCGAAGGCTTTTACGACGAAGTTCTAGGCGCGAACGGCGAAGTTCGTGCCCACTGGCGAAAGTTGACCGAATCGCTGGCGATCATGGGTCACCATGGGTTGGCGCGCCGCTGGCACGATGGCCGCCGCCTGATTCACGACAACGGCATCACCTACAACATATACAGCGACCCGCAAAACAACGCGCGTCCGTGGCAGCTCGATCCTATTCCGCTGGTGATGGATCCGGAAGAGTGGAAAGCTATCGAAGCCGGGATCACGCAGCGGGCGATGTTGTTCAACACCATCCTGGCGGATCTTTACGGGCCACAGCGGCTGCTGCGCGAAAATCTGCTGCCGCGCGAGTTGGTGTTCCCGAATCCGGCATTCCTGCGCTCCTGCTGGGACATCATGCCGCAGGGTGGCGTGTTCCTGCATATGTATTCGGCGGATCTGGCGCGTTCGCCGGACGGGCAGTGGTGGGTACTCGCGGATCGCACGCAAGCGCCGTCCGGCGCCGGTTACGCGCTTGAAAATCGTTTGGTGACCACGCGCGTGATGCCGGATATTTTCCGCGCATCGCACGTACGGCGTCTCGCCAGTTACTTTCAGGCGTACCGCACCGCGCTGCAGCGTATGGTGCCGGTGAACCGCGAGAATCCACGCATCGTCGTGCTGACGCCGGGCCCTTATAACGAGACTTATTTTGAGCACGCGTTTCTGGCGCGCTATTTGGGATACACACTGGTCGAAGGCGCGGATCTCACGGTGCGCGAGAATCACGTGTTTTTGAAAACGCTGGGCGGGCTGCTGCCGGTGGACGTGATCGTGCGGCGGCAGGACGATCACTTCTGCGATCCGTTGGAACTGCGTGCGGATTCTATGCTGGGCGTGCCGGGCTTGGTGCAGGCGGTGCGCTCGGGAACTGTTTCGGTGGCGAACGCGTTGGGATCGGGACTCGCGGAGTCTCCGGCATACGCGGCGTTTCTGCCCGGGCTGTGCAAGCAGTTGCTAGGCGAAACTTTGAAAATGCCGACCGTGGCTACGTGGTGGTGCGGTCAGGAGAAGCCGCTGAGTTACGCGGTCGATCACTTGGAAGATCTGGTGATCAAGCCGTCGTTTCCGGGCACGGGTGGAGATCCGATTTTCGGTGAAGACCTCAGCGCTGCGGAGCGCGAGCGGCTGATTGCAAAAATGCGCGCGCAGCCCGGGCGCTATGTCGCGCAAGAACATGTGGATCTTTCAACGGTTCCGGTGTGGGAAGACGGAGCGCTGCAACCGCGGCATCTGGTGATGCGCGTTTTCGCGGTGAGCACTGGCTCCAGCTATCTGGTGATGCCGGGAGGGCTGAGCCGCATTTCGGCGTCGCTGAGCAACATGGTGGTTTCAATGCAGCGCGGCGGCGGGAGCAAGGACACTTGGGTACTGGGCGATGGTCCGGCGCCGGAGTTCAGTTTGCTGCGTCCGCCTACGCACCCATTGGAGGTCAGCCGTGCGACTTTCGATCTGCCAAGCCGCGTGGCCGACAACCTGTTCTGGCTGGGGCGATACACGGAGCGGGTGGAGGCCGTGGTGCGACTTACTCGCGCCACACTCGGCCGCGTATTCCAGGAAGGCGACACCGCGCGCGCCGCCGGCTTGAACCTGGGTTTGCACGTTTTGCAGGCGACGGGATTCATGGCCGAGCGCAGCGGAGAGAACACGCCTGAGTACGATTTGATGGCAATGATGTGCGATCCGGCTGGGCTGGCGTCGAGCATTCATCAGGTCCGGCAAGTGGCGGGACTGTTGCGGGATCGTATTTCAGTGGATGCGTGGCTGATTCTGAATCAGCTCGACCAACAATTTTCGACGCGCGCTTCGGCGGAGACGATGCAGGTGGGCGCGGCGCAGGACCGTTTGAACCACGCCATTATCACGCTTTCAGCTTTTTCCGGCTTGGTGATGGAAGGCATGACGCGCGGCGACGGCTGGCGATTTCTCGATATCGGACGCCGCCTGGAGCGGGCGCTGCAAATGGCAGAGCTGCTACGAAACAGTCTGGCGGGTGAGGAGACGCCGGATATCGGGGTACTCGAAGCTGTGCTTGAGATCGCGGATAGCTCCATCACTTATCGTTCGCGTTATTTGACTTCACTGCAAACCGATCTGGTTCTGGATCTGCTGCTGGCGGACGAAGCGAACCCTCGCTCCATCGCGTTTCAATTGGCGCGGCTGAAAGAAGACATCGATCAGCTTCCTGCGAGCCACACTTCGATCCGGCGTCCGGCGGAGGCGCGCATGGCGTTGGCGCTGCTTACCGGCGTGCAACTCGCCGATGTCCGGGAACTGGTGCGCAATGGCGCGGCCGGCTCGCCTGCGCTGGAACCGTTGTTCGCGCGGCTGGTCAAGGATCTGGTGAAGCTTTCCGAGACACTCACCCGGGCCTACTTCAGCCATTCGCCACAATCGCGGCAACTGTCGGCATCCTGACAATCATGAAGCTCCAGATCAGT
>Ga0068868_100001815_pt1 | contig 14676 bp, 13 predicted proteins | sample KBSMisM42_FD_64660 | JGI IMG/M metagenome (GOLD analysis project Ga0068868, IMG submission 64660) | Miscanthus rhizosphere microbial communities from Kellogg Biological Station, Michigan, USA - KBS Miscanthus M4-2 | ecosystem: Host-associated > Plants > Roots > Rhizosphere > Soil ...
ACCTTGGTGAAGACGATCGGCCAGGCGTGCTCGACCGGCAGGCTGGCGCGAAAGACGCTCTCGGCGAGCTCGGCGGCGTGCGCGTGGTAGTTGCGCCCGACGCACCAGACGTTGCGCAGCGGCCGCGGCAGCGGCGCGCGCAGCTCGACGGCGTCGAGCGGCAGCCGCGCGCCGGCGACCGATGGCAGCGCTTCGCCGCGCGCGAGCGCCTGGATCACGCCGAGCGCGCCGCGCTCGGGATCGGCGACGGCGAGCGGCGTCACTTCGCCGCCCGACGGCGACACCGTGCCGACGTGCGCTCGGCCTCCCCAGCTCCAGCTGGCGATCCTCATGGCGGCTCGTCTCCTTCGTGCCCGCGGTGACCGTGCCCGGTCCCGGCGAGATCGTCGCTTCAGTTTGGGACTTGCGTCTCAAATCGCGATCGGCGCATCATAGGTGCCGGCCCGAGACCCCCACAAGCGCGGCGCACGCCGCACCGCTCCGGAAAAACCCGCATGGTGCGCCTCAAGCATCGTCTCACCGAAGCGCCGCATCCGCCAGAGCGCGGCGTCAAGGCGGCGACGTTCCACCTGCTGCTCGACACCGCGATGGAGCTGATCCGCCAGCAGGGCCGCGTGCCGTCGATCGCCGAGGTCGCGGTGCGCTCGAACGTCTCACGGGCGACGACCTACCGCTACTTCCCGAGCCGCAGCGCCCTCGTCACCGCGGTCGTCGGCGCGTCGCTCGGCCCGGTGCGCGCGTTCGCGTCGAGCGAGCCCGACGGCCGGGCGCGCGTCCACGAGCTGTTCGCGCAGACGTTCCCGCGCTTCAGCGAGTCCGAGCCGCAGATGCGCGCCGCAGCGCAGCTCGCGCTCGAGCAATGGGCGCTCGAGCGCGCCGGCCTGCTCGACGAGGAGCCGTACCGCCGCGGCCACCGCGTCCGCATCCTCGAGCACGCGCTCGCTCCCTTCGCGCCGACGCTGCCGCCGGCGGTGCACGAGCGGCTGCACCGCGCGCTCTCGGTCGTCTACGGCATCGAGCCGTACATGGTGCTGAAGGACATCTGGGACGTGCCCGACCGCGAGGTCGAGCGGATCGCACTCTGGATGGCCGATGCGCTGATCGAAGCCGCCGAGCGCGACGCCGCCGCGGCGCCGTCGCGAGGCGGCGCGAAGAGCCCGAGCGCGAAGGCGAAGCCGCGTCAGCCCGAGGGGTCGCGCGCCGCGAGGCGCACCAGCAGGTAGGTCAGCGCAGCGTACGGCCAGACCCAGCCGACCCACTGCGCGGCGCCGTGGAAGCGAATGAAGCGGCCCTGCTCCCAGCCTTGCAGGCTCTGCGAGAAGTACGGGTCGGCGGGCGCCTGCGCGACGAGCATGACCAGCGCGGTAAGCGCGATCAGGCCGAAGCCGGCGGCGACGCGGCGCGGCACGAAGCTGAGCAGCATCGCCGCGCCGCCGCCGATCGCAAGCGCGTCGAGCGCTGCGTGCGTCGTCCATGCGAAGGCGTGCGCCGGCCCGAAGTTGAGCGCGGTCGACAGCGTCAGCGTCGCCGTGCCGAGGACGACCGCGCCGGCGACGAGGACGACGCGGCGCCAGCCCGGGATCGCGATCGTGAACGCGATCAGGCAGGGCGCGAGCAGGCCGAAGACGATGATCGCGAGCTCCGCGCTCGGCGCGAGCGTGTGCGCGTGCGTCGACGCCGCGACCGGCGTGCCGGGCGGCGTCGTCGCCGCGGCCCAGCCTTCGGTCCACGACGCCATCGGCGTGTCTTGCAGCAGGTCGACGAGGAGCGACTGGATGCGGCCGAGGACGTGGCCGAGGCCGAACGGCACCGCGGTCGGAAAGAGCAGCCCGACGGGCCAGAGGACGAGCAGCGCGAGCCCGCCGGCGCTGCGGTCGACGAACCAGCGGTCGCGCAGCTTCTGCCAGCGCGCGATGCCGCCGCGCCCCTGCAGCGCCGCGCCGATCGCGACGCCCGCCGTCGTGCCGAGCGCGTTGAGGACGAGGTCGACGTTCGACGAGACGCGGTGCGGCAGATAGTTCTGCAGCACCTCCATCGTCAGCGACAGCAGCGTGCCGCCGAGGCACGCGAGCGCCGCCGCGGCGCCGCTGCTGCGGCCGCTGCGCGTCAGCGCGACGAAGAGGAGAAAGCCGAGCGGCAGGTAGCCGAGCAGGTTGGAGACAACGTCGAACCATGTCCACCAGCGTGGCCAGCCGAGAAGCAGGAAGTCGAACGGGCCGACCGGCGGAACTCGCCAGCCGAGGAACGGGTACAGGCTCGCGTAGACGACGAGGCCGCCGTAGAGCCAGGCGAGCGGCACTGCCGAGCTGCGGTGCCGCGTCGACCATTCGCTCGCCACCACCGGCACGTCGGCGCGCCACGCCCGCCGACGCCGCTGCTCGGGCGTCCGCAGCGAGGCGCCGCCGGTGTCCATCGTCAGAACGGCTTGACGACGACGAGGACGACGATCGCCGTGAAGAGGAGCACCGTCGTCTCGTTGAAGACGCGAAACCAGCGCTCGCTGCGCACGTTGGCGAACTCCTCGAAGGTGCGCAGCAGCGACCGGCACGCGTGGTGATAGCCGATCGCGACGACGACGAGCACGAGCTTTGCATACAGCCAGCCGTTCCCCGGACCTTGCTTGCCGACGCCGTAGCCGAGCCACAGCACGAGGCCGAGCGCGATTGCGACGACCATCAGCAGGCTTGCGAAGCGATAGAGGCGGCGCGCCATGACGAGCAGCCGTTCGCGCTCGGCATGGCTGTCGGCGGGAACGGACGCGAGGTTGAGAAAGATCCTCGGCAGGTAGAACAGGCCGGCGAACCAGCTGCTGATGAAGACGATGTGGAACGCCTTGAACCAGAGATAACCCATCGCCTCGATTATCGACGTCGGGCGTTGCCCTCCGCCCGCGACGCGCCCATACTGCCTTCGGCTCTCGGCTTCGATGGACAAGCCCGTCATGGATCCCGCATCGCCGGCCCGCCGCCTGGGTCGCTACGAGATCACGGGCGTGCTCGGGCGCGGCGCGATGGGCGACGTCTACGAGGCGCTCGATCCGACCATCCAGCGCCGCGTCGCGATCAAGACGCTCGACAAGCGATTGAGCGACGCGACGTTCGTCGCGCGCTTCCTGAGCGAAGCCCGCGCGGTCGGCCGGCTCGCGCATCCGAACATCGTTCAGGTCTACGACGCCGCCGAGCAGGACGACCTCGCCTACATGGTGATGGAGCTGGTCGAGGGCAGCTCGCTCCAGGACCACCTGCAGCAACACCCGGAGCTGCCGCTCGACGACGTCGTCTCGATCACCACCGAGCTGCTCGAGGCGCTCGGCTACGCGCACGCCCGCGGGGTCGTGCACCGCGACGTCAAGCCGTCGAACGTGATGCTGACCGAGACCGGGACGGTCAAGCTGACCGACTTCGGCGTCGCCTACGTCGACGACGCGGTGAACCGCACCAGCGCCGGGACCGTCATCGGCACGCCGACCTTCATGTCGCCCGAGCAGGTGCGCGGCGAGGCGGTCAGCGCCGCTTCCGACCAGTTCGCGGTCGGCTTGCTGCTCTACCGCATGCTCACCGGGCGCAACGCGTTCGCCGGCGACTCGCTGCCGACGGTCGCCCTGGCGATCCTCCATGCGCAACCGCCGGCGCCTTCGACGCTGGTCGAAGGGCTGTCGCCGCGGTTCGACGATGTCGTGCTGCGCGCGCTGCAGAAAGACCCGGCGCGGCGCCACGCGAGCGCGCACGCGTTCGCCGACGAGGTGCGTCGCGCCGCGGCGGCGCCGGGCGCGGGCTGGCTCGCGCGACTGGCGTCGGCGTGGCGGCGCACGACCGCGCGCGGCGAGCTCGCGGAGACGCCGCCGCCCGAGCCGCCATCGCATCCCCTCGGCCCCGCCGAATTCCATGCCGAGATGACGATGATCCGGCCGGTCGCCCCCGAGGCGCCGCCGTCGCCGGAAGCGGCGCAGCCCGCGGCGGTGCTCGCACAGGCCGCGGCGGCGAGCCCGGCGGCCGCCGACAGCACGGTGGTGCTCGCTGCAGGCACCGCGCGCGGGCCCGTCCCCGAAGGGGCGACCGCGCAGCTCGTGGTCACGGCCAGCAGCGATGCCCGCCTCGTCGGACGGAGCTTTCCGATCGCCGGGGCGAGCTTCGTCATCGGTCGCGATCCCACCGTCGACCTGCCGCTGCCCGATGACTTCTGCTCGCGTCGCCATGCGGTGATCGAGCGACGCGACGGCGCGTACGTGCTCGTCGACACCAGCTCGAACGGGACGCTCCTCAACGGCCGCACGGTCGACCGCAGCGCGCCGCCGCGGCTCCTCTTCGGCGCGACGATCCGCATCGGCGACACGACGCTTGCGTTCACGCATGTGCGCGACACGTCGCTGCCCGACCTCACCGAGCAACTGATCGCCGGTCGCTACCGATTGCGCGAGCTGCGCCGACAGAGCGCCAAGGCGTCGGTCTACGCGGCGCAGATCGAAGGCTTCGGCGGCTGGGTCGCAGTCAAGCTGCTGTCGGCGGAGCTGGCGTCGTATCCCGGCTACCGCGACCAGTTCGAGCAGGAAGCGAAGCTCGCGATGCGGCTGCAGCATCCGCACATCTGCCAGGTGCTCGACAACGGCGTCGCCGACATCGACGTCGGCGGTCGGCGCGCGCAGACGCCGTTCCTGGTCTACGAGCTGATGCGTGGCGGCAGCCTGGGACGCCGGTTCGCCGAACGGGAGCCGATCGACGTCGCGCTGGTCACGCGCTGGCTGGCGCAGATGGCGGCCGCGCTCACCCATGCCCACGAGCAGGGCCTGGTGCACGCCAACCTGAAGCCGACGTCGGTGTGCTTCGACGCCGACGACAACGCGTACCTGACCGACTTCGCCGTCGCGACCGGCAACAACAGCCTGCTCGTCGGCGCACCCGCGTTCATGGCGCCCGAGCAATGGAACGGCGAGCCGGCCGCGCCCGCGACCGATCAGTTCGCGCTCGCCGCGATGTGCTACGTGCTCGTCACCGGCAGCCGACCGTTCACCGGTCAGGAAGACCCGAAGACGCGCGAGCGCAACTTCCGCCGCCCGCCGATGCCCGCGCACGACGAGGCGAAGCAGAACGGCCGGCCCGAAATCCCGCGCGCCGCGAGCGACGTGCTGCAGCGCGCTCTTGCGACCGACCCGGCGAGCCGCTATCCGTCGGTCGACGCGTTCGCCAAGGCGTTCGACGCCGCGTTGCACCGCCGTCTCGGCTCGCCGTCGGCGCCGACGGTGTTCGTCAGCTACCAGCACGAGCCGAGCGCAGGCTGGGCGGTGCTGCTCGCACGCGACCTGAAGGAGAAATACAAGATCGCCGCATTCGTCGACACCCAGCGCCTCGACGGCGCAGTGCAGTTCCCCGAGAAGGTGGCGCGCGCGATCGAGCGCTGCGAAGTCTTCGTCTGCCTGCTCGCCGACACGACGCTCAGCTCGCGCTGGGTGCGCGAGGAGATCCGTCTCGCGCACTCGTTCGGTCGGCCGATGATCCCGGTCTTCCAGGAGAGCTTTGCCCAGCAGGAGCGCGAAGGCATGGAGCCGTCGATCGAAGCGCTGCTGCACTACGACGGCGTCCACCTGCTCGACCGCCGCAACATCCACATCGACCACAGCATCGCCGACCTCGCACGGCTCGTGAACGACACGATGGCGATGCGGCAGCGCGAGGAGTAAGCCTCGCTTCGGTGCCGTGCTGACGCCCGCGCGGGGCCGGCAGCCCGCGAACGGCCGCCTAGAATCGCGCCGTGCTGACGCCGCCGCCCTATCCCGCGAGCCGCCCGCGGCGCCTGCGCCGCGACGCCTGGAGCCGCGATCTGGTGCGCGAGTCGCGCATCCACGCGAGCGACCTGATCCTGCCGGTGTTCGTCCTCGACGGCAAAGACGTCGTCCAGGACGTGCCGTCGATGCCCGGCGTCCAGCGCGTCACGCTCGACCGCCTCTACCCGATCGCCGAGGAGTGCGTGCGCCTCGGCATTCCGGTGCTGGCGCTCTTTCCGGTCCTCGAGCAGTCGCTGAAGAGCGAGGACGGGCGCGAGGCGCTGAACGAGAAGGGGCTGATCCCGCGCATCGTCGGCGAGCTGAAGAAGCGCTTCCCCGCGCTCGGCATCATGACCGACGTCGCGCTCGACCCGTACACGACGCATGGCCAGGACGGCCTGCTCGACGCCACCGGCTACATCGTCAACGACGAGACCGTCGCGGTGCTTTGCAAGCAGGCGCTCGTCCAAGCCGCGGCCGGCGTCGACATCGTCGCGCCGAGCGACATGATGGACGGCCGCATCGGCGCGATCCGCACCAGCCTCGAGGAGGCCGGCCACATCCACACCAAGATCATGGCGTACAGCGCCAAGTACGCGAGCGCGTTCTACGGTCCGTTCCGCGACGCGGTCGGCTCGGCCGCCAACCTCGGCAAGAGCAACAAGAAGGTCTACCAGATGGACCCGGGCAACGGCGACGAGGCGCTGCGCGAGGTCGCGCTCGACATCGCCGAGGGCGCCGACATGGTGATGGTCAAGCCGGGGCTGCCGTATCTCGACATCGTCCGACGCGTCAAGGACGAGTTCCGGATGCCGACGTTCGCGTACCAGGTGAGCGGCGAGTACGCGATGCTGAAGGCCGCCGCCGAGCGCGGCTGGCTCGACCACGACCAGACGATGATGGAAGTGCTCGGCGCGTTCAAGCGCGCCGGCGCCGACGGCGTCCTCACCTACTTCGCGCTCGCCGCGGCGCGACTGCTGCAGCGCTCATAGGAATCGCGCGCAGATGCCGCAGCCGCTGCGCGCGTTCCACATCTTCGGCGACCAGTTCGCCGAGCTCGAGACGCTTCCCGAGGCGCTCCCGCCCTCGGGCTATCTCTGGGTCGCGACCAGCCGCTCGGCCTTCGAGGCGGCGATCGGCGAGGTCCAGGCGCGGCTCCTCGCCTGGACCGGCGCGCAGCTGTTCGAGCTGCACATCTCCGACCTCCTCAACAAGCAGCTGACGTCGAACTTCGACTACACGTCGGGATACGACCTGCTCGTCTTCCGTCGCCTCGCCGCGGGCGCGATGGAGTCGGTCGACGCCGACGGGCCCGTCACGGCGGGCCGACAGAACGCGATCTCGATGATCGACACCAGCCCGGTCGGCTTCGTCGTCTTCGACCGCATCCTGCTCAGCGTCCATCCGACCGACTGCATGGTGCGCGAGTTCTTCGCGCAGCGGCTGAAGAGCCAGACCTCGAGCGGCGACGGTCGCGGCAGCGCGCGCATGCCGACCAGCCCCGCCGACCTGATGCTGCGCATGGTCAACTTCATGGTCGACAGTTACCTCGACCTGCGCAAGCTCCTCACCAAGCAGCTCGACGAGCTGCAGGAAGAGCTCTTCGACCCGCGGCGCGGCGGCGGCTGGCGGCTGTTGCTCGACTCGCGCAACGCGCTCCATTTCCTCGAGGACACCTGCGAGGACCAGCGAGCGGCGATCGTCGAGTGGCTCGACGCGCTCGAGGAATGGCCCGCCGCTTCCGACGACGCAACGCGGCGCGAACGCGAGCAGCTGCGCGTCCGTTCGAAAGACGTCCTCGAGCACATCGAGCGCGTCCTCGCCCACGTGCGCCGCCTCGAGGCGTCGTCGGAGACCGCGGTGCAGATGCACTTCTCGGAGCAGAGCAACCGGACCAACAACATCATGCGCGCGCTCACGGTGCTGACGGCGATCTTCCTGCCGCTCAACCTCGTGACGGGCTTCTTCGGCATGAACTTCGAGGGGCTGCCGCTGATCCACAGCCCGACCGGTTTCTGGATCGTGTTCACGATCATGCTCGTGCTCGGCGTCGGCATGAGCATCTTTTTCTGGCGCAAGCGCTATCTCGGCCGCCGTTCTTAGGGTCTCCTAGCCCTTGACCGACTTCGCGTTCACGCGCAAGCAGTTCCTGCTGCTCGCCTTCCTCACCCTCTCGTGGGGTCTCAACTGGCCGGTGATGAAGGTCGGCGTCACCGGCTTTCCTCCGCTCTTCTTTCGCACCCTCTCGATGTGGGTCGGGCTGCCGGTGCTCGCCGCGGTGCTCGCGACGCGGCGCGTGCCGTTCGCGATCGCGCGCGCCGACTGGCCCGAGCTCGTCAAGCTTTCGTTCACCAACATGATCGTCTGGCACGTCCTGGCGATCCTCGCCGTGCAGGCGCTGTCGTCGGGACGCGCTGCGATCCTCGGCTACACGATGCCGATCTTCTCGGCGCTCTGGGGCGTCGCGATGTTCGGCGAGCGGCTGCGGCCGCGCCACATCGCCGGCATCGTCGCCGCCGGGATCGGCGTCTCGCTGCTGCTCTGGCACGAGTTCGCGTCGATCGCCGGCCGGCCGCTCGCCGCGCTCGGCATGCTCGTCGCGGCAGCGCTCTGGGGTCTCGGCACGCAGCAGATGCGGCGCACGAAGATCGCGGCGCCGACGCTCGCGATCGTCTTCTGGATGACGGCGCTGTCGACGCTCGTCATGAGCGTGGCGACCTTTCTCTTCGAGCGGGACCGCTGGCAGTTTCCCGGCGGCTGGACGACCGCGGCGATCGCCTACAACGCGGTCCTCATCTTCGGCCTCGCGCAACCAGTGTGGCTGATCCTCGCGCGCAACCTGCCGCCGATCGCGTCGAGCATGTCGGTGATGCTGATCCCCGTCCTCGGCACCGTCTCCGGAGCGTGGTGGCTCGGCGAGGCGCTGCACTGGCAGGACGGCGCCGCGATCGTCCTCGTCCTCGTCGCGATCGCGTCGGTGATGTGGCCGGCGCGGTCGCGGCGCGCGCCTGCGGAGGCCGCGGAGGTCGGGAATCTCTGAGGTGAGGGTCGCCGAGGTCGGCGCGTGATCGCTGGGGCGGGTGGCTGTGTTGCCGATGCGCGCGGCTCAACGCCGATAGGGATCGGCGAACCCGAGCCCGACGAGGATCTCGCGTTCGCGCTGCTCCATGACTTCCGCGTCCGCCCGACGCTCGTGGTCGAACCCTTGCGCGTGCAGCGTGCCGTGGACGACGAGGTGCGCGTAGTGGGCGTCGAGCGCGATGCCTTGCACGCTCGCTTCGCGCTCGACGACCGGCGCGCAGAGGACGAGGTCGGCCGCGAGCACCGGCTCGCTCGCGTACGGAAACGTGAGGACGTTGGTCGCGTGGTCCTGGCCGCGGTAGTCGCGGTTGAGCGCGAGGCCCTCTTCGTCGTCGACGACGCGCACCGTGATCTCGGCAGCGGGCAGCGCGAGCGCGGCACAGATCCAGCGCGCGACCGCGGCACGCCCAAGGACACCGCGGTGGCGATCGTCGACGAGCTGCAGCGAGAGGCGCAGCCGCGGCGCGCCGGCGCTAGCGGCGGTCTTCGTCGGCCGCGTCATACGCCTCGACGATGCGCGCGACGAGCGGATGGCGGACGACGTCGGCCGACGTGAAGCGCGTCGTCGCGATTCCCTTGACGTTGCGCAGCACCTGCTCGGCGTGGATCAAGCCCGAGACGGTGCCGCGCGGCAGGTCGATCTGGCTGGTGTCGCCGGTGACGACCGCCTTCGCGCCGAACCCGATCCGCGTCAGGAACATCTTCATCTGCTCGGGCGTCGTGTTCTGCGCCTCGTCGAGGATCACGAACGCATGGTTGAGCGTGCGGCCACGCATGAACGCGAGCGGCGCGACCTCGAGCGTCCCTTTCTCGAACGCCTTGCCGACGCGCTCGAGCCCCATCAGCTCGTAGAGCGCGTCGTAGAGCGGGCGCAGGTACGGATCGACCTTCTGCGCGAGATCGCCGGGCAGAAAGCCGAGCCGCTCGCCGGCCTCGACCGCGGGGCGCGTCAGGATCACGCGCTGCACGGCGTTGCGCTCGAGCGCGTCGACCGCGCAGGCGACGGCGAGGTACGTCTTGCCGGTGCCGGCCGGGCCGATGCCGAAGGTGATGTCGTGGCTGAGGATGTTGCGCAGGTATGCGACCTGGTTCGGCGTGCGGCCGGCGAGGTCGGCGCGGCGCGTGCGCAGCTTCAAGTCGATGTCGACCGGCTCGCCGTCGACACGCGCCGGCGCCTCGCTCATCGACTCGAGGATCGCGAGCTCGACCTCCTCGGCGCCGATCGGCCGCGCGGCGCGGCCGTAGAGGTGCTGCAGGAGGACGACCGCGCGCTCGGCGCGTCCCTTCGCGCCCTCGACCTTGAACGACTCGTTGCGGCGCTGGATCTTGACGTCGAACGCCGCCTCGATGGTGCGCAGATGCGCGTCGAGGTTGCCGGCGAGGTTGGCGAGGCGCGCGTTGTCGGGCGGGATGAAGGCGTGGCGAAGGATCACGGGTCCGATGTGGCGGCGGGCGACGGATTGTCGCGCGAAGCCGCATCGATAATCGCACCATGATCGGCCGCCTCACCGGAACGCTCGCCGCCAAGGCGCCGCCACAGGTCCTCGTCGACGTCGGCGGCGTCGGCTACGAGGTCGACGTTCCGATGTCGAGCTTCTACAACCTGCCCGCCGCCGGCGAGCGCGTCACGCTGCTGACGCACTTCGTCGTCCGCGAGGACGCCCAGATCCTGTTCGGCTTCCTCACCCACGAGGAGCGGGCGACGTTTCGGCTCCTGATCAAGATCTCCGGAGTCGGTCCGCGCACGGCGCTCTCGATCCTTTCCGGAATGTCGGTCGACGAGCTTGCGCGCGCGGTTGGCCTGCAGGAGAGCGGCCGCCTGATCAAGGTTCCCGGGATCGGCAAGAAGACCGCCGAGCGACTGCTCCTCGAGCTGAAAGGCAAGCTCGGCGACGCCGTCGTGCAGCCGGCGAGCGTGACGACGAGCGCGCAGGGCGACATCCTGCAGGCGCTGGTCGCGCTCGGCTACAGCGAGCGCGAAGCGATCGCGACGCTGAAGACGCTGCCGGCAGACGTCGAGGTGGCTGCCGGGATCAAGCTGGCGTTGCGCGCGCTCGCCAAGTAGCGCGCGACCAAGGCCCGCGCTCGGGAGCTACGCCGCCAAACGCGCCAAGCGCCACAATCGCGTCTTGCCTGTCGACCTTTGGGTTGAGCCGTCGCAGCCGACTCAAGAACGAGTCGTAAGTCAGCACGCCACGGACCGGGGCGGCTCGTCGACGAGTTCAGTCCGCGTCGCGCAATCAAAGGACAGCGCGCCCGAACGTTCGATCGCCATGGTCGAATGGACCACCGAGCCCGTACGCGAGCCGCTGGCCGACGCGGCTCGTCCTAACTATCTCTCGTTTCACGGGTCGATAGACCTGAGGCCCGCGCCTTCTGCTCGTGGCTAACAGGCTACCCAGCGAGCTGAAGAAAGCCGGCGTCTGAGGCGCAGTAACCGGCATGCCGCTTCCTCTCGGTCTCCCGGCGTGAGTTCAGCGCGTCGCGACGCAAGGCCCTTGCGGGGCGCCAACAGCGGGTCCGATGCCCCGGGCCGACTCCTCAGCCGACCAAGGTCAGCCCTCGTCCTCGTCGTCGTTGCGCCGCCGGGCGAGCACAAGCAGCGGCATGACCCAAGAGAGCTTCTGGCAGCTTTCGAGGCAGATGTTCTCCGCCAGCGCAGCGTAAGCGTTGCAGTCCGTGCTGAACGTCTTCACTTGCAGATCGATCTGCGCCAGCACGGCGTCCGATAGGGAGTCGACGCCGACGTCGACGCCAATCATCTTGAGGACGGCCGAGCCGAGCTTGGCTCGTTGCGCCGCGACGGCGGCGTCCAGCAGCGACTTGTTGAGCTTGGCCGCTTCGATGGTGCAGTTGTTGTTCGCCATCGTGCGATTGAGGCTGCAATCGCTGATGCACTGCGCTTTCGTCTGCGGCGGGGGTGGCGGAGGAGGAGGCGGGGGTGGCGGGGGTGGGGGCGTGGAGCCGCCACCGCCACCTCCGCCGCCGCCCGTCATCCCGCGGCCCTGCGGGCTCACGGGGTTCTCGCTGCCGTAGCCAGTCTCCGGTGTGCCGGTGACGGTGACGGGCGGTAACGTGGCTTCCGCCTCCGCGCGCACGAGCGTCGGCGCCGGGTAGGTGCCGGCGAGGAGAGCGAGCGTGATGAGCGAACGCTTCATGACGGCCTCCTCCAGTGCTGGGCGAGTTGCTTGCCCTCTGTGATGACTTGCTCGCGCTCGGCGGATGCGAGCCTCGGCGCGACTGCGGCGAAAGACTTGTCTTTCGACACGTCAATGTCTCGCCCGTTCTCCAGTCCGGTGCCGACCGCGCTGGCGACTGCGTAGACGGCCGCCTCGCGATACGCCGCCTGCGCTTCTGTCGCTTGTCCCGCCGCGCGCAACGCGTCACCCCGGTCGAGGGCCGACTGGTACTCGGCCGCCATGACGCTCGGCTCGGCTCTCGCCTTGCCGATGCTGTATGCCTCGGCGACGAGCTGGCGCCAGCGCTGAGGATCGTCAGAGAAGGCGCCGCTGCGCTCGCGCATCACGTCGACCCACGCGCCGAAGTCGGCGCGCTGCACGCGCGCTTCAAGCATTCGCTTCATGGTCGCGGTGTCGGGCTCGCCAGGAGCCAGCTCGCAGCGGTGCTCACTCAGCACGCTCGTCTGCACGTTGCCGGCGAGTGCGGAGGCTTCGTTGCGGCATTCCCTCGCAAGCTCAAACGCCTGCGACAGCATCGCAGGGGTTGCGCCGGCTATCGTGAGCCGCTTGAACTCGGCCTCCTTCGCATGCAACGGCGCCGCGCCCGCGCGGGCGGGCGCGGTGGCTGGTGCCGGCGCGGCGGGCGAGGGCGACGCTGCAGCGATCTCATTGCCGGCCGCGAAGACCGATCGCGGGGTGGTGGCAAACGTCGCCGGCTCGCTCGGGTCGGACTGGGAGTACCAGCGCCAGCCGGCATAGCCGCCGCTGACGGCGATCACGGCGACAAACCCCATGACCAACAATCGAGGATTCATAGGCTTTCCTTCCTTCTTTCCTCGGGCACGAGCACTCACGCGTGATGGTCGCTCCGAACAGGAACACGTGGGGACCAAAGCACCGTGAATCCCCCTGGATCCCCTCCTCGGTGGGAACCTCTTGGAACATACCGGACGGCGCGCGCCACGACGGAGCGGCCCGCCGACGTGTCAATGCACGTGTGATGCGGCCCCGCCCGGGACCGCGCTCTGCACGTTGACGGTGACCTCAACCTTGCCGGCGCGCTCGAACTCGAGCGTCATCGGAAAGCGCGCGCCGTCCTTCAGCGGCTCCTTCAACCCGACGAGCATCAGGTGCATGCCCATGCCGGGACGCATCCGGATCTTCGCGTGCGGCGCGAGCGCGATGCCGTCAATCTCGCGCATTCGCATCACGCCCTGCGCGTCGACCGCCATCGAATGCAGCTCGACGCGCGCGGCGACGGGCGTCGTCGCGCGGAGCAGCCGATCGGCGGCGTTGCCGGTGTTCTCGAGCATCGCGAAGTAGGCGGCGCCGTTCGACGTCCCCGGCAGCGACGGCGTCGCGTAGGGATGGCCGATCTCGATGTCGCCGACGGTCGAGCCGTGCGCGAACGCGGCGGCAGCGACGAATGCGAGCGCGAGCGGCGCGCGCCTGAGCGCGGCGGCGAGGAGAGCGAAGAGGCTCTTCATGACAGGTCCTTCAGTAGTCGAACTTCAGCTCCGCCGCGTACGTGCGTTGCGGATAGGGGTGGAAGTTCCAGTAGTGGTAGTCGTTCAGGTTGTCGATCCCGACGGCGGCGCTCCAGTTCCGGTCGAAGCGGTGGACGACGCGGACGTCGACGGTCGCGTACTTGCTGACGCCCTGGTAGGTGAAGCCGTTGACGTCGGCGTTGTTGAGCGTCCGGTATTGTCGGCCGCTCAAGCGTGCCCCGACGCTCGCGCTCCAGCGCTCGTCGAAGCGATAGCTCGCAAGCGCAGTCGCGCGCCAGCGCGGAATGTTCGGCTGCCACTTGCCGATGGTGTCGCCCGGCACCGCGACGAAGCCCGAGTTCTCCCTGATCTTCGAGTCGGTGTAGGTGACCGACGCCGCGAGGTCGAGCCCGGCGACGAGCCAGCCGCTCGTCTGCAGCGCCCCTTCGACGCCGGTCGTCGCGATGCGACCGATGTTCTGCACGCGAGTGATGTTGCGGTTGGCGTTGGGATCGAGCGTCGTCTGCGAATAGAGCGCATCGCGCGTGTCCTCGGCGAACAGCGTCAGCCGCGCGCTGCCGCGGCCGAGGTCGTGCTCGGCACTCAGCTCGGCCGTCCACGAGCGCTCGGGGCGCAGATTCGGGTCGTTGATGAACTGCGAGTTGGCGGTCGACGTCGCCCCGTACAGCTCGGCGACGGTCGGGTTGCGGACCGCGCGCCCGAGCGAGGCCTTCAGCAGCGTGTCGTCGCGCCATTGCCACGACAGCGCCGCCTTCGGCGAGAAGTGGTCTTCGCGCCGCTCCGGATACGTCAGCGAGCTCGTCGCCGAGAAGTCGGTGCGTCCCTCCGACGCCTGCCAGTGCTCGAAGCGGCCGCCGACGACCACGAGCCAGCGCTCGGCGAAGCGCCAGACGTCCTGCGCCCAGGCGCTCTGCAGCGACGTGCGGCCCTGCACGTTGCTTGCGAGCGCCCCAGGTTCGTCGCTCAGGTAGTTGCCGGCGATGCTCGACGTCAGGTAGCGAAGCACGTAGCGCTCCTGCTGGACGCCGAAATCGACGACGTGCGCGCCGCCGGACGCGGGCGGCCGCCACGTGCCCTTCAGCGCCAGCGTGCTCCAGCCGGTGCCGCTGCCGTCGGCGAGCGTTCCGGGGCCGCCGGAGCGCGCGCCGGG
>Ga0068868_100001832_pt1 | contig 14607 bp, 11 predicted proteins | sample KBSMisM42_FD_64660 | JGI IMG/M metagenome (GOLD analysis project Ga0068868, IMG submission 64660) | Miscanthus rhizosphere microbial communities from Kellogg Biological Station, Michigan, USA - KBS Miscanthus M4-2 | ecosystem: Host-associated > Plants > Roots > Rhizosphere > Soil ...
CCCGGCAACAACAGGCCCAATTGCACGAAATTGCGGCCGTTGAGGGGGAAGTCTACAATCTTCTGCTGATCCACTACGGCGCCAACCGAGGACTGTTCGGTTTGCAGCAGCGCCGTCTGGCTGGTTACCTCGACGACTTCAGTGACGTTGCCGACTTCCAAGCGAACCTCGATGCGGGCAACCTGGTCGACCTCCAGCTTGATGTCCTTCATCGAGAATGTTTTGAATTGTTTTTCGCCGGCAGTAACGGTATAAACGCCCGGCTGCAGTCCGCTCAGCGAATATTCCCCGGCGCTTGTCACCGTGGTTTCGCGCTTAAATCCGTTACCCTGGTTGGTCGCAGTAACGATGACTCCGGGCACGACGGCGCCGGAAGAGTCGGCAACAGAGCCGGTTATAGATCCCGTACCTCCCTGGCCGAATAACAAGCCGCAGAAGACAGAAAAAGCCGCAACAAACCGCAAGCGAATCATAAAATCTCCCCGTTAAGGAGTGCTTAAAACGTTGGTCGAGTATATTTCATAGAAAATGTGGTGTCAAGCAAAATATGCCGTTCGGTATATTCGCTTGTGGTCAGAAAGCATCGGGTATCGCGCCGAGATCGCGAATCGCCTGACAAAACGCGAACGCGGTTCAATTCCTAGGCTGCGGATGCGACGTCGCGGAGGCGGCAGGATCTTTACCCCGCTGTCGCTCCAAGCGTCAACGCACGCCCGGCGCTTCGCGCAAACTTATCGTGAAGTGAAACACGCTACCCTTGCCTATTTCGCTTTCCACCCAAATTCGACCGCCCATCATCCTCACCAGTTCGGAAGCAATGGTCAAGCCGATTCCGACACCGCCAAACCTCCGGGTAGATGAACTGTCGGACTGGGTAAAAGCCTCAAAAATGGAGGTCTGCTTTTCGGCAGGAATTCCAAGGCCTGTGTCGGTAACGACGAAATGAAGAACGGCTTGGCCGACTTCCCTTGAATCCACTTTTACTCGTAGATTCACGCTGCCTTGTTCGGTGAATTTTATGCCGTTGCTGAGAAGGTTGGTCAGGATTTGACGCAGTCGCTCCGGATCCCCGATCAGGTTGTGTGGGACATCCGCCTCGATTTGGCACGTAAGGCTGAGCTTCTTCTGAGTGGCCGTGATTGCGGCCACTTTTTCCGTTTCCTCGATACAACTTCGCAGATTAAACGCGACCTGGTCCAGGGGAAGCGTGCCGGTTTCGATCATGGAAAAGTCGAGTATGGCGTTAATCATCTCCAGCAGTAAATCCGCCGAAGTCTTCACGATGCTCAGGTCGTCGTGCTGCTCGGCCGATAATTCCGTGTCCAGCACGACTTCGGTCATTCCAAGAATCGCGTTCATCGGCGTGCGGAGTTCGTGACTCATAATGGTCAAGAACTGTCTTTTCGCGCGATTTCCCGCTTCCGCCGCTTCTTTCGCCTCGCGCATGCTCTCTTCGGCGAGCTTTCGATCGGTAATCTCCTGGGAGATTCCCCCTACGCGAATCAATTTTCCGTTGACGTCGCGAACCGGAAACGCCCGCACCGAGATCCATCGAAGTTGTCCATCTGGTGTTTTTATCCGGTATTCGGACTCAAGGGGTTCTCCCTGCATTTGTCTCCGGAAGATCGACAGTGCTCGGTACTTATCATCCGCCAGGATGGAATCAAACGGGGACATCGGATTCTGGTACAGGCTTTCGCAACTGAGTCCCCAAATCCGTTCATAAGCCGGATTCACATACACGATCTCAGCGCCGGGAACGTTCCTCATCCAAAACACGTCCCGCACATTTTCCGCGATCTGGCGAAATTTTTCCTCGCTGCTGCGCAGTACCGTCTCAATGCGGCGGTCTTCCTCCTGAATGAACCTGCGGCGCATCAAGGCCTGAATACGGACCCGCAGTACGGCTGGGTCGCTCGATTTACGGATGAAGTCGTCCGCGCCGGAATCAAAGCCGCGCTTAAAATCCCCGCTATTCTCGGTTTCGGTAAGGATGATCACGGCTGGCATTTGCGCATTGGAACGCAGCGCGTTTATTTGCCGGCACGTTTCGATGCCGTCCATTTCCGGCATGGCCAAGTCTATGACGGCGCAATCGAATTCCTGCGATGCCAGGAGCGCAAGACCCTCCCGTCCACTAGCCGCGGCTGCCACTTCGTATCCTTGATTCCGCAGTTCCTCCCCGATAAAGGTCAGGAAGGTAGGACTATCGTCAATTACCAGTATTCGCGCGCTCCGGAAGGCGGAGTTTGGGGCATTTAAAACTCTCACTTTTGGCGAATCCGTGCGCAACAATGCGCGAATGCGAACGATTAGAAGGTCTGGGTGCTCTGCCTTCGATACGTAATCGTCGGCGCCGCTTTCCAGGCTGTCCACTTCTGCTATTTCCGGGGCGGAGCTGGTCATCATCAGCAAGGGTATGCCGCGAGTGTGCACGTTCATTCGAATGCGACGGCAGAATTCGTCCCCGCGCATTCCCGGCAAGTGGTAGTCGACTACGATCAGATCGGGAAGCGGGTCTCCGAGCGCGGCCAGGGCCGCCTCCGCAGTGGCTCGGATGGCGACTTCCCAGCCCTGGTCTTCAAGTAGCAGTTGCAGCTTAAAAGCTTGCGTTTCGGAGTCCTCTACCACCACGATCCGGCAAACGCGATTCGTGGCCCGCGCGGATTTTACGATATCCTGCATGACGCCAAATCCAATACCCTAGGAGCGATCGTCCGCAGAGGTAGTGATTCGCAGGCCGCACCCAGCCGCACTGCCACCGCAGGCATCCCATAGACCACCGCGGTCGACTCATCCTCCGCGATGGTGTAACCGCCAGACCGGCGGATCGCCAATAGACCCGCCGCGCCATCATCGCCCATGCCCGTTAAAAGTACGCCTAGGGCGTTGGGCCCTAAGTCTTCCGCCATGGATTGGAACAACACAGTGCCCGAGGGGCGCTGGAACGATATCAGTTCCCCCTTGCCCAGCCGCAGCCGCCCGGCCTCTATTCGCAGATGCCGTTCCGCAGGAGCCATATGCACCACTCCCACCGCCGGGATGCAACCGTCTTCTATCACCGTCACCGTAAACGGACAGACTGTATCCAGCCAGGATGCGAAGCCCGCGATGAAGCTGGACGTCATGTGCTGGACTAGCAGGATCGGCAAAGGAAAGGCGGCGCCTAACCCGCCCAGCAGTTCTACCAACGCGCCCGGGCCGCCGGTCGAGCACACCACTCCCAGCATGTGATACGCCCCGGGATTGCCGCCCCAGAACCACGCCTTGCCCGCGTCTCCGGCGCGAGGCTCATGACGGCTATGCTGTGTCACCAACTTGACCTGGCTCATGATTGCCAGTTGCGTGCATAGACGCTCGGCCAATGCTTCGTAGTCCGCGTGCGTTGTGCCTGCCGGCTTTTCAAGCACCGCCAGCGCCCCCGCGCGAAGCGCCTCCATCGGCGTGGAATTCCATTGTCCAGCTTCCATGCTGGTCGCCACGACTACGATCGGCGTCGGCTTTCGCGACATGATTCTCCGCGTAGCTTCGAGGCCGTCCATCCCCGGCAGTTGAATGTCCATGGCGATGATATCCGGTGCGACCTCTTCGAATTTGTGCAATGCCTCCTCGGCGCTCCCGGCCGTGGCACACACTTCCAGCCGCGGATCGCGCCCGATGCTGTATTCGAGCAGCGCGCTTACTACTGGCGAGTCCTCCACGATCATTACGCGGGTCTTTTTCGTCATTTCGGTTTCACACTCATATCATTTGCCGGATTGCCTCTAGAAGCTCGGTTTGATCGAACTTGCGCTTCACCACATACGCGTCCGCGCCCAGCAAGAGGCCTCGCTCCTGATTCTCCGGGCTCTCCAGCGAGCTGACAATGATCACCGGGATTCCTTTCAGCCGGGTGTCAGCCTTTAGCGCTTCCACCAAGCCGAATCCGTCCATGCGTGGCATCTGAATATCGGTGATGATCAGGTCGGCAATTTCCGTACGCAGGAACTCCAGGGCTTCCAAGCCGTCTACCGCGGTTCGCACCCGGTAACCGTGCGCCTCGAGAATGCTCTTTTCGAGCGAGCGGGAGGTGATCGAGTCGTCCACCACTAAAATGCCGGAGGCTCTGCTCTGTACCAACGGCACCGCTTTTTGCGGAACCGCAGATGCAGCCGTACGCGCGCAAGTCCCGACTAAGCCCGCCGGGTTCAACACCACGAACACCGTCCCCGCCCGCAACAACGCGCCACCCGAAACGTTGCCGGTAGACGGACAATCCATTCCCAAATCTTTGACCAGTGCCTCTCTTTCGGTGAGGAACTCGTCCACCCACACGGCGAAGCGCCTGTCGCCTGATTTCAGAACCATCACCGGCAGCATGTCGCCCGGCGGTGCCGGAGCCACGTCGCCGATACGCAGCAATCGGGCTAAGCCATGTAAAGCCACCGGCAGACCCTCCAGCATCAGGACCGGCTTCCCTTCAAGCGTCTCTACTCGTTCGAGCGGAATACGGTATAAGCGTTCAATTCCGTGGGTGGGTATTCCAAAAGTTTGTCCGGCGGCGGTGAGCAATAATAAATGGCTGGTAGAGACTGACAACGGCACCGAGAACAAAAAGGACGCACCCGCGCTCTCCTTGGGCCGCAGGACCACATCCCCTTGCAGGCGATGCACGGTCTCGTAAACCACCGAAAGCCCCATGCCCCGTCCCGACAGGTGATTGACCGTGGACCTTGTGGAAAAACCGGGGCGGAAAATGGCTTGGCCTAGCTCCTCCGCCGAGTGAGCAGCCGCGTCCTCGCGGGCCAGCACTTGGGCCACCTTTTTCAAGTCGACCCCGCGGCCGTCGTCATCCACTTCTACGATCAAGCGTCCCCTTTGTGAGTCCAGACGCAGCGTTAGTGAACCCGACGGTAATTTTCCCTTGCGGACGCGTTCCTCGCGAGTCTCAATTCCATGGCTGATTGCATTGCGCAGCAGATGCATCACGGGGTCTTTGAGAGCCTGCAATACTATCCGGTCCGCCCGCACACTTGATCCGGTAAGCCGGAAATCGATCTCCTTGTTTTCCTCCGCGGCCAAGTCCCGAACCATTTTCCGAAACCCTTCAAACAGGTCCTCCGCTGGAGCCATGCGCGCGCTCCATACATCCCTTTGCAGTTGTTCCGCGGAACGCTGCGTGTTCCACGCGCTGCGTTGCTGGAGTTGATGCGCCGCCCTGGACTGGACCCCCAGCGAACGAACTTTTTGCTCCACGAAACTGATATGGCGGATCACGGGCGCATACTCCGGCTGGTTTGCGAGCCGCCAGAAGGGTAGCGCCGAGGCCTTGCGAAACCGGGCGCATTCGGTTGCCATTTCCGCGATCTGCGCATCCAACTCGTCCAATTCTCCGGTAACGCTCTCCTGGCGCAGACTCTCGGTCAAAATCATGCCAGTGGAACGAACCAGCCGATCCAGATTTTCCGCGGGTAGCCGCACCATTTCCGCTGGCGGCCCGGCCAAAACCGGCACCGAAGCGATACTTGGGATCTTGCCGGCGCCCGTCTCCGCCTGCGGATCTCTGCTGCCGATCAGTTCCTCCATCGCCCGTAGCGCCGCCGCCGGCGCCTCTGGAACCCGGTTGTCCCGGAATGCTTCCACACACTCTTCGCTGGCTTCGAGGGCCGCGTGGATCACACGGGTAATGCTGCGGTCCAGCGTTAACGTCCCAGCCCGCACCCGCGAAAACAAAGTTTCAAGACCCGACGCCAAGGCCTCGACGGGATCCAGATCCACCGCCCGCGCCGCTCCTTTCAAACTATGTGCGCGGCGGAACGCTTCATCGAGTTCGCTGCGCCCCGCGGTCTCGCCGACGCTTTCCAGCAAGGCGAGGATGGAGCGGATGTGTTCCAGGTGTTCGGCGTGCTCACCCTGAAAAATGGCGGCGAGTTTCTGGCGAATATCGGTCAAAGGCGATATCGCTCCGTGGCAGTGCGCAGATCCGTGCCTATGGTGGTGAGATTAGCCGCGGCCTTTTCGGTCTGCCGGGTACTGGTGGCGGCCTGTTCGGTACCGCGGCTCAAATCTTTGAGCGCCTGCATGACATTTTCGAAACCGATGAGCTGCTGGTTGGTGCCCGCCACAATTTGCTGAAATGCCTGCACGCTCTGATCGATGTTGGCCGCCATGTTGCGGATGGCCGACGCTGCCACGTCCGCTTGATGCTTACCTACGTCCACGCGCTTCACCGCCTCCTCGGTCAGCATCACGGATGTATTGATCTCCTTTTGGATGTCGCCCAAAATTGTTTTGACTTGTACCGTCGCGGCTTTCGACTGGTCCGCCAGATTTTTGATTTCGCCGGCCACAACTGAGAAGCTTCGGCCGTGCTCTCCTGCGGCAGCAGCCTCGATAGCCGCATTCAATGCCAGCAGATGCGACTGTTCCGCAATATCGTTCACGGTGGCTAGAATGTCGCCCACCATTTGGGTCTTTTCGCTCAAAGCCACGATGTTTTGGGCCACCGCTTCGGCTTGTTCGTGAATCGCTTCCACGGTCTGGTTGGCTTTCTGGACGGCATCCAGGCCGGAAGTATTGGCAATCGAAACGGCCTCTGCGGTGATCGTTACTTGTTTCGCTCGCTCCGCGATCTGTTGACCGGATTGGCTGACTTCCTGCATGGTGGCGTTGGTTTCCTGATACGCCGCCACCTGTTGACCAGTGATGGCCGACTGCTCTCTGGCCGACGCCAGGATCTCCATGGTCGCGGCGTTCAGATTCTCGGTTGCCGAACGGGTCTCAGTAGCCATGGCCCGCAGCCGCGCCACCATCTGATTCAGACCGCGGCCGAGCTTACCCAGTTCGTCGGAGCCTTCGAGCGGCGATTTCTGCGTCAAGTCGCCTTCGCCCACGGAAGTGACGAATTTCTCAAACTCACTCAAGGGCCGCGTAACCGAGAAATGCATTACCAGCCCAATGAGAGCCGCGAGTACTAAACCAATCGCGCTTCCGTAGAGGATAATTTGACTGGCGCTTTGTGCGCCTTGTAGTACGCTTCGCTCCCGATTGCTCAGAAGAGCGCGCTCCTCTTCTTGCATCGCCGTCAGCAGGCTACCGATCTGTGCCATACGTTCGCGGCTATGACCCTGCCGCAAAGCCGCTTGCGCCGCGGCCAGGCCTTTTTCGTTGTGCACCTTCGAAATGCGCGCGAAATCGGCTATCTCGCTATCGATCACGGGATCAAGCGCATCCAACCGGCGTTGTTGCGCCGGATTGTCGGCGGTAAGCGCCCGCAGTTGCTCACGCCCCTGGGCTGTGTTTAACCGCAACCTCGCTGAGGACTCGAGAAGACTTGCGTCGTCAGTCACCACGTAACCAAGTTCCGCATTTTCCGACTCCAGCAGATCCGCGCGGATGTTTTCGGCGGCGCCGATCACGATAAACGTATGGCGCACCCAGCCGTTGGCCTCGAGCAAACGCGCCAAACCGCGATAGCCGGCAAAACCAGTAATGACCATAAGCAGCATGGCCAGGCCGTAGCCTACGAGAATCTTGTGTCCGATCGTCAGTTTCAAGTGGTCACTCCTAAATCCAGTTCCGCAAAAAGAGTTTCGGTTTTAAGCAACATCAGCAGGTCGGCTGTCGATCCCTTGATGTGAACTGACAGCTGAGCGGGTAACGCTCCGCCATGCCCGCCCATGAACGCATCCCCCGACCCGATCCAGCGGATCTGCTCCACGCTATCGATCTGGAGCCCTAGTTCGCGCCCACCCCTACGCAGCAGAATCACGCGCGAATGTTCTGTGCTGCCCGCCGTCTCCAGGCCCAACAGCCGCCGCAGGTCGATCACCGGTCGGATTTCTCCGTGCACGTTGATGACGCCCGCAAATACGGCGGCAGCTCCCGGCACCGGTGTAGGCACAATTGGCGGGAAAACCTCTGCCACGTCCTGCAGATCGACGCCATAGCGCTCCTTCCCTATTCCCAAAACCACCACTGGAAGCGCGTCTTGGGCGGTTCCCATGAGATTGGGACGCTGCGAGAGGCGGCGGGCTCGCTCGCGCCACACCGCTTCCATCCGCCGGATGTCATTCATGCGTGCATTCTCCGCGCGAATGTTCGAGGCGCATTTTTGCGAGTTCCTTCAGCGCCGTCACCGTTACTCCCGCTCCGGCGGTAACCGCCGCGTCATCCGGCGCCGCGCTCAGCACCTGGAGCGCGTTCCCGAACGACCGCGCTGCATCGCGGGTTCTGTGGTCCCGCTGTAGGGCGAGGCCCAGGTGATAGTGGGCCAGCGCAAATTTGCGATCGAGGTAAAGGGCTTGGCGCAGTGAACGCTCCGCTTCAGCCGGAGATCCCTGATTCTCGAAAATCAGGGCCTGATAAAAATGAATTGCAGGATTCAAACGATCCTCAGTCAACAACCTGTGGCTATATTCCGCCGCGTCCTGCCAGTCGCCGTGGTCTAAGAGCTGCCGCAGACTCGCAAGGTCCGGCGCGGGTGCGGCGGGCTGGATCAAATGCTTGACCGGAGCCAGCGCCGAGAGAGCCGGAAGCGGGAGCGGTTCCGCCGCAACTTTTTGATACAGCTTCGCGCCGGTCACGTTTACCGTGCGAAACGCGGTGTAGGATTCGAGGTTATATTCGGAGGCGCCCACTACCAACCATCCCCCGTCGTCGAGCGATCTATGAAAATGCGCAATTAACTGCCGGTTCACCTGGGGCGCGAAGTAGATCATCACGTTACGGCACAGAATCAGATCGAAACGAGCATTCTCGATGCCCGGCATGTGAAATTCGCTCCCCACCAGGTTCATGTGGTGGAACGAAACCCACTGTTTGTAACGCGGATGAATGGTCCAGATTAGGCCCTGATTCGTAAAACACTCGCGCTTCATTTCATCCGAAGTCGAACGCAAAGCCCAGGGCCGGAATTTCCCCCCAGCCGCCTGCGCCAGGTAGTTTCGATTCAGGTCGGACGCGCAGATGCTAATCTGCCAGCCTTCAATCCGGTCCCCCAATTGGCTCAGAAGAATAGCCAGCGAATAAGGCTCGGCGCCGGTGGAACAACCTGCGCTCCAAATCCGCAGTTGCTTGGAATCTCGATTGCGCTCAAGAATATCGGGAATCACAATGTCCCGCAGGGCGGCGAACTGTTCTTCATCGCGAAAAAAATACGTTTCCCCAATCGTGAGTTGCGCGATCAGAAGTTCCATCTCGGCGTTGCCCTCCTCGCAATGCCCCAGCAGTTTCAGATAGGCCAAACAATCGCGCAGTCCCAGAATGCGGAGCCGCGCGCCGATCAACTCGGCCAGCAGTTCGTCACGGTCTGCATAAAATGCCAATCCAGTCGCTACGATCAGTTGGTTCTTCAATCGAGCAAACGAGGGATCCTGCGCTAGCGGCGTCAAGCGGTCTCCTCCGCCATTGGTGTGGGCGCGAGTTGCAGCAGACGCGCCCGTGAGATGGCGCTGTAATCCGCCAGCATGCGATCTTCATTGCCAGTCAAGAGTGCAGCCGGAGAAAGCAGATGGATCACATCGCCGTCAAGTTCGAGGGCGGCTGTGGCGCAACCCTGGAAAGTCCCGTCCTCCGGCATATCCAACATTTGCGCGGACGTAACCGTGACAATACCCCTCACCGAATCCACTAGAATGCCGATGGGACTAAGCGCTCCGCGCAGGACGATCATCGGTGTATGCAGCCCCGCCGCTTGCTCAGGAAGATCGAGTAGCCGGTCCATGCGAACAATGGGGATAGCCGTTCCTCTCAGATCCAGGAAACCGGCCAGCACTGGCGGCATACACGGGGGGGAAGAGAGCTGGGCCATCGGCACAATTTCGCGCACTGCTTCGAGCGGAAATGCGCAGTCAAACCCGCTGGTATGAAAAATGAGGAGATCCTGAGTGTGTTCTCGCGCATACCCCATCGTCTAGACAGATCGGTAAAACTGCCGGATGTACGAGAAGAATCCCTAATCGGGCTGTGAAGGTGAGATAGTTGACGCCAAGGTTGACGCTGCTAATCTACGCCGCAGCTCGATGGTTTGTTGCCGATGGCAAAGCAAACACAGCGTGCGCAAGTTCTGCAGATCGCATTCTCCGCCACCTTCCACTACCGGGAGAATATGGTCCGCATCCCAAAGGGTCTTTCGCGTAAGCCGCTTTAGTCCCCATTTGGTGAGAAGTCGAAGCCGGTGGGTCCCGCGGGAACGCCGTAGTTCCCCGTATGCCGCTCGGGTGTCGATGCGGCAGAGCGCGCAGATGCCGCGGTCTCGCTTCAGAACCTGTTCGCGCAGATATCCCGTGTCCGAACGGAGGCGCCATTCGTGGACACACCAATCCGAACAAAAAGTGAAGCGCCGCGGCGGCACTTCCAGGCTGCACCAGCGGCACAGCGTGCGGCCGTTGTCCCCTTTGGGCAGAGCAGAGCGATCGGCGAAGCCGCCAGGCATGGTTCTCGATGTGCTTAAGCGCTCCACAACATATCTAGCATAAATTGTTTTGGAGACCGCAGTGTGGCGAGGGATTAGCCCGGTATCTCGGCCTCGACCAGTTTCGCCAGCAGCATGAGCGACTCTTGCCAACCGAGATAGCACCCCTCCGCCGGAATGGGGTCGGGCACACCTTCCTGTACGATGTTCAACTCAGTCCCCACCGAAACCTTCTTAAAGGTGATCGTGGTGTGCATTTCGCCCGGCAGATTCGGATCGTCAAATTTGTCGCTGAAACGAATTCGTTCGTTCGGCACCAGCTCAAGATATTGGCCGCCGAACGAGTGGCTCTGTCCGGTGCTGAAATTTGTGAACGACATCTTATAGGTGCCACCGACCTTAGCGTCCAAATGATGGACCTTGCCCGTGAAGCCGTTCGGCGGCAGCCATTTTGCCTTCGCATCGGCATCCAGGAAGGCACGATAGACTCTCTCGGCAGGCGCACGGAGCACGCGATGAAGTCGGATAGTTGACGGCATGAATATTTCCTTCCTATTTCTTGGGAGATTGGTGCAGCGCGAACGCCGCGCCTTGCGGATCTAAAAGTTGCGCGATACGGCCGCCGCCGGGCACGTCCATCGGGCCGTTCATGACCTTCGCCCCACCTTTTGTTGCACGCCCGATTGCGGCGTCGAGGTCCGACGTCTCGGTGTAATAGAGCCACGCCGGGGGCATCGGTGCGCCTTTTGGTATCGTCATCATTCCGCCGAGCCGCGTTTGGCCGATACCGAAAATACGATAGGTCCCCATTGGGCCCATGTCCATTTCCTGGAGAATCTTCCAACCGAAAAGCTGCGAGTAGAAATCGGCGGCCGCGGCGCTATCGCTGGTCAGGAGTTCGCGCCAGCAAAACTCCGCTGGCTTCGATTGGTCGTGAAGATCCATCGGCCGGTTCGGTGTGAACATCATAATGGCCGCGCCTTGTGGATCCGCGATTACGGCAAAGCGGCCGACGGTTGGGATGTCGGTGGGCTCCTTATAAATTTTTCCTCCCAGCTTCTTTGTGAGCGCCGAGGACGCATCTACATCGCTGACCTGGACGTGGCCCATCCAAGTGGGCGGCGTGCCCATCTTTGCCGCCTCGTCCGGGAGTTTCATCACTCCTCCGAGCGGCCCTTGGCTCCCTACCCACATCGTGTAATCCGGATTTTCGGCGAAAGGTTGCGTCTTCCAGCCGACCACGTCGGTATAGAAAGCGATTGCCGCCTTGGGATCTTTAGCTAAGTGCTCATACCAAACGAATTGACCGGTGCCCGCGTTTTCAAGTGCCATGGCTTGCTCCTTGGGTGTGTGATGCGTCCACTCTAACGAATGTGACAAATTTTTATTGCAAGAGAATTAAGCGCCGAACCACTCGCGCTCTGTGCGAACTCCACAGGTTAGGATCTCAAAAAGATCCGGAGAATACACACGGTGGGATTGACAAGCGCAACGATCGCATTGAACGCTAGCCCGGAGCAAGGTGCTGGGATTTGCTTGAGTCGTTATTCGTTCGCCTGGGCGAGCGCCAACTTGTGGAGGTCATTCTCGCGCCCGCCTTCGGATTTGCTCTCGCGCTTCGATTGATACATCTTGCTGTCGGCCTTTGCCAGCAGCGCTTCCAGTTCCAGGCCATCCGCCGGGAAAACCGCGACTCCCACGCTCATCGAAAGGCAGGGTTCGTCGCTCACGATTTTGCCCGCCGCGACGGCTGCCGCCCGCAGTCTTTCCAGTTGCGGCGCATAGTCTGCGGGGAAATCGGGAACCACGATCACGAACTCGTCGCCGCCCATCCGCGCTACGTAATCCGATCCGCGGCAAGTTTCGCGTAAACCCTTAGCCACCGTTTGGAGGACCTCGTTCCCCCTCAAGTGCCCAAAGCGATCGTTCACCTGCTTGAAGCCGTCCAGGTCGCAAACCAGGACGCCGACCTGCGACTGATTGCGGCGCGCGCGTTCCAATTCTTGGTTCAAGTGCAGGGCCAGCGCTCTTGCATTCGGGATTCCGGTCAGGTGATCCGTGGTTGCCGATTCCTTCACATCCTGGAATCGCAGTGCGGTTTCGATTGCGGGTCCGATCTGTGTGCTGGCAGCCTCCAGAATTCGGAGATCGTCCTGGCTGAAAGCGTTTCGATTCACATGATAGAGCGTAATCACTCCGGCGGTTCCGCCTTTGCCCTCGAAAGGCACCGCGAGTGCGGACTGCAGGTTGTTCAAAGCCAGGTAATCGCTTATGTAGCAGCTCTCGATTGACATGTTCCCGTTCACGATCGGGCGCACGTGCTGCGCTACCCAGCCTGACAATCCCTCGGTGATCGGGAAGGGCTTGCGCTTGAATAAGGAGACGTGCGAGCCCAGGAAATACGTCGGTTCGAGATGTTCCCCCCGCCGCACAAACAGCCCCATCGTATCGAAGCCAATCGTCCGTTCCAGGCATTTGTATATCGCGGTGGAAACTTCGTCAAGATGAGTGCACTGTGCCAGGTCGGAGGCCAAGATCCGTAACAACTGAGATTCCTGTCGGGCGGAAACGATTGGTCCGAGAATATCGATTCTAGGTTCGGCTGCCGCTTCGGCCTGCACGCGGGTAGCAAGGTTGTTGATGCCTTCCACCGGAGTCGCAGTCGATACGCCGTCCGCTGCTGGCGAAGCAGCCCCGACGGCGCCCCGAGCGCGGCGGTCGAGTTCGACGTATTTCTGCTCTAGAATCGCGATGATCGCCGGGTCATAGCTCTTGCCGGATTGGCGGCGAACCATGTCCATGGCTTCATCCAGCGGCATCGCGGCCCGGTATGGGCGGTCGGACGCGAGAGCGTCCAGGCAGTCGACTGCCGAAAGAATGCGCGCGCCAATGGGGATCTCGGTTTGCTTCAGGCCCAGCGGATAGCCGCTGCCGTCCCATTTTTCGTGATGCGTTCTGACGATGTCCGACACCAGGCTGGGGAAGTGCATACGTTCCAGCATTTCCGCGCCGATCAGCGCATGCGTCTTCATCTTGTCCCATTCGGGCTCCGTCAATGATCCGGGCTTGAGCAAAATATGATCGGGTATTCCCAGCTTGCCAATGTCATGCAGCATCGCTGAGATGTTCAGCGCATCCAGCTCCGGCTCGCTCAAGTTCAGTTCACGGCCAACCGCCAGCGCGGAAATCTGCACGCGCCGCAGGTGCATGTGGGTAGTCTGGTCGCGGGCGTCGATGGCCAGTGCAAGAGTATCCAGAGTGTTGCGATGCAGCTGCGCGAATTCCTCTTTGCGCTCCGCCTGGGAAGCCGTCCAGGTCCGGTAACCGCGGTCGAGCGTGAACAATAGCGGAAGCGCGATGATGGCGGGGTGATAACCGGTCCATTCGCCTGCGCCCTGGACCAAGTACGCAAAATACGCCGTGGCGATGAACCATGGCAGAAGCGGCCGGCATTCGGCGCGGTACGTTTCCATGACCGGCTCCTTCGGCCGCGTCAATAACATCACCGACAAACCGCCGTTTAACATCAGGACGAACGCACTCGCGATAATCGGTGCGGGGAAGAGCGCGTTATTCGTCAACAACAGGATCAGCTTGTAAGTAAGTTGTGCCGCTCCCAGCCCGATAGTAATGCTGGCGATGGCATACAGCAGACCTCGGATATCTCTAGTGCTGCGTAGAGCCCGCGCCTCGCGTAAGAGCGTCACGCTGACGGCGATGAAAAGCAATTCCGCAAGGCTCAAATCTCCAATGCCCAGCAGCATGAACAGAAATCCCGCGGGCAACACACCCTGGCTGGACGTCAGCCGCAGGCCGAATGCCGCCACGTTGGCGCACGCCAAATACACCAGGAAGCGGCTGGATTGATTGCGATCCGCCAGTGCCAAAATAATGATACAGGCGAGCACGCCCAACACCCCGTATACAAGGGCCCAGCGCCGAAGGTTTCGGTTGTCGGAAGTCGGTTTCTCGGCGCGGTACTTAGAGCTGTCATTTCCCATGACCCTGCGAATATCCCAGCCGGCGGGAAACTGGGTGGCGACTGGCCCCACGGTCGTCGGCAGCGTCGCCCCGACGTTGTTTCCCGTCTTCTCCGCCATGGACGACATCCGCATTGGATAAAGATTAGCCTCCCGGCGAGTAGGCGTAATGAAACCAGAGGTTCAATATAGGTCGGTACCGACGGTCTAGTTTTTCCTAAGGTCCTGACACTG
>Ga0068868_100001848_pt1 | contig 14536 bp, 16 predicted proteins | sample KBSMisM42_FD_64660 | JGI IMG/M metagenome (GOLD analysis project Ga0068868, IMG submission 64660) | Miscanthus rhizosphere microbial communities from Kellogg Biological Station, Michigan, USA - KBS Miscanthus M4-2 | ecosystem: Host-associated > Plants > Roots > Rhizosphere > Soil ...
CACGACGGCGGCGAGGTTGATCATCCAGAGGAAGAAGCTCGTGCACCCGCCGCGGAGCTCGAACGCGCCGATCTCGGCCTCGCCGATGAGATCGGTGTGGTAGCCGGTGAGCACGTGGTGGACGTCGTGCTGCGCGATGGCGCGCTGCCGCGCAGGGCCGTTCGGCAGACGAATCAGGAGGGGACCGACTTTCACGGGCACGCTCTTCGCGGTGTACTCCTCGCGCGTGAATCCGTTGATCTGCATGTAACGCTCGACTGCGGTCGCGATGGTCATGCCGCCATCATCGTCACACGGGCTTCGTCTGGCTCGACGGGACGCGCCAACCGACTTGACCGATCGCGCCAACCGTCGAAAAGATGCGGGGTGCACGGCTCCGTCCTCGTCACGCTTCCTCGCGCGCTCGTCGCGTATCTGAGCTCGCTCGGCGCGGACGGTCCTCTGCTCGCGAAGCGCGCCGGCCTCGAGCTCGACGGGTTGGATGAAGACGCGCGCGTGCCGCGCGAGGCGATCGACGCGCTCTGGGAGCTCGCGTCGGAGGCGGTCGGTCCCTCCATCGGCGTTCGGTTCGCAATGGAAATGCCGCCCGGCAACACGGGCGTCTTCGAGGTCGTCACGCAAAGCGCGCCGTCGATCGAGGTCTCGCTCGGTCATGTGTGCCGGTATTGGCACTTGCTCAACGACGGCGTCGATCTGTCCGTCGCGCACGGCGACGGAGAGTTCGCGCTCGTCCTCCGCACGCGCAGCGATCGGCCGCTCGCGCCCGCGTGGATCGATCTCACCGTGGTCGCGCTCGTCGTCATCGGGATGCGCTCGGTCGCGACGCCGCGCCCGCCCCTTCGCGTCGAGCTGCCGTACGCCGAAGCGCGCGCGGTGCCGGAGCTCGGGGCGATCGTATCGGCGCCTTTGTCGTTCGACGCGGGGCACCTCGCGATCGTGCATTCCGCGTCGTTCCTCGCGGAGAAGCTGCTGAACGCGAACACGCCGCTCCACGACGTCGCGCTCGCACACGCCGAGTCGCTCCTCGCGCGCGCGAAATCCGAAGACGAGAGCCTCGCCTCGCGCGTGCGCGCGGCCGCCGAGGCGCGGATGGAGAGCGGCGACGCGACGCTCGAGCACATCGCGAGCGCCGTCGGCATGAGCGAGCGCACGTTGCAAAGACGTTTGCGCGAATCGGGGACGAGCCTGCGCGCGGTGCTCGACGAAGCGCGCCGCGCGATCGCGATGCGCGAGCTCGCGCGGCCGTCGCGCTCGGTCACCGACGTCGCGTTCCTCCTCGGCTTCTCGGAGACGAGCGCGTTCGATCGAGCGTTTCGGCGGTGGACGGGCATGTCGCCCGTCGCCTTCCGCCGTCGCGCGTGACGCGTCGTCCGCTTCGCGCTTCGGCTACGCACTTGTGCACGGCGCTGCACACGCGCGATCGCCAAACCCGCATGAAATGAGCGCGGCGTGACGCTTGCATCCGTATCGGGATAGCATGGCGGGTATGGGACGGAGGCTCGCGGTGGTGACCGCGTTCGTTTGTGCGGGCTCGCACGCGTGGGCACAACAGGCGCCGCCGAAGCTGTGGACGCAGTTCGAGACGGCGACCGATCACGTGAACGTCGCGAGCGTCGTCTGCAGCCTCGGCGCGACGGCGACGCTCGACGGGCGCGTGTACGCGTTCGCGCTCGACGCGTTCGAGGACGGCGCGGAGCTCTGCGCGAAGACGACGACGCCGGGCACCCTCGCGCTCACCGGACGCGCGAAGATGTCGCGCGCGCAGCCTGCGACGGTCGTCGTGGAGCTCGATGTGCCGGCGGGGCTTTCGCCCAACGCGACCAACGATCTGCGCAACGTGCTCCAGAACATGTCCGCCGACCTCTCGCGACGCGCGGCGGTTCGAGCTGCGCCTCCCCCGCCCAATGCGTGGACGCCACCTCCCGCCGTGCCAACGCATCCGGAGCAGCGAACGAACGTTCCGATGATCGCAGCGGGCTTCGGCATGTTCGGAGGCGGCTACCTCGTGCAGCTCTTCGTGGGCACGCTCCTCGCGACGGCGCCCGGCGATCCGGGAACAGGCCGAGGCTGGCCGTTCCTTCCAATCGTCGGGCTCGCGGCGTTCTCGGCCACGTACAAAGAAGCAAGCGGGTGCGACTGCGAAGCGGGTCGTGCCTTCTCGATGATCGGCAGCGTGCTCATCGGCGCGCTCGAGGTCGCGGGGCTCGTCGTCGGAATTTACGGCCTCGCCAAGCCGAGGACGAAGATGGTTCCGAACACCGCGACGATCCGCATCTCACCGATGGGAATCGAGGGGACGTTCTGATGCGCGCGCGACGCTACAGCGGGCTCGACGTGATTCGAGCGCTTTGTCTCGTGTTCGCGGCGTGGCCGAACTGCACACGGTGCTGCCCGAACGGATCGTGCAAATACGCGTGGGAGGATTGCCCATCCGGATGTGGCAGCTGCGGCTCTTCGTCGTCGAGCGGCTGCAACAGCGAGGCGCCTCCTTCGCCGGCGGTCTACGAGCTCGACGCGGGGTCGATGACGCACGCGTTCGCGGACGCCACCGTCCTCGACAGCGACGCGACCGGAACGCTCGCGTTCGTGACCACGCCGTCCGGCACGTTCGCGGTCGCGACGGTGCGCGACGCGGTGCGCTTCTTCCGTGTCGACGCGAACGAGAACGACGACGATCCGCTGACGGTGCGAGCGCTCGGCGACGTCCTCCTCGACGGGCCCGAGCGCGTCGTCGGACACGGCGCGCGCGCGCTCGTGACGCTCTCGCGCGGGGAGGTCGCCGCGATCGATCCGCTCGTGCTCGGCGTCGTCGATCGCCAGGCCACGTGCGCGTCGCCGGGCGCGTTCGCGGTCGGATCGTCGACATGGGTCTCGTGCGATCCCGACGTGCGCGCGATGGTCTCGTGGAACGGCGCGGTCGCCGCGAGCGATGGAACGACGTGGAGCGCGCTCGAAGGCACGCTCGCTCCGCCCGCGCCCGCGAGCGCCACCGACGTCTCCGTGCTCGAGGACAAATGGGCGTGGATCGACGGCGATGACGCCTGGTTCGACGGCGCGCGCGTGAATCCCGGCATGACGTCGCGCGCGGTCGCGCTCACGGACGTCGTGGCCGAGCACGTCACGCGACGCGTCCTCGCGGTGCGCACCTCGTCACCGAGCTTGCTCGTCTTCTACGTCGCCGGCGCCCACCTCACGGCAGGCCCCATCGAGCCGCTTCGTTAATTCGAAGTGAGCTTCACCGTCGTCACGGCGTTCGTGCCGAGCGACGGGCTGAGGATCGCGCCGCCGCCGAGCGTGACCGCTCCCGCGGCGTTGTCGATGCGGATGCGTCCGACCGCGCCGCCGCCGCCCGCGCCCTGCGTCATCGTTCCCGTCGTGACGCTGACGCCGTTGAGCGTGTTGCCCGCGGCGCCGTTGCCACCAGGGCTCGTCGAAGAGGTCGCGGCGAGCGCGGGTTGATCCGAGAGCAGGCCCGCGGCACCGAAGCCACCGCCATCGCCGCCCGCGCCGCCGTTCGCCGCGAGGACGCCGTTGGCGAGCATGTTCACCGCCGGCGATTGCAGGAGGATCTCTCCGCCCGATCCACCACCGCCGCCGCCCGTGTTGGGGAAGCTCGGGTTCTGCGCGCCGAAGCCGCCGCAGCCGCCCGCGTTCACGCCGCCCGCTTTCGTGCCGCCGCCGATCTTGATCAGGTTCGCCGCGACGAGCTGCACCGCGCCGCCACCGCCGCCGCCGTTGCCCGCGCCGTTCGCGCCGCCGCCGAAGCCGCCGCTGATCGGGAGCGCGAATTGAACCGACGCGCCGCCCGTGCTCGAGGGCGCCTGCTCGCTCGTGTATTTTCTCCCGTCGCCGCCGGTGCCGCCGAAGCCGCCGCCGCCTCCGCCGCCGACGTCCGCGCCGTGTCCCGCGCCAGCGCCGACGCCGTCATTTCCCGCGCCGAGCCCGCCCGCGGTTCCGCCGGGGCCGACCGCGCTCGGTGAGCTCGCACCGCAGAGCGTGCCGTCCGTCTTCGTGCCGCGCAAGTCGAGCGTGCCCGCGAGCGTGATCGTGTCGCCCGCGACGATGGCGAGCGCCGGGCCGCCTCTCGCGACGGCAACGATCGTGTCGTTGACGGTAAAGTTCTTGACCGTGAACACGCCGACGTTCGCGCCGGAGAAGAGCTGGAAGCCGATCTGACTGATGACCTCGTGCGCGGTCGGATCCGAGTTCGCTGCGCGGATGCCATCGATCGCGCCCGTGTCGGTGTGGATGACCGTGAGCTTCGAGATGACGAGATCGGCGACGCCTGCGGCCGTGAGATCCGCCTGCGTGACGGGGGACGCGGGTTGCATCACCGCGCAGTGCGGCGTCCCGGTCGGAACGCACCCGATGTTGCACGCGACGTCGGACTGCGTCGTGCAGTCGTGGAGCGTCGTCGCGTTCGTGCACGATGGAGTGCACGTCGTCACGTCGCCGTTGTTGCCGCCGTCGTTCGTCGTCGTGACGTCGTTGCCGCCCGAATCGTTCGGGACCGACGAGTCGCCTACGCAAGCCGTCGATGCGGCGCCAAGAACGAGGGCCAAGAAAAAGAGCTTCCCCGATTGCATGCGAGAAGCGTAGCAGCCTGTCACGCGGTGACCTCCGCGATCTGTGCGCGAAGCCACGCGAGCGCCGCGTCGGTGCGCCGCGTGACTCGATACGCTTGCGCGACGGCGAACGGCGGGAGATCGAGCGGCAGATCGCGCACGACGAGCGGCAAGCCTTCGGCCGCGAAACGCGCGAAGCTCGCGGGCAGCGTTGCGAGGAGATCCGTCGTCGCTGCGAGGCGCGCCGCGGTTCCGAAGCTCGGTGTCCGCACGGCGACGGTACGCACGCGTCGCTTCGCTGCGAGGCGATCGTCGACGATCCCGCCAGGAAGACCGCGCGGCGACGCGAGGGCATGCTCCGCCGAGACGTAGCGATCGAGCGTGAGCGCGCCGCGCGAGAGCGGATGATTGCGCCGCATCACCACCGCGAGCGAATCGCGATAGAGCGTCTGCGTCACCAGGCCGTCCACGTCGCGCACGAACGGGCCCACGAAGAGATCCACGTCACCGTCGCGCACGGCTCGCTCGACGGCGTCTCCGCGCAAGGTGACCTCGAGCACCACGCCGGGCGCCCGCTCTCGAACGCGACGCACGAGCGGCGGGAGCACGGTGGCCTCGACGAAATCGGTCGCCGCGATCGTGAACGTCGTCACGAGCTTCGCGGGCTCGATTTGAGCTTCCCCACCCAAGACGCCGTCGGCCGAGCGAAGCCACTCGCGGAGCGGCCCTGCGATCGCGATCGCGCGCGGCGTCGGAGCCAGCCCACGCCCCACGCGCACGAGAAGCGGGTCGCCGAGCGCCTCGCGCAGCCGATCGAGCGCGTGGCTCACGGTCGACTGCGTCTTGCCGAGCGAGCGCGCCGCGAGCGTCGTCGAGTGCGTCGCGAGGAGCGCGTCGAGGACGAGCAGCAAATTGAGATCCAGCGACCCATCGAAGACGTTCATTCCTCATATGAATAGCATGCCGTTGTTCGATGGATGCTCCAGCCGCACGATGCTGGACATGAAAAGCCCCATCCTCTTCCCCGTTCTCCTCCTCATCACTGCCGCTTGCGGCAACGGCCAACCTCCCGCGACACCCGACGCGGCGACGCCTCCTTCGATCACCGGTCACTGGGCGAGCACCTGCTTCGCCTCGCCCCAGGCCGACGGCTCGACGCTCTACGCGAAGCTCGATCTCACCGGCACCGATCCAAACAAGTGGTCGCTCGACTACACGCTCCACGGCGACGCGCAGTGCTCGGCGAAGCTCGTGACGATCTCGATCCACGGCGCGTACGACGTCCTCGAGCCCTCGCCCACCGTGAGCGGCGCGTGGGACGCTCGCTTCGGCTTCGACGACAAGACGATCACGCCGTTCGTCCAGCCCATCGCGGATGCTCTCGGCGCCGCGAAGTGCGGGACGTCGGCTTGGCAGGTCGGCGTTTCGCAGAGCGTCTACGCGAACGGATGCGCGGCGTTCGGCCAGTACCCGCAGTCGAAGTGCCAGGCCGATTACGATCTCTTGTCGATCGAAGGCACGACGCTCCACTTCGGAAATCGGCCCGCGGACAACGACATGTGCACGGCCGACAAACGGCCGACGCAGCTGTCGGCCTTGGCGCTCGTCAAATGAGCGTTCGAAGGACGTCGACGTAGCTCACGATGCCGACGAGGCGGCCTTCGGTGCCGACGATCGCGACCGCGCCGACTTTGTGATCGACCATCAGCTTCGCGAGCGCGGCGACGTCGGCATCCGCGCGCGCGGCGATGGGCGGGGCGCTCATGACGCTCGTCACGGGCGCCGTCGCCGTCACTTCACCGGCCACGTCGCGATCGCTGATCATTCCGACCACCACGCCGCTCGCGTCGACGACCGGAAGATGACGAATGTCGAGCGTCGCGAGCAGCTCGATCGCCTTCGACACCGCCGCGCCTGCATCCACGCTGATGGGAAGTGGCGTCATCAGATCTTTGGCGGTCCCCATTCAACGGACGCTAACACGCGATATCTGCATCTACATGTCCGAATCGGTTGCATGGGGCGCTGAAGCGTCGGACCATGAGCGTTGGAGGTCTCGATGCGCTCTTTGGCACGCGACGTCTTCTCGATTGCCTTCGTGTCTTTTGCGGTCGCTTGCGGAGGGGATTCGAGCGGCGACCCCGACTCGTCGCTTCCCGATGGCACGGCCGGACCCGATGGCGGCAACACGAACGACGGAACGACGAACACGGACACGGGCACCGAAGCCGGACCGCCCACGCTGCCGGCCACTTGCAACGGATCGGTCGCCTCGACGTCGACACCCGCGACCGGTTTGCCGAACCCTCCAAGCCAGCTCACGGTGGTGACCGGGTTCAAGCTCGAGGTGATCGCGCAGGTAGGAACTGCGCGCCAGCTCGTTGCGCTCCCCAACGGCGACCTGCTCGTCGGCACGAGGGGAAGCTCCGTCTACATCGTTCCGAACGCGGAGGCCGACGCCGTGCCGGGCAAGGCGCAGAAGTTCGCGACCTCGACCGACAGCGAGGCGCAAGGCATCGCGTATGACCCCGCGACGTGCACGATCTATCTCGCCACGCAGCACGGCATCTACAAGGCGACCTACAAAGACGGCGATCTCACGGGAACGTTCGGCAACCCGATCGCGAAGGTGCGACAGGGCACGCCCACGCCGAACAGCGACGGCGACGTGCACACGACGACGTCCGTCGCGTTCGCCGGCGGCAAGGTCTACGCGGGCGTCGGCTCCGGTTGCAACGCATGCACGGAGGTCGATCCGACGCGCTCGACCGTGCAGGTGATGGGCGCGGACGGCTCGAACATGACGACGAAGGGAACGCGCATCCGCAACGCGATCGCGGTCGTTGCGAACCCGGCGACGGGGAACGTCTGGGTTGGTGGCGCGGGACAGGACGCGCTTCCCTCCGGTCACCCGTTCGAGTTCTTCGATCCGGTCTCCGCGCACTCCGGCACGGCCGACTACGGCTGGCCGGACTGCGAAGAGAACCACAACGCGTTCGGCAGCGGCGCGAACTGCACGAACACGGTCGCTCCGGCGTTCGAGCTGCCCGCGTACTCGACGATCGTCGGCGGGGCGTTCTACCCGACCTACACGACGGGCTCTCACCTGTTCCCGTCGAAGTACGTCGGTGGTCTCTTCCTCACGGCGCACGGCTCGTGGCACACGTCGGGCAGCAGCTACACCGCATCACCGCGCGTCGTCTTCGTTCCGATGAACGGCGATACGCCTGCGACGCCGGTCGACTGGAATGATCCGACGAAGCAATGGTCGGATTTCGTCTCGGGCTGGCAAGACCCGAACAGCCAAACGCGGCACGGTCGCCCGACCGGCGTCGCGGTGGGCTGGAAAGGCAGCCTCTTCTTCGCGGATGACTCGAACGGATACGTCTACCGCGTGCGACCGAACTGATTGGAGCTAAGATGAAGACCATGATTTGGGAGACGCCCTCGTTCGAAGAGCTTCGTATGGATGCCGAGATCGGCTCGTACCAGGAAGACACCGACCGCGACGACAGCCCGATTCTCGTCGCCGAAACAGACGACTGACCGATGCGCGTCCGCGTCCTCGGCTCGGCGGCGGGGGGCGGTGTACCGCAGTGGAACTGCGGCTGCGACAACTGCGCTCGCGCTCGTCGCGGCGATGGCGTGAAGCCGCGAACGCAGGACAGCCTGCTCGTGACCGGCGAGCGCGGGCATCTGCTCGTGAACGCATCGCCCGACGTGCTTCGTCAGATCGAAGCGACGCCTGCGCTCTGGCCGCGCTCCTCGCGTGACACGCCGATCGCGGCGATCGTTCTCTTGAACGGCGATCTCGATCACGTGCTCGGGCTCTTCTCGCTTCGCGAGTCGCAGCGTCTCGTCGTCTATGCGACGGATCGCGTGTGGCGCGGATTCATGGAGAACGCGATGGCGCGGACGTTCGCGCGCTTCGACGGGCAGATCACGCACCGCCGCATCGTGATTGGGGAGAAATGCGAAATCGCGGAGGCGGGCGTCGCGATCGTTCCGTTCGCCGCGCCAGGGAAACCTCCGGTGCATTTGCCGGGCTCGCCGCACCCGGAGGACAACATCGGCCTGCGCGTCACGCACGCGGGGCGCACCGTGACGCTCGCGACCGCGTTGAAGGACGTCGCAGCAGCGCGTTCGTCGCTCGAAGGCTCGGACGTGATCTTCCTCGACGGCACGTTCTTCACGAGCGACGAGCTCGTCGCGCAGAAGCTCGGGACGGCTCGCGCGGAGGACATGGCGCATCAACCCGTGAAGACGAGCGTGGCGGCGCTCGAGGGCGTGACGTTCGGGCGGAAGATCCTCACGCACATCAACAACTCGAACCCGATCCTGCGCGAAGGCTCCGAAGAGCGCGCGTGGGCCGAGAAGATGGGCTGGGAGATCGCCTTCGACGGGATGGAGATCGACGCGTGAGCAGCCTCGAAGAACGCCTCCGCGCGGTGGGCGCAACGCGCTACCACGACAAGCACCCGTTTCACGTCGCGATGCACCACGGCGAGCTCTCCGAGGACGCGATCCGCGCGTGGGTGCGAAATCGCTACTACTACCAGACGCGGATCCCCATCAAAGACGCGGTCATCTTGTCGAAGAGCGAGGACCGCGCGTTTCGTCGCGCTTGGATCCGGCGCATTCACGATCACGACGACGAGGGCGGCGGGCTCGATCAGTGGGACAAGCTCGCGGCCGGCGTCGGGCTCGACGTGGAAGAAGTCCGGAGCTTGCGCGCCGTCTTGCCTGCCGTGCGCTTCGCGTGCGACGCGTACGTGTCGTTCGTGCGCGAAAAACCGCTGCTCGAGTGCGTGGCTTCGAGCCTCACGGAGTTCTTCGCGCCCGACATCATGCGGACGCGCGTTCTCGCGTGGGAGAAGCACTACCCGTTCGTCGATCGCAACGTGCTCGACTACTTCCGCGCTCGGCCGGAGAAGGCGACGCGCGACTCGGGCGAAGCGCTCGCCTACGTACGCGTCCACGCGAATACTCGAGAAGAACAAGACGCGTGCGTGCGCGCGCTCGAGACGAAATGCGAAATCCTCTGGGCGATGCTCGACGCCATCGCGACTTCACGATGAGCGCGACGCACCCGAAGCTCGCCCGCCGCGCCCGCCTTCGCTTCGACGAGATCGAGAAGAAGCACATGCTGCTCTACCCGGAGCGTGGGCTCGTGCTGAACGAGAGCGCCGCCGCGATCGTGGAGCTCTGCGACGGGACGCGCAGCGAGGCCGAGATCGTCGAAGCGCTCGCGGCGAAGACGGACACCCCTCGCGAACGCGTCGCGGCGGACGTTCGCGAGCTCCTCGCGCGTTTGTCCGACAAAGGGCTCGTGGAATGAGCGCGCCGCGGCCTTACACGCTCATCGCGGAAGTCACGTACCGGTGCCCGCTCCACTGCGTCTATTGCTCGAACCCGACGAGCTACAAAGACCACGCGACCGAGATGAGCACCGACGATTGGCTGCGCGTGCTCGATCAGGCCGCGAAGCTCGGCGTCGTGCAGACGCATTTCACCGGTGGCGAGCCGCTCGCGCGCAGCGATCTCGAAGCCCTCGTGGAGCGCGCCCACGCGCGCGGGATGTACACGAACCTCGTGACGAGCGGCGTCCCGTTCGATCGCGCGCGCCTCGAAGGGCTCGCCGCGCGCGGGCTCGATCACGTGCAGGTCAGCTTTCAGGGCGACGGCGCCGAAGCTTCACGCAGCTTCGCGGACTCCGATGCGTGGGATCAGAAGCTCGCCGCCGCACGCGCCGCGCACGATCTCGACCTCGCGCTCACCGTGAACGTCGTCCTTCATCGTGGGAATCTCGACCAGATCCCCGGCGTCATCGCTCTCGCCGAAGATCTCGGCGCCGAACGCCTCGAGCTCGCGAACGTCCAGTTCCACGGCTTCGCCTACGAAAACCGCGGCGCGCTCTTGCCCACGAGCGAGCAGCTCGATCGCGCACGCGACGTCGCCCTCGCCGCGAAGGAGCGCCTCCGCGGAAAGATGGACGTCCTCTTCGTGAAGCCGGACCACTTCTCGACGTACCCGCGTGCGTGCATGGACGGCTGGGCGCGCCGCTTCGTTCAAGTCATCCCCGACGGCACGGTGGTCCCCTGTCACGCAGCAACGACGATCACTTCGCTCTCGTTCGAGCGCGTCTCCGCCTCGCGATCGCTCGAAGACATCTGGGAAACCTCACCCGCGCTCGCCGCCTTCCGCGGCGACGCCTGGATGCCCGACCCCTGCCGCACCTGCGAACGAAAATCCGTCGACTTCGGCGGCTGCCGCTGCCAAGCCTTCGCCCTCCTCGGCGACGCTTCCCTCACCGACCCCGCGTGCAGCCTCTCCCCGCACCACGACAAGATCACCCGCGCCCGCTCGGAGCCCACCCGCCACTTCCTCTTCCGCGGCCGCCCCAATCGCCCTTAATCGCCAGTTGGCCTGGACCACCCCCGATGGCCACATTCCTTGGCCCCGGCCAACGTCCAAAATTCGTACAAATCGTTCGGATCCGACCGATTTGCCGCTTTTTTGTGCGTTGAAATGAGGATTCCGGGGAATGGCATGCCCGCTGCTTAGGGGCGCGGCATGGATGCAATTGTCTTTGAAATGAAGAAGGCCCACTTGGCCGGGGCCAGGTTTGGGAGGTTTTTGCTGAAGCCGTTTGGGGGCAAGCTGACGCCGGCGCGGTTCAATTTGATGCTCGCGCTTCGAGGGCAGCATATGCGGCAGAGCGATTTGTGGAAGTTGCTCGGCGTCGTGCGCTCCGTGGTTTCGGAGATGCTCGACTCGCTTCACGATCTGAAATGGGTGAAGGCGATCCGTGCGGCGGATGGGAGGACGCGTTTGATCTCGCTCACGCGATTGGGGAGGGCGCTGATCGATGCGGCGTTCGATCAGTGCATTCGCAATGGGAACTTCCCGTGCGAAGTGAACCGGGCGCTCGAGGGACCGAAGGCGGAAAAAGATCCGAACACCGAGCGGTTCAAGGCGTCGAGAATTGCGGTGAAGCTCGTGAAGTATTTCGGGTGGCCTTGGAACGAGGAGCACGACATCTACATCTGGGATCTTCAGAGGCTTCACGATCTGTTCGAGTATCCGATCGGTGCGAAGGCCTATTACAAGTTCCTCATGGCGGACGAGGGGGTGATCGACGCGCCGATGTTTCAGGCGGGCGACGAGCTCATGGAGTACGAGAATTAGAGAGGACTAGAGGGCGTCGATCCACGTCGTGAGCGCGGTGACGCCCGCCGTGTCGACGACGTGCGTCGCGATTGGGGGCATTTGGCCGGCGCCGCGTATGTTGGCGACCGTCGGGATGAGGCTCGTCGCGGACGAGTGGGGGGCGAGGCGTTTGTAACCCTGCTGCGCGTACGTTTGATATTGCGGGAGCGTCGGCGTGATGTTCGCGCTCGTCTTGTACGTGTCGAGGTTCGTCACGACGACGCCGCCGGCGAGCACTTGCGCGGCGGGGAGGCGCATGATGAGGCCCGAGCTGTTGGCGTAGCCGTTCGGGTTTTGCGTGTGGCACGAGACGCCGCAGTCGATGTGAAGAACGCCGAGCGCGGCGGCGGCGTAGGTGGTCGAGTCGTTCGGGAGCGTCGCGGTCGTCGACGCTGGAATGGTGGTGAGCTTGCCGTTCTTCGCGAGCCAATCGAGCGTCACGCCTTGCGCGCCGGCGAGCGAGAGCGCGATCGTCTCGACGCCGAGGAGCTTGTCGTTGCGACCTTGATGGCACTGGTTGCACTTTTGGTGGCTCGGGATTTCGTACGTGTCGACGACGTTCGCCGCGCCTGCGTCGTTTCGAATCGCCGCCGTCTCACCGGTGTTCCACTGGTAGGTCGCCCAGAGCCACGTGCCGTCTTGGGCCTTCGTGAAGATGCGCGTCTCGACGCGCACGCCGTTGACCTGGAACTCCTTGAAGACTTTCGTGCCGATCGGGAAGATCCACTCGTCGAGATCGGTGTCGTCGATCTTCGTGTTGGGCGGGAGGTAGAGCCAGCGCTGCTTCGTCGCGCCGTCGGACCAAAGAATCAGTCCGGGCGTGTACGGCATCAGGGCCGTGGCCACCGTCTTCGTAGCGACGTTCGTGTAGAGGCCCACGCACGCGAGATCTTGCGGGAGATCGTACGTCCACACCGTGGTGATGTCGCCGCACGGAACGCCGGCTTCGGCTTCGGCCTCCGCTTCGGCCGCGTCTACGGCGTCATCGGGCGCGTCGATGGGCGCAGCCTCCACGGAGACATCGGGTCCGGCGTCCGACGTTGCAGGCGAGTTGTCGCACGCAGCAAAAGCGGCAGCGACGATCGCCGAGAACAGGCACGCATCCCTCGCCCTCATGGGGTCGATCTTATACCGTCGAGCACATGACGATCGAGGCCCAACGCTGCCCCAACTGCGGCGCCCCGCTCACGCGCAACGACACGGGCGGTTGCCTGTTTTGCAGCATGCCCCTCGAGGTGAGCGGCCAAGCTCAGGCACCGGTTCGAACCGCGCCCATCCCGGCGAGCACGGCGAGCGGCGATCCGAACGGCCCCTTCGAGATGGTCGTCGAGGACACGTTCACGATTCGCGGCCGCGGAACGGTCGTCACGGGTCGCGTCGGTTCGGGCACCGTCCGACCCGGGGACCAGCTCGTCATCGAGGGCAAGCGCGGAACGAAGCGCACGAAGTGCAAAGGCGTCGAGATGTTCCGCAAGATGCTCGACAAAGCCGTCGCTGGCGATCAGGTCGGTCTACTCCTCGAAGGCATCGAGAAGGACGACGTCGCGCGCGGCGACCGGATTCGTCACGTCAAATAGCGGCGCGGAGCGTCGTCGCTCCACGTGCGCAATTCGGCGATCGGTTTTCCGTCTTGCACGCGAATCACGAGGTGGGTGCGCGGGGCGCTGCCTGCTTCCGGCTCTTCTTCCGCCCACGCGCCGACGTTGATGTACGTCGCCGCGCCGCCGCCGATGGGCCTCTCGACGGGCGTGTGCGTGTGCCCCATCACGACGAACGCCGCGGGCAACAGTCGAATGAGCTGGCTCGCGCGATCCGCCATTTGCTCGGCGGGATCGAGCTGGCGCTGCTTCGCGAGGTAATGATTGCCGATGACCCAGCCCGCGGCGATGCACGCGCTCACGAAGAACGCGCTCGCGTGGTGAAACATCCCGACGATGCCCGTCGCGACGAGCATGATCGAGCACAGGAGCGCGAGCGCGAGACGATCGAGGAGGACGCTCGCGAGGATGCCGCGGATCGATCGCGTCACGGGCGGGACCTGCAGCGCTGCGAGCGCGCGAAGACGTTCGATGCCGATGCGCTTCGCCTCCGCGAGGAGCGCCATGCGACGCTCGTGCTCTTCGCGGAGCTGGCGCGCAGCGTCCGTCAGATGCGCGCGGCGCAGACGGAACAGCTCGATCACCGCCTCCGTGAAGCGCCATCCCACGCGGAGCATGCCGCCGAAGCCGAGCTTCACGCCGAAGGAGATGTAGCTCATGACGCCCCTCGTCTCGTGCCCGCTTTCGCGGAGCCCCTGCGTGGGACGCACGACGTAACGAAGGAGCACGTCGCAGAAGCCACGCGCGACGCGACGCGGATCGAGCGGTGAGAGCGGCGCCATCACGTTCTCGGTGGCGCAGTACGGATCGTATTGGTGGCCGTGCTCGATGTACGCGACGTCGTTCCAGTAGAAGAACCACGGGTTGAACTCGATGCGCGCGAAGAACTCGTCCTGATCGAGCTCGCCGCTGCCCTCGCAGTTCTCCGCTGCAGCGAACAAGAGGCGACGGAACTCGCGCTGCACTTCTTCCCAGTGGAACTCCACGTCGTGATTGCCATGGACGAGCGTGAGCGCATGCCCGCGCGCGACCATCAAGCCGAGCGCCTCGAAGACGTCCGGGTGGCGCTTCGCGACGCGACGAAGCTTCGCGCGCGCATGATCCGAAGCGTTGCCGAGGCCGTGCTCACGCTCCTCCGCGGTGAGATCCGTCAAGAGCGCGTCG